>Ga0126311_10000358_pt1 | contig 21753 bp, 14 predicted proteins | sample Plot61_FD_92539 | JGI IMG/M metagenome (GOLD analysis project Ga0126311, IMG submission 92539) | Serpentine soil microbial communities from UC McLaughlin Reserve, CA, USA - Plot61 | ecosystem: Environmental > Terrestrial > Soil > Grasslands | place: USA: UC McLaughlin Reserve, Lake County... | reverse complement strand
GTCAATACTCTCGAACGAACCAAGGTTGAAGACATTGATGCGCTACTCAGGCGGCATCGCGAACGTGCGAGCGCGGTGGAGAAATATGTTGACGCGTATCGCCGATACTGTTGGCCAGTGGCGTCGCTCGACGACCTCAAACTTGCGCCGTTTCATTTACTTGCGAGCGAAGGAAGAGTACATACGGATCGTGATCACTTGTGGCACATGCAGACATTGCAGCGACTTTGTGGTGATGGTTTGCTGATGGCGACATCGTATCTGGTTGTTGACGTGACCGATCCGGCAAGCCTGGAGGCGGGCGTGAAATGGTGGGAAGAATTGACGGGACGCGGCGGCGAAGGAATGGTTGTGAAGCCGCTCGACTTCATCGCGCGCGGCTCGCGTGGTCTCGTGCAACCGGCTGTGAAATGCCGGGGCAGGGAATACCTGCGGATCATCTATGGACCAGAATACGCGCTGCCGGAGAATCTCGATCGACTGCGAGCGCGCGGGTTATCTACTAAACGCTCGCTCGCATTACGCGAGTTTGCGCTCGGCATCGAAGCCCTCGAGCGCTTCGTGCGCCGCGAACCGTTGCGCCGCGTTCATGAATGCGTCTTCGGTGTGTTAGCCCTCGAAAGCGAACCCGTCGATCCGCGTTTATAAGCCGACGCCAACAGCCAGCATCGATATCGATCCACCGTCGACCCCTTCCACCGGAAACGTTACACGCTCATCTTTATGCTTCGTGCCGAGCACGTAAAGCAATGGCAGGTAATGGTCCGGAGTGGGGATCGCAAGGAGAGCATCGCGTCCGAGAGTCTCGTAGTTGATGAGAGGATCAAATTCGCTGTTTACCATCAGCTCGCGCGCGCGATTTTCAAAACGTACGGCCCAGTCGTACGGCTCTGGTGTGTGCATGCCCCAGGCGTAAGTGTGCAGGTTATGGACCAGGTTGCCGCTGCCCACGATCAGGATCTCTTCGTCACGCAGCGGCGCCAGACGTTTTCCGACTTCAAAGTGAAAACTCGCCGGTTGCGTCTCATCGATGCTGAGTTGGACCACCGGCACGTCGGCGTCGGGATACACGTGCACCAGCACCGACCACGTGCCGTGGTCCAGTCCCCACGAGTTATCCAACTCAACCGGCAACAACTCCTGCACACGATGAGCAAGCTCAACGTCTCCCGGAGCAGGATACTTCACCTGGTAGAGCTCGCGCGGAAACCCGCCGAAGTCGTGAATCGTTCGCGGCGCATTCATGGCCGTGACGAGTGTGGCGGGAAGATACCAGTGAGCGGAGATGCAGAGAATGGCGCGTGGGCGTGGCAGAGTCCTGCCGATGTTGGACCAGCTTTCCGTCCATTGATTGTGTTGCAGCGCGTTCATCGGGTTGCCGTGCCCGAAGAAGATCGCCGGCATTCGTGTAGACATAACTCTAGTGGCGCCAGGCTTCGGTCTTTATCGCCCAAATGCTGTCGGGATATTTCTCCTGGAATTGATCCGGCAGTTCGCCCAGCACCGTATGATCGTTGGTCGCTTTGTAGTGGCTTACGCCTTTCCAATAAAGTGCCTCTGGCGCTGCCTTGGAGTTTGGAAAACGGTTCAGCACGGCAGTGTACCTGTCCTCGGCGGTGGCCCAATCTTTACTCATGAAGGCTACGCGGGCGAGACCCATTTCCAACTGCGCGCGAAACTCATCCGTCGGCAAGTAGCCTTCAATCCGATACCTTTCCACACCCTTTGGATCGAGTATGACTACGGACGGCGTCCACGCGGCGTCGAAACGATGGAAATAGGCGGGGTGTTCCTTGATGTGTGCCTCGAGAGGCACGAAGTTGTTGTTGATAAATGAAGCAGTCTGTTCATCGCTGTATGACTCGGCTTCCAGTCGAGCACATGCGCCTCAAGCGGGTGCAGCGCTGAAGTCGATGAGCACAGGTTGCTTGCTGGTTTTTGCTTCCGCGAGTGCGGCGTCGGCGTCTGTCAGCCATTGAACTAACATAGTTTCTTCCTCCGTAAACATCATTATCCACAAATTACACGGATTCATTAAATCAATCTGTGCAATCTGTGGATAAGGTGCTAAAGAGAGACGGTTTGTTCGGCCCAGAATTGGAATTCGCGGTGTTTGTGGAGTTCGGCTTTGGCTTGCTCGCCGCTCGCGACGGCGACGATATGATCGAAGACGCGTTGGCCCACTTCGTCGATCCTTTCAGTGCCATCTATAACGCCGCCGGCAGACAGATCGAGATCATTTGACATGCGTTCGAAGACAGCGGTGTTTGATGCGAGTTTGATGACAGGCGCGATCGCGTTACCGATCGTCGTGCCGCGTCCGGTGGTGAACACGACGACCGTCGCTCCGGCGCCGACGAGACCCGGCGTTGATTCCTGATCGTAGCCTGGACCTTGCATCAGGTTCAGGCCACGATTCGTGGGTGTTGCCGCGTATTCGATCACGCCTTCGACACGTGTGGTGCCCGCCTTCGCGATCGCGCCTAACGACTTGATCGTGATGTTGAGGAGTCCACCGGCGATGTTGCCAGGGCTGGGATTGTTGTTGAGCACCGCGCCAAACTTCGACGCGTATTCTTTGTACCAGTCGACCATGCGATAAACGGCGCGTCCGGTCTCGACGTCTTTGGCGCGACACGCGAGCAAGTGTTCGGCGCCACAAAACTCGGGCACTTCAGTTATCAAAACCGTCCCGCCTGAACGCACGAGCAGATCCGCCGCGCGACCGAGCGACGGATTCGCCGAGATACCCGAAAAACCATCCGACCCGCCACACTTCACACCGAGCACGAGCTCACTCACCGGAAACGCTTCACGTCGTGCTTCGTTAACCAGCGGCAACATCTGTTCGACTTCCTTCAGCCCGCGTTGGATCGCAGCCTGCGTGCCGCCAACGTCCTGAATGCCGATCTTCGCGACCGGTTTCGTGAAAGGCTTGTCTCGCTTCAAAAGGTATTTTTCGACTTGCTCGAGATTCGTCTTTTCACAACCAAGATCGATCAGTATGACGCCTCCGACGTTCGGATGATCTGCGTAATTCGAAAGCGTCCTTAGCATCACGTCGATCGTCGAGCCATCCTGGCAGCCGCAACCTTTGTTGTGCGGAATGGCCACCACGCCATCGACGTTCGGATACTTCAGTCGATCATGAATGGTGAACTCAGCGATCGTCGAAATCTGCAACGCTTCGTGGCTCGCACACATGCTTGTCGGCACGATCAGAACGTAATTGCGCGTTCCGACACGCCCGTCAGGCCGTCGAAAACCCATGAACGTTGCGCGCTCTTCGATAGGGAAGTAGTCCGGCGCGGGCGTGTGCAAATGCTCCGGCAAGTCGCGAACCACCGGAACCTCGTCAGACATGTTGTCGTGCGTGATCTGCTCGCCTTGTTGGATACCAAGCGACGTTCCGATCGGTTGTCCAAACTGCAACACGAGCTCACCCGCGCGAATGTTCGTAGTCGCAAAGCGATGACCCGGCGGAATCACACCGCGGATCCCGATCGCTCCACCATCTGGCAGCAACAACTCCAGGCCCGCAGTCGTCTCGGTCTTGACGACCGCAACGTTGTCTTTTGGATCGACGACAATCGCGTACTCATGCAGCACGGCAGCCTGTGGAATTTGAACGCTCGCCATATTCAGTGTTCCAGAACGTTTTGCAGTATCAGTGACCGGACGTTGGGATGAATACGTAACCACAGTCCGGGGTTCTGGTCAAATTGTTTTTCGCGCGTTGCTGCATCGGCGGCGATCTCGGTTGTCAACAACTGCCGGTAACTCTCGATTTTCGCCGGCGCAGTATCGGCATCGACAATCGATTGCACGACGCGGCGCGCGCCGAGGATCGCGGCTGGTCCAAGTGTGAGAATGTGTTTTGCCGCGCGACATTCAGCTTCATCGGCTTCAGTGACGACAGTACCGCCCGCTTTAAACTTCCTTATGTGATGTTCGAGAATCGATTCCGAGATCGGAATCAATCCGGCAATGTCGTTGTAAGTGGCGCCGGAACCAGGTTTGATGTACGCGAGATGTGATGCGCCGCCCGCTTCAGGACCAAGACCGAGAAAGAATAGATCGATGCCGCCCAAAGATTCGAGCTTCTCGAGATAGCCGGCCAACTCACTCTCGAGATCCTCCGCATCGGTACGCATGCAGGTGAAGCTCTTCACTTTGCGAAAGAAGTCTTCACCGAGCAGCCGCTCGAAATCGCGCACGAAGCTCAAGCCGTTGTCCAGCGGTAAAGGCGCGAGCGCGTCTTGAGTGAACACGTGAAGACGATTCAATAGCTCATCGTGCTCGCTTGTCTTAGCCATCGCGCCGAGCAGACGGTGCAGGGCCTGAGCGCCACGACCACCGAGCAGGATCATCACGATCGATCCGCCTTTCGCAGCGGCGGCGCTTTCGATCTCATCCAGCATCGCCCGGCCTACGGCCTCTTCCGACGGGAGCACTTCGTACGTCAGTTTGTTGACCGGAAGCCGGGCGAGAAAGTCGCTGTCACCAGCATCGTGAGAAAGCCAGATGTTTCCATTTGCATCTCTACGCTGAACATTCTTTTTAAGGGAGGCTGACATCGGATTTCCGGCGACTGGTAATACCAATTCCGCAAATGAGCCACGACTTTAACATGCCGGCTGCAACTTCACAAGCAACAATTTCCCTCGCGAAACCGGAGCTAAATATAATTCCAAGTGTGGCTTTTTTGTTCTTGACCGTAACAAACACCTGATGGTACACATATGCGCACTTTCTTAAAGTGGTCTAACCTTTAGCTGGCACTCCTTCTGAAATTATGACCGCCGCCGAAGCCGAAATAGCCGTCGAAACTGTACCTGAGCGGGTTGGCCGTTATCGTTGGGTCATCTGTGGCCTGCTGTTTTTCGCCACCACCGTGAACTACGTCGACAGGCAGGTGCTGGGCATCCTCTCCAAGGATCTGAAGCTCGCGATCGGTTGGACTGAGGTCGATTACGGAAACATCGTCGCCGCCTTCAACGCCGCTTACGCTTTTGGACTGCTGCTCGCCGGGCGACTCATGGATCGCATCGGCACGCGTATCGGGTATGCGTTGGCTATCGTCTGGTGGAGCTTGGCTGCGATGGCACATGCACTCGCTCGCACGCCGTTTGGGTTTGGCGTCGCGCGCGTAGGATTGGGAATTGGTGAAGCCGGAAACTTTCCAGCGGCGATCAAAACTGTCGCCGAGTGGTTTCCGAAAAAAGAGCGCGCCTTCGCGACGGGCCTCTTTAATGCCGGCTCAAACGTCGGCGCAATCGTGGCGCCGTTGACCGTGCCGTGGATCGCGACACACCTCGGCTGGCGCTGGGCGTTTGTGCTCACCGGCGCGATCGGCCTGGTGTGGTTACTGTTCTGGCTGCCGACCTACAAACGACCCGAACAACATCCGAAAGTAACCCAAGCGGAGTTGGACCACATTCACAGCGATCCGCCTGATCCGCCGGCGATCAGAGTGCCCTGGATAAAGTTGATCCCGCATCGACAAACGTCAGCATTCGCGATTGGCAAGTATCTTACGGATCCGATCTGGTGGTTCTATCTTTACTGGATACCAAACTTCTTGCGCGACAAGCACGGGCTCGATCTGACCACCATTGGCCCACCTTTGATCGCGATCTACTTGATAGCCGACATCGGCAGTATCGGTGGCATCATCACCGCCTACTACTTCATTCACTCTAATCCGCGTTCATCGGCGTAATCCGCGGTCTCTTCTTCCTGTTCCTGAGCTTTCTGCGCGAGCATCAGGTGATCGCGCATCGAGTTGCGCGCTGCTTCGAGATCGCGGTCGCGTATGGCGCGGTAGATGGTGCGATGCATCTCGGCCGACTCCTTCAGATCGCGCGCGCGTCTCACGGTCTTGCTGCGCACCTCGAAGAGGATCGTCGCGACCATGTTCATCAGGGCCGTGAGAATTCTGTTGCCTGAGGCTGCCGCGACTGTCTGATGGAAGCGCATATCGTGGACCAGAAACTGTTCCGGTTCATCGAGTGACGCAAACATGCCGGTGATCTCTTCCGACATCGCGGCCATCTGTTCGCCTGTCGCACGTTCCGCAGCGAGCGCCGCGATCGCCATCTCCAAAGATCGTCGCGCTTCAAACATTTCCGCGGGGGTGAACCGCTGCAACGAAGCCATCAATCGCAGCGCATTGCTATCAAGCGCGGGCGGACCCTCGGCTTCGACAACGAAAGTGCCGGCGCCACGACGCGGCTGCAACACACCCACTGCCGCAAGCGAACTAATGCCCGCACGCAACGTTGGACGGCTAACGCCGAGCCGCTTCGCGAGGTCGCGCTCCGGCGGCAGTCGATCGCCCGGACGCAACTCGCCGCGATGAATCATCTCCCGAAGCTGCGACACCACTTCCTGGAAAGTCGTCCCGCGTCGCTCCGCGTCGATGGCCTTGAAGATGTTTGCGTTTGCTTCGCTCATTGCGTGCTGCTCGATAGCTTACCCTTTTTCTGTCCCTTTGCGGCAGTCTCCATCTCGCTTGCGGCAAGCAGCAGCGCGCCGACGCCTTTCGGATCGTTAGTGACTACCTTCTCACTCAGATAGTACTCGTAACTTCCATCACGATAAGGATTGCCGCCGAGACCTGCGACGCTGACCGTTCCTTCGAGATTCACCTGGCCATATGCGTCAGTCTTAACAAACTCTTTCAGGATGCCGCGATAACCTTTCTGGGCCACGTAGCGGTACGACGCCGGCAGATAACCATTGCGCACACCTTTGGTTAGCGCGTAGACAAACATGCACGCAGCCGACCCCTCGAGGTAGTTTCCTTTTTCTCCGCCTTTATCCAACACCTGATACCACAGTCCTGAACGCGCATCCTGATATTTCGCGACTGCTTGTGCGAGACGATTCAGGATCGCGACCAGCTCGGCACGTTGCGGATGTTGGCGCGGAAAGTGATCGAGCGTGTCGACGAGCGCCATCGCATACCAGCCCATGGCGCGGCCCCAAAAGTTTGGTGAGCGGCCGGTTTCGGGATTGGACCAGCGTTGTTTCCGCGACTCATCCCAACCGTGATAGAGCAGTCCAGTCTTTTCGTCGCGAGCGTGATGTTCCATGAGGATGAACTGCTTCGCGATGTCGTCGAACGCGGCGTCTTCGTGAAAAGTGGCGGCGTACTCGGTGTAAAAAGGTTCGCCCATGTAGAGACCGTCGAGCCACATCTGCGACGGGTAGATCTTTTTGTGCCAGAAGCCGCCTTCGGAAGTGCGTGGGTGTGTCTTGAGTTGCTCGCGCAGAGTGGCGGCGGCCTTGCGATATTTTTCCTGTCCGGTAACTTTGTAAAGGAAGAGCAGGTTGCGGCCGGGAAGAATGTTGTCGATGTTGTAATCGTCGAGCGAGTAGGTGCGAATGGAGCCGTCGTCAGCGACGAAGTGGTCCATGTGGTGCTGGATGAACTCGAGATACTGTTTGTCGTGAGTGTTACGCCAGACTTGCTCGATACCCTTTAGGACCAGGCCGTGATCGTAAGTCCATTTAGCGGGGAAGCCGCCTGAGTCGCGCCAGAGCGCGGTCATCGCGGTCTTTGCGACCTGTTCCGAGATCGGTTTTGTCTGCGCGGTGGCGGTGCAGGCCAGGAGCAGTAGCGCAAACAAACTAAGCGAGTGCTTCAACGTTCTTGCCATTGATTTTGACGTTATCCAGCGTTGCGTTCTTCACGTTCTTCACGATGTTGCCTTCGCTGACGTTATCAAACGTGCAGTTCGTCAGTCGCAGATCAAAGACGGGTGCGGACGATAAACCTTGCACATCGAGCGCGTGTTTACTCTTCGCACTGCGCAGTCCGTCAACCGTGTAATCGCGCACCACCGGAACGAACGAGCCCTTGGCGCCCTCTTCGTAATTGAAGTCGATCGTGATCACGGCATGCGCTACCTGGCCGACTTCAAGGTTGCGGAAGTGCAGGTGCTCGAGCAAACCGCCGCGCATCGCATTATTTTTTACCCGTAACGCATGGTCCAGGTTTTGACTGTCGAGTTTGCAGTTTTCAGCAAACAGATTTCTTACGCCACCGGAGATCTCGCTGCCGACTGTGATACCTCCGTGTCCGTCTTTCATGTGACAACCCTGCACGATAATGTTTTCAGTGGGCGCGTTGAGACGGCGGCCGTCGGCGTTACGTCCGGATTTGATAGCGATGCAGTCGTCGCCGGTATCGAAGTAACAGTCTTTGATCAAAACATCAGTGCACGACTCAGGATCGCAGCCGTCGTTGTTTGGACCATGAGTGCTTATCTCCACATTTTGCACGATCACGTTACGGCAGAGTACCGGATGAATCTCCCACATCGGGGAGTTCTTAATCTTCACACCTTCGATCAGCACGTTCTCGCAGCGATAAGGTTGAATGAACTGCGGGCGTAAGTAATGGTCTTCACCGAAGACACGTTCTTTCACCGGCACGCCTTTTTCGGCCATCGTAAACAGTGCGTTGCGATCGTTGCGTCCCTGGGTTTTCCACGGCCACCAGTGTTCGTCGTCGCTCTGGCCGTCGAGCGTGCCTTTGCCGGTGATGGCGATGTTCTGCTGGCTGAAGGCGTAAATGAAAGGTGAGTAGTTGAACAGTTCGACACCTTCCCAGCGCGAGAACACGACGGGCAGGTAGTCTTTCGGGTTCTGGCTGAACTTGATCGTCGCGCCTTCGGAGACTTCTAGGTTGACGTTGTTCTTGAGGTGAATTGGACCAGTGAGATACGTGCCCGCCGGAACCATAACCTTACCGCCGCCGGCTTTTGAACACTGGTTGATCGCGTCACGGAAGGCGATCGTGCAATCGGTGACACCATCGGGTTTCGCCTTAAGATGGAACGTGCGATTCGGAAAATGCGGCGGTTTGATGCGTTTCAGAATCGAAGGCATCACCGTCTGCCACGGATCGTCCGCGGCAAAGAGAAGACGTGGAGCAAGACCGACGAGTGCTGTACTAAGCCCCAGGTCTTTAATGAATTCACGACGTGTCGTCATTTTCGTAGGATTATTTCACACAAAGGCACAAAGTTTACGCAAAGGCACAAAGACTCTTCGATCGCGGCAGCGCTTTGCGTCTTTGTGTAATCTTTGTGCCTTTGTGTGAAACCTGCTTCAGTTTCCAATCTTCTTGCGCCACGCAGGGTAATCTTTCTGCAAGAGCTTCGCGGGCTCGTCGACGTACCAGTTGTAACCCGTGCGACGCTCGTGTTCGATCTGGGCCACGTCGTATTTCACCACTCCATCACGACCGACAAACACCGGCCTGTTAGTTCCGATTTCATAAAAACGCGCCCAGATTGGACCAGCGGTCGAATCCTTAACCACTACTCGATCCGACCCATTGTCGATCCATTTAATGCTGCGCAACTGCGTCTGCTCGAACCACGCGACAGCCGCCTCAACCGCTTCAACCACCGTAGGCGACGGATTCTTGATCGACATCAGAAACCGCACAATACCGACGCTCTCGCCACCACTCAACGAGGTTACTTCAAACTTCCGCGCTGGCGCGGGCGCGAGTGTGACTTCATCGTGCTGCGCACACCAGACCGTGCGCTTGCCATTCACGATCACCTGCGTCTTCAGAATACACTCGATCCCTTTTTCAACCGCACGTGCCGCATTCGCACGCCGCGCCTCGTCAACAAATGTGTAAGCAGGCTTGCCCGCCGCGACGTCACGCAATAGCTTCATCACGCCGATCATTGCATCATCGTTGAACGTGATGTGCTTGTAGTAACCACTCAAATCCGGATAAAACTGCGGCCACCCACCATTCGCATACTGCGCTTTAAATAAATAGTCCAACCCTTCCAGGAACGATTCGCGATGTCGCTCCTGATGTTGCGCGGTGTAGACGCGCGCCAGAAACGACAACTGCGTGTACGTCGCGCCGTTATCAATTGTCGAATCTTTATCTTTCTTTTGCCGTTGCAGCGTAGCGCGATCGTCGTCGTTGAGCGGCTTGCCCATGTCGAGATTCTTGGGCCAACCACCCGAGTCGCGCTGATAAAGAAGAACGTTGTCGGCAATGCGCAAAGCCTCGGCGCTTGCGTACCACTCATTGGGTTTATTCTGCGCATCCGCCCAGACAATCGTGCCGACCGCTTGATTCGCTTTCCCCGTTAATCCGCGCACCGCGCGACTAAAGAAGTGCTCGCGCGAAAACTCCGCCGCTTCCGCCGCTGTTAGCTGTTTGGCCCACGCCACGCGCGCATTTGGATTCGCGCCTGGTCCAGTTGATTTGTACTCACCAAACCATGCGGTTTTTTCTCGCGCCGGATCTCTCCAGTTATCCCAACCTTCAGGCTTGATATGCCGTCCCATCCAACATTCGATAAAAACCACTCGTGCGTATGGACGCCACGGCCTGCCAAGGTAAACACCGTTCTCACCGGTCAAGCGACAATGATAGAAAACAAACCCGGTATTCTCTTCATTGCTCGTGCGGTAATGTGCGGTTACGTAGCCCGGCCCTTTGCTGTGAATCGTGCAGTCTTCAAAGATCGCCGACGCCGTGCCGAATATGAAATCGACATGACCCTCGATGTAGCAGTCTTTGAAATAATGACGCGCCCCATTAACAAACAACGTGTCCTGCCAACCGAGGAAACGACAATTCCGAAACGTGGCGCGATCCGCGTCTACAAACAGCGCTACCGCCTGCGAACCCTCTCCAAAGGAATTCTCAAACGTGACGTTTTCGGCGTGAAAATCATCTGCGTTGACGAGCGTGGTGAACGCGAGTCGCGTGTTCCCGGCCTGTTGCGCGCTCAGTTTAAAGGTGAGAATGGTTTTGCGTGGATCTTCACCGCGAAACGTGATGTGATTCTTACCGGCGCTTACTCGTATCTGCTCCTGATAAATACCCGGCTTGATCCGAATCACGACTGCTCGATTATCAGGAACGTGGTCCAACGCATCCTGGACCTTCTTAAAGTCACCCGAACCATCAGCGGCAACAACAATATCCGCACGAACATCAGCCACAAAAAGGCACAAAAGAATTGCCAATTGCCAAATGCCGATTGCCGATTTGAAAAACGGCGAGGCAAAAAATTGGCAATTGGCAATCGGCAATCGGCAATAACTAAAAGACAAACTTGGCCCCAAACTGAATATCGCGCGGGTTGTTGCGCTGCGTCGTAACCAGACCAAAAGACGCGTTTGGCGCCGCCGCAGTCCCGGGATTCAAACCCATGCCCGCTCCGAAGTACGGATGGTTGAACGCGTTCAGCGCCTCGGCACGAAGCTGGAGCCGGCGCGATTCACCCATGCGGAAGTTCTTCGTCAACGACAGGTTCGCAACTGAGTACGGCTGGTTGCGTAAGCTATCGAGCGTTGTCGGCACATTGCGCAGACTAAACGCCGTGAGCGTCACCAGACCGGGCGCTTCGATCGCGGATCGATCGATGCCAAACTTACCACCCTGACCATCGCCATCACCGAGACGGCTCGTGATCGTGTTCACGTCGCCGGGGAAGTAGAGATTGTTTCCCGTAAGCAGGAACGGCTCGCCGCTCTGCCATTCGTAAGTGCCATTTATCTGCCAGCCGCCGACGAACCCATCGAGCACGCGATTCATATTGTTACCGAACTTTCGTCCACGACCAACCGGCAACTCATAAACGCCCGCGAACGTAAAACGATGTGGCCGATCGAATGGCGAAATACGATCTTCGAGCACGATATCGCCGGGATTCAGATACCCGAGCTTCTCGCGCAGGTTCGAGTAGGTGTAAGTCGCGGTGAGCGTCACGTCAGTGGCGAAACGCTTATCGATCTGCATCTGCAACGAGTGGTAACGGTTGGTCCCGTTGTATTCCTGAAGGAACAAGTGGGTGAACTGCGGAAACTGGAGTGACGATTGAGCACGCGTGATTGTGCTTGCTGTATTGAAAGCACTGCCGCCCGGCACCAGGTTCCGGAACGGATTCGGAATCGTTGCCGTCAGGAAAGTGTTGGCCGCTGTATCACTCACCGGCTCGGTACCGAGGAACTGTCGTGGCACGACGTTCAGGTCTCTGCTGACAGGGAGATCGTAACCGGTTGCGCGAATGAAGTTGGCCTCAACCACGATGTGTCCCGGCAACTCGCGTTGAATACCAAACACAAACCGCGCAAACTTCGAATTCTTTCTGAGCAGTCCGATAATCGGAGCAGTATCGGCGGCGACGTCCGCGCCGATTCCTGTTAACAAGCCCAGACTCGATCCAAACGAAGGTTGAACGGCACTCAATCCACTCGGGAATGGATTCGTGAGCGTCGCGACAAACGTCAGACCATTATTGTTTGACGGCACGAACGGCGTGGTGCCCGCGAATCCGATCTGTTGCGGCGTCTCGATCTGGAAAGGCGCCATAAAAATGCCGAAGCCCGCGCGCAGCACTGTCTTTTCATTCAACTGATAAGAGAGACCAACGCGTGGTTGGAAGTTGCTGCGATCCGCTTCCCAAACGTTGCGGTTGTTTTCGTCGGCAAACGTGTAGCCACCGAGCACGTGGAAGTTTGCGGGCGTCACGACAAAGTTCGACGGGTTTGCATTGAACGCAGCGGTGTAAGCAGCGCGCACCTGCGGTTCAATCGGACTCGGCGTGCCGAAGTCGAAGCCGCGCAGGATGCGGTTGAAACGTTCAGTCAAACCCTGCTCGATGTCATAACGCAGACCGAGATTGAGCGTCAGGTTTCGCGTGACGCGCCAATCATCCTGGAAGAACAGGCCGTGATAGAGAGATTGGACCGAGTAGTTGATCGAGTTGTCGATCTGGCTGGCGTTGCCGCCCGATCCAGTTGTCGGAATACCGAGCAGAAACGCGGCAACGTCGCGGCCAAACACGTTGCGCAACGTGCTCGATGAGTTCGAAGCCGGCGCTGTAAACGTGCCGTCAAAGAAAAACTGACCACCCTTGTAAGCGTCAGTGCTGAAGTTCTCGCGCACGACGCGAAAGTCGTAGCCGTATTTCAACGTGTGGTTATCGACGACCTGCGTCAGTGTTGGTTGTATCGAGCCCATGTAGAACGGACGAATACGACCTTCGTTCCAGTCAGAGCGCGTGGAGCCGAGAGTTGATCTGATTGGCCTGGTGGCGTCGAGGTTCCGGATCATGATGCGTGGCAAATATTGATAGCCGCGCATTGCTGCGAGTGAAGCAGGTGCGAAACCAAGCGTTGCCGGGTCGAAGAGTTCTGCCGGCCGGCGTTCCTGCACGAATCGGTTCAAGCTGACGCGAATGTCGAAGACGAAGTTGGAGCTGATGGTGTTGGTGTAGTCGACATTACCGCCGTCGTTGGTGCGATATTCAAAACCGCGCGTGATCGGGAAGTCGTTCACTACGCCGGCCCAATCCTGGCGATCTTCAGGATTGAAGCTGTGATAGTACTTGCCGAAGATCGACTGGTTGTCACTGATGCGATGATCGATACGCGTCAACCACGCGCGATAATTCTGATGGCGCAGTTGATTCGAGAAAAAGTTGTTCTGTGTGCCGTTGCCGACTCCAGTGATGTTCGGCAGCGGATAATATTTGATCAGATTTGCGGCAACCGGATTGATCAGGTTTGACGGAATGATGTTGCACTGCGAGTTGGCGGGCAAGGCACCTGACGTCGGACAGTTAAACGAGCTGCGGACGACGTTGCTGCCGCTTTGTGTACCGGAAAACGGATTGAAGATCACCGTGTTCGCGGAGTTTGCGATGTTGCTGCGATTGACGATCAGTGCTGAGAAATCACCGCGACGCATTGCTTCGGTCGGTACCGTGAACACTTGTGGTTCCGCGACGTTGTCCTTTAGACGTTCATACGAGAGGAGGAAGAACGTGCGATCGTGTCCGTTGTAAATCTTCGGCAGCGAGACTGGACCAGTAAAGACGCCGCCGAAACGGTGATAGGTCCTGATGGGCCGCGCTTGATTGGCTGCGTTGCCGAAGAAGTTGTTTGCAGTGCGGCTTCGATCGCGATTGAAGTACCAGCCCGAGCCGTGCAGGTTGTTTGTTCCACTCTTCACGGCGACGTTCACGGTCGCCCCGGCGGAGTAACCTTGCTGCGCGTCGAATGTATTTGTTTGGACTTTGAATTCCTGTACCGCGTCGGACGGAGGAGAGAAACCCACGCCGCCGTCGAACGCGTAGTTCGGTGAGCCGTCGAGTGTGATCTGGTTCGCGCCGGTGGCGCCGTTGGAACGGAAAGCCGCGAGATTGCCGTTCGACGTCGGTCCGGTGAAGAGTGGGTTACCGGTGTATGCGATACCGGGAGCGAGTGTCGCGAGTTGATATGCCGATCCTTCGGTGAGTGGGAGTTCGCTGATCTGTTTACCGGTCACGACCGTTCCTGTGTTTACGGTGCCGGTATCGAGTGTGAGGCCCGAAGCAACTGTCGTGACCATTGCGGTCACACCGATTTCCAACTGCACATCGAGGGTCAACCTGTCAGCCACGCGCACCTGAATGCCGTCGCGAACGGCGGTGTTGAAATTTTCTTTGGTGACTGTCAGTTGATACTTGCCGGGCGGCAGGAGTGCAAAGCTGTAAGCGCCATCTTCACCGGTCGTTGTGTTTGAGACTACGCCGGTCTCGACGTTTTTTATTTCGACTTTGCTGCCGGGAACGACGGCGCCGTTTGGATCGACGATCTTGCCGGCGAGTGATCCTCTAAACTCCTGGGCGGTTGCAGTGAAAGCGGCGAGAATCAGCAGTAAACCGGCCCAAAAAACTCGTCCGTTCGGGTGCGCTGTAATCATAATTTATTCTCCATCGTTGCGACGGCTGAAATCATGCTCGCCGGCTCGGTTTAGATCGATTGGTATGACCAGTAGTCAGTGCTAGTGAAGTATGGCATAGCCTGACCTCAAGACCGTTGAAGCCAGGGAGATTTGCTTTTGAAGCCACCGAAACTCACTCGCTTGTTGTTATTCTGTGCGATGGACGAGGTGTCGACGTCATCGCTCAATTGCGTTTGCAGGCCGCGTATTTTGCCTCAGCAGATTGTTCAGTGTCAAGAGAATTTATGACCAATCGAATTAATCTTTATGTGGCGGTAAGACCAATTCTTGCGGTCCTCTGCGTTAAAACGGGCTTGACGCAGAAAGCGCAAAGGGACACAGAGAACGGCAGAGAAAGCCTTTCAATCTGTGTAGCCGTCATCCCGCCTTTGCACTTGTGTGGTAGCGTGGGGTCGGGTATAGTCCGCAGCCTGTCTGATTCAAAGTTTAATACGGTTCACTTTCGTTTCCTCTGGTCTAATAACATCGTAAGCATTTAGACAACGCCGGCAGCACTCCCCGTCTGCCCGGCATCGCTTCCTTTAATGATCTCGTGATGCTCCTGCTCCCACTCATGAGATCTGCGGCAACAAACGGTCCTTCTGCCCAACTCACGAGTTGATTCGAAAGGTGTAAGTAAAGATGTATAGACGAATCCCACTGCAAGTACTCGCGTTTCTATTGGCCCTTGGCGTGTTTGCGTATCTGGTTAGTCGAACTGATAACGTCACTCACGCTCAAAGCGACGATTTCGATCGCGCGCAGTACGCAAACGACACTCCCGTCGGTACCCTCGAAGATCAACTTCCGGAAACCGGCGAAGTCGATGTAATCATCGAACTTCAAGACGAAGCCACCACGCGAGTCTACGCGCGCACGCTCGGCAACCAGAGCGACCGCGCCGCAAATCCGCAACAACGCGCTGCCGCGCAGGGAGCTGCACGCGCGCAAATGGCAAAGATCCGCGGCGCACAGCAACGTGTGCTGGCGCAACTGGCCGGGCGAAACGCGCGAGTTCTTTATAGTGTGCAGACAGCCTATAACGGCATCGCTGCCAAAATCGACGCCAGTATCCTGCCTCAACTCAGAGCGAACGCTGACGTGAAGGCAGTTCACCGGCTTCCAATCCATTACATCGACAACTCCACCAGCGCGCCCTTTATCAAAGCCGCCAGCGCATGGCAGGCCACGAACGGCAACTCAGGCCAGGGAATCAAGATTGCGATCATTGACACCGGCGTCGACTACACGCACGCGAACTTCGGTGGGCCAGGCACTGTCGCCGCTTATAACGGCAACAACAGGGCCATCATTGAACCCGGCACTTTCCCGACCGCCAAAGTTGTCGCCGGCAGAGACTTCGCGGGCGATGCTTACACCGGCGCTAATACACCAGTACCCGATGCGGATCCGCTCGACTGCAATGGACACGGTTCGCACGTTGCCGGCACCGCCGGAGGCCTGGGCGTCAATGCCGACGGGACGACCTTCCTTGGTCCATACGACAGCACGACGGTATTTTCCTCTTTCCTGATTGGACCAGGCGTCGCGCCACGAGCCGATCTTTACGCTCTAAAAATATTCGGCTGCGCGGGCAGCACCGGTCTGACTACTCAGGCGATCAACTTCGCTGTCGATCCAAACGGTGACGGTGATCCCTCGGATCACGTAGACGTGATCAACATGTCACTCGGCGGCAACTTCGGCAACGCAACGGACGCGAGCGCCGCTGCGAGCTCCAATGCATCGCTGGCAGGCGTGATCGTCGTCGCTGCCGCGGGCAATGCAGGCGATACACACTACATCGTCAGCAGTCCCGCAACTTCAACGCGCGCCATTGCGGTAGGCAACATCGTTGACAATGGCATACAGAACGCGGTGTTGCAGGTCAACGCGCCGGGAGCAATCGCCGGAAACAAGGCCGCATCGCCCGCCGCCTTCAATCCGGTGGTCGCGAACTCGACGAACATCACCGGCAGCGTCAAGCTCGCTAATGATAGTTCGACGGATATTATTCCCGGTTCACCCGCCGGCACTGTCGGCGCGACTACAGACGCGTGTCAAACATTTCCGGCCGGGTTCTTCACCGGCCAGCTAGCGCTCATCGACCGCGGCGGTGGTTGTGGTTTCACCGCCAAAGTAAAGAACGCGCAGGATGCCGGTGCTACTGGCGTGATTGTCGCCAACAACGCAGCCGGAGCCTTCTCAATGGGCGGCATCGATCCGACCATCACGATCATGTCACTCTCGATCACGCAAGCTGACGGCAATGCGGTCAAAGCCCAGCTCGCCAGTGGCGTGAACTCGACGCTCAGGTTTACAACCCAGGCCGACCTTGTCAGCGGCAGCACGTCACGCGGCGCACGTCGCAACGACAGCGGCGCCAAGCCTGACATCTCCGCGCCGGGCACGACGATCATCTCCACCGGCATGGGCACTGGCAATCAGCCGCTGACGAATAGCGGCACTTCGATGGCCACGCCGCACATCTCCGGTGCGATGGCGCTGCTGCGCCAGTTGCACCCTGACTGGTCTGTGGCCGAGTTGAAGGCCTTAGTCATGAACACCGCCAATCACGATCTGTTTACCGGCATTGACGGTACCGGATCGAAGTTTGGGGTAGCGCGAATCGGCGCAGGCCGTGCAGATCTCAAAGACGCAAGTGAATCGGAAGTCATCGCGTTCGCGGATGACGACACAGGTGGCGTCGGTGTTTCCTTCGGCACTCCCGAAATCGTTGGCACCGCCACTGACACCAGAACGGTGCGTGTGGAAAACAAGGGAAGCGTCGATGCGACTTACAACCTCGGTTATGCGGGTCTAACAGACGTGCCGGGAGTCGACTATTCGTTCCCGGATGGTCCAACCGTCACTGTGTCCGCTGGTGGTTCAACAACGTTCCGTATCCAATTGAATGCGAATGCGGCGACGATGAAGCATCCACGTGATGCGACAATGACTTCTGTACAGCCCGCGGGGGTAGGGAATGTTCGTTACTTCCTGAGTGAGGAGTCGGGCTACATCACGTTGACACCGGGCAGCGGTACGAGTTTGCGTCTGCCGGTCATTGCTACTCCGCGTCCGGCGTCCAACATGTCAACAACTCATAACTATGTGCTGTTCACCGCGCCGACAGGTTCGACCAACATCGGCTTGACTGGACAGGACGTCAACACCGGTAATGTTTTCCCACTTGATGTGCGTTCATTTGTGAGCGCCTTCGAATTGCAGACCGTCAGTCCTGCCATTCCGGGGCTTCCCAGCCAGGCAAGTAATGCTGACTTGAAGGCTGTGGCTGTCACCAGTGATTTCAAGGCCACCGGAAACTCCGTTACGGGGAATACGAAGATCTACTTCGCGATCGTGACGCATGGCGCCTGGTCCACACCGACAGACGTCACGTTCAACATCTTCATCGATCGAGACCGAAATGGCAGCGACGATATTCAGCTCGTCAATACGGCCACCGCGGATGCGAACGGAAACCTGTTTGACGTCTTTGTTTCCGCGCGCCGTCCGGCGCCTTTTAACACCGCACTTACGCTGGACAGTTTCCTCAACAACATAAATGCAAACCTCGATACGGTGGTTTACAACTCCAACATGATGATCATTCCGGTCAATGCTTCGGCGATCGGTCTGACGACTGCGAATGCGAAATTCAACTATCGGATCCTGACGCAGAGTCGTGGCTTTGGTGGGGTTATTGAAACGACCGCGACTCGCACTTACGACGCCGCGAATCCGGGATTCGATCTGACCGGTGGTGTTCCCGGGGTGACGATTTATCCGGATCTTAACGGCGCCAGCATTCCAGTGAACTACAACAAGGCCAACTACCTTGCAAATGGTTCACAAGGAATTTTGTTGCTCCATCATCACAACGCTTTCGGAGCGCACGATCAAATCTTGTCAGCGGTTGATCCAACGGCGACTACGGTCACGGTTGATGCTGCTGCGGGTGTTTACAGTGATGCGGCTACGTTGAAGGCGACCGTCAGCCCGTCGACGTATCTCGATCAGACGATCTCAGGCAACGTGCAGTTTTCCGTTGATGGTAATCCTGTTGGCGCTGCCGTTGCAGTCAACTCGAGTGGCGTAGCGACAACAAGCTACACAGTCGATGTTGCGGCCGGAGCGCATACGATTACGGCAGCGTTCACCAGCACGAATAGTGCATTCCTGAATAGCAGCAACACCGGCACGCTGACGGTGTCGAGAGAAGATGCCGATGTCACTCCGTCTGCTACCAATCCGTTTGCCGTTAAGGTGAATTCACCTGGAGGCACGGGTGGTCCAATCACGCTCTGCTTCGATATGAATGAAGTAAGTGATGGCAGTCCGGGAAATACGTCGAACATCACGAGCGTGACGGTCAGCATAATTCCGATTGGAACCGGAACTCCGCTTGCTTCCGGCGCCGCGGTTTTGAGTGGCGGCGGTGTAGGCGCAACGCGTACGGCTTGCGTGACTCTGAGTAATGTTCCGGTGAATGTCTACGATGTGACACTGACAATCAACGGAAACTTCTATCAGGGTTCAGGTGGGACGGTCCTTGCGGTTTACGATCCGTCACTCGGTTTCGTGGCCGGCGGCGGTCAACTATTCCATAACGGCTTCAAGGCCATGGTTGGTGTCAATATCAAGTACCTGAAGAACGGCAACGCTCAAGGGTCGCTGCTTTATATTGAGCACAGACCGGGCGGCGACGTTAAGGTCAAGAGCAATTCGATTGGCGCGATGGCGATTGTCGGTGGTGAAGCTGTACCGACCGGCAAGGCCACGATTAATGGAATCGGCAACTACGGCTTCATTAGCCGAATTCTGGACAACGGCGAGCCAGGATTTACCGATCAGTTCGGACTGCGGGTTACGGATCCGGGCGGCAACATCGTGCTCGATCTGACCTTCAATCCGATCACGTTGTCAGGCGGCAACTTCTCGGTGCCTAAACTCACCGGAAGTAACTAGGGAAGCAGGAGCAACAGGCAGGGGCAGGCATTCTGCTCCTGCCAACTGCTTCTTTTATTTTGTGTCAGAGATCGTGCCCCCCGGTTGGTCCAAATACTTCTTCAGCCACGCATAAACTTCCTGGTACCAGTAACGACTGTTCTCACCTTTGAGGATCCAGTGGTTCTCATCCGGCCAGACGATCAGGCGGCTCGGAATACGCAGGCGTTGCAGTACACTCCAGTTTTCCAGAGTTTGATTCAACGGCACACGAAAATCATTCTCGCCTACCGATAACAGAATCGGTGTGCGGAAGTTCTTTGCGTAACGAATCGGATTTTGCTCGCGCCAGACCGGCCCTTGTTCCCACACCGGCCCGCCGTTATTGACTTCACGCGAATAGATCGTGTCGCTCGTGCCCCACTGCGACTCAAGATTGATCAATCCGGCATGACTGATCAGCGCCTTGTAACGTGTCGTCGTTGCTTGCAGCCAGTTTGCCATGTGACCGCCGTAACTGGCGCCGGCCGCAGCCTGGCGCGAGCCGTCGACAAATGAATAAAGTCGAATCGCCTCGTCAGCGGCTTCGTTGATCTCGTTGCCTGGTCCTTTAAAAGGATCGCCCTGAATGCTCTGCGAGAAGGCCTCACCAAATCCGGTCGAGCCGGTGTAGTTGGTCAACAACACCACGTAGCCGGGACGCGAGAGCATGAAGTAGTTCCAGCGCAGTCCCCAGTTGTCGCGCCACATGCTGTGTGGTCCACCGTGAATCACGACAAACAGCGGATACTTCTTGCGCTCGTCGAAGTTTGGCGGCAATGCGATCATGTTGTGAATCCGTTTGCCTGCTTTACTCGTGAACCAGAAGTGACGCAGCCGTAACCAGTCGATCTTCGCCACTTGCTCGGCGTTGAAAGTGGTGAGCGGTTGCTGAGTTTTGCTTTGGAGATCGAGTCGAAACACTTCCGGTGGATTGATCGCGCTTTCCCAGTTTGCGATGAGGATTGTTGACGACGCTTTCGCAGGGATGCGGAGGTTCGTGTAAACGCCGCGCGTCATGTCCATCGCGAGGTGAACTTCACCGCCGTCGGCCGGCATCGTGAAGAGCTTCTCGTTGCCTGCTTCTTCGGCGGTCAGGTAGATCGACTTGCTGTTAGGTGTGAACGCGAAGCTGCCGACTGAGCGATCCCACTTTTCAGTGAGAATTTCAGGTTGGCCAGTGTTGGGCCACGAGAACTTCGCGAGTCGATCGAGATGATAGGTTTTGTTGTCAGACTTAACTTCATAACCCGCGTATAGCGCTTTTCCGTCCGGGCGGAATGTCGGACGGCTGAAGCTGTCGCTCGTGGTTGTGAGACGCGTTGGTTCACCGCCGTTTGCGGAAATCTTAAATAGTGAAGTGTTCGTTTCGGCGTAGGCAGCCGCGTCTCTGTTGGTAGTTGCGACGAAGACGATCGCGTCGCCCTCGGGCGTCCAGACTGCATCGAGCTCGTCGCCTGAGTCGCTAACGCGTCCGGCGAAGCCGCGTTCAGACACGAGCTTTGTTCCGGCGAGCAGATCCTTCGCTTTCGCACCGGGTTGAGCCGGTTGAACGAACAGGTGTGCTTGTGTGTCTTCAACCCACTTGTCCCAGTTACGAACCGGAAACTTCTCGTAGACACGTGCGCGATACTTTTGCGCCTTGCGTTCAGCCGCGATTTTCTTGTTTGCCTCGTCGTCAATCGCGGCCGGATAAACCGTACTCGTGAACAGCAGCGACTTGCCGTCCGCAGACCGAGTCCGATTGCTCAGGCACGTGGGGCCGGGACTTCGATCCCGGCCCTGAGGAACTCCGATGAAAGAGATTTAGCGGCGGCGGGTTAGGGCCCAGCTTCTCTGGTTAGCGATCCACGCGTCGCGTGCCGCGAACCACGCAGCTCGGCGCTCGGCCCACTGTGCTGCCGTCAGGCTGTTGCGATCGAGCAGCCATTGATCACGCATTGCCTGCCATTCTTGGCGGCCGACGCGAAACTGGTCCCGCCAGGCTTGCATGTCCT
>Ga0126311_10000357_pt1 | contig 21785 bp, 18 predicted proteins | sample Plot61_FD_92539 | JGI IMG/M metagenome (GOLD analysis project Ga0126311, IMG submission 92539) | Serpentine soil microbial communities from UC McLaughlin Reserve, CA, USA - Plot61 | ecosystem: Environmental > Terrestrial > Soil > Grasslands | place: USA: UC McLaughlin Reserve, Lake County... | reverse complement strand
TCGCGCGCGGCGATGTCGCGCAGGGCCCGCCCACCGGCGAGCGGACCGAGCGGCGTGGCGAGAACCGGAGCCAGTGCGGACGCCAGCTCGCCGGCGTCCACGCCGCGGACGCGAGCCGTCCCCGCCTCCTGGCACCGGCGGAGCAGCTCGGCACCGAGGTCGTCGGCGGCTGCGTCGACGCGCTCGAGGACGCCATGGACCAGGGTGCCGAAGGCGGTACCGCCGGGGAGGTCGGCCAGCGGCGAGACCACCTGGCGCTCCGGGCGGACGGCGTCCGCCGGGTCCGGCCCCAGGTCGACCGCGGGAAGCACCGCCTCGTCCGTGACGCCCGTCGTCTCGGGCTCGCTGCCCACGCCGTCCGGCTGCTCGTGCGCCGCTGCGGTCAGACCCGAGTACGACGTGCGGCGCCAGCCGAGGTCGAGCCGCCTCCGCAGCGCCCCCACGGACAGGCCGGCGCGGTCGACGGCGGGCGGTGACCACCGGGCCGGGGCGGGCCCCGAGGTCACCGCCTCGACTGCGACGCTGCCACCGGACCGCGCGGCCAGGTTCGCCAGGGCCGCGGCGGCCTTGTCGTCCGCGGCCTGCGCCACCTTCGGCGGCGGCTGCTCGCCCCGCGCGTGGCCGCCGAAGAGCAGCCTGCTGAGCGGCCCGCCACTGGAGTTCGACGACGGCGCCCACCACGTGACCACCTGCGATCGCGCGCGGGTCAGCGCGACGTAGAGCAGACGCAGGTCCTCCCCGCGCTCCTCCGCGAAGTGCCGCTGGCGGGCCGCGTCGTAGTGCACATCCTGCGTGCCGCCGACGTGCAGCAGCCGGCGCCCCATCGCGTCGTGGAACTTCAGGATCGCCGGCGACTTGCCCTCGAACCGGTCCCACGCGAAGGGGACGTAGACGACCGGGAACTCGAGCCCCTTGCTGGCATGGATCGTCACCACCTGGACGGCCGCGGCGTCGGTCTCCAGCCGGCGACTGCGCTCCTCGGCGTAGTCCTCGGACGCCTCGGCCACCCGGCGACGCAGCCAGTCGGTCAGCGCGGCCACGCCCAGCCGCTCCTGCACGGCCGCCAGGTGCAGCGACTGGCCCACGTGCCGCAGGTCGGTCAGCACCCGCTCGCCCGTGGTCGTACGCATCAGCCGCTCGGCAAGCCCGTCGGCACTCGCCGTCTCCAGCAGCGCTGCCACGCCGCGCTCGGTCAGCACGTGCGCCCAGGCCCGGACCCGGTCGGACAGGTCGTCGCGCTGCGCGGACGTCGCACCAGCCAGGCGGGCGGCGTCCCATCCCAGGAACGGCGTCAGGGCGACCGCCGCCGTGCGGCCTGCGTGCCCGGGTTGCTCCAGGGCGGTGAGCAGGGTGAGCCAGTCGCGGGCCGCTGGGGTGCCGAAGACGCTGGACAGCCCGGAGACGACGGCTGGGACCCCCGCCTCGACGAGCGCCTCCCGGACGGTGGTGGCGTCGGCGTTGCGGCGGGTCAGGACGGCGACGTCCCCCGGCTGCAGTGCCCGCCACTCGCCGCCGTCGAGCAGCCGCGTCTGACTCAGCTGGCGGACGACGTCCGCGGCGACGTCGGTCGCCACCAGCCGACGGACGGCGTCCACGCGCGGGCTCCTGGCGCCCTTCAGCCCCACGGCCGCGCGGTGCACGTGCCGCAGCCGCACCGGCGGCCCGCCATCCAGCCGTCGTCCGGTGTGCTGGGCCTCGACCGGCCGGACGACGATCGCCTCCTCCCCCAGGGCGGCGCCGCCCAGGAGATGCTCCAGCCCGTGCAGCAGCGGCTGGTCGCTGCGCCAGCTGCGGCCCAGCGTGGCGCCGGCGTCCGCGACGTCGCGGGCGGCGAGATAGGTGACGACGTCGCCGCCGCGGAAGGCGTAGATGGCCTGCTTGGGGTCGCCGATGAGCACGAGGGTGCGGTGACCGTGGAAGGCGGTGTGCAGGATCTGCCACTGCACCGGGTCGGTGTCCTGGAACTCGTCCACGAGGACGACTCGGTAGCGCGCGCGGACACGCTCGGCGGCGGCCGGCCCGTGCTCCTTGTCGGTGAGCGCGTCGCGCAGCAGGACCAGCAGGTCGTCGTAGTCGAGCAGTCGCCGCACCCGCTTGCGGTGCTGGACCTCCGCGACGACGTCGCGGGCGAAGGCGTACCGGTGACCGGGGAGCGAGTCGGGCGGCGCACCGGCGGGCTCCAGGCCGGCCTGGTGGTCGCTCACCGCGGCGCGGGCAACCTGCCGTGCGTCGCTGACCGAGAGCTCGGGACTGGCGGTGGACGCGTACCGCTGCAGGTAGAGGTCGTCGACCACCTCGTCGACGAGATCGGCGATGTCGGGCACCAGAACGGCGTCGGCGTCGACGTCACCGGCCAGGCCGAGCGACCCAAGCATCTGCTGGCAGAAGCCGTGCGTGGTGGCGATCGTCGCCGCATCGAACTGCGACAGCGCGCGGGTCAGCCGCCGTCTCCGGGCCCCCACCTCGTCGTCGTCCGCCGCGGCGAGGTGCCGCACCAGCGCGTCGTCGGACCGGCGCGCCTGCGGATGGCGCAGCGCCCGCTCCGCCGTGACCAGACGCTCTCGCACCCGGTCGCGCAGCTCGGACGTCGCGGCCCGACCGAAGGTCACCAGGAGCAGCTCGGACAGCTCGGCGACCCCCTCGGCGACGTACCGGGTGGTCAGCGCCGCGATGGTGAAGGTCTTGCCGGTCCCGGCGCTCGCCTCCAGGACCGTGGTGCCCCGCGGTAGGTCGCCGCAAACGTTGAAGACCGCCGGAGCCGTGGCTGGCCGCGGCCCCGTGGAGACCGGCGTGCTCATGCGGGGTCCCCGGGGCGTCGTAAGCGCAGCGAGCGACGTCCTGGGGTCTTCATGCTGTCTCCGTTTCCTCGTGGTCGAGCAGCGGGTCCCAGACCCGGCGCGCCAGGACGCCCAGTCGGCTGCCGTCCTGAGGCCACCACGCCTGCTCCGCCGGCTCGGGGCTGCCGAGCAGCGTCACCAGCGCGGCGTCGGGTCCCCAGCAGCGGACGTGGTGCTCGTCCGGCCGCTCGAAGCCCTTCTCCCACTCCAGCCGTGCGCTCTCCAGCGCCTGCTCTTCGGTGTTGCCGGCATGCCGGGCCCGGGCGTACGCGCAGGCCGTGGCGACCGGCATCGGCAGCGGCTCGCGCAGCGCGCTCTCGCGCAGCCGGACCAGCTCGTCCAGCCGCTCGCCGGCCCAGGCCGCGCTGGGTGTGCGCAGCCGCGCCACCGTGGCCAGCGGCCGGGTGCCCGGCGAGCGCCCGACGGTGACCGCACCCCAGTCGCGGCTCGGATCCGAGGTGACGAGCGCGAGGAGCTGGACCCACGCCCGCAGCCGGTGCTTGGGGCCGAGCCGGGAGTAGGTGGTCCGGACCACCACGTCGCCGTGCACGCCGGGAACGGTCCCGGTGAGCACGGCTCCGGACGCCAGCCGCGCCGTGACGTCGACGGCCGTCGCGGGTCCTCCGGTGTAGCGTCGGGCGGCCTCGGCGATCGGCACGACCTGCTGCTCCAGCTCGGTCAGCTTCGCCCGGCCGAGCTCCTTGGGCGGCACCTCGCCGCGCCTCCACTCGGCCGCGACGGCCCGGTTCCGCTCCACCCCGGCCAGGCAGGCGGCGAGCAGCCGGTCGCCGACCTGCCACGACGCGAGCGGCGGCAGCTGCAGCGGCAGCCGGTCCTCGACCTCGTCGCTGTCGCCGGCCAGCGAGACCTGCAGGCGCCGGCGCAGGAACCACTTGACCGGGTGCTCCAGCATCGTGACCAGGTCGTCGAGGTCGATCTCGCCTTCCCACGGCTCGGGCGGCAGCGGCTCGGGGAGGAACGGCACGGTTCCCGTGCGCCCGTCCCGGCCGGCCAGCGCCGCTCGGTGCGCGACCGCGTCGAAGCTGAACGGCCCGGGCCGGTGCAGTGCCCCGTCGGTGAAGTTCCGCTCGTCGACGGACTGCAGCGGGTGGCGGACGACGACGTGCTCGCGGATGCTCCGGCCGTCGGACGTCGTGCCCGTCCGGTCCAACGCGTCGAGCAGCTCGCCGACCGGCACGGCCGGTGGGCGCTGGGCACCGGTCCTTTCGTCGGCGCCGGAGTAGAGCAGCACCAGGTGCTCGACCGCCGACGTCACCGCGTCGAGGAAGAGCTGACGGTCCTCGCTGCGACGGTCGCGCTCCCCCAGGCACGGGTCGCGCAGCAGGACGTCGTCACCGTTCGGGACGCTGCCGCGCGGGAAGGCGCCGTCGTCCAGGCCGAGCAGGCAGACGACCCGGTGCGGCACCGCGCGCATCGGCTCCAGCGAGCACACGGTCAGCGCGCCGGTGCGGAACCCGGCCCGCGTCGGTCGGCCCTGCAGGGAACCGGCCAGCAGCGCACGGACGTCCGGCAGCCGCAGCGGCAGGTCGTCGTGCGCGCGGCCGGACCGGCGGGCCTCGGCCAGGACGTGCCGGGCCTGCACCGACTGCCAGGCGTCGGCCGGACTGGTGTCGGCGAGCAGGTCGAGGGCCCGGTCGAGGCGGTCCAGCCAGGTGCCGAGGGGGTGGGTGCCGTCGAGGCTGGCCAGGACGTCGGCCAGCCGGTCGACCAGCTCGGCCAGCCGCCCGGCGAGCTCGATGTCGGTGCTGTCGACGTCGTCGAGGGGCAGCGCGGTGCCGACGTAGCGGTGGTCTTCCTCCGCCATGGCGGCGCCGAGCAGCACCCGGTCGAGGGCGGTGTCCCAGGTGCCCTGAGGCAGCTCCGGCAGGCCGAAGCGCGCCCGGCGGCCCAGGTCCTCGCCCCAGTGCACACCACCGGCGACCGCCCACTCGCGGACCCGGTCGAGGTCGTCGTCGTCGAACCGGAACCGGCGGCGGACCGGCTCGGCGGCGGCCAGGTCGAGCACCTCGGACGCGGTGACGCGTCCGTCGGCCAGCTCGAGCACTGTGCTGAGCAGCGACAGCAGCGGGTTGGTCTGTCGCAGCGAGCGGTCGGCCAGGCGGACGCGCAGGGTCTGCCCCGGGTGCACGACGTCGGAGCCGGCTGCGTCGGCGAGGCCGAAGGTGGCCGCCACCAGCGGCGCCACCGCCTCGATGTCGGGGCACATCACCAGCACGTCGCGCGGCTCCAGCGTCGGGTCGTCGGCGAACAGCCCCACGAGCACCTCCCGGAGCACCTCGACCTGGCGGGACCGGCCGTGGCAGCCGTGCACCTGGACGCTGCGGTCGTCCGGGTCGAGCCGGTGCGGCATGGCGTCCGGCCGGTCCTCGCGCAGCCGTTGCTGCAGGGCGCCGAGCAGGGTCTGGGCCGGCGGGGGAGCGGGATGGTGCAGGCCATGCGCGCCGTCCAGCGTCGCCAGCCGCAGCTGCAGCTCGGTGGCGTCGCGCGCCATGGAGGCGAGCAGCGGGTGCGCGGCCGCGCTGGCGTGGTGGCGTCGGCGCGTGGACGTCGGTGCCGCGTCGGACGTCGCCGCCGACGTCCGCGCCCACAGCGCCGGCGAGGGGTGCAGCAGCCACAGATGGACGTCGCGGTGCCGGCTGAGGGCGTGCAGCACCCGCAGCTGGTCCTCGGGCAGCCGGGTCGGGCCGAACACGGACAGCCGAGCCGGCAGGTCCACCCGGTCCGGCTCGGCGACGAGCAGCCGCAGCGCGTCCTCGAGGCGCTCCGCCGGGCTCGGCACGTCGAGCCGGTCGCGCAGCCGGCGCCAGAGCTGTGGCTGCCACGCCAGGTCTGGCGGCAGCGTGCGTCCGGCGCCGTCCTCGTCGCGACCCGCCGCCCAGTCGCGGAGCAGCTGCGGTCGCTGCGCGCCGTAGGAGCCGAACAGCCTGGCCAGCCGCCGGGCTACGCCCAGCCGCCGGCCATGGCGGACCTCGTCGTCCGTGTCGACCCCGAGGTGACGGCCGACCGCGGAGCACCACGTCTCGCCGGCGCAGGAGTCGACGACCTCCAGGAGCGGCCAGGGCAGCCGCTCGACCTGCCAGGGGTCGTCGTCCGGGTCGAGGTCGAGCACGGCCGACAGCAGGTCGGACACCAGCCGGGACGGCGAACCGAACCGAACGTTGGCGCAGACGCCGGCTTCGCCGTCCACGCCCGCCCCGAGGTGGTGCGAGAGCCGCTGCGCCAGCCACCGCTCGACGCCCCGGGTAGGGACGGCGACGACGTCCTCGGCGAACGGGTCGTCCGGCGGCGTCGCGAGCATCGAGGCAAGCGGCAGGACCAGCGCGTCCGCGCGCTCCGAACGGTGCAGGTTCAGCACGCCGTCCCCTCCCTGTGGTGTCGCTCGCGACCCTATGCGGTGCCACCGACAGGCCGGCGGGAACCCACAGCCCTGCTTCGGCCGGGACGACCGCACCGCGACCCGGACCGCGCTCGCGCCTCGGGTGGCCCGCCGGGTGGAAAGGCCGCCCGCCCGGTAGAAAGGGGAACATGAACGAGGATCCAGACGCCGGCAAGGCCACCGACGAGGGCAGCAACCCGGGCACGCGGGACGCGGAGCCGGGGGACGCGAGCGACGTCCTCCACCGCACCGACGAGGAGGACCACGACACGGAGGCCGAGAAGCAGGCCACGACAGCCAGCAGCGTCGAGAGCCGAACCAAGGGCTGGGGCGGCAACCCGGACGCCCCCACGCTGTCGGACGAGCAGGTCGCCCGGCTCCAGGAGCACGAGGAGCCGGTGGCGGCCGCCAACTTTGGCGCCGAGCTGACCGGGGACCTCGGCAACGCGGAGGTCGCGGACGAGACGACGAACGCTCCAGAGACGGTCGAGCCGGACACCAGCCTCGGTCACGAGGGTGGGCGTCGCTACCAGGACTACGCCGGCGGGCCGGAGGGCGCCGAGGGCTCGGCCTGATCCCCGGCCTCCCCTATGGCGGGGAGCACCTGGATCGCCAGCAGCGCGATGTCGTCCGTCGCGCCGGGTCCGAAGGCGGCGAGCAGCGCCTCCAGCAGCTCGTCCGGGTTGGCCTCGGCCCCCTCCACCGTGCGGCGCAGCTCCTGGAGCCTGGCGTCCAGGGACGCCGCCGGCAGCTCGACCAGGCCGTCGGTGTAGAGCAGGACCGTGTCCCCGGGCAGGAGGTCGCAGAGGTGGTCGACCCTCGGGGTCGCGGGCTCCACGCCGAGCATGAGGTCCGGGTCGGTCTCCACGAGCTCGGCCCGGCCGGCCCGCACGTGGATGGGGGGCAGATGCCCCGCGCTCGTCCAGGTGAGCCGCCAGGTGCAGCTGCCGGTCCGCACGAGCTGACCCATCAGGCAGGTGGCCGTCGCCTCCAGGCCGAGCCTTGCCGCCGTGCGGTCAAGCCGGGTGACCACCGCGGACGGCGGCTCGTCGTGGTCGACGGCATGGGCGCGCAACAGGTTGCGCAGGTCCGACATGCGGACAGCCGCCGAGACGTCGTGACCGCTGGCATCACCGACGACGACGGCGAGCCCGGACGGCGTGTCGAAGGCGTCGTACCAGTCGCCTCCGACGGTCAGGCCACGGGCCGCGGGCTGGTAGCGGGCCGCGAGCCGCAGCCCCGCGACTGCCGGCAGGGCGGGGAGCAGGCTGGTCTGCAGCGCGGTCGCGAGGGCGCGCTGGCCGGCCAGCAGCCGGGTCGCGTCCAGCGCGATCCCCAGGTGTACGGCCACGTCGGCGAGCTCGGAGACCTCCGGGTCGGAGAATCCTGACGCGCTGCCGAGGGTCAGGACGCCCACCACGCTGTCGCGCGCCACGAGCCCGACGAGCAGCAGGTCCGTCGCCCCCAGTGACAACGCCGCGGAGGCCTGCAGCGCCACGCGCGGCTCCTCGTCACGGGTCATCGCGTGCAGGTCGTGCTCCCTGAGCCGCAAGAGCCGCTGCGGAGCGCCGACCAGCGCCGGCAGGATCCCCACCGCGGCAGCGGCCGATCGCCGCGCAGACACCCGGCCCAGCCCCCCGGGCAGGGCCAGCGGGCCGGACCGGCCGTAGGCGGCGACCCGGACGACGAGGTCGGGCTCGTCGAGGCGGTCGGCGATCACCCAGTCGGCCCAGCCGGTGAGCAGCTGCGCGACGCGGTCGAGGAGCTGCTCGGAGTCGTGCGCGCCGGCCGTCGCGCGCACGACCTGGCCCAGCAGGTCACGCACGCGTCAGCCCCCGAGGTGACGGTCGAAGAAACGTAAGATGCGCGTCCAGGCGTCCTCGGCGGAGGGGTGGTGGTACCCCAGGCCGGCCACCCGCTCCAGCGCGGTGAACGGCCCGAGGTTGTGGCGGTTGAGGAACGAGTGCCCCGCCTCGGGGTACTCCCGGACGTCGTGCTCGACGTCGAGCTCGGTGAGCACCCGTTCGAGGCGGTCCGCCGCGCCGCGGAGGGCTCGGTCTCGCCCTCCGTAGCTGGCCACCACGGGGCAGGCGCCGTCGAGCGCCCGCCGGGCGTCGCTCGGCACCGGGCCGTACGCCGGCGCCGCCGCGTCGAAGCCCCGGGCCGCCAGCAGCAGCGCGAAGCCCCCGCCCATGCAGAACCCGAGGACACCGACGCGTCCCGTGCAGTCCTCCCGGGCTGCCAGCCACAACCGGACGGCCAGCACGTCGTCCACGGCCGGGCCATCCCCCCGCGACAGCGCTGCGAACGTGGCCTTCAGGCAGCGCACGGCGCCGCCGGCGGTGAACAGGTCGGGAGCCACGGCCAGGTAGCCCGCGGCAGCGAGCCGGTCGGCGTGCTGGCGGATGTCGTCGCTGACACCCAGCAGCTCGTGCAGGACGACGACGCCGGGCCAGGGACCGGACCCCACGGGCGGCACCGCCAGGTAGCCGCGCAGCGCGGGCGCGCTCGCAGTGCCGGGGATGACGATGCCGGGCATGGGGTCGATCCTCTCCCGCACGTCTGCGGGGGCGCCAGCCAGGTCCCACGGAGGGGTGCTTGGTACGCCGGAGCGCCGGGTCCCTACCCGCCGTCCCGGATAGCCCGCAGGTGAGAGCGCTCCAGCCGAGGTCCCGCGAGCGGCGTTCGCTGCTCGCTCACGGCACGCAGCCCGGCCACGAACAGCTCGAGCTGGCGGTGCGCGAGCTGGTCGTCGAGCGCCGCGGGCACGGGGCCGGGGAGCGGGCGAGCCAGCCGGACCAGGAGCGTGCCGATGTCGGCGAAGCCGACCTGCGGGTGCAGGGAGCCGTCGGCGTGGGCCGTGTCGACAATCCGCTGGACCAGCTCGGCGCTGGCCTCCCGAGCCTGCCGCAGCTCCTCGTCCTGGTCCCCGAGCCGGTCGAGGACGATCGGAAGGACGGCCGACACCCGGGTGCTGAGCGCGGCGCGCAGGTAGCGGGTCAGCGCGGCGAAGCCCTCGCTCTCCTGGGCGAGGGCGTCCTCGGCGGCGCGGCGGCTGGCGACGAGCGCCTCCAGCGCGACCGCGCGTAGCAGGGCCTGCCGGTCGGGGAACCGGCGGTACAGGGTGCCGATCCCCACGCCGGCCCGGCGAGCGACCTCGTCCAACGGCGCTCCCGGACCTCGCTCGAGCACGACGTCCCGGGCTGCCGTGAGCAGCTGCTGGTGGTTGCGCCGCGCGTCGGCGCGGAGGGGACGGGTGCGCTCCGGGGGGGCACCGCTCGGTCGACCTGGCACGCGTGTCCTCCTTGTCCGTGGCGGAGCCTATCCGGAGAGAAACCTTCCGGAAAGCCTTGCCTCTGCGGACTGACGGTGTCTACGGTAAGCGGAGGAAATATCTCCGCTAATGACACTCAACCGAGGAGGTCCGGACATGGACGACGTCCGAGAGGCGCAGGACCGGTTCGACCAGGCGGAGCGGACGGCCGACCTGCACACGCTGCGCGAGCTGATCGCCGAGGACTTCCTGTCGATCGGGCCGCGGGGGTTCGTGCTGGACAAGCCGCAGTGGATCGACCGGCACCAGCAGTTCACGTACCACGAGCTGAAGACCAGCGAGATGGACGTGCGCGGCTACGGCGACACTGCTGTCGTGCGCGACGTTCAGCGCAACCGCGCCACCTGGAAGGACCAGCAGGTCAACGTGGTGTGTCGGGTCAGCCAGGTCTGGGTTCGGCGCGGCAACCAGTGGCAGCTGGTGGCGATCCAGTTCAGCCCGCTGGCCGAGGACCGGCCCGCCGAAGGGAGCGGGCGATGAGCTGCCGCATCGGGTCCAGCCGCGAGCGCGCCGCCATGAGCGGCGTGCTGGCCGGGGCCACCTTCCTGGGCGGGGTGGCGGCGGCGACGGCGCTGGCGGACGCCCCTTACCCCCGGCCGGGTTCGGACGCCGGAACGATCCGCAGCTACTTCCGCGGCAGCCCGCGTGCGGCACGGCTGAGCGCGGCCGGCCAGCTCGTCTCCGCCGCGGCGCTGGGACGGTTCACCGTCTCGGTCGCGACCCTGGCCGGGCGGGCCGGCCCCGCCGCTCGCGCTCTGCAGACGACCTCGCTCGCCGGCGGTGCGCTGGCCGTCGCGTCGCTGGCCACGTCCGGTGCGTTTGCCGCCGCACTCACCACGCCGCGGTCCGACAGCGACGAGGCCGCGGTCCGAATGCACCGGCGCGCCTTCCTGGCGGGTGGCCTGGCACACGGAGTCGGGTTCGGCGCACTCGTCGGCTCCCTCGCGCTGGCCGGCCTGCGCACCGGCGAGCTGCCCCGGCAACTCACCCTCGTCGGGCTCGGCTCGGCCGCCGCCGGGCTGCTCTCGCCGCTCTACCTGGTTGCCGAGCCGGCCGCCTGGCTGATCCCCGCCGGACGCTTCTCCGGCCTGCTGGTCAGCGGGATCGCCGGCGTCCGGCTCGCACGAGGAGTGGCATCGCGCGGCTGACGGAAGCCCAGCCGCATACGCGTGATCGTGGCAACGGCGCTCGCTCCAGCGAGACTCGTTGCCACGATCACGCCGGTCAGGTGCATGAGGGCAGATCAGCCGCACACACTTCCCCAAGGCCGCCGCTGCGGCCTGTTGCGGAACTGTCGCAGACCACTAGTTTCGAGAGCATGACGACAGACGTGCTGGCGATGGTGCTGGCCGGTGGTGAGGGAAAGCGGCTGATGCCGTTGACCGCGGACCGCGCCAAGCCGGCGGTGCCGTTCGGCGGCACCTACCGGATGATCGACTTCGTCCTTTCGAACCTGGTCAACGGCGGGTACCGCAAGCTGGTGGTGTTAACGCAGTACAAGAGCCACTCGCTGGACCGGCACATCAGCAAGACGTGGCGGCTGAACAGGCTGCTGGGCAACTATGTCGCGCCGGTGCCGGCGCAGCAGCGGGTGGGCCCACGTTGGTTCGCCGGCTCCGCCGACGCGATCCACCAGAGCATGAACCTCATCAACGACGAGAAGCCGCAGTACGTCGTCGTCTTCGGTGCGGACAACATCTACCGGATGGACCCGCGGCAGATGGTCGAGGAGCACATGGAGACCGGAGCAGGAGTCACCGTCGCCGCAATTCGGCAACCGTTGTCGATGGCCGACCAGTTCGGCGTCATCGAGGTCGGCGCCGACGGCAAACGGATCTCGGCGTTCCGGGAGAAGCCCCGCGACGCCAAGGGTCTGCCGGACGCCCCACATGAGATCTTCGCCTCGATGGGCAACTACGTGTTCACGACAAGCGTTCTGGTCGATGCGGTGACCCGCGATGCGAAGGACGAGTCCAGCAACCATGACATGGGCGGCAACATCGTCCCGATGCTGGTCGGCAGCGGCGACGCGTACGTGTACGACTTCCGGGACAACGACGTGCCGGGGCAACGGGAGACCGAGCGCGGCTACTGGCGGGACGTCGGGACGCTGGACAGCTACTACGAGGCGCACCTGGACCTCATCTCGGCCGACCCGGAGTTCAGCCTCTACAACCCGGAGTGGCCGATCTACAGCGACCAGGAGACCTGGCCGCCCGCGCGAGTGCAGGGCGCCCCGGGTCACGCCGGGACTGCCATGGAGAGCCTGCTGTCATCCGGTTTGGTGGTGTCGGGAGCCGGGGTCACCCGCTCGATTCTCGCGCCCGGCGCGCTGGTGCAGCCCGGAGCCGAGGTGGAGGCGTCGGTGCTCATGCAGGGCGTGCGGGTGGGTCAGAACGCGGTCGTCCGGAACGCCATCCTGGACAAGAACGTCGTCGTGCCGGACGGGACGAAGATCGGCGTGGACCCGGATCGTGACCGGGAGCTGTACACCGTCTCCGACAAGGGCGTGGTCGTGATCGGCAAGGGACAGCAGGTCCGGGCCTGAGCGGCCGACAGCCTCAACCCGATGTCACGGGCTGAGGCTGTCTCGAGCGGCGGCTAAGGCCGGTTCGGGGTGGGGCTGGTTCGGGGTGGGGCTGGCTCGGGGTGCGGCCAGGCTGGCCGCCCTTGCGGCGGGTCAGCGCGGGAGGACGACGGTGCCGATGCCCCGTGCCGCCGGGTACGCGGCGATCTCACGGGCGAGCGGGGACTGGCCGCTGCGGCGGATGCGGAGCTCCTCCAGCAGGGAGGCGGCCCGGCGACCGATCGCGAGGCCGAGCGAGGCGTTGTTCGCGGTCTGCGGCGTCTTATTCATGTGACCATTATGCGGAGCGGTCCACCGTTGCGTCCAATGACGAGATCGCATTCGAACCATGCTGTAGCGTCATGAGTCGTGGACACCCGGGCCCTCCGCTGGTTCCAGCTCGTGGCCGACGGCGTCACCGTCACCGAGGTCAGCGACCTCGAGCACACCGCCCAGTCCGCGGTCTCCCGTGCCCTCGCGAGGCTGGAGGCGGAGGTCGGCACGCCGCTGCTGCGCCGCTCCGGGCGCACCCTGCGGATGACGCACGCCGGCGTCGCGTTCAAGCACCACGTCGACGCCCTGATGCACGAGCTGGACGACGGCCTGGCCGCCGTCAACCAGCTCGTCGACCCGGAGACCGGCACGGTGACGCTGGCCTTCCAGCCATCGCTCGGCGCCTGGCTCGTCCCGGACCTCGTCGCGAGCTTTCGGGCCGGCCACCCCGAGGTCCGGTTCGAGCTGCGGCTGAAGCAGGACGAGCTGGCCACGACCGTGCAGGCGCGCGGAGACGTCGACCTCGAGCTGTCGACAGTTCGGCCGCGGGACCCGTCGGTGCGTTGGCGGCGGATCGCCGCGGAGCCGTTGCGGCTGGCCGTGCCGCCGCACCATCCCTTGGCGTCCCGCGAGGAGGTGGCGCTGGCGGAGGTCGCGGAGGAGCCGTTCGTCGCACTCCGGGGCGCGTCGCAGCTGCGCCCGCTGAGCGACGACCTGTGCGCAGCGGCCGGCTTCCAGGTCAGGGTCGCCGTCGAGTGCGACGACCTACCCACGATGCGTGGCCTGGTGACAGCCGGACTCGGGGTCGCCATCGTGCCTGCTCCGCGGGGTGGGCACGATGGCGAGGCACCGGTCCCGGAGACCGCGTGGCCGCGCTACCTGCGGCTCACGGACGCCGGTGCGGGACGCGAGGTCGGGATGGCCTGGTCGAGCGAGCGCCGGCTGCTGCCCGCGGCCGAGCTGTTCCGGGTCCACGTCGTCGACCGCGCCGACGCCGGGCTCCTCCCGGGGCTGGCGGCCACCTGACCGGACGCAAGCGGGTCCCGACCAGGCGACGTCCGAGCCCGCGGCTCAGGCGTGCGCGGCCTCGCTCACGAGGGCACCACCGTGCCGGTTCGACCTCAGGTCGAACAGCGCGTACGCCGCGACGACCGCCAGGCAGAAGGCCGGGACCACGAAGGCCACGGCCTGTCCCGCCACGTCCGCCACCTTGCCGTGGACCATCGGCATCAGCGCGCCGCCGAGGATGGCCATTACGAGTCCGGCGGCGCCGAACTTGGTGTCCTCGCCCAGCCCCTGCAGCGCCACGCCGTAGATCGTGGGGAACATCAGGGACAGGGACAACGAGATCGCCACGACGGCGATGAGACCCAGCATGTTCTGCGAGAAGACTGCGATGAGCGAGAAGGCCACACCGAGCGCCGCCATCGTGAAGAGCAGCCTGGTCGGCCGGAAGATCCCCAGCAGGTAGGTCATGATGAACCGGGCGATGAGGAAGACGATCAGGCTCGCCTGCAGGTACCAGCCGGCCTGCGACCTCGGGACGCCGACGACGAACTCGGCGTACTGGATCGTGAAGCTCCACGCGCAGACCTGCGCGGCCACGTTGAAGAACTGGGCGGCCACACCGAACCGGTAGTGCGGGTTGTGCCACAGCCGGCCGAACGCTCCGCTGCTGCCCTCGAGCCCCTCCGCGCTCGCCTCGGCGGGCGTGGCCATCTTCCGGAACAGGATGAGCAGCCAGATGATGATCAGCACGGTCGCGATGCCGGTATAGGGCCCGAGGACGAGCCCCAGGTCTTTCTCCTGGGCGGCTTCCAGCTCCCCCGCCGACATGTTCGCCTTGGCTGCGTCCGGGGTGAGGCGCGGCAGGATCAGCACGGCACCGAGCAGGACGCCGATGTTGGCTCCGACCGGGTTGAACGACTGCGCCAGGTTCAGCCGCTGGGTGGCACTGACGGGCGGACCCATCGCGATGACGAACGGGTTCGCCGACGTCTCCAGGATCGACAGGCCGGCCGCCAGCACGAACAGGGCGAGCAGGAAGAACCCGTAGGTCAGGAGCCGGCTGGCTGGGATGAACAGCATGCCGCCGATCGAGGCGAGCCCCAGGCCGGTCAGCACGCCGGCCTTGTAGCCGAACCGCTTGTTGATGAGCGCCGCGGGGATGGCCAGCGAGAAGTAGGCGCCGTAGTAAGCGAACTGGACCAGCGACGACTGGAAGTTCGACATGCTGAAGATGTGCCGGAAGACGCCCACCAGGACGTCGGTGAGGTTGGCCGCCGCGCCCCATGCCGCGAAGCACGTGATGAGCAGGATGAACGGAACGGTCAGCCCCGGGTAGACCAACCCGGGCTTGTGCCGGCTCCTCGCGCCCTTTGCCGATGTGTTCGCGACCGACCCTGTTGCCATGTGGACCGCCCTGGCGCGACGCGACGAGCGCCCCAGTGTGACGTGCGGCACCCCTAGTTCGGCCCACGGTAGCGCCACATCACCCCTTTTGCGAGACGGCCGCAGCGCGCTACTTCTCGTTGAACAGACGCAGGTCCGAGGGCTCGCGCAGCAGGTCCTCGAGGATCACGTTCCCCTCGGTGTTGTACGGCTGCTGCATGTGCTCGTCCCACGCGGCGCGAGAGGTAAACATTTCCAGCATGACCCAGGTCTCGGGGTCGTCCTGCGGTTGCACGAGGTGCATGAACACACACCCCGGCTCGTTCAGGGTGTTACGGCGCATGGACTGCAGCTGCGCCTCGGCCTCCTCCATGCGGTCCAGACGTGGCTTGATGGTCACCACGAGGAAGAGCGGCCCGCCGTCCTGGTTGCTCATGCATTGGCCTCCGGTCAGGAACCGCTGGGGATCGCTAGGGCCGCGTCGACCTCCGCACGGGTCGGCGGGTCGGTGCCCGGGCGCGAGCAGGTGATCGCGGCCACGACTGCCGCCTCATCCAACACGCTGCGGAGAGTGGCCTCGTCGACGTCGGCGAGCTCGTGACGTTTCTGCCCGCCGATCAGGTCGGCGCGACGGAGACCGTCGAGAAGTCCGGAGGTGAAGGAGTCGCCCGCGCCCACGGTGTCGACGAGCTCGATCGGCATCGACGGCCGCCTCAGCTCCACGCCCTTGGTCACGGCGAAGCAGCCGTCACCGCCCCGGGTCACGACGACGAGTGCCGGTCCGGTGGACAGCCACCGCCGCGCCACGTCCTCGTCCCGCTCTCCCTCGTAGAGCCAGCGCAGGTCCTCGTCGCTCACCTTCACGACGTCGGACAGCGCCACCAGCTCCTCGATGTCAGGCCGGGCCTGTGCCGGGGAGCCCAGCAGCCCCGGACGCACGTTGGGGTCGTACGACACCGTGACCCGCCCTCGTTCGCGCTCGCGGCGCACGAGGTCGACCACGGCCGCCCGCCCCGGCTCCAGCACCGTCGCGAGCGAGCCGGTGTGCAGGCAGCGCGTCTCGACCGAGAGCGGCGGCAGGTCCGCAACGTCCCAGGTGAGGCGGAAGTCGTACGTCGCGACGCCCGCAGCCAGGCTCGCGACCGCGAGGCTGGTGGGCCCCCACGGCCTGGCCCCACGGTCGACCACCACACCGCTGGCCTCCAGGTGGCCGGTGATCAGCTCGCCGAAGGCGTCCTCGCCCAGCCGGGTCGTCAGCCGCACCGGGTCGCCGAGGCGGCCCAGCGTGAGGGCCACGTTGGCGGGGCTGCCGCCGGGGTGGGCCACGAAGGTGCGACCTCCGCGCGATCCCACCAGGTCGATGAGGGCCTCTCCCACGACGGCGAACATCCGCTCCACCTCACCCAGGAAGCGAAAGGCCCTCCATCGCGCCTCTCCCGGTCGAGCATGCTGACAAGGCGGCTCGGCCGCAAGACCTCGGGCCGGTTCCCTTGCGGCTCAGGGACGTCCGCGTCCGGTCCGGTAGCGGCGGATCAGCGCGTTCGTCGAGCTGTCGTGGCTCAGCGCCGGCTCGGCGGACTCGACCAGCTCCGGCTCGATGCGCTGGGCGAGCTGCTTGCCCAGCTCCACACCCCACTGGTCGAAGCTGTTGATGTCCCAGATCGCTCCCTGGGTGAACACTTTGTGCTCGTAGAGGGCCACCAGCTGTCCCAGAGTGTGCGGCGAGAGCCGCGTCAGCAGCAGGGTCGACGTCGGGCGGTTGCCGGGGAAGGTGCGGTGCGCCACGAGGGGGCCGGATGTCCCTTCGGCAGCCACCTCCTCCGGAGTCTTGCCGAACGCGAGGGCCTCGGTCTGGGCGAGGAGGTTCGCGGTCAGGAGGTCGTGGTGCTTCCCCAGCGACCCGCTGCCGGTGTGGAAGGGCTCAACGAAGCCGATGAAGTCGGCCGGAACCAGCTTCGTTCCCTGGTGGATGAGCTGGTAGAAGGCGTGCTGGCCGTTCGTTCCAGGCTCACCCCAGACGATGGGACCGGTCTGGACGTCGACCGACGAGCCGTCGATCGTCACCGACTTACCGTTGCTCTCCATGTCCAGCTGCTGCAGATAGGCGGGGAACCGCCGCAGGTACTGGCTGTACGGCAGCACGGCGTGCGTCTGGGCGTCGAAGAAGTCGTCGTACCAGAGGCCGAGCAGACCCATGATCGCCGGCACGTTCTCCTCGAACGGCGCGTTCAGGAAGTGCTCGTCGACCGCGCGGAAACCCGCCAGCATGTCCATGAACGCGTCCGGCCCGATGGCCGTCATCAGGGACAGGCCGATCGCGGACGTGAAGGAGTACCGGCCGCCGACCCAGTCCCAGAAGCCGAACATGTTGTCCGCGTCGATGCCGAACTCGGTGACCTTGTCGCGGTTGGTGGACACGGCGACGAAGTGGCGGGCCACGGCCTTCTCGTCGCCGAGCCGGGCCAGCAGCCACTCCCTCGCGGTGACGGCGTTCGTCAGCGTCTCCACCGTGGTGAACGTCTTCGACGCCACGATGAACAGCGTCTCCTCCGGGTTCAGGTCCCGGGTGGCCTCCACGACGTCCGCCTCGTCGACGTTGGCGACGAAGCGGAAGGTCATGTCGCGCTGGGTGTAGTCGCGAAGCGCCTCGTACGCCATCGCCGGCCCGAGGTCCGAGCCCCCGATACCGATGTTGACGACGTTGCGGATCCGCTCGCCGGTGTGCCCGCGCCACTCCCCCGTCCGCACCTGCTCGGCGAACGCACGCATCCGCCCGAGGACCTCGTGCACGTCCGGGACGACGTTCCGGCCGTCGACCTCGATGACCTCCCCCTCCGCCGCTCGCAGCGCCACGTGCAGCACCGCGCGGTTCTCGGTCGTGTTGATCTTCTGCCCGCTGAACATGGCCTGGGTCCGCCCTCGCAGGTCGCGCGCCTCGGCGAGGTCCACGAGCAACCGCAGCGTCTCGTGGGTCAGGCGGTGCTTGGAGAAGTCGAGGTAGACGTCCCCGACGGTGGCCGCCATGCGCTCACCGCGTGAGGGGTCGTCCGCGAACAGTGATCTGAGATGGATCTTGCTGACCACCTCGTAGTGCTCCTGCAGGGCCCGCCACTCCGGAAGGTCAACCAGTGCCATGCCCGGAGTCTGTCGCTCGGGACGGTCAGCGGCAACACCGGTGCCGTAGCCCCTCGGCACCGGCCTTTCGGCGCGGCTCAGAGCGGGGGGTCGTCACCCTGTTCGGGAGTCCGGATCCGGGCGTAGCCTACGTCTCGATACCGAGGTCGACGCGGTACCTACTGTGGGTCGAGGTGCAGTGATGCGTCGCTACATGATTGTTGCGAATCAAACGCTGGGCGGCGACGAGCTGCTTGAGGTTGTACGGGACCGGATGCAGGCCGGACCCTGCTCGTTCTGGGTCCTCGTCCCGGCGACGCCGGTCAGGGACCTCGCGCCGAACATCATCCCGATGCCGGTGATGGGCGGTGTGCCGAGGCTGCCCGAGGTACCGGGCGAGGGACGCAGAGTCGCCGAGACGAAGCTGCAGGCGGAGCTCAAGCGGTTGCGGGACGCCGGAGCGACCGTGGACGGCGAGGTCGGCGACCCTGACCCGGTTCACGCGGTCGCCGCGACAGTGGCCACAAAGCACTTCGACGAGATCATCGTCCTGACGCTCCCCACCCATCTGTCCCGGTGGCTGCACCAGGACCTCCCCCGGCGCCTGCAGCACAGGTTCCACGTGCCCGTCACCCACGTGGCGACCGCCGAGTAGCCCAGGCCCGTGACCCCGGCGGGCGGAACACTTGCCGGTGTACGGCGCGCCCCCGAGGAGGCGACGAGCCGGCTACTCGGCGTCGTCGTCCCGCTCCTCCTCGAGCTCGACCAGCACGTCGGCCGCATCGCGGCTACCGCGGTCGGCGAGTCGTCTCAGCTCGGCCGTATCGCCCCGCTCGGCCGCCAGCTCGACCAGCTGGTCAGTGGCATCGCGGTAACCGAGGTCGGCCAGCCCCCGGAGCTCCTCCAGGTCGCCCCGCTCGGCCGCCAGCTCGACCAGCTGGTCGGCCGCATCCCGGTCACCTCTTGCGGCCCGCTCTCGCAGGCGCCTCAGCACAGGATCCGTCACGAACGTCAGCTCTAGCACGCGGACGACCGGTGGTCACCATCCCTACGGCAGAATGCCGTGATGGTGTTGTCGCTGCGGCAGGAGCTCGACCGGATCGGGCCCGAGCGGTTCACGGCGCGGGACCACCGTCCTGGTGTCATCCGGCACGTCGTGCTCTTCCGCTACCGCGACGACGTGACCCCGGAGCAGAAGCAGGAGGTCCTGCGCCGCTTCCTGCTCCTTGCCGACTCCCCTCGGCCGGACGGTGGAACCTACGTGCTGTCGATCGAGGCGGGGCCGCAAGGCAGCGGTGAGGACGCCGGACACGGCTTCGAGCACGGCGTTGTCGTCTCGTTCGCGTCTGAGGGCGACCGCAACTACTACGTGGGGGAACCTGTCGTCGACGACCCACGGTTCTTCGATGCCGAGCATGCGGCCTTCAAGCGATTCGTCGGCCCCCTTTTGGACGAGGGTTCCCCAGGGCTTCTCGTCTTCGACGTGGTGACCCCTGGCCGAGGACTGGGTGTCCTCGACGCCGGCACCGGCTGACCACCGGACGCGCGGGCGGTGGTGCTCGACCATGAGCGCCTGCGACGCCCGGTTGATCGTCGGCTTGGCCCATGGTCGAGCGCGACCAGCAGCCGTCGGGGCCGATAAGGCAATACTTGTGGCGGATGCAGAAGCGCCCCTGCCGAAGCGCGGCGGTTTGCGGTGCGGTGCGATGTGACTGCGGCACTGTACGGGTCCTTGCCGCTGCTCCTGCTGTGGGCGGAGTGACCGCGTACGTCGTCAGGCTCCGTGCCCGCTAAACGCCAACTTGAACCTTCAAGCAGGACCGCCTATGGTGGACGCATTGCTTGAACGCTCATGAATCTCCCACGACCTGGCGGGGAACGAGGACAACACCCCCGAGCGCGCGCCGCGCGCCGAGCCAGGCCTGAACCGAGAGGACCCACATGCGTTTTCCCACCCCCGCCCGCGACACCGCCCTGCTGCTCGCAAGGGTCGGCATCGGCCTCGTCTTCTTCGCGCACGGTTGGCAGAAGCTGTTCACCAATGGAGTCGACGGCACCTCGGCGTTCTTCGGCCAGGTGGGCGTGCCGCTGCCGACACTGTCGGCGTGGTTCGCCGCAGTCGTGGAGCTGGTCGGCGGGGCTGCCCTCATCCTCGGCATCGGCGTGCCCGCGGCGGCGCTCCTGCTCGTGATCGACATGATCGGCGCGTTCCTGTTCGTCCACGCTGGCAACGGTCTGTTCATGGAGAAGAACGGTTTCGAGCTCGTCCTGGCGCTCGCGGCGGCGAGCCTGGTGCTGGGCGTCCTCGGCGCCGGCCGGTTCAGCCTCGACCACGCCGTCCTGAACCGCTTCCGCGCCCGGTCCGGCGAGGCGGCGCTGTCGCGCGGCTGACCAGGACGGGTGGCGGCCACGCGCGTCGGCCACTGAACCCGATGCAGGGCCCGGACCTCGTAAGGTCCGGGCCCTGTTGGCATATCCGCAGATGGTGGGCCCCTGGTGGACAGTTGTGGCAGGGGTCCGTGCTCGACGGGCCTTGCCCGCATGCGCGGTCAGCAGTTTGTAGCCGGTACCCGTGGCCTTCTAGCCCAGGAGTCATGGCCAGCCTCGCGGTTAGCTGGTGTCAAGAACCCGGGGCAAGCATGGCCAGTCGGCGTGCCATCGCCTCGTCGACCGGGGCTGCGGCCTCGGCCGCGCGCAGAACCAGGCCGTAGCCCGTCGTTCAGCGAGCGGGTGTTCCACCCGATCTGCCCCTGCAGGCGCAGGACGTTCGCGCGCAGAAGCGGATCCGTCGCGTCGGCCAGTGCGGCCTGTGCCAGCCCAGCCGCTCGGGACGGGTGTGCGCCGAGCCAGCTGGAGGAGGCGGCCGCGTACAGCCTGCGGGCGCGTGCCGGACCGGCGTCCGTCAGCTCCGCGGCCCGCGCCCAGGCGGCGGCCGCGGCCTCGTGACCGCCTCGGGACGCGGCGCGCTCGGCGACCGCGTCCAGCGCGGCGACGACCGTCTCATCTGGCCAGTCGACCGCGGCGGCGAGATGCCACGCCCGCCGATCGGCGTCGCCGACGAGAGCCTCGGCGACAGCACGGTGGACGGCCCGCTGCTGCGTGCGCCAGTGAGCGGGAGCTGCGGGAGCAATGGCTCCCGCCCGCAAGTTGCTCTCCATTGAGGACGCCGGCCAGCTCGACGAGCGCGAGTGGGTTGCCCCGGGTGCCGGTGACGAGCTTGTCGCGGACCGCCGGGTTCACGTCCCCGGTCGCGTGTGCCCGCGGTCGGACGCGGCCTCTAGGGCGTCCGCCAGCAGCCTCGACTTCCCGGACCCGGCCACGCCGGGGACCACGAGAGCGCGGCCCGTCGAGGTCCGCGCGGCGTCGATCAGGGCGCGATCGCCGCACGTTCCGCGTCTCGACCAGCCAGCACGGAACCCGCCGTACCGGGATGCCACCGACCGCACCGGGGATCCCACCGAGGGCGCTGGAGGAGCTTGCGTAATCCTTGCGTCAGTGCAAATGCAGGCCATGACGTCGGCGCGGAGCCTTGGCGGTGCGGGCGGCCGCGGGCAGCGCCGTGGGGTCCCAGAACTCGCCAGCCCGAACGTCGACGAGCCTGCCAGCCGCAACCAGGCCACGACACCCCCGGCTACGCCGCTTCGGCGGCTACTTCGCTGCACAACAGAAGCGCAAGCTGCACAACGGGAGTGGCCACAACCGCAGCCGGCGACGTGCAGCGCACAAGAGTATCGCTATGTGTCAACGGTCTGTTAGCCAGGCTATGAGGCCGTTGAACCGTGTTCGACCTCGTGAACGCCGTGGCTTAGCGCCTGAGCCAAGAAGGCGCGCAGGTCAGCGCCAGCATCCCGTCGCAGTCCTGCCATGGCTTCT
>Ga0126311_10000355_pt1 | contig 21829 bp, 14 predicted proteins | sample Plot61_FD_92539 | JGI IMG/M metagenome (GOLD analysis project Ga0126311, IMG submission 92539) | Serpentine soil microbial communities from UC McLaughlin Reserve, CA, USA - Plot61 | ecosystem: Environmental > Terrestrial > Soil > Grasslands | place: USA: UC McLaughlin Reserve, Lake County... | reverse complement strand
TGCGGACCCAAAGAGCGGCGCATTGGATTACGTCGCGCAATGCGGAGCCCCCGGCGGTCTGGCCGGCCAGGGAACACGCATCGCTAATGCTACGGGCGGCACTTTCGTCACCGGCATCAATGCGGGAAACATCGTCAACACGATCATTAGCCTGGTCGGGGGCGCCATCGGGTCCATTAATAACGTGACGCTGGTTCCTTCGGCTTCCATCGCTCCGTTTGTTACCTCGATCACACCTGCCGCCGGTTATGGACCACTCGCCGGAGATAAAGAGCACGTTCTGAAATTTGAAGTGAGGTTCACCGGAATTCCCTGCAAGCCCGAACCGCAGGTCGTTTCGGGAACACTCGATGTAGTGGCGGATGGCAAAGTTGTGGTCAGTAAGAAGGTGCAGATCACTGTGCCTGCGTGCGCAAGTTTTGTCTATTCCGTGAAGTTTGTCTGCGGCGTGCAGCCGGAGCACGGGTGTGAATGCGGGCCGGTCCAACCGGGCAAGTACGCCACTGAGATCAACATCCACAACTACCAAAACGTCGAAGTTCCCATCGAGAAGAGGTTTATCCCGGTGGTGTTCGCAGGCGCGGCGATCGGACGCGAGCCGAAGGTGGCTAAACCAAGAGCAACGGACAAAATCGTTCTGCCGCCACATTCAGCAACGATGGATGACTGCTGCAGGATCGCTGAACTGCTGTTCGGAGACGTACTTCCTTCGCCAATTCCTTTGACGATCGGATTTCTCGAGATCACGAGCCGAGAAGAAGTGAGCGTAACGGCGGTCTACACGTCAAGCAGTCTCACCTCGCACGCAGTTGATATCGACGTTGAGCAGATTCAAGGAAGAAAACTTACCGAAAGTGCCAGCCACGGCAAGGAGGAACACCGATGAGCCACCGAATCGGAAGAGTCGTCGCCCAAAGTCCGGCCGTCGTAGTAGGGCCAGGCCGCGGAACGCAAGTCTCGCCGGGGCGATGGAGAGTGACGTTCTCTCCAGCAGCCGCAAGCACCGGCACCAAGTTCCTCATGCTGCATTTCACCAGCGCAGCACTTGGAGCCGGTGACCGCATAGAACTTCCCCTGGGTTACGACACGGACACATTCGATGCAACTGATGGCTTGAGCTTTTGGAGTCGCCCGATCAAAGGCAACTCCGTAGACATCTTCTTCGTTGATGGCGGCAGTGGCACCGGCCAGGCTTCGCTCACTGAATTCGGACGCGGCGAAGGAACCCAACTTGGCGGCGCCAACGCCACAGCCGGAGGTAATGCGAACGGCGATATATTCATGATCGATACGCCGTACGTAGATCCAACATTTTTCAACTCTGCCGGCGTGTGTCCGTCAGGCGCATCGCCGAGTTGGGAAAACGTTGCGGTCTTGCCTGCCGGTGTGATGCGCGACACAGCCCGCAGTGTGGGCATGCTGATCGATGCTCATGCTGGCGACATTTCTACATGTTCGGCGACCCTGATCGGTCCTGATCTGATCCTCACTGCCGGTCATTGTGCTGACTCGCTCTTAGCAATTGAATCCGGATCCTTCACTCTCGATTTTCAAACTGACGCTTCCGGAAATCGTCCGGCAGGATACAACCCGAAGTTCCACAAGATGAAGCGGCTGGTGAAGAGCGGTTTCACGGTACCGGGCGTGGGCGCGGGGGTTTCAACGGGAAACGGTTTGGATTACGCCGTAATTCATATCGAGACCCCGCCGGCAGGACTGGGAGTTCCACCGCGAACGATCCGCGCAACGGTGCCGGCGTTGGGCGAAGAACTGTTCGTGATTCACCACCCCCGTGGCACTGTGAAAAAGGTATCGCGCAAGCCGGCTGATCCAACGTGTCAGGTATTAGGCATCAGCGGCAACATTCTCACTTACGCGTGCGATTCGGATAACGGCAGTTCAGGATCGTCGGTCTTTGACACCTCAGGCCGCATCGTTGCTGTGAACGACTGGGCGCCGGGCGCCTGCGGCAACCAGGGCCAGACGGCGGCGGCCGTCCTGGTAGATTTCACCAATCCGACGCCGGCGGTCCAGGACGTCAATGTAGTGCTGGTGTTGGATCGCTCCGGCAGCATGAGCGAACTCGGATTCAAAGGGGACAAGACCAAGATTGAGGAAGCAAGAGAAGCCGCTGCACTGTTCATTGATCTACTTCGCACGGACCGTACGCATCAAGCTGGATTGGCAACGTTTAGTACAACGTCGTCTTTGGACTTTGCACTCACTCCGATTAGCCCTGCTAACAAAGACACGTTGATTGGTCCAGCACCCGCACGAAATGCCGGAATCGTTGGCGGCATCGCACCGGGTGGCTCGACCACGATCGGTGGTGGCTTGTCACAGGCCCAGGGCGCATTGCCTGGAGCTTCTCCCAATCTTCCCGCAATCCTACTTATGACTGATGGGCTGGAGAACACGCCACCACTGATTTCTTCAGTTGAAGGCACGCTCGGAAACACACGTCTCTGCATCGTCGGATTCGGCAGTGAAGGCAGTGTTGACGGTCCACGACTGACGACGCTGGCACGAAACCACGGCGGCATTTACACGCGAGCCGGTGAAGGATTGCAGCTCAAGAAGTTCTTCGTGCTGAGCTTCGGCAACATCTTTCAAACGGGCATCTCGTTGGATCCGTTCTTCGTGTTTCCCGCAGGTTCAGCAAGGATGCCACCGTTCCCATTACAGGTGTGCGGCGAAGAAATCATCACCGTGGTACTCAGTTGGGAGAGTGATAAAGAAAGTTTGTTTCTCAACTTGATCACACCCGCCGGCAATCCGATCAATAGTTCGACGCCCGGCGTCTTTTCGTCCTTCGGGAGCACCTGGGTCTACTTCCGTCTACAACTGCCGTTCGCCGGTGAACATAACGGCACGTGGCAAGTTCAAGTCACCCGCTTTGTCGGCGAGGGGGAGTTTAACGCTCCACTTCCGGAAGAGCGTTTCTTCGTGACTGCCGCAGTGGATGGTGGTCCATATTTCCGTCCGCTGGCTCCGCGCCGCTACTACACCGGCGACACGATCAATCCGCAAGTCGTTTTGAGAGAACCAAGCGGATTCCTGGTCCATGCTGAAGTGAAGTTGGACGTCGAGGCGCCGCAGCAAGGCACCGGCAACATTCTCACCCAAACGGGACTGCGACCAGCGACTGAAACAGACGGCGACTCCCTCGATGCACGTGCCAGCACGCTGATCGCGCTCGAGAGGGAGCGCGGCTCGCTCATTCCCGTAACGACAAAGACGTTTGAGTTGGTAGACGACGGCGATTTGGACGGGGACGGCGCACTCGAGCCCGACGGAGTCTATGGCCTTCCGCTCACGGATCTAGCACTCTTCGAGGGTAACTACACTTTCCACGCCGTTGCCACATTCGGTGAAGAATGCACCGGCACGCGTGAAACGACATGGACCACGTACGTCTCCATCGGTATCGATCCCGGAAGCACTGACGTCAAAACCGATCCCATCGGACCGGGCCCGGGCGGCTGTGTGCTGGTGCGCGCGACGATGACTCCGCGCGACCGGTACGGCAATCACCTCGGACCTGGCCGCGCAGATTCTTTCGCGGTTACAGGACAACCCGGGAGTTCGCCGGTTGGCGGTGTGCGTGATAACGGAGATGGTACTTACAGCATTGACTTGTGCTGGGATCCAGACTCACCAAACCCTCCAGGTGTAGTTGTCACTCAACCCGATCGACCACCTATCGTCGTACCGCTTCCAATCCCCGAGGGCTTTGGCAGGTTTGTCTATAGCGTGAAGTTCCTCTGTGGAATTCAGGACGAATGCGATTGTCACTGCGTTTCTGTGAGGCCGGGTGCTTACGCGACGGAGATCAACATCCACAACTATCTCGACAAAGAAGTAAAGGTCGAGAAGCACGTGCTTCCAGTGATCTTTGCCGGAGCAGTCACTGGTCGCGAACCACGCTTCGCAACGCGCAAGGCATCGGACAAGATTGTTCTGCCGCCACACACAGCCACCATGGATGATTGCTGCCGGCTGAACGAACTGCTCCTGGGCGGTTCAACCGGCTCGAAGGGCCCGATCTCGATCGGTTTCCTCGAGATCATCAGCAATCAACCACTCAACATCAGCGCTGTTTACACAGTGACCGATCCGAAGTCGGGATCGGTAAGCATGGACGTCGAACAAATCCAGGGTAAGCGCACGAGGTAAGGAGAAGCGAGATGTCACACAACACTGGTACGGTTCAAATTCTGGGTGTGCCACTCGTCATTGGACCAGGACCAACGCCTCCGTTCAATCCTCCGGCAGCACCTGATGGAACAAAGCTGCTGATGCTTCACTTCCAAAACGCTGACTTCAAGGCCGGCGACAAGTTGCAGGTAAACCTCGGTTATGACATCGACGAGTTTTCCGCCGCCGATGGACGATCGTTCTGGACCAGACCGATCAACGTCTATGCTTTTCCGGGTGGCGTTGAAATCACTTACATCCCCGCTGGCCCACCAACTGGAAGTGTGCAACTGGACCGATATGGGCGCGGAGAACGCATGGCCGGCGACGTTGGACATCCGAGCTTTTCGAACTGCGATCCTTTCTACCAACCTCCAGCTTTTGCTGAACCTACTTACGATCCATGGTGGTACTGCGTCAATCCACCGACCTGGGAAAACTCAGCTCGCGCCACTCCACCCACCGATGTACGAGCCGAAGTCGCACGCAGTGTCGGAATGATTGTCACCGCCGAAGGTGATCATCTATCGACCTGTTCAGTAACCTTGGTTGACTCTGACAAAATCTTAACGGCCGGACACTGTCACACACCGGAAGAAGCACTGAGTAGTTCAGTCATCTTCAACTACTTGACTGATGAGGACGACAACCGCCCCGGTCCATACGACCCACGGTTCTACAAAGTAGTGGAAGTTCTGGGTCATAAAAACACCAGTGGATCGTTGGACTATAGTCTGCTTCGGCTCAAGGAAGCGCCGGCGGGAATTCCGTCAAGACAGATGAGACACGATTTACCTGCGGCGCCTGAGGAAGTGTTCGGCGTGCATCATCCTAATGGCGCGGTGAAGAAACTTACCCGTCCGCACGATTCAGGATTTGGAACTGTAAGCGGCAACACTTCAATCTGGGGGACGGGTGATGTCATTACAGTTTCGTCACCATTCCACATCTCAGGCGGCAGCTCCGGATCGGGGATATTCGACACCGCGGGACGGATCGCAGGTGTGTTGTCAAGAGGCGATCCGTGTGGAAACACCGGCGCTCCAACAGATCTCGTCTATTGCCCAACAAAGAACATCCTTGACGATCTACTACCCGCGCCTCCAACTCCAGTGGAACGCGACGTGATGCTGGTCTTCGATCGTTCAGGCAGCATGTCGATGGACGATGGCACAGGTCGCACTAAGTTGGACGCGGCTCGCGATGCGGTCTCGCTGTTTGTACAACTCGTAAGAGCTGGAACTGGTAATCGCCTCGGATTTGTTTCATTCAGCACCGAAGCGAGCGATCCGGTCGATTTCGATCTTGCAGAAGTCACTAATACCAACAAGATAGCATTGATTGGACCACCACCTTTCACAACCGGTGAACTGGACGATCTGGTTGCTGATGGTTTCACTTCAATTGGCGATGGACTCGAAGCGGCGCGCGATGAGTTCACCGGATCAGTGACTAATCCAAGAGCGATCCTGCTGATGACCGATGGCCTGGAGAACACGTCGCCCCTTATTGAAGGCGTGACTGATTCATTGGATGGCATCACAGTACATGCAATCGGATTCGGGACTGAATCAAGCCTCAATGGCGACTTACTGACTGCGCTCGCAACCTCACACGACGGATTGTACACGCGAGCCGGAGGCGCACTCGAGCTCGAAAAGTTTTTCTCGAGCGCGTTCGGCAATATTTTCGAAGCGGGTATCCTGTTCGATCCGGAATTCAATCTGCCCGCAAATCAACCGGGCAATCCGATACCGTTCAACGTTTGTGGAGAAGAGAGTATTACTGCGGTTGCGGGTTGGGACCGTACCGACGCATCGCTGGTACTGGAGTTCACCAGCCCCGGTGGCGCGATCATTAGAGGTACAACAGCAGGAGCTGAATCCTCTTCGGGACGAACATGGACGTTTGTGCGGCTCGAGCTTCCGTTTAGCGGCGAGCGCAATGGAGCATGGAGTGTGAGAGTAGTTCGGCCCACAGGAGACAGTGAGTTTCCACCTCCAACACCGGCGATGCGTTACTTCATCAATGTCATTCCAAAAGGTGGACCACGCCTATCACGATTCGTCACCAGGAAGCGTTACTACACCGGCGATTTCATCGGTCCCATGGTGCTGGTGCGACAGGAGAATGGCGGCTGGCCGGAGAACCTGAATGCAACGTTGACGATCACCCATCCCGACACGAGTGTAGGTAATGTGTTGAGTACAGCAGGACTTGGTCCGGCGGTCGCCATCGATGGCGACACTATCCCACCGAGACAAGCGACACTTCAAGCAATCGAGAGTTCAACCGGAACGCCGGTGGTCCAGTATGTGAGAAGCACCTTCGCCCTGTCGGATGAGGCAGAACACACGGGAGGCTTGTTTGAAGCAGGCGGTACATTAGGCAGGTCATTCAGTGATCTGTTCACTGTCGAAGGGAATTATACGTTTCATGCCAAAACAACTTACGGTGAAGACTGCTCCGGCATGCGAGAGCTGGCATGGTCCATTCACATTGATGTCGGAATCGATCCCGGCACGACAACTGTAACAACGACGCCTCTCGATCCTGGTCCTGATGGTGGTCCATGTGTGCGCATGGTCTTCACGCCGCGCGACAAGTACGGCAACCTGCTCGGACCGGGACGTTTGGATGGTTTCAAGGTCGAGCCCACGCCGGGTAGCACGCCCGGTACGGTGAAAGATCTCGGCAATGGTTCTTATCAGGTGGATGTTTGTTCCGATCCGGATTCACTGGAGCCTCCGGGCATTGTCATTGTTCAACCGGAAAGACCGCCGGTCGTGATTGTATCGCCCGACTTCAGAGTGTTTGTTTACAGTGTGAAGTTCATCTGTGGCGAACAGAAGGATGATTGCTGCGGATGCACTCCGGTGCAACCGGGCCGTTACTCGACGGAAATCAACATCCACAACCCTGAGGACAAGAATGCGCCGGTGCTCAAGCGCGCGATACCGCTCGTGCTTGCAGGCGCTGTTTTGGGTCGCGAGCCAAAGTTCAAACAACCAACGACGAGGGAATTTATCCGGTTGCCGGCTCACGCCGCCACGATGGATGATTGTTGTCACTTGTTGGAGACACTACTCGGCGCGCCGCCGCCGTCCTCGGTGCCATTGACCATCGGCATTCTCGAAATCATCAGCACCGTGCAGCTAAACGTCACCGCAGTCTACACAGCAAGTGATGGAAGCGGGGGTCGTCCATCGATCGACGTTGAACAGGTTACGCCAAAGGTTATTAAGATTCGTTAGTGAAGTACGATGATTGAAGTATTGAGTCCGTTAAAGGTTTCTGGATCGCGAATGACATCGCCCTCACCTAAGCCATTACTGATCGCGTGGTACGAATAGCCGGCAAAGAATTCAAACTTCTTGTAATCAGATTGCGCGGCAGCCACTGAAGCGGAGGCAAGAATCATTATCCCCATCCGCATTGCCTGAACATAATCATTCCTCCTCGCGGTCGTCAGGCTAACGCTGAAACGCGTCGCTTGGAAATACCTGTTACACAACGCGCACTGCCACAAACCGTGCTCGGTAACTTGGATACGGACTTTGGAGCCAAGACTCTTAGGGACTAAGACTGTAATATCGGTAGAGTAATCACACCCAACGTTATTCCATTCTTTCGTATGCGTTTCTTAAACAAAACTACGTATGCGTCCTTCCAATTTTCAAACATAAATTTGCCTTCTTGAAAATCGATCCGAATTCGCCAACGCGTTTGGCAGCGCGTGGTGAGACTGACTCACGAATTTTCGATGCTCTTCAATTTGGCACGTTCCTTGCCCCTGAGAACAGCGCGAACTCCCCTCGCTTTGTGTTAGCCAGTCAGAAAAGAAAATGGTGGTCCATGTAATCCACTTAATTGGATGTTCGTTTGCGCTATCAAGGAGACCCACATGCTTCACAGATTACTGATTGCATTTGCAATCGCTCTACTTAATGCATCTGTGCTCTTCGCACAGAACACAACCGGAAAGATCGTCGGCACAGTTTCTGCCGCAGATGGCGCAGTCGCAGGCGCGACGGTTACAGTCACTGACGATCAGACCCATAAAGAAAGAACGGTTACTTCAAACGGTGAAGGAGCCTTCGAAGTTCCACAACTTGAATTCGGCAGCTACTCGGTGAAGATAGCTGCCACCGGTTTCAAGACCTTTGTGGCGACACAGGTAAAAATTGATGCCGGACGCGAGTATCAATTAAATGCGCTGCTCGAGGTCGGTCAGATTGTCGAGCAGGTGGTTGTCACCGCGGGCGCCGAACCGATCAATGCCTCCAACGCTGAGCTCAGTATGACGATCAGCCGCGAGCAGATCCGCGAGCTCCCGTTGAATGGACGTAACCCGCTTGCCCTGCTAACGCTGACGCCAGGCGCCGGCCCGACTACAAACTCGATCAACGGACAACGCTCATCGTCAACAACGATCACTCGCGACGGGCTGAACGTGCAGGATAACTTCATTCGCACCGGCGCGTTCGTAGATGATCGTCCAACTGTTGACGACATCGCCGAGTTTACAATCACGACGCAGAACGCCGGCGCCGAACTCGGTGGAGGAGCGTCACTCGTGCAGCTAGTGACGCCGCGCGGCGGTTCGGAGTTTCACGGAAATCTCTACGAGTTCAATCGGAACTCAAAGTTCACTGCTAATAACTTCTTCAACAACGCCACGCCCGATGCGCAAGGCAATGCGATTCCAAAACCATTCCTGAACCGGAATGAATTTGGCGGCAGCATCAGCGGCCCATCCCCGATCTTCAGATTCGGTGAAGGTGGTCCGTCGTTAGTCAGAAACAAGGCCTTCTTCTTTTTCAACTACGAAGGCTTCCGCCTCGCGCAGCAGGTGAGTGCTAACGCGACAACTTTGCTGCCGCAAGCGCGAAATGGAAACTTTACTTTTATCGATACCGTTACCGGGCAAACTCGAACGATCAACGTTTTGACCGGCGCCGGCTTTACGAATGCATTGACAGCCGCTCAAGGCGGAGTGCTCGGCGTCGATCCAATCATCCAGTCGCGAATTCTCAACCAGCTACCGACCAGCGGTAATGGGTTGACGACCGGCATCAACCTAACTCAGGTAATCAATTTCAACCGCTCCAACCCGGTCACGCGAAATCAATGGGTAGGCCGCTTCGACGTCGTTCCCAACGATCAGAATTCATTCAATATCGTTTACAAACGAAAGAACGAAACCAATTCACGAACGGATCTCGCTTCGGGATTTTCGACGATTCCGTTTGTCAATCAGGTCGATCCCACACACTTCTTGAGCGCCGCTTACAATTGGACCGGCTCGGCTAAGTTTACTAACGAAGCGCGCGGCGGATTTCAGTTCACGCGTCCCTTCTTTAACGAGAGTCACATCCCGCCAGACTTCTTTATTGGCGCCTTGCCGCTGATCACTAATCCGGAAGGATCGTTTACGAACCAGGGACGTGACACCAAGTATTACAACCTTCAGGACAACGCCGTTTATTCATTCGGCAACCACTCGTTCCGTTTTGGTGGTCAGATCGAATGGTACAAACTTCAATCGGAAGTCAACTTTGGCGTGCTGCCGACTTACAACATCTCAACCACCGGCAACCAATTCACGCCGGGATTGACGGCTACTCAGATCGGCGGTATCAACACGACCGATCTGGCACGCGCTAATTCTTTAAGGTATTTGCTCGGCGGTGTCATCGGCACCGCAAGTCAGACCTTCAACCTTATCGATCCGCAAAGAGGATATGCGTCAACGTCTGATATTCAGCCGTTGGACTACCAGATCTACTCGGGATACTTTTCGGATCAATGGAGACTGAAACCAAACTTCACCTTGAATCTCGGTCTCAGGTACGACTACTACACTCCGCTGCACAGCCCGATTGGTAACTACCTCGAACCAGTGATCCAGAATGGCGATCTGGTTGCGAGTATTCTCAATCCGAACGGCTTTCTCGACATCATCGGCAACAACTCAGGAAGACCAGGCACGTTCACCAAACCCGACCGCAATAATTTTGGACCAAACGTGAGCTTTGCTTACTCGCCTTTAGTTCGCACGGGATTCCTGTCACGGATTCTCAGTGAGAGCTTTGTCGTGCGCGGCGGCATTCGCGTCAACTACGTCAACGACGAATACGTGAAATCCACCAGCACCTTGCTCGGCGGCAATCCCGGATTGCGTTCGTCTACCTCGACCACCGTTAACGGTTTGAACAATTTCAGAGCGGCGTTAACACCGCGCGGGATCTTTGGTGGTATTCCAACGTTCCCGGTGCCGCCATTCACGGCACCGCCCCTCTCGTTCGAGCAGAACAATATCAATCAAGGCGGCGCACAGGTGTTCGGAGTCGATCCGAATCTGCAGGTGCAGCGAGTCTATGAATACAACTTCGGTATTCAGCGGAATATCGGGTTCAACACTGTGTTGGAAGTCAGGTATGTCGGTGGTCAGAGTAATGACCTGATCCAGACGACGACGTTCAACCAGCTCGACATCAACTCGACCGGTTTCCTCTCGGACTTCCGAAAAGCGCAGCAGAATTGCCGGCTGCAAGGCGCGACGCGTCCGGGCGCGGCTACGGCATTCGATACGCTGTTCCTTTGCACTGACGCGCGATTTAATCCCGCGATTCCGGGAAGTCAGCCGCTGAACGTCTTTAGTGGTTTAGTCAGCGGCGGGTTCCTTAACGATCAGGGAACGATTCTTCCTCTGATTCAAGCAGGACGAGTCGGGTCGTTGGCGCAGTTCTATTTCCTGAATGGACTGAACGGCACGGTTCCAATCGTTACGAATCCCAACATCTTCGTCGACGAGATACTCACGAACTCTGGTCGCTTCCGTTACAACGCGCTGCAGGCTGAAGTTCGTCGCCGCTTTGCCAACGGAATTTCGCTGCAAGCGAATTACACGTTCCAAAAAACTCTGACTGACATTCCGTTTGAAGATCAAAACCGCCAGGGTGAGATCCAGGACAACAACAATCCCAACCTGAACTACTCTCGGCCCGATTACGATCGAAGTCATACGATCAACTTCAATGCGATTTATGAGTTGCCGTTCGGACGAGGAAAGCGGTACTTGAATGACGGTGGATGGACTCAACACATTCTTGGCGGTTTGCAGCTTACCTCAGTTATCAACTGGGTTTCTGGTCCGCCGATTGGAGTCATCGATCCACGTTCGACGTCGACGATTACTTTCCAATCAGGAAGACAATCGGCGACTACATCGTTGACGACCCCGGAACTCAAAAAGCTCACGGGAATTTTCAACACGCCAAACGGGATCTATTACTTCGATCCGAGGATCTTGTGTGCGACAGCAACAGCGCCGGGACGACCGACGTTGAGCTGTTTTGATTTGAACACACCGCTTCCGGCTGGTTACACACTCGCGAGTGTGAGAGCGGCGAGTCCACTGGGCCAGGCGCCATTCCCCGGACAGGTGTTCTTCTTTAACGAGGCAGGCTCGACCGGCAACATGCCGCGAAACGCTCTGAACGGCATGCCGTATTTCAACTGGGATGCCGGCTTTGCGAAGAACATTCGGCTCGGTGAAAACCGCAGGCTGCAGTTTCGAGTTGAAGCTTTCAACGTGCTGAACAATCAGATACCGTTCTTCGGCACAACCAGCGCGTATACACAAGCACGCCTGGACGTTAACAGCAACAACTTCGGACGTGTCACGCAAATCTACAACACACCACGCATCATTCAGTTCGGTGCTCGGTTTGATTTCTAATCTTTAACCCGCGGATGTCGCGGATGAACGCTGATCAGCGTTTATTCGCGACATCCGCGGCCCCTCCTTACAACAACTCATCGCACTCCAGATCGTGGTACGCTGACAGCGCGCATTCGAGCCTGTGCCACCATCCCTCCGGCTTTTTGCCACCACTCCAGAAAATGATCGGTATCGTCAGGTTTCGAATAACGCAACGACGATAGTCGAGCCGTAAGTCATCGAACGTGTAGTTGGCAACACCGTGTGCGAGAAGAGCTTCGTGATAACGTCGTAGCAGCGGCAGTTCCAACTCGCGACGCCGGCCGGGATACCAGTGCAACGCCATGAAAAAGGCCAGATCTCGAGCACCAACATCGATGTGCCAGAGTTGCCAATCGATCAGGTATGCAGGCCCTGAGCCGGAGCGTGGGAAAAGAAAGTTCCAGCTATGAGCATCGCCATGAATTATCGTGAGCGCACGTGAATCAGTCAGACGCAGCCACGGCTTGAGCGACGAAGAGAAGACGCGTTCATATACCTGGCGTGCCTCAGAAGTGAGTGCATCTCCAAACGCATCCATGAACGCCGAAAGATTTGTGACGATGCCCTGCACCATGCTTGTGAGGCTCTGCACACTGTGGGGTTGACCGAGTGTGTTACCGAGCGCCGGTGCTTCCCAATACGCGGCATGGACACGAGCCAACGCGTCGATAGCTGCTTCGCTCTGCTCTCTGCCCGGCGGAATGGGCCATGGCGGATGATCGTGAGTAGCACGGAAATCTTCGAGCACAAGAATCTCGGAATCATTTTCTACAACGGCGAGGCATGGCGCCACCGGCGGACTTGCAAGCATCGGCGCGACTTCACGATAAAACTCCGACTCGTTTTTCATGGCCGGTTGTACGAACGGCGATTTGACGACGAGGCGCCGAGGCAGATGTGGCGGCGCATCAGGAGTGTAAGTCGCAGTCAGGAAGACCAGCTTGGAGATGTCGGTCTTGTGTGTGAGATCGATGTGAACGTGAGCGACGTCTCCATTCGGCAAACTGCCCGAACGGCGAAGCCAGTCAGAAAGTGTGGTGGCTGTGGGCAGTCGGGGTTCCATGTGATGGTATATTAATCTTTAACCTATGCTGCAAACCTTTGACTGCCCCAAGTGTGGGGCGCCTGTAAGTTACGAGCGTTCAGATCTTAGTACGACGAAATCGACAGTACGTTGCGACTATTGTCACAGCCAACTGATCGCTCCTAATGAGCTCGCGGGCCAACCGGCGCGAGTGGTTCGCATTCAACTTTCTTCAGGTGGCAAGTTTCCCAAATGGGTCTGGTTACTGTTGGCAATTCCCTTGTTGGTCTTGCTCGTCATCGGGCTCGCTGGAGTTGGCATATTGGCGCCGGTGTTTTACTCGGCAAGCCGTACAGCAAAGGAGCCGCCACCGCCCAGCAATCCGGTCGCGCCCAAGCCTCCCTCTAAGGAAAAAACCAACAGCTTCGCGACTGTGTTGCTCGACTTCGGGAGCGAAGGAATCGGTCCCGGAATGTTTAGCGACGCGCGCAGTATCGGCGTCGATGGCGCCGGACGTATCTATGTGGGTGAATACAGCGGCGGGCGAATTCAAGTCTTCGATGCTGCGGGCAAGTTCGTTAATCAATGGAGTGTTGGCGATCGAAAGACACTCATTCGCGGGCTCGCTGCCGATCGCAAAAGCATGGTCTATGTTGTGCACGGCGGACGCATCGAGCGTTATCGAGGTGAAACGGGAGAGAAGCTTGGTCAACTGGACTACCAAATGTCGGGCTTTGACGACGTGACGACGACAGCAGACGGTGGATTGGTAACTGCATGGCAAAGCAATCGCGACGACATCATTGCGTTTGATGCAAACGGCAAGGTTGTACGGACGATTCCCGCTGCGATCAGCAGCGCCAGTGGCGACTCGGAGTTGAATACGCGAGTCGCCGTGGATGGCTCAGGGAATATCTACGCGCTCGGCACGTTCAACAATGCGGTCTTCAAGTTTGGTCGCGACGGAAAGTTTATCAATCGTTTTGGCGACGCGGGTGATCAACCAGGTCAACTTCGTGCTCCGTATTCGATTGCGGTTGACGGACATGGCCGCGTCTACGTTGGCGACATAAAGGGCATCCAGGTCTTTGACGCTAATGGGCGATACCTATCGATGGTTAACTTAAAAGGTATCGCATTCGGCATGGTCTTCAACGACAACAACGAACTTTTCGTCATCGCACGCGACCACGTGGTCAAGTATTCAGTTCAACCTCAATGAAAAGAGCCTTATCCGCGAGGCGAGTGATGGGGCGGCCACGGAGTGCCGCCCCTACAAATAAGACTTCAGTTTCCCCACACTCTCACCCAGTCAACCTGCATCTGCTGCGGAAACACAGTCGTGCCGTCGGGACTGCCGACAAAGTTTCCACCAACAGCGACGTTGAGCAGGATGAAGAATGGCCCCTGAAACTCCGACGTGCTATTGATCCCGCCCGAGATGTTTGCCTCGGCATACTGGATTCGATCGACATACCACTTGATCGAACTCCCGGTGCGCGAGATCGCGAACGTGTGGAAGCCCGCCGTGAGCGAAGTGGACGAGTTGTAAATTCCTCCAAACGAGACGTGTTGTCCGTTCGCATCGGCCCAGTGAATCGTGCCGAAGTTTTTGAACGGGTTTTGACCCTGAATTTCCATGATGTCGATCTCGCCGCACGAAGGCCAGCCAACCGTACTGATGCTGTTGCCGAGCATCCAGAACGCCGGCCAGATCCCCTGACCTTCCGGCGCGTTGATGCGCGCTTCGACCCAGGTGTTGATGCCGAACGATTGTTTGCCCTGCGTCTTCAGACGAGCCGAGGTGTATTGGCTTCCGCCTAAACTCTCGCGCCGCGCTTCGATGATGAGCATTCCATTTTGAACACGTGCGTTCTCTGGTCTGCTGGTGTAGTTCTCAAGCTCGTTGTTGCCAAACCCGCCGTTGCCGAGATCGAAGCCCCAGTTTGCAGTGCTGATTGACGTTCCATTGAACTCGTCGGACCAGACCAAACGCGCGAATCCCGGCGGCGCTCCTGCCGGCGACTGTGTGCCAACTGCGCCCCACGTAAACTGCTCCCACGTGCCGGCAGACTGACGATCGCACACGAGCGGAGCGAATGATGCGCGGGCGAGGTCAGCCGAAACGAAACGGTTGAGCGCTCGCCCTTTCAGAGTGAACGCGCCGCCCGTAATGTCTGTCCAGGTAAACTGCTCCCACGTTCCCATGGAACCGCGATCGGCTACCAGTGCATTCGTCCGATTTTGATCTGCGGATACGAACAGACCTGTGCCAATCGATCTGAACGCAATAAAACCGCCACCCGCATCGACCACCTGAAACTGCTCCCAGGCGTCGACTGTCGAGCGATCCGCAACCAGCGGCGCCCACGTTCCGCGGTTCTGATCTGCCGACACGAAAAGACCGTTCGCTGACGCGCGTATCCAGATAGTCTGGCCCACAGGCGCCGCGGCCTGTGTGGTGATTGTCGATAACAAAATCGTCAATAGTAGAAACAAGATCTTCGCCATGAGTGTTTTCCTCCTCTTTTTGGACCATCGATGTAGTAGGGGATGCAGTGTCCAGGTTGACGTGCTGAGCGTCACGTGAGAACCAATTGGGAGGCCGCGAATCTAGTGCGAATGATACCATCCAACGCAAGGAGGACGCGCATGAAGCGACGAACGCGCGGCTAATTTATTTGAAGAGCAACACGCCGGCGAGGGGTGTTTCACTCCTGGGGCGGCAGGATTGGACGTTCTCATAAGATTTCAGACCCGCCTTTAACTTAACGAGTAGATCTGAATTAGCCTCGGCGGCTGCGATCATGCGGCGTTGCCATTCGCTCGCTTCGCTGCAACGTCCGAGTTCCGCGAGAGCTAACGCTACGAGTGCGCCGTGTTGCGCCGCACTGGTTGCGTTATATACACGTTGGGCCAACTCCAACGCCCTGGCTCCATTGCGCAACTCCAGTTGCGGTGACGCTGCCAGCAGATACGCGAGCATCACAACCGTGCGGCCTCTTTGCGGATATTGCTCATGGCCCTTTTCAAGACGATCGAGCGCTAGCTTGTATTGACCCTTTCGATACAGCAGTCTCGCTTGCTCAAGCAGTGCTGCTTCATTACGGGCATCGACGCGCGCATACTCAGCCAGCGCTTCGTCTGCTCGCCCGGATTTGTTCAACTCCTGGGCTAACAGGAATGTGGCGCTCTGATCTCCCGGCTCAACATTCAACGCGGAACGCAAATGAGCGATCGCCTGCTCGTGTTTGTTTTGACGGGCCAGAAGAACTGCGAGATTGTAATGTGCGTTGACCTTTGCAGGCTCGATACGAAGCGCCTCTTCAAACTGCTGAACTGCCCCGTTCAGATCGCCCGACTGCGTAAGCGCGGCCCCAAGATTCACCCGAGCTGCAACACTGCCAGGATTCGCTGCCACAGCTTTGCGAAACTCAGACGCGGCTTCCGCGAACCGCTGCGCCTCGAACGCAACCTTCCCGCGACTCAGATGCAAACGCTCTCCCGCGATCGACTCCTGTAAACGATCGACAAGCGGATCGGAAACACGGACGCCAACAGTTCCCTGTTGGGCAGGTGCGCTTTGACTTTGTCGACATCGCCCAAGCCGCGATACGCCATGGCCAACGAGTAATGAACACGATTCGCTTCCGGTACCTGCGCTAGTGTTTTTTCGAAGTGGTCCACTGCTTCAGCGTAGCTGCGCTTCGACATAGCTGTCTGGCCAAGCCCATAGTGCGAGCAGGATTGTTCTGATCCAGCTTCAACGCCGCCCGGAAACTCTCTGCCGCCTCGTCCAAACGGTTCAACTCGAGAAAGATATTTCCAAGGTTCACGTGCGCCGCGATGTAGTCAGGTTGCAACGTTAGCGCGAGTCGATAACGGCCAATCGCATCATCGAAATGCCCGTCCTGCTGGTCCAACTTTCCCAGCAGATAGATCCAGCGAAAGTCTTTTGGCGCGAGGCGGTTGGCATTCAGATAAGACTCGCGAGCTGCGGACGTGAGTGAGTAAGCGTGATAGATCTCACCGAGACGACCATAGGATTCGGCTAATGCTGTTTCGGTGGTTGCGGGATTCTTCGTGAGAGCAGTGAGCGCGGTTTGTGCTGTAGTAATCTGCTCGCGAACACTTTCTTCGAGGTTCGTCAGGTCTGGTGTTTGCGAACGTACAACGACCGCAGCGAAGATCAGAATCACGCAAAGTCGCAAAGACGCAAAGGAAGTCATTTCTTCGTCAGGGTCACGTATCGATCAACCGGTTGGTCCTTGAATTCTTCTACACTGCCGTCGGGCCAGCGCACACGCACTGCTTTTACTTTCGTAGCGTCCCCCAACCCGACAAGCACACGCGGATCGTTCGCCGAAAGATAACTGCCGTCAGTTCGCACTCGCCGCCGCAGAACGCCATTAGTCGCGGTAACAATATCCACCTGCGCGCCCAACATGTCGCACCGATTTTTCCCGACGAGCCGCAGCCCTAACCAGTGATTTCGGTTGCCAGCGTTATTGAGCAACAGCCGCGCTGGTCCATTGTTGTTTGTGATCAGCAAATCCGGATCGCCATCGTTATCAACATCACCAACCGCCACGCCGCGGCTGACCTCGAGTTGTAAAAACTCCGGAGCGATCACTTCAACAAAACTTCGCTTTCCCGTGTTACGAAAGAGTTGATTTGGTTGGGGCAAGGGTAACTGCACAGCGCCGTTCGCGACGAATAGATCGAGCCAGCCATCGTTATCGCAGTCAAAGAAGACTGTGCCAAAGCCCGTGAACCTTCGTCCCGGCATTCCCAGGCCGGACTCGCGAGTGCGGTCCTCGAAAAGCGCTTTGCCCAGGTTAACGTAAAGAGTGTTGGTCTCATCCATCAAGTGAGTGACGAATATGTCTTCGGTGCCGTTACCATCGAAGTCGCCGGCATCGACGCCCATCCCCGCCTCTGCTTCCCCATTTCGATTGACGGAAGCGCCCGCCAAAAGTGCATCGTTGATAAACGTGCCGTTCTTTTGGTTCGTCCATAGTTGATTCGCATCGCCGTCGTTGGCGACGTAAATATCGATCCAGCCATCGTCGTTGAAGTCGGCGGTGACGATTCCCAGGCCATGACCAAACTCTTTGCTCACTCCCGCCGCCACCGTCACATCTTCAAACACTCCGTTGCCTTTGTTGTGAAATAGCCGGTTGCCCGGCGCGCGAAAGACATGCGGCGTGCAATAGTCTCTCGCAGTCGTAGCGGCGTAACAGTTCGGACTGTTCGTGACGGAAAAATCGGCATAATTCACGATCATCAAATCGAGCCAGCCGTCGCGGTCGTAATCGAAGAACGATGCGCTAGTGCTCCAGCGCGGATCATCAGTTCCACTCTCCTTCGTAACGTCGACAAACTTCCCGTCACCTTTATTCAAATACATCTGATTGGAACTGAGATTAGTGAGGTACAGATCAGGTAAGCCATCGTTGTTAATGTCGCCAACAGCCGCGCCCATCCCGTAGCCCGTGGCTGCGATGCCGCTTTGTTCCGTTACATCGGTAAATGAAAGTGTATGTTTGAGATTAAGATCGTTTCGGAAGAGTTTGCCTCGCGGCGAGCCGGTAGGTTTTGTATTCGGTTCGAGGACGTTGCCTTGAACGAGAAAAACATCGAGGTCACCATCGTTATCAAAATCGAAGAACGCCGCTCCGCTGCCCGTGATCTCCGGCAGGTAAAACTTTCCTGTCATGCCGTTGTAGTGTTGGAACCGGAGTCCAACCTGTTCGGCAACGTCTTTGAATACACTTTGGGCCGCAAAAGAAAATGCCACCGCCAGCACTATTAACCTGGTTGCGATCATTGGCGAAGTATTTTAGCCACAGATTTATGCGGATGAACACGGATTTGGCTATGCTGGACTTGAGTTGAGTAGCGGTCTTGCCATCTTTTGCTCAAAATAGATGCGAATGAATCGAATGTTACGCACGGTTTGGCGATATGGCTTAGCGGTCGTTAGTGTCGCGGCGGCACTCGTCATCACAAGGCCGCTGCTGGAATACACCGATCACACGCCACTCTTTTACGCCGCGATCGTGATCAGTGCCTGGTTCGGAGGTATGGGACCAGGACTCCTCGCCGTTGTCCTGTCGGAACTCGCAATCGATTATTACCTCGTGAAGCCGCTGTACTCACTGGGCCTCGGATCAAAGCCGATTACTTTTCTGATCGTGTTTGGACTTTTGGCAATGTTGACCAGTTGGATGAGCTCGCAACGGAGAAAGGCGGAGGAAGCACTGAAGCAGTCGCGCGATGAGCTCGAAATGAGAGTTCAGGAACGAACGGAGGCGTTACAGAAAGCGCAGACGGAATTGACGCATGTTACTCGCGTGATGACGCTCGGTGAACTGACTGCTTCGATCGCGCATGAAGTTAATCAACCACTGGCAGCGATCGTCACTAACGGCAATGCAACTCTGCGTTGGCTTGGCGGTGCGACGCCAAACTTGTCTGAGGCGCGACAGGCGGTCGAACGTATTATCAAAGACAGTTATCGCGCGAGCGAGGTGATCTCACGAATTCGCACGCTCGTTAAAAAGGCGCCGCCGCGAAACGATCTGGTCGATCTCAATGAAGTGATCGTCGAAGTGTTTGCACTCGCGCAAAGCGAGGCGCGCCGGAATCGTGTTTCTCTGAATCGCCAGCTTAAAAACGACTTGCCACTCGTGCGAGGCGATCGAGTGCAATTACAACAAGTGATACTGAATCTGATCGTCAATGGTCTGGAAGCGATTGCGACGAACAGTGACGGCGCGCGGGAGTTGATAGTCAGATCTGATCGCGACGAAGACGGTAAAGTTATCATTGCGGTGAGTGATTCCGGCGAAGGACTCGATGCGGCGAATGGCGATCATGTGTTTGATGCATTCTTTACAACCAAGCCGGACGGGATGGGTATGGGACTCGCGATAAGCCGGACGATCATCGAGGCGCATGGCGGGCGTCTTTGGGCCACCTCGAACTCGCCGCAGGGAGCTGTCTTTCAGTTTACTTTGCCGCCAAACGCGGAGAGCGCGCCATGAGCAACGACATGGTCTACGTCATCGACGATGATGAGTCGATACGCGAGTCGCTGAAGAGTCTCATGCGATCGGTGGGACTTGGCGTTGAGACATTTGCGTCGGCGCAGGATTTTTTGCAAAGCGAGCGCCCGGATGTTCCGGCTTGTTTGATACTCGACGTACGAATGCCGGGACTCAGCGGGCTCGATCTCCAGCGCGATCTTGCAGACGCGATTCCGATCATCTTTATCACCGGGCATGGCGATATTCCGATGTCTGTGCGTGCGATGAAAGCGGGTGCGGTTGAGTTTCTGACCAAACCGTTTCGCGATCAGGATCTGCTCGATGCGATTCAACAGGCGCTCGAACGCGACCGGCGCACGCGTTCGCAGCAAGCCGGCACTGCCGAGCTTCGCAATTGTTATCAATCACTAACGCCACGCGAAACGGAAGTCTTTGCGCTCGTCGTCAAAGGAATGCTCAACAAGCAGATCGCGTTGCAGTTGGGCACTAGCGAGATCACGATCAAACTCCATCGCCGCCAGGTTATGGAAAAAATGCGTGCCGACTCCCTCGCCGACCTCGTCCGCATGGCTGAGAAGCTCAATTAACTTACCTATACCAAAGTATAGGTCGCGAAGCCGAACGTATAATAGTTTTCTCACTACCTACCCTCGTAATCTCCACTCGTAATGAACCCGCTTATCTCAATTGTCGATGATGACGACTCGGTGCGACAGGCGCTGAAGAGCCTTATCGACTCGGTCGGATTCCGGTCTGAGGTGTTCGGCTCGGGAGAAGAGTTCCTGAATTCGGCCTACCTTTTGCAAACGGACTGTCTGATTGCTGACGTCAGGATGCCGGGGATGACCGGGCTTGAACTCCAGGCGCGGCTGAACGCCGCCGGTTCTGCGATTCCGATTATCTTCATCTCGGCCCATGACGATAAAGAGGCGCGAACACGAGGCCTGCGAGCGGGCGCGATTGCGTTTTTGCAAAAGCCATTTAGCGAGGATTCGCTGCTCGGAGCAATAAGCGCCGGACTGGACAAGACTTAACTAAAAAGGATTGTTGCAATGTTACAAACTGCGAGTACTTTGAATTATCAACCTATAAACACCCGCGTACTGAACCCACTACCGGCACGCGACTTTGCGAAGCGCCCGACCACCGATCTTTCGGTTCTCTATCCCCAGTCAGTACTGAAATCAAGTGACGCGATGGGTTGGCAAAACGTGCGCGCCATACATTTTCGCCACACCTCGAGAGAGGTGATGATGCCCGCCTCCGACGACCACTGCATCGTGAAAAATCTTGGCGCGTCGTTCTTCGCCACTGTTTATCCGGGGAAACGGCCGTTCGAAGGCAAGATGCTTTTCGGCGACACCGCGATTATGCCGGCGGGCACATCGTGGGCCTGCCGCGCCGAAGGTTCCGAGATGCCGAACATGCTGCTGCTCTACATGCGGCCGCTGTTTGTCCGTGCGGCTGCGGGCGAGTTGGACTTCTCGTACGAGAGTGGTCTAACACCGCAAATCGGCTTCCGAGACAAACACATCTGCCACGTCGCGATGTCGCTGTTGCACGAGTTGAACGAAGCGAATGTTGACGGGCGTCTTTACGCCGACTCGTTGGCGACAGGACTCGCGATCCAACTCGTAAGACACTACAGCTCTTTAAAAGACGTGCACGTGGGCCACGGCGGAATGGCGCCACACAAGTTACGAAAGGCCATCGCGTTGATCGAGCATCATATTTCCGACGAAGAGGAAGGACGTGTGGCTCTCAGCACTGTCGCGAGAGACGTGAGTA
>Ga0126311_10000353_pt1 | contig 21899 bp, 16 predicted proteins | sample Plot61_FD_92539 | JGI IMG/M metagenome (GOLD analysis project Ga0126311, IMG submission 92539) | Serpentine soil microbial communities from UC McLaughlin Reserve, CA, USA - Plot61 | ecosystem: Environmental > Terrestrial > Soil > Grasslands | place: USA: UC McLaughlin Reserve, Lake County... | reverse complement strand
GCTGACGACGCCTTACTAATTCACTAATCTTTGCGGTCTCTGCGTACCTTTGCGGCCTCTGCGTTGAACTTGACTTTAACGGAGATGGCGCAGAGGTACGCAGAGACCGCAGAGAAAGTCCCCTAAATTATGAGAATGCCTGGCCAGTTCCACTTTTGGAGTTTGCTGTTTTTTGACTTATAATGCGCCACTTTGCTACTCAAAAGCTGGACAACTGGCTAATCTGAGACTGAATCAAAGCTGCTGTCTTAGTTTCCAGTTCAGCACTCATAAGCTCCCCGAAGTTTCTGAGGCCCGGTAAGAACTACTGAGGGAATTGGTGCCTATGCACTCATATCGCGCGTTTTGGCTCTTCTTTTTGAGCCTACTAACTGGAATCACTGTAACCTTCTTAACGCCGGGACGCGTATCAGCCCAGCAAACTCAACCACAACAACCACAGCGAATCGTCGAAAACGTAGATATCATCGGCAACCGCCGCCTGCGTAAGGACGATATCCTTTACTACATCCAGACACGCCCGGGTGACGTGTACAACGTCGATCAGGTGCAGCGTGACTACCAGACACTGCTTTCGTTGACCTTCTTCGATAAGACCGCCACCCGCGTCTTGACCGAAAATGGTCCACGCGGCGGCGTCAACATCATTTTCGAAGTCAAAGAGTTGCCGATCATCCGCGACCTTACCTTTGAAGGTCTGCACAGCGTGCAGGAGTCGGACATTCTCAAAGCCTTCCGCGAACGACGCGTCGGTGTGTCGAAAGAGAGTATCTACGACCCGGTGAAAGTTCGTAACGCCATGCGCGTTATCAAAGAACTACTCTCCGAGGGCGGACACCCGAACGCCACGGTCGAAGAGCGCACGGAAGAAGTTTCAGCGACGTCACTCGCGATCACGTTTCACGTTGCCGAAGGCGATCGGGTGCGCGTGGTCGACATCCAGTTTGAAGGCAACCAGGTCTTCAGCGACGGCCAACTGCGCGGCTCGATGAAGTACGTCAAAGAAGCCGGTCTGATCACTCGCTTCAAAGGCTCAGACATTCTTCATCGTGAGAAACTCGAATACGACCTGCGCGCCGTCGACAACTACATGCGGTCGAAGGGTTATCTACAGGCGCGACACGGCGAGCCGCGTGTCGAGGGTATCGGCCGGCATCGCACGGGTTTCCCTGTGCTGCCGCTGCCGTTTCTGTCCTCGGTCGATGAAGGACTACGCGTAACAGTTCCGATCGTGGAAGGAAAGGTTTACCGCCTCGGAGAGTTCAAAGTCGAAGGCAACTCGATCTTCTCCGAAGCGCAGATCAGGGCAGTAATCGGTCTCAACAAAGGCGACATCGCCGACGGCGAGAAGGTAAGCAAAGGCCTCTTCGAAAACCTGAAGAAGTTTTACGGCCAGCAGGGCTTTATCGAATACACCGCCGAACCCGTCCCGACTTTCAAAGACAATCCCGCTAATCCAAACGAAGGCATCGTCGACTTCACAGTCACGATCGAAGAAGGAAAACAGTTTACCCTGCGCCGTTTGGAATTCGTCGGCAACACGTTCACACGCGACAACGTGTTGCGTCGTGAAGTGCTTATCAATGAAGGCGACATCTACAACGATGCGTACTGGGAATATTCAGTCGTCAAACTAAATCAGCTTGGTTACTTCAATCCAATCGACAAGGACAAAGACGTCGACCGGCGTACGAACGATGAAGAAGCGACTGTTGATTTATCGTTGAAGGTTAGCGAGCGCGGACGCCAGCAGATTTCGTTCAACGGCGGTATTTCGGGTATCGGCGGTTCGTTCTTCGGTCTCGAATACTCGACCAACAACTTGCTCGGACGCGGTGAAGTGCTGTCATTCAACCTTGCCGCCGGTAACCGTCAACGCTCGTTCCAGTTTTCGTTCACCGAGCCATACATCAAGGACCGGCCTATCAGCGCGGGCTTCTCAGTGTTCGCTTTCTCGCAGAAGTTCTTCGGTGAGGGAACGTTCCTGTCGCAAAACATAAACGCCCAGCAGGATCTGATTAGTGGCGGTTTATTCAACGACATTAACGACGAAAATTTGTTTACGAGAGACTCGTACGGCGGTTCGATCTTCGTCAGTGCGCCCCTTTCGGAGTTCTATCGCAAGCGACGGTTTACACAGTTCTCGCGCGTCGGTGCTTCTTATCAGCTATCACTCTCGAGCGTGAAAGATCCGGACGTCAACGCGAATGGGACTAGCGCGCAAACCTTCATCCCGGTGATCTACAGGCAACCAAACATCCTGACCAGCCGGGGTACGTTGACGTTCTCATACGACACGCGCAACGCGAGCGTGGATCCAACGCAAGGGCGCGAACTCTCAGCCGCAGTCGCCGTCGCGGGATTAGGCGGAGACGTCCGCACTTACCAGCCGACGCTCTCGTACACGCAGTTCTTCCCGATGCGACGTAAGAAGTCGCAGCATCCGGAGGTCTTCGGCTTCCGTATTATTGCCGGCACGGTCGGCAGTTTTGCGACGACCCAAAAGGTGAGAGAGGCAAACTCACTCGCTTTTGTGGGCGGCGTGCCGATTTTCGAGCGCTTCTTCCTCGGCGATGAATTCACGATCCGTGGTTACAACGTGCGTTCGATCAGTCCGATCGCGCCGGTGGATACGTTCATCACTTCGCGGAACGTCGTCGTTGCTTCAAATCCGACTGAAACACCGACTCCGGTGCCGAACTTCCCGCAGAGTGCGGCGGCGCTGGGGGTGTTCACAGGACCTTCGGGCAGCAATGTTGCGGCGCTGCCGCGATCGTTTACTTCCGTTGGCGGCGACACCCAGTTGCTCGGCAACTTTGAGTACCGCATACCGATCATCACCGATGTAATCAGTATCGCTGCTTTTGCTGATATCGGTACCGCGTTCAATTTGCGAAGCAAGGGCGACCAGCAGTTTTCCAGTGAATTTCTGACTGACCAGCCGTTCCTCCAGACTGTTGGTGTACTAACGCCGACTACCTGTCCAAGATTTAATGTGTTGGTGCCGGTTAGCTTGAGTTCACTCGCGCTTTGTAATAACTCGGTGCTGGCTGCGGCGCCGGGCTTTGGTTTGGTGGCCCGCGATAACCGCATCGTGAGTCAGGCCGAGCTCGAAGCAGCGCAGACCGGCAACGTAAATCCTGCTACCCTGTTGCCCTTTGGGTTCGAGCCGGTGTTCCTGCGCGGCGAGGCGCAAACCAACAGCGTGGTTCGACTGTCGCAGAGTTTGTTCGATTCGATCGGCGACTACAGGTCGAGCCTGGGTATGGAGGTGCGGGTGCAGGTACCCGTCATCAATGTACCGTTTCGTTTAATCTTTGCGTATAATCCAAATGCCCGGGCAAACCAATTCATTGACGGGTTTCCGTTTTTCTTTAACGAAAAAAAGAAAGTCATTCGCTTTAGTGTCGGGCGTACCTTTTAGGCGCCTGAGCCAACCAATGGTGGCTGGACAGACAACTAAGAGCTTTGTCCAATCGCCTCAATTTAAGGAGTACTATAAGAAGTCATGAAGATAGCTCGTTTTTTCGCTGCGGTCGCCTTGCTGACGGCTACTGTGATTTGCGTGTCAGCACAACAGAAACCGACGCCCGCAGCTCCATCAGCGGCGGCTCCACAAGGCACGATGGCTGTCCCCGACAGCAAGATGGCCATGATTTATTCGGACGCTTTTCTCGATCCGAAAAACGGCATCGCCAGGTTCAACACCCTGCTCACTACGCTGAATCGTGAGTTTGAGCCGCGACGGACTGAGTTGCAGGGGTTGCAGACCAGGATCAACACCCTCGCGAAAGAGATCGACGACACTCAGAACGTTGCTGCTCCGGATTCGATTCGCCAGAAACGAGATCAACTCACGCAGTTGAATACCGAGTTCAAGCGAAAAGGTGAGGATGCCGAAGCTGCTTACACCAAGCGACGCCAGGAGATCTTTACGCCGTTGCAGCAGGATATCGGCAAGGCGCTGGAAGTGTTTGCCAAGGCTCGTGGAATCACTGTGATTGTTGATGGTAGCCAGGTGCCGGTGGTCTACGCGGCCGACAACATCGACATCACTCGTGCTTTCATCGCCGAGTTCAACAGTAAGAATCCCGCAACTGCGTCAGTGACGCAGCCATAGTTGGTTTTACCCGCGGATTTCGCGAAAATCCGCGGATAAAAAAGATGGTCTCGAACCATGATTAGACGATATCTCTTTCCCATGAGCGCCCTCGTCATCGTCGCTTTGGCGATGTCTGCAAGTGCGCAACGACCGGCAGGAAGTCCTGCTGCACAACCGACGCCGACTCCTGCTGCACAGGCGCCCGCAACCCCCGCAAATGTGGCTTTGCCGACGAGCAAGATGGCCGTTATCTACACGGACATGTTTCTCGATCAGAAGACCGGCATCGCGAAGTTTAATAGCGTGATAACGAAACTCAATAACGAGTTTCAGGCTCAAAAAAACGATATCCAGGGAATGCAGACCAGGGCGCAAACACTGCAGGATGAAATCACCAAGTTGCAAAATGCGCCCGCGGGAACGCCGATCGACCAACGCGCGTTGCAGACCAAGATCGATCAACTCGAGCAGTTGAAAAAAGATATTCAGCGCAAGGGCGAGGATGCGCAAGCTGCTTACAACCGTCGCCGCCAGGAACTGTTTACGCCGTTGCAGGACGAAATCGGCAGGGCGCTCGAATCTTTTGCCAAGGCTCGCGGCATCAACGTGATCATCGACGCCGCGCAAGTGCCTTTGTTATACGCCGCGGACAGCATCGATATCACGCGTGCGTTTATTACTGACTTCAACAGTAAGAATCCTGTTACCGCAGCGACAACAACTACGCCACCCAAGTAAATTCCAAGTGGAAACCGTTCTCGATTCACAGGCGATTCAAAAGCTCCTGCCGCATCGCTATCCTTTCCTCCTCGTCGATCGCATTGTCGAATTAGTGCCGCGCGAAAGAATCGTCGGCATCAAGCAGGTAACTATCAACGAGTCGTTTTTTCAGGGCCACTTTCCCGGTGCGCCGGTGATGCCGGGCGTGCTCGTGGTCGAAGCACTGGCGCAGGTTGGCGCCGTGCTGGCCCTGCGTGAGATCGAAGATCGCGATCAGAAGCTGGTGTTGTTTACGGGCATCAAGGAAGCGCGCTTTCGTCGCCCCGTAGTTCCCGGCGACACTTTGGTTCTTGAAGTTACCGCGTTGCGCATCGGCTCGCGCGTGCAGCGCATGCGTGGTGAGGCTAAGGTCGATGGCCAGCTCGCGGCTGACGCCGAGATCATGAGCATCGTCGCGCCCAGAGAGCAATAGGTCTCATGTCTACAGCCACTCACCCGACAAGCATTCATCCGACAGCGGTAGTGAGCCCCGGCGCCCGGATCGGCTACGACTGTTTCATTGGTCCATACTGCATCGTGGGTGACGAAGTGCAACTCGGCGACGGCATCAGGCTTGAATCTCATTGCGTCGTCGATGGCCGCACTTCAATCGGCCCGGGCACACACGTATTTCCATTCGTTTCGATCGGCCTCGCTTCGCAGGATCTGAAGTACAAAGGCGAACCATCCGAAACCCGCATTGGCGCGCGCAACAACATCCGCGAGTTCGTCACGATTCATCGCGGCACGGCCGGCGGCGGCATGCTCACGAAGATCGGCGACGATTGTTTGATCATGGCCCAGGCGCACGTCGCACACGATTGCCTGATCGGCGACGGCGTGATCATGGCGAATGCCGCCACGCTGGCCGGACACGTCGTGATTGAAGATCGCGCGAATATCGGCGCCTATTCCGGTGTGCATCAGTTCTGTCGCGTCGGCAAAGAAGCTTATATCGGCGGCTATTCCGTCGTAGTGAAGGATGCATTGCCGTTCGCTTTGACCGTCGGCAATCATGCGAAGTGTTACGGATTGAACATCACCGGCATGAAGCGTCGCGGTTATTCTCGTGCGGCCATCGACGCTCTTCATCACGCGTTTCACCTGCTGTTGTCGGCAAAGCTCAACACCACTCAAGCCATTGAGCGCATCAAGGAAGAGATCACTGACTCTCCTGAAGTTTCCGATCTGCTTCGTTTCATCGAAGCATCCGACCGCGGCGTTACCAAATGAAATTCGGACTGATTGCGGGTAACGGCAAGTTTCCGTTTTTGATCGTGGAAGGCGCGCGCCAGTCGGGTGTGCCGCTCGTCGTGGCAGCGATCCGTGAAGAGACTGATCCGTCGATGGACCAGCACGCGGAGCGTGTGAAATGGGTCGGCATCGGGCAGCTTGGCCGCATGATCCGTTTCTTCAAGGAAGAGGGAGTGGAGAAGGCGATCATGGCGGGGCAAGTGAAGCACGTTCAGATCTTCAGCCGCGCGGTGCCGGATGCGCGCATGTTGAAAGTGCTTCTGAAACTGCCGCGCCGCAATACTGATTCACTGATCGGCGCGATTGCTTCCGAGTTGCAAAGCGAAGGAATCGAACTGGTTGATTCGACCTGCTTTCTGCAGGACTCACTGCCGCAGAGCGGCACGCTCACACGTCGTGAACCTTCCAAACAGGAACGTGAAGATATTGAATACGGGCTCGAGATCGCTCGCGAAATTGCGCGTCTCGATCTGGGTCAGACGATCGTTGTGCGTGGTCGCGCGTGTGTGGCGATCGAGGCAATGGAAGGCACTGACGAAACGATCAGCCGGGCAGGTAGGTTGGCCAGGGGACGGCTGACGGTGGTGAAAGTAGCGAAGCCGGATCAGGACATGCGTTTTGACGTCCCCGTAGTCGGTGTGCCGACGATTGAGACGATGATCGAGGCTGGCGCCACCTGTCTCTGCATCACCGCCGGTAAGACATTGATGTTCGACCGCGATCAGATGATCCGCACCGCGGACAAAAATAAGATCAGTATCGTAGCCGCGAATTAACGCAGAAACGCGGATCAGAATACTCATTTAAGAGTCTTTCTGATCCGCGTTCTTTTGTGTAAATCCGTGGCTTATTAATTACTGGCGGTTTGTTCAGCCTTGGGATCGTATGGCGCCGCGAGATATTTCTTCGCTACGGCTTGCGCATTGTCGTAATCGATCCCTGACTGCACTGCCTTGTTGTACTCCGACACCGCGCGGTTGCGCTCGCCCTTCGCATCGTAAGCATTGCCGCGTTTGATGTGGGCCCACACTTCGATCCAGGCCGGCTTCAAATTGCCGATGAGCGAAGCCTCGAGGTTGTCGAGCGCCTGCTGCCAGTTGCGCTGTTCGAGAAACAGCAAACCGAGATTGTAGTAAACCCATGAATTCGAGCGATCGAGCTTCAGCGCTGCCTCAAACTGTTGCTGCGCTTCCGCGTAAATGCCTTCCTTCATCTGCTCGATTCCGCGTCGCGCGATGATCGAAACACGCAAGTCGTCTGACATTCGCAGAATCTTGTTATTCGGATCGACGACTACCTCCAACGGCTGCCCGCTCGATTCGAAGTCGAAATCCTCACTGCGTCCTTCAATGCGAACGATCTTCTGCTGGTTGTCGCCCTCGGCTCGAAGCAGCAACTCAACCGGCATCTTTAGAGTTTCGAGATTCTGTTTGACCGTGCCGCGTGTGCGGAACTTCCCGGCGCGCGTGCGAATGATCTGATAGTCAACCGTAAACTCCGGTACGCCCGTTCCTTCAACCCACTGCGCGAAGAAGTAGCGCAGATTCTCCTGCGAGATCTTCGTCGCTAACTTCTCAAACTCGTCGATTGACGCATTCTTGCCGCGATAAGTGTCGAGGTAAGCGGCGAGCAGCCTGTCGAAGTTCTCTCGTCCAATCGCCTCGCGCAACATGCGAAAAACCATCGAACCTTTGTAGAACACGATCGACTGATATGCGGCCGACTGATCGTCAAGCGCACTCGGCGCGCGCGCTATCGATGCGGTCTGCTCGAAGGTCAACGCACGTTCCTGTTGCTCGCGTTGAGCCGCGTCAAGCGCACCCGCACTCATGGTGCTCTCGCGAAACGCAAACGCGCTCCACTCAGCCAGACCCTGCGAAAGCCATGCGTCGTCAAACGACTTCAAGCCGACGCTTTGACCCCACCACTGATATGCAATCTCACGCTCGATCTTCTCTTCCGGCACCGGCCGCGTCGTATCAAACATCTTGCTCGACAGGAAGATGATTCCCGGACCGGAATAACTGTCCAAACTCTCGTCGTCGATCTGGACCACCACAAGGCGATTACCAAACAGCGGTTTGCCGTAGCGCTTGGTGTAAAACTCGAGCACGCGCCCGGTCAGTTCAGCATAAGCTTCCAGACGTTTCTCACTGCCCGGCATCGCGTACAACTGCAAATCGTAATTCGCGTAGCGCAGGTTTTTGTTGATGTACTGCCCGGCCGCAAAGTTTCCAATCAGCACCGGCTGGCGATGCACGAAGTGATAACGAACCGCGCCCTCTTTCGGCACCGGCTGTGCTACGACCGCATCGTCGCTAGTGCCGGCAACTTGCAAACCCGCAGGCACGATAAAGGTGATATCCGAGGTTGCCCGGTCGGCGGCGTAGTCGTGAAATGGAAACCAGCGCGACGCATACATCAGGTACGAACCTTCCGTGCCGACGTAAGCCAGTCGCTTGGTGGCGAGTGGTCCGCCTTCCGGTGAAAGGAGCGCGCCACTCCAGCGAATACGCAGTGTGACGGGCTGATTCGCCGGGACAACCTGACCTAAATCGACGCGAACGCTCGGGCCGAGAGAGCCGACACCGACGGCATCCTGAACCCATCCGGTCAGGGCCTTCCCGTTCATTTCGATGCTTTCAACCTTCAGCGAGCCATTGAGCTCGAAGACCACTGAACGCGTCGCATCAAGCGGCGTAAAGGTCACGTCGGCGCCGGCTCGGAGCAGGTGCTGATCGGGAATGATTTGCGCTTCTATGCGGTAGTTGGTGACGTCGAAACGGCTGGCGGCCTGCTGAGCCGCGGGCTGCTGCGACCTGACCGAGAGGGCCAGCGTCAGCAAGGCCAAAACAGTCATAACGCTGGGTACAATGAGTCTAATTCTTTTCATGGCTTTAATGCGACGATTATACAGTCGACGACTTTGGATGGTAAGAAGCCGCAGGCGGTTGGCCAAACCCGCGGATTTATACGATTGCACGGATCTGTGTTTATATGCGTGAATCTGTGGCCCTGCTCGCTTGACACTGCCTTACCCAGATCTTACAGTCCAAAGTTACACGGTAGTAGTCCTAAAGCCTTCGACCGAGAACATCATCCACAGCTAAAGGAGTTTGATTTCATGAGACGCGTCTCAAAGTTTTTGTCCCCATTGTTTGTCTGCGCGCTCGCGGTTGTTGCTGCCCAGGCACAGGGCCCTCGCAACGTGCGAGTTGATTTCAAAGAGACCACTTTGAAGAACGGCCTGCGCGTGATCACTGTTGAAGATCATTCCGCGCCTGTAATCGCACTTTCCATTACTTACAACGTCGGTTCGCGCAACGAACGCGAGGGTCGCACCGGGTTCGCCCATCTCTTTGAGCACATGATGTTCAAAGGCTCCGAGAATATCGGCTCGGGCGAACACTTCCTGCTCGTTTTCAATAACGGCGGAAACATGAACGGTACCACCAACGAAGATCGAACCAACTACTTCGAAGTGCTGCCCGCCAACCAACTCGACCTGGCCCTCTTCCTTGAATCGGATCGCATGAAGAGTTTGGCCATCACTAAAGAGAATCTCGACAACCAGCGCAACGCCGTTCAGGAAGAACGACGCCTGGGCGTCGATAATCAGCCGTACGGCAAGAGCGGCGAAGTGCAGCAGGAGTTGATCTACGACAACTTCGCTTACAAGCACACGACGATCGGTTCGATGGAAGATCTGAATGCGGCAAGTGTCGAAGACGTCGCCGCTTTCTTCAAGACGTACTACGCACCGAACAACGCCACGCTCGTGCTCGTCGGTGACTTCAAGGCTCCAGAAGCGCTCGCGAAGATTCGCAGCAGCTTCGAGAGCATTCCGCGCCAGCCCGATCCGCCGCCAGTCGATATGGCTGAGCCAGAGCAGAAGGCGGAACGACGTAAGACCCTCGACGATCAACTCGCGCGTGCGCCACAGGTCGATCTCGCATTCAAAGCAGTTCCCGGCAACACTCCCGATTTCTACGCGTTGCAAGTGCTGGCGGCAGTGCTGCAAAACGGTCAGAGTTCGCGTTTATATCAAAAGCTCGTCAAAGAAAAAGAGATGGTTACCAGCGTCGGCGGTTTCATGGATGAAAAGCGCGGCGTCGGCGCCCTCTATACCAGCGCGACGCTCCGTCCGGCAGTGAAGACTGACGACGTCGAGGCTGCGATCTACGCAGAGATCGATCGTCTCAAGAAAGAACCGATCGCTGACTGGGAACTTCAGAAAGCGAAGAACACCACGCGACGAAATCTGATCAACGGCCTGCAAAGCTCACTCTCGCGGGCGATCACGCTGGGCCAGTACACGACCTACTACAACGAGCCGGGCTTGATTAATGATCGCCTCAGCAAAGTTGCTGCGGTCACCAAGGAAGATGTGCAGCGGGTTGCGAACAAGTATCTGCTCGACACGAACCGCACCGTTGTAATCACCATGCCGAAGGCGAAAGCCAAGCCCGCGACGGGTGCGTCGGGACAGTAAAGGAGTTAAGCACATGAGAATCATGAACAAGAGAAGCAATGTTATTGTCGCAATGCTGCTGATCGCGCTGGTGTCGTCTCTGGCTTTCGGCCAGCGGACCGCGGCGCCGAGTCAGCAGCAAACCACCAAGGGCGCCGTTATCAAAGGCAAAGCGCCGGTCAACAAAGAAGTTTTGAAGGTGAAACTTCCTCGCGCTCAGGAAGCTACCCTCAAGAACGGGCTTCAGGTAATCCTGCTCGAGTCACACAAAGTCCCCACCTTCAACATGCAGCTCGTGGTGTTGAGTGGCGGCTTGTCTGACAAACCGGAATATCGCGGCCTGGCGAGTTTCACCGCGACGTTGTTGCGTGAAGGCACCACCAAGCGTTCGAGCAAGGACATCGCGGAACAGGTTGACGCTCTGGGCGCAACGCTGACGGCAAACTCCGGCCTTTCGTCGATAACGAGTGTGGTCAGCACCAGTGGCCTCGTTGAAAACCTGGACCAGACACTCGATCTGTTTTCCGACGTCATTCGCAATCCGACGTTCCCACAGGCTGAGGTCGATAAGTACAAGACACGCACGTTGGCCCAACTTCAGTTCCAGCGTTCGATTCCTCAGTTCCTGGCTGCGGAACAGTTTCAACGCGCCATCTACGGCACGAACCATCCGGCTTCGTTGATAGCACCGCCGGCCGAGGCGATCAAGAAGTTAACCAGCAAAGATCTCGCTGACTTTCACGCGACTTACTATCGTCCGAACAACGCGATGATCGCGATTGTCGGCGACGTGACCATGAGGGAGATCCTGCCGAAGCTCGAGAAAGCATTCGGTGATTGGGAGAAAGGTACAGTTCCGGCTACGAGCATTCCGCCCGCACCGGCGCCATCTGATTCACGTATATTCCTGATCGATCGTCCGGGGTCAGTGCAAACCGTTATACAGCTCGGCACGCTCGGTATCGAACGCACGAGTCCGGATTACTTTGCGGTGTTGCTGGCTGACCGCGTTCTCGGTGGTGGTCCATCAGGACGGCTCTTCCTCAACCTGCGCGAAGATAAAGGCTACACCTATGGTGCGTATAGCAACTTCGGCGGTTCAAAGTTCAGGGGCACCTGGATCTCGAGCTCGGAAGTGAGGACTGAAGTTACTGAAGGCGCGATGAAGGAGTTTATGTATGAACTCAATCGCATGCGTAACGATGCAGTGTCGGCGGAAGAGTTGGACAACGCGAAGCGCGCGATCATCGGCAGCTTTGCGCTCTCGCTCGAGCAGCCACAAGCGCTCCTGCAAAACATCATCACGCAGAAACTCTACAACCTGCCTGCGGATTACTGGGATACCTACCCGCAGAAGGTTTCAGCGATTACTGCTGCGGACGTGCAACGCGCGGCTAAGCAGTACATCGACCTGGGCCACTTGCAGGTAGTTGCTGTTGGTGATGCAGCGAAGGCGCGTGAAATACTGGCGAAGTACGGCAAAGTTGAACTGTACGACGCCGAGGGGAAACCCGTCGCGATAAATTAGCTGCGGATAAACACGAATAACGCGGATCAGAAATGTTCTTTCTGATCCGCGTTTTTCTGTTTAATCGGCGGTTAAGGTTTGGTTCCGACAAAGTCGATATCTTTCAAATCATCAAACAAACTCGGTAACGTGCGATCGATCGGCGTAAACGTGTAGCCATCTGCCGACGGAATCATTCGATATGTCTTCTGCGACGGCGCCACTCTGAAAGTGTAAACACCTTCTTTATCAGTCGTCGCGGTGATCACAGCTCCCAACGGACTGATCAAAACCACAGTCGCGTTGGGAATTCCTACCTTGTTCGCATCAACAATCCGGCCGGTGATTTTGACGGTGGAACGCAGTCGCGCTGCGACGTTCTTAATCGCGTCCTCCGACGTCGGCTCAGAAGTAGTTGTCGGCGCCGGTGCGGTTATTTCTGGTTTGGGTGTCTCTGCTGCTGGAGCTGGATTGGCTACGGCAACCGGAGCGCCTGCTCCAACAAGTCGCTCTTCGAGCCCGTTCGTTGAACCGTTAATACTGCGATAGAGTTGTTCGATGACGGAACGATGAACAGAATCCGGCAGTCCTGCTCGATAGCTCTTGATGTACGCGTCGAGAGCCTGCTCTTTCTGTCCTGATTGTTCGAGCGCCACACCCAGGTGCCACAGCGCGCTGCGCCACGCCGGCGTTCCTGTCGGTGAAATCTCCGCAGCGTGTTTCAAGTGAGTGATCGCTTCCGAATACTTCTCCTGGTTGAACAAGCCCCAGCCTTCGAGATCTTCCAGGCGTCCTTTGAATATCTTTGACAAAACTTCCGGGGGCGCCGGTGCGATGTCCGGCACAGTGCCCGCCGTAAGCGCGCGAGCACGGAGGTCCCGGAATTCTTCAGACTGGACCGCCATGGTCGCTACGGGCGCCTTCAGCGCTTCGTCAGAAGCCGTCCGCGCTGCCGCCACCATTTCCAATGCAGGTCCGATGCCGACTCCATTTCGCAGCAGACGATTGGCGGCATACACCTGTCGAAAGCCGCGCATGTTGTCGGAGCCCGCGGCGAAGTCTTTCGCAGCCGCAACCGCAGTAGCTTCGTCGATCTTCCCATCAGCACCAGGTGTGACGGCGAAGCTCAAAGCGAGCAAGGCTTTCAATGTCTTCGCCTTTGCAGCGTTGTCCGCCGGAGTGGGTTGATAAAGACCCGCGCGCCGTTCGGGCGCCAGCAGCTCGATGAAACTCGTATCGCTCGCCGCGCGAGAGCCGGCGAGATATGTTTGAATCTGATCGTCTTTGAGCGCGAACGATTCACGCAACGCTTCGGCGGCCTCATCATAAAAGCCCATCGACGCCAGGACGCTCGCGAGCTCATAACTCAACGTCGGAAACTTTCCAAACTGTCGCGCGAAACGAATCGCGCGTTCCGCGTCGAGCGGACTCTTTAAACCAAGGTATGCATGAGCCAATGCGATCTGCGCCCACGTGTAACGCGGCTCGACTGCGATCGCCCGGCGCGCGAGCTCGAAAGCCTTTTCATGATTGTTGTGTGCGGCGTACCAATAGGCCGTGCCCGCGAGCAACGGCAAGTTGTTTGGCTCTTCGGCGAGCGCGGATTGGAGGGCGCTATTCGCTTCTTCGCTGCGGTTCAGTTCGAGCAATGAAATCACTTTGCCGGCGCGTGCCGCTTTGTCTTTCGTATCGGCGGCGAGCTGTTCGTTGTAAAGCACGAGTGCCTGCTCTGTCTTGCCGGTGGCGCGATAAAGATCCGCGAGACTGCCGCGCGACGCCTTCGAGCTCGGATCGAGTTCGAGCGTGCGCTTGTACTCCGCAATCGCTTCGTCGAGCCGCAACGAGATGTGCAGTCCGACTGCGAGCAGGCGATGAGCTTCGGCTAGATCTGGCGCGAGTTTTACTGCGCTTTCGGAAAGTCGCACCGTATCGTTGGCACGTTCGACCCCCATATAAAAACCAGCCATAGCCAGCAAGCGCTTCGGATCGTTGCCAAACTTCGCCTCGACGTTCTGCGCTGCTTTGAACGCGGCTTCACGTTCACCGCGCAGGTAGAGATTCATCGGGATTTGGGCGATAACGCCGGTAAACAGTTTTTCGGAAATGCTGACGTCTGCTTCATCGATGGCGCGCAGCAGTTGTTCGATACCGCCGATGGTGTCGCCGTTTTTCAACTTCTGATCGCCAAGCGCGGCATGTGTGCTGATCAGCAGTTCCGTTGCGCGTGCCCTTGCTTTTGAATCCGGATGGGTGTCGAGAAATTGTTTTAACAAGACCGCGCGTTCAGGTAACGGCTTGGTCAACGTCAGCTCGACTTCCTCGGACTCGTCGAGCTCCAGCTCAGCGAGTTCAGCGGCGGTCATCTTCTTAACTGGCGTGTTTGTTTTTGCAGCCGAGCCGGTAGTTCTCTTACTGGTCGTTTTTGTAGTCTTTGGAGTAGACGGAGATGGACTCTCATCCGTCTTTGGCGATTCAGCCGCAACCGGTTCTGACCTGGGCGACTCTGTTGGTGTTGGATCAGCGACTGGAGTTTCAGCCGGCGATGGTTCAACTCGCGGCGTTTCTTCGGGCGGCGTCGGCTGCGGTTCTGACTTCGCTGCATCGCTCGCAACACGCCTGCTTCGTTGCACATTCTTCGCACTGACAAGCGTTGGCTGCGCCGCATCGACCGCGACTTCAGGACTATTCGACGCTACAGTCGATGATTCGAGATCCGAGACCTTAAACTCCAGCCTCGACGCAAGCGCACTTGCAAAAACGTGTACGCCACCGTCTATTGCTTCCGCGAAACGTCCCTCGCTGAGTGGTCCATTCATGCGGTAAGCCATTTCACCGACAACACCTTCAGGCAAGCTCCTCTGAATGGTACTGCTGACTTGAGTGAACGACGTTTTCGAAGCGACTGAAACAACCAGCAACAGGCTCTTGCTGCGACTGGACTTGGAGCCGATGTTCCAATCATTCGCAAGCTGTTTCGAGAAATCGGAGACGTCCTTGCTGCCGGTGCTTTCTACAATCGCGACGTACAGTTCGATCTTGCTCTTCTCCTGCAGCTTTTGCAGCAGACTCTCAATCCGGCTCTTGGCGTCATTATCGATAACGCCTGCGAAGTCGCTTACGTGAGTGCTCGGCGCAGGTAGTTTGGTTGATTGTGCAAACGGGTTTGCACTGACCAGTAGATACAAACCAACTGCCGCAATCAGCGTGAACAGTCGTGTTAGGAGTCGATATGATGGGATCATTTGTTGATTAGTTCCGCCTCTGGATGTGGGGGGACGATTCGGCGGTCATGATACCATCGGCAACCTGATATGAGCGAACTAGATGAAGCGTGGGCAGCCGCGTTATCGGAGGCGGAACGAAGAGCAAGGCAGGCGGGCCGCGCGGATATCGCCGACTACCTTTCACTGAAGAATTCGAACGACTTACTGCGTAAGGCTGGGGTTGAGTGGCTGCTGGCAGAGTTTACGTCGTTGGTCGCCGACGCCAATCGTGCCGGGGCGAGTATTCAGATCTCGAAACAGGAAGGGCATCGTTTCAAGGTCGGCGCTTCAACGATGGTCGGGCATATGATCACGTTTGCTAACGGCGTGCGCACGTTGTATGTCGAAGCTGGCTGGCCGCGCGTCCCGCGCGATGGTGTGGTTCGAGGCGGTGGTCTTGCATGTGCGAACATCCGTCACCTGGGAATTCGCCAGGCGAGCGAAGAGTTGTTACTCACCAAATCTCACAATGGAATGCCGGTCTGGAAGTCACTCAAACACCCGTCTCTGCACGAGTCTCACATGAGGCGTCACATTGCTATCCTGCTCGACCAGCACCAATAACGATTTCCGTAACCGCCTGCACCTTTTCGCACCTCCACCGTCAATTCCTCAAAATTTTGCGCCATTTCCGTAAAGGCACGACACTTGCCCAATACCTCGGCAACAACATCGGGCAACAGGTTGAAGTCGGCCCGAGTGATACTGAGGAGAATTACAGAAATGACGAACCGACGCACACTGAAATTTTCAATTTTCGCAGCCGGTGTTTTAGCGCTTGCTTTGCCCGTCGCTGCGAATGCCCAGTGGGGAGGCAATTCCCGCGATCGTTATCCAGATAATGGTGGTTACGGACGCTACGACGATCGCGGACTGCGCGATTCCGTACACCGTCTCGACAACCTTGCAAAAGATTTTGAGCGCGACATGGATCGTGCGCTCGATCGCAGCAGAGCCAATGGCTCGCGCCGCGAAGATCAGATCAATAACGAAGTCCATCAGTTTCGTGATGCGGCGGGCGATTTGAAATCGAGAGTCGGCAATGGCCGCGACCTGAATCGCAGTTCCGATGAAGCACGACGCGTGTTGCAGGAAGCCCAGCAGGTGGACCGTGTTGCGCGTCCGCGCTGGTATGACAACAGGCTTGCTTCAGAGTGGTCGCAGATCCAACAGGAACTGCGTTACATCAGCAACGTCTATGGTTTTAGATACAACGGTGGTTACGGCCGCGATGACGACTACCGGCGCAACGACGACTATCGTCGCGACCGCAACGACCGGAACAACCGCAACAACAACGATTGGTGGAGACGAATTCCATTCCCTCAGTAATCGCCCGCACTGACTTCCGCTAGTTTACCTGCTGGTTACCCGCCAAGGCCCCGGTTCCAAATGCCGGGGCCTTTATCTAATATATGCGGCATGCCCGGCACTCTCTATCTGGTCGCGACTCCCATCGGCAATCTCTCTGACATCACGCATCGCGCGCTACAGGTGTTACGCGACGTCGATCTGATCGCCTGCGAAGACACGCGCCACACGCATAAACTGCTTAGTCACTACGGCATCACAACGAAAACGATCAGTTATCACGAGCACAACGAACAGCAACGCGCCGAGCAGCTCATCGATCTCGTTAAGCAGGGAAGCAGCATCGCAGTCGTTTCCGACGCCGGCACGCCGGCAGTTAGCGATCCGGGTTTTCGTTTGGTCCGTGCGGCGATTGAGAACGAAGTGCCGGTGGTGCCGGTGCCTGGTCCAAGTGCGCTCATCTCAGCCCTGGTTGCAGCAGGACTCCCAACCGATGAATTCTTCTTCGCTGGATTTCTGCCCGCACGCACAAACGCGCGTCGTGCGCGTCTCACTGAATTACAATCAGTACCGGGCACGTTGATTTTCTACGAGGCGCCGCACCGTCTCGCCGCGACACTCAAAGACGCTTACGAGATTCTGGGCGAGCGCGAAGCTGTCGTCGCCCGCGAACTGACAAAAGTGCACGAAGAGATCCGCCGCGGTCGTTTAAGCGAGCTCAGCGAGCACTATGAGCGCGAAGATCCGCGCGGCGAGATCGTGGTCTTGATCGACCGCAACGTCATCAGCCCCGCCAGGCAGCAATCGAGCATCGCTGCATTAGTCGATCAGTTCGAACGAGACGGTATGGACCAGCGCGCCGCACTAAAGAAAGCGGCGCGTGAGCTGGGAATCTCACGCGCCGAAGCCTATCGAAAGCTAATCTCAGAACGAAATCTCTGATCCGCGTTTACTCGCGAGAATCCGTCACCGTGATCTGCACGGGCAGCGGCTTATCAACCTTCAATCTCGCCGGCCGGTTCGCGATCTCCCACAGTGTCATGTACACGGTCCGAGTAATCTTCTCCATCTTTTGATAATCGATCTTGTCAGCGGAGTCGCCCGGACGGTGATAGTCTTCGTGAACTCCGTCGAAGAAGAAGATGATCGGAATTCCCTTGCGCGCGTAGTTGTAGTGATCGCTGCGCGAGAAGAAGCGATTAGGATCTTTCGGATCATCGTATTTAGTGTCAAACGTCAGGTTCAGAAATGACTTGTTAACTGCATTGACGAGTTCGCCCAGTTCCGTGCTCATCATCGTCGAGCCGATCACGTAAACCGTATCAGGCCCGCTTAGTTCGGAGTTGCGCGGATTTGTATCGCCTTCTTTCTTGCTGCGGCCAATCATGTCGATATTGATCTGCGCGACGATCTGGTTCAACGGCACTGTGGGAAACTCGGTGAAGTACCGTGAACCCCACAATCCTTTCTCCTCGCCGCAATGCCAGACGAACAACACCGAACGCTTCGGCCGCGTCGGTGCTTTAGCCAACGCTTCCGCCATTCCGAGCAGCGCCGTCGTGCCTGAGCCGTCGTCATCGGCGCCGTTGCAAATCGAGTCGTCGCCGACCGGCGGACAGTTGCCGACATGATCGTAATGCGCGCCGAGCGCAACGTATTCAGCTTTCAAAACCGGATCAGTGCCTTCCCAAACTGCTACAACATTCTGCGTCTGAACTGTTTCACTGTTGCTGGCAACGTTCATCGTTACTTTCTTCGTGTCTCTCATCACAAACGCGTCAGGCAAGTTGCCTCCGTAAGAAGCATTGAAAATGCCTGCGGCGGATTGTGGCTCGCCGGCAAAAAGCGCCTGGGCTATCTCAGGTGAGATCACGATCGAAGGCAAGGACGACGACGAACCGGACTGCGGTTGAAACTTCGCCACCACAGTCAAACCACGCTCCATGATGCGCTGGCGATTGCGCTGCCAGTTTGCGAGATATTGAAAGTCGGGAACGTAAATCAAACCGGCCACGCCTTTGCTGCGCGCGTAGTCTATTGGGGCCATGTAGTCTTCGCCTTGCTTTCCATAGTCACTGCGCATGAGTCCGCGCGGGAAAGTGTTTGGCGTTCCGAAGATGACGGCGATTTTTCCTGCGGGGTTCACGCTCTTATACGCATCGATTCCTTTCGATTTAATCAACCAACCATTGCCTGCGAAGACGAGTTGACCACTCACACTGCCCGAACCGCCGGCAGGCAGGTAGTCCGTTCCAGTCGTCAACGTGCGTCCGTTTAATTCGACTTTCGTTTGACCACTATCAGCACGATCGCGACGCAGTTCGATGCGTTGGAAAAAACTGCCGTCATCACCCGCAGGCTTGAAGCCCCAATTCGCGAGATTCATCGCGAGGAACTTCGCGGTCGTGTCGAGCCCGCGCGACGGAGTGTCGCGTCCTTCCATTTCGTCCGACGCGATGAACGTCAGATAGTTTCTGAGTTGGTTTGCTGCAATCGTGTCGACAGCGCGTTGAGCCGTAACAGAAGCGGCAGTCTTTTTCGACTTATCTGCTGCGCGTTGCGCGTAAGTTGCGGGAAACGTGGTGACGAGCAGACTCGCCAGCACCAGGGCGGTAAAAAATCTTCGCATGCTTTCTCCAGTTAGAACGATTTGACTAAGATTACGCGTGTTGCACCGCTTGCACCAAACGCGTCAAGGTGTCTTTCGCATCGCCGTAGAGCATGCCCGTCACGGGTTTGAAAAACAGAGGGTTCTCGAGACCGGAGAAGCCCTTGCCCTGGCCGCGTTTCAAAACCACTACTGATTTCGAGCGGTCCACTTCGAGAATTGGCATGCCTGCGATCGGACTGGTGGGATTGTCTCGCGCATCCGGATTCACGACGTCGTTAGCGCCAATCACGACCGCGACGTCTGTACTTGGAAACTCCGGATTGATCTGCTCGAGTTCGTACAAGGATGAGTAAGGAACATTCGCTTCCGCGAGCAACACGTTCATGTGTCCCGGCATGCGACCCGCGACTGGATGAATGCCGTATTTGACTGTGACGCCGCGTTTTTCGAGCACGTCGGCGAGCTCGCGCACGGCGTGTTGCGCCTGAGCCGTGGCGAGTCCATAACCGGGAACGAAGACGACTTTGTTCGCGTACGCGAGTTGTGTGGCAATGTCATCGAGGCCGACTTCGCGCATCGATCCGTCTTGCTCGCCTGCTCCGGCCGCTGCTGTTGCCGCACTTCCGAAAGCACCAAACAAGACGTTGGTCATCGAGCGGTTCATCGCGCGGCACATCAGTATCGAAAGTATGAAACCCGAGAAGCCGTCGAGTGTGCCCGCGATGATCAGAACTTTGTTTGACAGGACGAAACCTGTTGCCGCCGAAGCGAGACCGGCGTAAGAGTTCAGCAAAGACATCACTACGGGCATGTCTGCGGATCCGATCGGCATCACCAGCAGCAGTCCAAAGATGAATGCGAGCCCCACCATCGTAAAGAACAGCGGCATCGACCCCGGCACTACGATCAAATAGACGAAGATGCCAACTGTTACGGCGAGCAGGGCCATGTTGAAGATGTTCTGGCCCTTGTAAGTCATGGGTGTGCCGCGAACGAGACCCTGAAGTTTTGCGAACGCGAGCAGGCTGCCCGTGGTCGTGAGTGCGCCCAGCATGACTTCGAATCCGAGCGCGGCCATCGTGATCGTTTCGACGTGTCCCTGGTGTTTCCAGAATTCGGAGATACCGACGAGCGCGGCCGCGAATGCACCGAACGCGTGTGACAGCGCGGTTCGTTGCGGCATCGCCGTCATCGGAACCCATAGGCCCATCGCGAGTCCGACGACAGAACCGATCGCGAGTCCGGAGATGATCCAGATGTACGTGACGATCTCGTGATGCAGGAGTGTGCCGATGATGGCCATCAACATGCCAAACTCGGCGAGGTGCATGCCGCGTTTCGCAGTTTCGGGATGGCTCAGGCCCTTCAATCCGAGGATGAAGAAGATTGAAGCGAGCAGGTAGCTGAGTTCGATGAAGTAGGTCTGCAAGTGTCGGCGTTAGTCCTTCTTCACTAGTTCTTTTCGGCGGAACATCTTCAACATGCGATCGGTTATCACGAAACCACCGACGACGTTTGTAGTTGAGCAAACCACTGCGATGAAACCGAGGATAGTGCTGACTGTGTTGTATCGCGCGCCGGCAGTCACAATCGAGCCGACTAAAGAGATACCCGAGATTGCATTGGTCGCCGACATCAGCGGTGTGTGCAGCAGCGGCGGCACGCGCGAGATCACCTGATAACCCAGGAACGCTGCGAGCGCGAAGACATAAAGCGCCGATATTAAAGTTTCTGACGACATAGGATTTTGCTCCTACCCTGGTTGAGCTTGTAAGGCAGCGGCGACACGCTGGTTCACAACTTCGCCGTTGTGCGTCACGCATGATGGTCCAACTACGTCGTCCTTCATGTCGATCTGTAACTGTCCATCTTTGATCAGCAACGACAGGAACGAAGTTATGTTGCGCGAGTAAAGCTGGCTGGCGTGGACCGGCACGGTTGCGGGTAGATTTGTCGGCGCGAGGATCGTTACGCCGTCCCGTTCCACGGTTACGTCAGCCTGGCTCAACGCGCAATTGCCGCCGGTTGAGCCTGCGAGATCGATGACGATCGAGCCACGCTTCATGCCGTCGACGGCCTCTTTCGTGATCAACAAAGGCGCGCGCCTGCCCGGCACTTGTGCGGTAGTGATGATCAGATCAGCGGTTTTCGCGTGTTCCGCAATCAACAAGCGGCCACGATTCATCGCCTCATCGGAGAGTTCAACTGCATAGCCACCAACGTCTTCTGTCTTGATTCCCCCGAGATCGACTTCGAGGAAAGTTGCGCCGAGCGATTTGACTTGTTCGCCTGCCGCGGCGCGCACGTCGTAACCTTCGACGACCGCGCCCAAACGCCGGGCAGTCGCGATCGCTTGCAGTCCGGCGACACCGGCGCCGAGAACGAGAACGCGCGCGGGCGGCACAGTTCCGGCGGCAGTCATCAGTAACGGAAACATTCGGGGGATGTGTGCAGCGCCGATCAAGACGGCTTTGTAACCGGCAACGGTCGCCATCGACGAAAGCGCGTCCATCGCCTGAGCGCGCGTGATGCGTGGAATGAGTTCGACGGAGAAAGTCGTGATGCCGCGATCGACTGCAGGCAAGAGCGCGGCGGGTTCGTCGAGTGGACGCAGGAATCCG
>Ga0126311_10000352_pt1 | contig 21944 bp, 22 predicted proteins | sample Plot61_FD_92539 | JGI IMG/M metagenome (GOLD analysis project Ga0126311, IMG submission 92539) | Serpentine soil microbial communities from UC McLaughlin Reserve, CA, USA - Plot61 | ecosystem: Environmental > Terrestrial > Soil > Grasslands | place: USA: UC McLaughlin Reserve, Lake County... | reverse complement strand
TTGCCGGTCATCTCCGCGGTCGGGCACGAGACGGACTTCACCATCGCAGACTTCGCCGCGGACGTGCGCGCGGCGACGCCGACCGCCGCCGCCGAGATGGTCGCCGAGCGCGAGGACGAGATAGCGGACTACGTCGAGCGGCAGACGCACGCGCTCGTCAACGCCGCGCGCTACCGCGTCATCGGCGCGCGCGCGCGCGTGCAGGAGGCCGCGATGTCCGCGGGCTTCGACGAAGTCCGCATGCGCCTGCGCGTCGCGCGAGAGGAGTTGACGGAAGCGCGCGCGGCGCTCGAACGTCGCGCGTCGGAACTGGGCCGCGCGGCGCGACGTAAACTCGAAGGGGCCGCGGGCAGACTCTCGCCCGCGCGCATGTCCGCGGCCGCCTCGCGCTCGCGCGTGCGGCTGGCGCTACAGGGCGCTTCTTTAGAGTCGGCCGCGCGCGCCCGACTCGACGACGCGCGCAAGCGACTCGCCGTCGCCGCCGTCGCGCTCGACGCCATGTCGCCGCTCGCGGTTCTGGGTCGCGGCTACGCGCTCGCGCAGGACGCGCGCGGGGAGATTCTTCGCGACGCGTCGAACGTGGAGACGGGCGGGCGCGTGCGCGTGCGTCTGGCGAGGGGCGCTTTGAGTTGCCGCGTGGAAGAGGTCGAGGGGGAAGGAAGTTTAAGGGATGACGCAGGGCGCGGGCGGCGGCCGTCGTAGCCGTATAGTCATAGACGTTACGCGCGCGCAGGGCGAGGCGCGCAAAGGTAAGGGCTGGCGCGCGGGCCGCGCCGGGCGCTTCCTCTCGTTGACGGCGCTGGTAGTCATAGGCGTCGTGCTCGTGCTGCTCGTCTCGGCCTACGCGTGGTGGCGCGGCTTCGAGAAGAGCCCCGCTTACAGCCTCGCGCTCCTCATGGACGCGGCGCAGCACGACGACATACAGGCGGTCGAGTCGTTGATAAACGCGGACACCATCGCGCAGGGGTTCATCCCGCAGGTGATAGACAAGCTCGCGGGGCAGGGCTCGACGCTCACGCCGCAGGCGCGCGCGCAGCTCAACACGGCGCTGCCGCAACTGCTGCCGCGCGTGCGCGAGACGATGCGCGACGAGATAGCGCGCAACCTCAAAGAGCTGAAGGGCGGCGACACCTCTGACGCGCCCTTCTTCGTCAAGGCGCTCGGCGTGCGCGGCTTCACGGACGTGCGCGAGCAGGGAGACACCGCGGCCGTCGCGGTCAAACAGGAGGGGCGCGCGCTCGACCTGACGATGAAGCGCGAGGGCGACCGCTGGCGCGTCGTCAACGTCAAGGACGACAAGCTCGCCACGGACATCGCCGCACGCCTCGCCTCAAGCATCCCCGCCAACGCGCCCGCGCCCGCGCCGGCCGCGCCGCGCCGGAAGGGAAGATGAAAGGGAAGTGACGAGTGATGAGAGATGAGTGATGAGAGTCGGGGGCACGCGCGCCTTCTTCTCTCGTCACTCATCACTCGTCACTCTTCAGAGATGCCTAAACGAGAACAGACAAAGAGTGCGGCGGCGGCTGTCGAGCCGAGCTTCGAGGCGCAGTTGGCTTCGCTGGAAAGAATCGTGCGCGAGTTGGAGCGCGGCGAGCTGCCTTTGGAGCAGAGCCTTGAGCTGTTCGAGCAGGGCGTGCGTTTGTCGCGCGAGTGCCAAGAGCGTCTGAACGAGGCCGAGCGGCGAATCGAAGTGCTCCTGCGCGGCGGGGACGGCTCGACCATCGCCGTCCCGTTCGGGGCGGAAGAGCTTGTCGAAGACGAGGACGCGGATGACGACGAGAGCGTCTTCTGAGGTGCGCGCCGACTCGACCACGAAGGCCCGGCCGCGCGGGCTTGAGGCCCCGGCCGAGGACGTGCGCGCGTACGCTTCGCGCGTGCGCGCGTCGGTCGAGGCGAAGCTCGACGAGTTGGTTCCCGCCGAGACGGAAGACCCGCCCGCCGTTCACGCCGCCGTGCGCTGGAGCCTCTTCGCGCCCGCTAAGCGCTTCCGACCGCTGCTGGTCTTCGCCGCGGGCGAGTCGTTCGGCGCGACGCCCGAGCGCCTATTAAGAACCGCCTGCGCCTTCGAGCTGATACACACCTACTCGCTCATACACGACGACCTGCCCGCGATGGACGACGACGACCTGCGGCGCGGACGCCCGACGTGTCACGTCAAGTTCGGCGAGGCGACGGCGATACTCGCGGGCGACGCGCTACAGTCGCTGGCCTTCCAGACAATCGCCGAAGACGAAACGCTCGACGCGCCTTTGCGCGTCTCTCTGGTCGCGCTGCTCGCGCGCGCGTCGGGCACGCCCGCGGGGATGGTCGCCGGTCAGGCGCACGACCTCTCGGCCGAGGCGCGCTCGGACGTTGAGGGCGAAGAGCTGGAACGCATTCACAGGCGCAAGACGGGCGCGCTCATCGCGGCCTCCGCGCGCGCGGGCGCGCTCGTGGCCGGGGCGCGCGAGTCGGACGCCGAAGTCCTCACGCGCTACGCGCTCGACCTCGGGCTGCTCTTCCAGATAACGGACGACCTCCTCGACGTGACCGCCTCGGCCGAAGACCTCGGCAAGACTCCGGGCAAGGACGCGCGCTCGCAGAAGGCGACCTACCCCGCGCTCTACGGGCTCGAAGCCGCGCGCGCACTCGCGCGTGAAGCGCACGAACGCGCGTGCGCCGCGCTCGACTCGCTTGAGACCCCGGCGCCAATGCTGCGCGGCCTCGCGCGACTCGTCCTCGAACGTCGCGCGTAAAAACAGAACCGCGAGCGGTAGCGACCGGGTAGTTCAACCACAGAGACACGGGGCACAGAGGATTCAACTCCTCTGTGCCCCGTGTCTCTGTGGTTAATCCGTGCCGCGACCCGCTCACTACCGTCCGCGGCTCTGTTTTTTAGTTGAGCTTCGGGAAGACGGCGAGGTGCGGGATGGTCTCGTCTACGAGCTTGCAGGCGCCCTGCACGGCCGCGGCCTCGAAGCGTAGCTCTGTGCCTCGCCCGACCGAGGCGAACTGCTCGGGGTTGGCGGTGCGGAGTTGTTCCACGACCTGCTCGACCGTCAGGCGCGGGAACTCAACGTAGGCGTCGAGCGAGTCGAGGTAGTGGCCGCGCAGGAGCTTCGAGAGCTTTGCGCGGCAGAGGTCTGACGAGCCGAACACGTCGCCGCCCGCGAAGCCCTCGCGCACGTACGCGAAGTAGCCGACCTGTCCGGGCCGCGGCTTCACCTCTTCGGCCAACTTCGCCTCGTCCTCGCGGCTCACGCTCGACTCGTACACGTCGCTCATCGACATCGTCGGGCTGGCGCTCGCCATCCGCGTCATCTTCGCGCGTATGTCGCCCCAGACCGAGCCCTGATCCGACCTGTACTCCCCGGTCTCGCGAAGGCTCTGCGTCACCGAGCGGTGTTTGAGTGAGCGAAGGCTCGAATACTCGTGGCTGCCGCCGCCCGAAAAGTTGCGCGAGCTGTAGCGCCAGCGCCCCTGCTCGACGCACGTCACGGGAATCTCGACGGACGTGCGCGCGGGCACGACAATCGTGGTGTTGACGACGCGGTTCTGCTTCGCGCCGACGAGTAGCTGGCCGTCAACGATTATCACGTCGCGGTCTGCCTTGTTGTTGACGAAGAGGTTCGGGACGCTGCCGCCCTCGGACACCTCCGTCACCTCGACGAGGGAGCGCGCGAGCGCCTCCTCGAACTCAAGGAAGGGGAGCGCGCGCTCCTCGCGTATGAAGACGGGCGTCACCTTTAGCTGCCCCACGGTGACGGGCTCGCCCGTGTATAAATTTTCGATGAAGTTGTCTAAGACTTTCACGTGGCCTCCTTAAAGTCTCAAGGCCCGGCGCGGCGCCGGCACGCCCGCGTCCGGGCGTCGTGAATGGTTGGGCGACCGCCGCCACTGGCGTTTCCTTGAACGCCGCGGCCGCCCGCTCCGGCTAGGGTTGCGGAAGGATTAGGCTCTGACTGTCGGGGAGACCGGGACGGGCGCGGCACTAATCGGCGCAACAGACGTGCGAGGTGACTTTCATGCGTGTGAGTGTAGAGAAAAACAGTGGCGAGTGACAAGTGGCGAGTGGCGGGTGGAAAGCGGCTACACTCTAATCATACGTGGCGCGTCATTCCGCGTTCATCATTTTAGAAAGGTGACTTCGCCGTCCACTACGCGCGCGAGGTATTCGCCGTCGCGCATGACCCACGCGACGCGCCGGCCGTTGCGCGCGAGGTCGGCCCACTCGCTCGACTTCTTCGGGTTCTGTTCGATGAGGGTCGCGCCCTCTGGAAGCTCTACGTGGCGAAGGCCGGAGCGTTGAAAGCGCCGGACGCCGCGGCCGCCGCCGAAGAGCTTCTCGAAGGCGACGAGGATGACGCCCGCCGCGGGCACGTCCCCCTCGCGCGACTCGGCCCGCGCGTCGTCTTCTTCTCGGGCCTCGTCGTGTCGCTTGCTGCCGGGCACGTTCGTTTGTCGGATGGGCGTGAGAGCGTCTACAGCCCGCGTTCGTCTTTGACGGCGTCGCGCTCGGAGACCTTGCGTATGATGCCGTTGACGAGTTCGAGGAGTTCCTTGGCGCGGAAGGGCTTCGAGATGTACGCGTCGAAGCCCGCTTCGAGCGCGCGCTGCCTGTCCTGATTCGCGGCGAAGGCCGTGACGGCGACGCACGGTATGGAGCGCGTGCGCTCGTCTGCGCGGAGCGCGCGCAGAAGGCCCCAGCCGTCGAGCAGGGGCATCGAGAGGTCTATGAGCGCCGCGGCCGGGACTTCGGCGAGCGCCGCGTCCAGAGCCTCGTGGCCGTTGCGCGCCTCGCGTATACGGTACCCTTCTGTCTCCAGCATCAGGCGCAGGAGTTCCCTGTTGTCGTCGTAGTCGTCTGCGATGAGAATGCTGTCGGGCATTGTCGGGAGTTCGTGCGTCGAGTCGGCGATGGCTGCCCCTTCCTTTGCGGCCACGTACGGCGTCACATGATAAATCGAAAACTGAAAATCGTAAATCGAAAACGGCCCCCGAACAGAGCCCGCCCGTTCTCGGAGCCTGACGCCGACCGCCGCGGGGGCTGACGAAGGGCGGCGGCGCTCTACCGAAGGACGCCGTCCGGCCCCGCGTGGATGAACGGCCTCCGCCCCGGAAAGAGTCTCTTGACACTGTTCACGCGCGGCGTCCATAATCCGAAGTGCCCCCGAAGGGCGCACGAGTTTGCGCCGTAGGAGGCCCGGAGGGTGAGGCCCGTGAGCGCCCGACGGACGCCGGCCCGCCCCCCTTCAAAAGCGTTTCTCGCAGAGCCTCGAACCTCGAAGAAGCCCGGTACCCTTAACCCGAGCCTACAAAGGAGAGTCCCAGACGTGCCCAGCAGCGGAGACTTGGAAAAGAGCTTGCGCGCCGACATAGAGTCGTACGTGAGCAACCGCCTGAGCGGTTTCAAAGAGGAGGTCGAGCGCCTTCGCTCGCAGCTCGACGAGGCGCTCGCGCGCCTCAGCGACTCGGCCGACGCGCCCGTCTCGGAGGGCGAGGCCCCGCTCCTCGTCGCCGTCTCGGAGCACCTGCGCAACGCTCGCAACCTTGGCATCGAGGCCGCCGCCGCAGAGTCAACGCGCGCACGCGCCTCCTCGGACATGGCCCTCGTCAAAGCCGCCGTGGACGAGTTGGAGAGCCGGCAGACGCAGGCAGACATTCTCAACTCGCTCGTCAACCGCTCGGCGGCCTTCGCGCCGCGCGTCGCCTTCTTCGTCGTCAAGAACGAGCGCGCGACGGGCTGGCGCGCGCGCGGACTCGAAGGCACGGTCGGCGACGACGCCGTGCGAGAGCTTTCGATGTCGCTCGACGCGGACACGGTACTCGGCGAGGTCGTGCGCGCGCGCAACACCTGGGCGGGCGAGCCCGGCTCTCACGCCGAAGACCACACGATCTACAACCACTTCGGCGGCGACCCGCCGCACAGACTCGTCGCCGTGCCGATGATCGCGCGCGAGAAGGTCGTGGCCGTCCTCTACGCAGACAGCGCGGGGCAGGACGCAGACGCCGTCAACCTCGAAGCGTTGGAGACGCTCGCGCGCGTCGCGGGGATGTCGGTCGAGTTGCTCGCGCTCCGGCGCTCCACGCCGCAGGGCGCGGGCGCGCAGCCCCAAGCCGCGCAGCCCGCGCCGCAGGAAGCGCAGCCGCGCGAGGCACAGCCTTCGGGCTTCGAGCCGCGAGCCGAGCAGCCTTCGGGCGTCGAAACGCTTGAGGCGCAGCCGCCGGGGGTTGAGCCGCGCGAGTCGTGGGAGCGGCATGAGCCGCAGCCGGACGCGCGCGAGGAGGAGCAGCAGAGGCCGGCGGAGGCCGAGCCGCAGCCTGCGGTCTTCGGCTTCGAGCCGCAGCCGCTCGCCGCGGAGGCGCGGGAGTCCTCGCACGCGTTACCGGGCGAGGCGCAGGTCGCGCAGGAGCACCCGCGCGCGCCGCAGCCGGAAGAGTCCTTCGCGCCTTCGTTCGCGCCGGCCGTCGAGTCTGCGCCCGCGGGCGAAGCGGGCTCGGCCATCTCGCCCCTTGGGCGCTCGCGCCGCTACGGCTCGATGGACATGGACTTCCCCGTCGAGGTCGCCGAAGAGGACAAGCGCTTCCACAACGAGGCGCGCCGCTTCGCGCGCCTGCTCGTCTCCGAGATAAAGCTCTACAACGAGCAGAAGGTTCGGGAGGGGCGCGACAGCTCAGACCTCTACGACCGCCTGCGCGAAGACATAGACCGCTCGCGGCAGATGTACGACAAGCGCGTCCGCCCCGAAGTCTCTTCGCGCTACGACTACTTCCACCACGAGCTCGTCAACATGCTCGCCGAAGGCGACGCCGCGCGCCTCGGCGCGGGCTACCCCGGCGCGACTGCCTGAAGGTAAGGCGATAAATCAGAACCGCGAACGGTAGTGAGCGGGTCGCAAGCTCCGACGGGCAAACGCCTATGGCGGCGTGCAGATGGATGCGGCTCTTAAAGCCGGGGGCGCGGGCATCCCTGCCCGCCTTGAGCGCGAGAGCGCGAATAAGAAGAAGCGCCGAGACTCAACACTTGAGTGTCGGCGCTTCTTCTTCAAGCGTGCTTGCGGCACGCTTTGGCGGGCAGGGATGCCCGCGCTCCCAGGGAGGAGTCGCGCCCGAGTGAATGCCGCTGTAAAGGAATTTGATACCCGCTCACTGCCGTTCGCGGTTCTGTTTTTAGCGTATAATCCACGCGCCCCCTTTTAAGTCCTGCGCGCGAGAGTCCTGTCAACCGTGCGCTCCGTTCGCGTCATCAAACGAGGAACCATGAGCCCTTACAAGACCCGACCACTTAAAGCGCGCGGCCTCGCATTCGCCGCCGCGCTCTGCTCTTCGCTCATAGTCGCGTCGGCGCTCCCGCTCACGCTCGCGAGCTGCCGCTCGCGTCAGGCTCGCGCGGGCGAGCCCGCCGCGTACGAGCGCCTGCGCCTGCTCACGCGCGGCGGCGCGCTCCCGCCGGAGCAGCAGGTCGCGCAACTCGCGACGGAGTTCTCCGGCACGCGCACGGGCGCGCTCGCACAGCTCGTGCGAGCGCGCATACGCTACGAAGCGCGCGACTACGCGGGCGCGGCCGCGCTCCTCCGCTCCGAAGATTTTAAGGACGCGACGCGCGTGGGCGACTACGCGCTGTGGCTCCGCGGCGACGCGCTCGAAAAGGCCGGGAGGCGCGCGGAGGCGCGCGCCTCCTTCGAAGAGCTGGCGCGCGTCTACCCGGACTCCTTGCGCGCGCGCGACGCGCTCGTGCGCTCGGCGCAGTTACTCATACAGGACGGCCAGCCCGCCGCCATCCCCGCCGAGCTGAAGAGGCTCTCGGACGCGGACGACTCCGACGCGCTGCTGCTCACGGCGAAGGCTTACGAGCAGTCGGGCGACAAGTTGAAGGCGCTCGCCGCGTACAGGCGTCTGTACTTCTACGCGCCCGCGTCCGCGCAGAACGACGCGGAGGCGGCCTCGGCCCTCGCGCGTCTCGGCTCGTCGGTCGCGCCCGCCGACGGCTCGGAGGCGTCTTCGCGCGCCGAAGGACTGTCTAAGGCGAAGCGGTTCGCCGACGCGCTGGCCGCGTACAACGACGCCGCGAGTCGCTTCCCCGAGACCGCGACGGCCGCCGCGCTCCTGCGCCGCGGCGTCGCGGCCTTCAACGCGCGCAACGCGCCCGAGACGGTACGCGCTCTCGGCGCAGTCCCCACGGGCGCGCGCGAGACTCGCGCCGAGGCGCTCCACTACCTGACGCAGCACTACGCGCGCGCGAAGCAGTGGGGAGACGCGCGCGCGGCCGTCGAGCAGATGCGCCGCGAGTTCCCCAAGAGCGACTGGACGAAGCGCGCGCTCGCCTCCCTACAGCAGTCGGCCGAGGACGCGAAGAACACGGCCGACGCGCTCTCGTTCGCGCGCATCGCGGCCGAGTCGTTCCCCGGCGAGCCCGAAGTCGCGGGCGCGCAGTTCGACCTGGCGTGGGCCGCGCACGACGCGAAGAACTTCGCGGAGTCTTCAAGACTTCTGACGGAGCACCTCGCGGACTACGCCGACCGCAACACCGACAACCGCGGCAAGGCGGGCTACTGGGCCGCGCGCGACTCGGAGCGCGCGGGGAAGTTGGGCGAGGCCGTCGCGCTCTACGAGGCGATGCAGGTTCGCTACGGCGCGAACTGGTACGGCTACCTCTCCCGGCAGAGGCTCGACGCGTTGAAGAACGCGGGTCAGTTGAAGAAGTATCCTCTGAAGACCGACGCGGGACTCGTCGAGCGCGCGGCGAAGAACCTCGAACCCGTCACCGTCGCCGAAGAGGCGGCGGGGGCGGCGGAGGCCGAGCGCCTGAACAGGGCCGAGCATCTGAGCGCGGCCGCGTGGGACGAGCAGGCGCACGCGGAGCTGGACAAGGCGCTCGCATCGCAGCCCACGAGCCCGAGTCTGAATCTGGCGAAGGCGAAGCTCTACCGCGCGCGCAACGACAACGTGCAGGCGTTCAACGTGCTACGGCGCAGCTTCCCGGACTACTCGCAGATGTCGGTCGAGGAGTTGACGCGCGACGAGTGGGACGTGTTCTACCCCCTGGCCTTCTGGGACGCGATAAAGCAGGAGTCGGCCGCGCGCACGCTCGACCCTTACACCGTCGCGGGGCTCATACGTCAGGAGTCCGTTTTCAACCCGCGCGCGGTCTCCTCGGCCAACGCCTACGGGCTGATGCAACTGCTTCCGGGCACGGCGCAGTTGACCGCGAAGCGCTACGGCGTTGACGAGAGCGTGACGACCGAGACGCTCCTGAGCAACCCGCGCCTGAACATTCGTCTCGGCACCTCCTACCTCAAAGACCAGCTCGACAAGTACGGGCGCATCGAATACGTCGCCGCCGCTTACAACGCGGGGCCGGGGCGCGTCGTGCAGTGGCGCGCGAGTCTCCCCTTGCAGATAGACGAGTGGGCCGAGGCGATTCCGTTCCGCGAGACGCGCGGCTACGTGCAGGGCGTCGTGCGAAACACTTTGCAGTACCGGCGGCTCTACGACGAGCAGGGGCGCTTCCGCCCCGAGGTCGGCGCGCGCGCGCAGCGCCGGGACATCACGACTGCGCAGACGCCCGCGACGCCCGACGCCAACACGCGACCCCGCCGCGTCTCGAACGAAGAGGAGGAGTAGCGCCGCCTCTGACGCGCTACGCGAATCAAGATGAGACGTAGACTTATAACAACGACTCTGGTCGCCGCCGCGCTCGCTTTGACGGCCGCCGCCGCCGACGGTCAGTCCTTCGCGCGAAAGTCGAAGTGGGGAAGGGTGTCGGCGTTAGTCACAGACGTGAACGGCGCGCGCATAGCGGGCGCGTGCGTCGTCTTCGAGTGGGGCGACTTTCGACGCGTGGCCGTGCAGAACAACGAGTTGATTTACGTGGTCAAGCTGCCGCCGGGCGTCTACAGCGTGACGGCCGGCGCTTCAGGCTTCGACCCCGCGGGCGCTCCGAACGTCCACCTCGCGCGGGGCGACGACTTGAGGGTCGAGATAATGCTCAACGTCACGCCGACGCCGCAAACGTTGATGATTTCCGCGCAGAGGCGTAAGAGTCCGAAGCCCGCGGCGAAGACGCAGGCCAAGACTCCGGCGAAGACCGCGGCGAAGCCTGCCGCGAAGTCAAACGCATCGACGACGCAGGGCGGCGCGTCGCGCGCGAGCACGTCGGGCGTCGTCAACCTGAGCACCGAGCCGGGCGCGGCCGTGTGGGTTGACGAGGTGAGACGCGGCACGGCCGACGCCGAAGGGAAGCTTCAACTTAAACTCGCGCCCGGCCGACACTCCCTGCGCGTCAGGGCGGCGGGCTTCGCGGAGCGCACGCTCGCGATTCTGCCGACGCAGCGCGGCGCCTTGAGCGTAGTGCTGACGAAGACGACGGACGAGGCGGAGCTTGCGTTTCAACAGGCCGAGGCCGAGCGCGAGAAGGGCGGCAACGCTCAGGCCGTCGAGTCTTACAGGCGCGCGCTCAAGCTGCGCCCCCGCTACGCGGCCGCGCACCTAGGGCTCGCGCGCGCCCTCGAATCGCAGGAGGAGTTCGACGCCGCGCTCGAAGAGATAACGGCCGCGCGCCGCGACCGCCCCGCGTACGCGGAAGCCTCCGCGGTCGAGGGCCGCATACTCCGCTCGCTCGCGGACTACGACGGCGCGCTCAACGCGTACCGGCGCGCTCTGCGCGAGGGGCGCGGCTTCCAGCCCGAAGCCTACGCGGGGATGGGCATCGTCCACGAAGACAAGGGGCGCAACGCGGAGGCGGCCGACGCCTTCCGCCACGCCATCGCGCAGCTCTCCGACACCGAGCCGATACTCTACGAGCTTTTGGGTAGAAACCTCGAAAGGCTGGAGCGCTGGAAGGAGGCCGTCGCGGCCTACGAGAAGTACCTTGAGCTGGTGCCGACGGGCGCCCACGCCTCCGCCGTCAACTCCATCATAGACCAGCTACGCAAGCAGGCCGCGGAGGCCGAACAACAACAGCCCCCGCTCTGAGCCGCGCTCACAGCAGCCCCAGCTTGTGCGCCGCGAAGACGAGGAAGAAGGCTATGACGAGGAAGGTCGCCAGCCAGGGGTACTTGCCCATCGGGCACTTGCCGTGTTCGCTCATGTCCCTTTGATGCGCGTGACCCGGCACGCGCGGCCTCCGCTGAAGAAGTGCGGAGTGATGAATTAAGAAGAGACTTTAATTCATCACTCCGCACTCCGCACTTCTTTTACTTTCGCGCTTCGAAGACGCGGTTGAAGGGCGTCTCGGTGGCGCGGCGGAACTCTTTGAAGCCGCCTTCGAGGACGACCTCGCGGAGCTTCTCTTCCGCGGCGACCGCGCCGAGCGCGGGGCCGCCGAGCGCGAGCGAGTTCGGCGTGCAGCAGAGCGTCGAGGCCGCAGAGAACGTGCGGCCGATGCCGACGGGGTCGAAGTTACCCTCAATTGTGTCGCCCGCCATCGGCTCGACGATGAGCGCGCTGCCCGACTCGGACAGAATCTCGCACGCGCGGCGCGCGGCTCCCACGGGGTCGCCCATGTCGTGCAGGCAGTCGAAGAAGCAGACCATGTCGTAGCCCTCGCCCGGTATCTCGCCCGCGCTCGACACCTCGAACTCGCAGCGGTCTCCGACGCCCGCCGCTTCGGCCGCCTTGCGCGCGTGCTCGATTGAGGGCGCGTGGTTGTCGAAGCCGCGGAAGCGTGAGTTGGGGTAAGCCTTCGCCATGATGACGGTCGAAGCGCCGTGGCCGCAGCCGATGTCGGCCACCAAGCCTCCCGCCTTGAGCTTCTCCTCGACGCCCTTGAGCGCGGGAATCCACGAACTCGTCAGGTCGCGCATGTAGCCGGGGCGGAAGAATCGCTCGGTGCCGACGAACAAGTCCGGGTCGTTGTCGCCCCAGCGCAGCCCGCCGCCCTCCTTGAACGCCTTGGTGATCTGCGGCTCGGCGCGCGACATCGCCTTGACCACGTAGAAGCCCCCGCCGACGTAGAAGGGGCTCTCCTCGTCGGCGAGCGCCACGGCCTGTTCGGGCGGGAGGTGAAAGCGGCCGCTCGCCGCGTCGTAAGCGACGTAGCCGCCCGCCGCCTGGTTGATGAGCCACTCGCGCACGTAGCGCTCCACGGTGCCCGTGCGCTCGGCGAGTTCCGCGGGGGTCGAAGGCCCCGCTTCGGCGAGCGCCTTGTAGAGGCCGAGCCTCTGGCCTATGTACACGAGCGTCGAGCTGAGCGCCGCGCCGAAGTCGCCGACGACCTTGCCCATGAAGGCGTGTAGTTTGTCCGGGTCTATCTGGTTGTTGCCTGCTTCGCTGACTGAACTCATTCTTACGAGACCTCCTGCAAAGGTATGTTGACTCGCGAGGCCGGAAAACGTCTGTGGGGCGTTTGCGTAGAGGCCGACACTTCTACACCCAAACTCGCGCCCCGTCAACGCCGGGTCGGGAGGATGCGGGGCGCGTCTGCCCCCGCGGCGCGGGTTTGCCCCGCGCACGAACTTTGTGAGAGCATCGCCGCCGAAGCGAAGTCACTACCACGCGTAGAGGGGGAAACGATGTCTTCGACAGAGGCAGCAAGGCGGCGCCGCGTCTCGCAAAAGGCCGAGCGCTTCACCGAGTCGGTCATACGCGAGATGACGCGCGAGGCCATGAAGCACGGCGCGGTCAACCTCTCGCAAGGCTTCCCGGACTTCCCCGCGCCCGGCGACGTGAAGCGCGCCGCCGCCGAGGCCATAGCCGACGACGTTAACCAGTACGCGATTACGTGGGGCGCGAAGGACTTCCGCGACGCCATCGCCGAGAAGACGAAGTGGTACCTCGGGCTCGACGTAGACCCCGAGGCCGAGATAACCGTCACGTGCGGCTCGACCGAGGGCATGATCGCCGCGATGATGGCGACCGTAGACCCCGGCGAGGAGGTCGTAGTCTTCGAGCCCTTCTACGAAAACTACGCGCCCGACGCAGTCCTCTCCGGCGCGACTCCGCGCTACGTCCCCCTACGCGCGCCCGACTGGACGTTCGACCCCGAAGAGCTTCGCGCCGCGTTCAACCCGCGCACGAAGGCCGTCATCCTCTGCAACCCGAACAACCCGACGGGCAAGGTCTTCACGCGCGAAGAGATGGAGTTCGTCGCCTCCCTCTGCCGCGAGTTCGACGCGCTCTGCTTCACCGACGAAATCTACGAGCACATACTCTACCCGCGCGAAGGCAGGGAAGTGAGTCACATCTCGATGGCGCAGCTCGAAGGCATGCGCGATAGAACGGTCGTCGTCAATTCGATGTCGAAGACCTACTCGGTGACGGGCTGGCGCGTCGGCTACGTGCTGGCGCCGCCCGACATAACGGGCGCGGTGCGGAAGGTTCACGACTTCCTCACGGTCGGCGCGGCGGCGCCCCTGCAACGCGCGGGCGCGTACGCGCTGGGCCTGCCGCCGTCCTACTACGAACAGCTCCGGCGCGACTACCAGCGACGCCGCGACATGCTCGTGCCCATTCTCGAAGAGTCGGGCTTCGGGGTCTTTCGCCCCGACGGCGCTTACTACGTCATGACCGACATCTCGGCCTTCGGCTTCCGCGACGACGTGGAGTTCACGCGCCACCTCGTGCGCGAGGTCGGCGTCGCGTGCGTCCCCGGCTCAAGCTTCTACAGCCGCCCTGAGCTGGGCGCGCAGCAGGTTCGCTTCTGCTTCTGCAAAAAGGACTCGACGCTCGAAGCCGCCGCCGAGCGCCTTCGGAAGTTAAGGTAGGACATGTGGGACACGAAGCGCCAAATCATCTGGCTCTGCGGCGGCCTGCTCTTCGGCACCTTCGCGCTCTACCCCATCGCACGCGACGACGCGGGCCGCTTCGACCTCCAATACTTCCTACAGCTCGAAACGCTACTCCTCATAATCATCTGCGTCATGTTCTTCATCTACTCAAGGAAGAAGTGATGAGAGGAAGCTGTTATAGCGGCGTGCAGATGAATGCGGCTCTTAAAGCCGGGAGCGCGGGCATCCCTGCCCGCCTTGAGCGCGAGAGCGCGAAGACTGAGAACCCGCCGAGACTCAACACTTGAGTGTCGGCGCTTCTACTTCAAGCGTGCTTGCAGCACGCTTCGGCGGGCAGGGATGCCCGCGCTCCCAGGGAGTAGTCGCGCACGTGTGAACGCCGCTGTAGCTGTTAGCTAAAGACAGAAAGCTAAAAGCCTTCTCACCACTCATCACTGTCCCGGCTGTGTCGTCTTGTGGCGGACGTTGATGCCGTCCTCGGGGACGATGAGGAGGCGGCGTGCCTCGTAGAGCGGGAGACTCGTGGGCGTGTACGCGAGCACGTAGCGGTTCTTGCGCAGCTCGTCGCAGATCGCCTTGGCGGCGTCGCGCGAGTCGTTGACGGAGAGGACGCGCCCGCCCGTGCCTTCGGTCAACCTCTGTATGACCTGGTTCGGCTTCATGCGGTCGCGGCGGAGCGCGCCGCCCGTGCGGTCGGGAATCTGTAGGGCGTAGACCGTTATGTCGCCGCGCAGGATTTCGTTGAAGACCGCGTCGAAGTGCGTCTTGCTGCCGCGGTCGAGCCCGTCGCCGACGAGTATGATGACGCGCTTTCGGTTCGCGCCCGCGAAGGGGCCGAGCGCGTCCGAGACCACGGCCGAGAGCGCGTCGAAGAGGTGCGGCTCGCCGCGCTTGCGAAACTCGGGGAGCGCGGCCTCTATCTTCTTCGCGTCGTCCGTCCAGTCCGAGATTATCTCGGCGTTATGGTCGTAGCCGATGACCTCGACCTGATCGCCCTCGTAAATCTCGTAGGCGAACTCGCGCGTGGTCTTCTGCAACTTCTCAACGTCGGCGCGCAGGCCCAGAGAGTTGTCCACGAGTATGACTATGCGCGCGGGGCCGGGGTCGGGCACGAAGCTCTGTATGTTCTGCTCGGTGCCGCCGTCGTAGAGCGCAAGCTCCTTCGAAGTTATGCGCTCTTCGGAGCCGTCGGCGCGCGCGGCGGAGACGTTGAGGAAGACGCCGCGCTCCTTGCCTATGTCGCCGCTCGTTCCGGGCTTGCGCCCCGCCTGCCCCGCGGCCAGCGCGCAGACGAGCGTACAGAGCAGCGACGCTGCCGCGATTGATCTCCTGTGAGCGCGCATCCTTAAACTGACCCTCTAGTCGCCGCTCGTCGCCGCGGCGTCCTTCTTAGACTTCGAGCCCTTCGCCTTCGACTCCGTCGAGTCGGACTTCGTCTCCTTAGACTCAGACTTCGGCTCCTTCGACTCCTTCGACTCCTTCGTCTCTTTCGTCTCTTGCGCGTCCGACTTCTTACCCGCGTAGTCTGTCACGTACCAGCCGGAGCCCTTGAACTGGAAGCCCGTGCGCGACCACTCCTTCTCCAGCTTGCCGCCGCACTTGGCGTGGCGCGCGAGCGGCGCGTCGGAAATCTTCTGCATCACTTCGAGGTGCGCGCCGCACTTCTTACATGAGTACTCGTATATAGGCATTCTCTCAAAAATCCTCCGACCCGATTCTTACTCTTAAGATGTCACGCTAGAATTATACGAACAAAACTTCTCGCCGCAAGCGCTCGTGCGGCTTCGATGCGCGCCCGCGCGTCCGCGTCTACTACACCATATTGACCTTAAAGTTTTTCGTCGAAAAAGACGAGAACTTTGTCTGCCTTCGGTACGCAAAAATGCCCGAAACGGGCTTCACGAACGAGACCAAGGCCGGACAAATCGCAGCCTCTCAGCGACTTAACTCGGCCTGATTTAAAGGCATACAGTTCAAGCACTTAGATGGAAAGATTCAGTGCGCGTCAATGCAACTGGATTGCAATCCCATTCTTCTAATCTTCGGTTTCGATGAGCTTTCATTTGAAGTGAGCTTGATCGTTTCCACCATGCGTAGCCCCCAACCCCGTGCATCGCTGGCGATGTGCAGTAATTAGTCGCCGACCTCGCTTGGCCGTCGAGCGAACGCAGAGGTCACTAGCTCACATGGAGAACGCTCAAGAATGCATGTTTCCCGAAGGAATCCCCGTCTGCGCTCTTTCAAGAACGTCGTTGTCGCGACCTTCGCCATATTCGTTGTGACGAACTTCGCCGACAGCTCCTTCACGCGGGTCTTCGCGCCCGTCGCGGCCGAAGCCGCCGTCGTCGCCGTAGAGAACTACATACCCGCCGACCTCCCCACGTCAGGCGACCTCGACCTCGACCTCGTCATCATGCGCGCGGGCGAGCAGTACGGCGTTGACCCCAGGCTCGTACACGCGGTCATCTGGCAGGAGTCGAAGTACAAGAACGCGGCCGTCTCGCACGTCGGCGCGCAGGGGCTCATGCAGCTCATGCCCGCGACGGCCAAGCGCTTCGGCTGCGAGAACCCGAACGACTCCGAGTCGAACGTCAACGCGGGCGTCAAGTACCTGCGCTTCCTCCTCAAGCGCTTCGACGGCGACGTGACGCTCGCGCTCGCGGGCTACAACGCGGGCGAGGGCAACGTGGACAAGTACGACGGCGTGCCGCCCTTCGGCGAGACTCAGAGCTACGTACGCATCATCACCGGCCGCTACGGCAAGACCTACCACCCCATCCTCGCGCCCGAGGAGGCCGCCTCTTACTTCAAGCTCCTCCCCGCGCAGGCGCACGAACTCGCCGCCCGGTAAGACAAACGTTAAGAGACCGGACAGAGCGGCCTTCATCATTGAATGATGAAGGCCGCTCTTCTTTTCACCGTCATCCTTTTTGCCTTTTGCCTTTTGCCATACCATCGGCGGGTTGTTATGATTTGCGCCCGACGAAAAATACACGGGGTCAAGTGGCGCAGGAAGCTTCGGCGTGTGCTCTCTCACTCGGACTCACCCGCCGTCTCATGCGCGCCGCAAGTCTAGTCTTGAAGGAGAACTCCCAGCCTTTGTCCGTCCAGCGACAGACGCCCGGAGGCCCGGCCTCTCAGACGCTCACGCGCGAGCGCCGCGCCCGCATGCACGAGGCGCGCGAGGCCATCATCGACCGCCTCGCGCCGTCCATACACTCCGAGATAGACCTCGACCGCTTCCTGCGCGCCGTCGTCGCAGAACTCGGCCGCATGATGGAAGTTGACCGCTGCGACGTGGTGCAGCTCGTGCGCGCGGGCGAGCTACGCATAAGCCACGAGTGGCGCGCGGCCGAAGATGTGCCTTCGTCACTCGGCACCTCGTTCCCGGTAGACTTCGGGCAGCTCGCCGAGCGCTTCGACTTCGCGCGGCCGATACGCCTTGACGACACGGCGGCGCACGAGCTAGACCCCCGCGCGGCCTTGCTGCCCCCGAGCCTCGGCACGCGCTCGCTCCTCATCGTCCCGATAGTTTTTGAAGGCGACACGCTCGGGCTCGTCGGCCTGCACATGACGCGCGCCGCCCGGCGCTGGGACGACGAGGAGGTCGCGCTCATGCAGTCCATCGCGCGGCAGATAGCGGTCGGCTACCAGTACGCGCGGCTCTACACGGACAAGCGCCGCGAGGCGAGCCGCACGCGCGCGCTCCTTGAGATAGCGAACCTCCTCAACTCGCGCTCGGACTTCGGCGAGCTGACTTCGCTCGTACTCGAACGCGCGAACGAGATGGTCGGCGCGGACTACGCGGCGCTCGGCGTGATAGAGCCTTCGAAGCGCTCGATAAGCCTCGCGGCCTTCAAGGCCGCGCCGCACGCGACGACGATGCGCGTGCGCGAGCTGATAGAGTCGCACGGCAAGTCAATCGACATCTCGCAGTTCCCCGCGGTCGTGGAGCTGCTCTCCGAGCCGCGCACCTTGCGCGTCATAGACTCGACGCTGCCCGAGCCCGTCCGCTTCGCCTTCAACGCGACGCTCGGCGGGCGCGCGGCCCTCGTCGCGCCCGTGACGATTCGCGAGCAGACGTTCGGGCTGCTCGGCTTCGTCTGGGGCGAGCCGCGCGAGGCGTTCGACGAGCACGAGGTCGCGCTGGTCGAAGGCATAGCCGTGCAGCTAGGCACGGCGTTAGAGCGCGACCAGCTCTCGGCCGAAGTGATGCAGCTCCGAAGCGTACTGCACGAGCGGCGCGCCGAGGACAGAATCATCGGGCAGGCCCCCGCGCTTCAGCGCGCGCGAGAGTTGGCGCTCAACGTCGCGGACACCCAAACGTCGGTTCTGATACAGGGCGAGTCGGGCACGGGCAAGGAGCTTCTGGCCAACCTCATACACTACAACTCGCGGCGCAAGGGCGGGCCGTACGTCAAGCTCAACTGCGGCGCGATACCCGAGTCGCTTCTCGAATCGGAACTCTTCGGGCACGAGCGCGGCGCGTTCACAGACGCGCGCCAGCGCCGGCGCGGGCGCTTCGAAGAGGCCGACGGCGGCACGCTCTTCTTAGACGAGATAGGCGAGATGAGCCTCGCGGCGCAGGTGCGTCTGCTGCGAGTCCTTCAGGACGGCGAGTTCACGCGCGTCGGCGGGAGCGAGATGTTGAAGTCGGACGTGCGCGTCATCGCGGCGACCAACGTTGACCTCGCGCGCGCCGTCGAGCAGGGCACCTTCAGGATAGACTTGTTCTACCGCCTCTCGGTCTTCCCGATTCAACTGCCGCCGCTCAGCGAGCGGCCCGGCGACATACACACGCTCGTCATACACTTCCTCGAACACTACAAGCAGAAGACCGGCCGCTTCATCTCGGGCATCTCGCGCGCGGCCTTGCAGGCGCTAATCGGCTACGACTGGCCGGGCAACGTGCGCGAGCTTGAGAACGCGATAGAGCGCGCCGTCATCATCGCCTCGGGCCGCCAGATTGAGCTGGACGACCTGCCCGAGCAGATAGGCCGCAACGTCGAAGAGGAGCGCTCGCGCACGCGGGGCGAGCGCGAGCGCGCCGCCGCCGAAGGCCGCAGTCTCACGCTCGAAATCGAAGTGCCCGCGACCATCGACGAGATAGAGCGCCGCGCCATCGAGGCCACGCTCGACTACACGGGCGGCGACAAGACACGCGCCGCGCGCGCGCTCGGCATCGGCCGCAAGACACTCTACCGAAAGCTGCGCCAGTACGACGGCGAAGGCGCGGAGTCTTCTTCCGGCGACGAGTAGTCTACCCAACACTCCTCAAACGCTCGGGCCTTTGCGAGTCGCAAGCTGCCGTTTGATACTCTCAACCAACCCGCCCGAGTCCCCCGACTTTTTAACAATTATGACGGGCGTCTGTTCGCGGTGCGGGAGCGAGCGAGGCCGTCCCTGAGTCGCGCGGGAAGGTCTGTCTCATCCCCGGCGTAGAGTATGCGGCGTGAGGCCATTGCACCGTGTGACGCGGCGCGCGGTCTGGTATCATGCGCGCGTTCCATTCTTTGAAAACGAAGCAACGGGTCGGATGCGAAGCGTGGCTCACCCTCAACCGCCGGAGAGATGAGCGTCGCCGTTGAGCAAGGAAGGTTCCTACTCACGGCGAAGAATTTACGCAGGAGCACCCTACTATCAGTTGGTAGTAAAGGCAAGTGCGGAGTGGCGTCAGGAGGTGACTCCTGATGGCGCGTCGTCCGGCACCCAAGCGTTTAGGGGAGAAACTCCTGCGAATCAGGATGGCTTTAGAGCTAAGCCAGACGGGGATAGTGCAGAGTCTCGGCTACGAGGAGTCGCCACTCTACCCGGCGCAAATCTCCAACTTCGAGCAGGGTAAACGGGAGCCGCCCATACAACTCTTATTGGCTTACGCGCGGCTGGCGAACATCCCGCTAGAGATTCTAGCGGACGATAAGCTAGACCTTCCCGGCGAGTTACCCGCCAAATCCAAGCGCAAAAGTTAAGGGCCGCTTTCTGGCGGCCGCTTATAGCGGCGTGCAGATGAATGCGGCTCTTAAAGCCGGGAGCGCGGGCATCCCTGCCCGCCTTGAGCGCGAGAGCGCGAAGACTGGGAAGCGCCGAGACTCAACACTTGAGTGTCGGCGCTTCTACTTCAAGCGTGCTTGCCGCACGCTTAGGCGGGCAGGGATGCCCGCGCTCCCAGGGAGGAGTCGCGCCTGAGTGGACGCCGCTGTAAATTTACGCGGCAATTACCCTACGCCCCGGCGGGCGAGTTTCTTGCGCCGCTTTGAAAGCTTTTGTTATAGTGCGGGGCGGGCGCAGTTCTCCCAAAAACCTCGCGGAAGGGCCGTCGGCGGCGTCGCTTTGAGAGCGCCCGCGGGGCCGAGCTTCCTTCAGAAAGAGAGGCCGTATGTCAGACAACTACGGGCGCGGGCGCGGAGGCGACGGGGACGCGGGCGCGCGCATCACATACTTCGCCATCGGCGCGCTGGTAGGCGCGGCCGCCGCGCTTCTGTTCGCGCCGAAGTCGGGCCGCGAGCTCCGCGAAGACCTGGCCGACGCGACGCGCAAGGGCGTCGACCGCGCCAGAGAGACCGGCTCGCAGCTTTCGACGCGCGCGGGCGAGTACTACGAGTCGGCCACGGCGCGCGCCGGCGAACTCGCCACGGGCGTGCGCGAGGCCGCGTCGCGACGCGGCGAGCGACTCTCGGCCGCGGTCGAGGCGGGCAAGCAGGCGTACCACGAGGAGAAGCGCCGCACGGAGTCCTTCGAAGGCGGCGACGGGCCGCTCGCACTCGAACCCGGCAGCTAACAGTCAAAGGCCGACAGTCACCATCATGCCCTTCGCCCTACAGATGAGCACGAACGACCCGGCGTTCTGGGTTCTCGTCGTCGTCGCCGTGTCGTTCGTCGTCATCGCCGTCGCGATGGTCTTCGTGGCGGCGGTGGTGGGCCGCGTCGTGCGCTCCGTCCGCAACGTCGAGGCGAAGGTCGAGCCCTTGATGGCGCGCGTCGGCGTTCTGGCCGAGCAGGCGCAGGCCATGGCCGTGCAGGGGCGCGAGGTCGCCGCGCAGGTCGCGGTCATGTCGGGCCACCTCTCGACTGCGACGATGCACTTCTCCGAGTCGATGGCGCTCGTGCGCGACGAGGTGCGCGAGCTTAAGGAGATCGTCGGCCTCTCGGCCGAGACGGCGCGCGACAAGATAGAGAAGATAAGCCGCTCGATAGACGAGACGCACGAGCAGTTGATGGTGACCACGGGCTTCGTCACGTCGAAGATAATCAACCCGGCGAGGGAACTCGCCGCGATTATGGCGGGGCTGCGCCGCGGACACGAAGGCTTCGTCGCGCCCGCCCCCAAGCAGATAAACGAGACATACTCGGAGGAGGAGATGTTCATCGGCTGAACCGAGACATCTTAGCGCGGACGTAAGACGCCCGGACTATCCTCCGAAAGGAAAGATAGTCCGGGCGCTTCGCTTTTAACACGGAGGGAGTCGGGACGTGGAACGGGGAAAAGATTTCGGCTCTTGCTGCAAAGACCTCTCGGACGCGATGACAGGCCCGCCGCGGTCGCTCTTCAGGGTCGAGGAGGAGGGCGTGCTCTACCTCTCGGTCGGGTACGCGCAGACGCCGCAGGGCGTCGGCTGGTTCGACCAGGCGGTCATCTTCTGCCCCTTCTGCGGCGCGCGCCTCCAAGACCGCGAGGAGATTCGCCGCCGCTCGGCCGGGGGCTGATTCTGAATTTTTATTTGCGCAGCCTGTGCGCTACTATCACAAATTCACGTCGCGCGGCGTTCGCCCACAGTGGCGCGCCCGCGCGGGGAAAGCTGAAACGTTATGTCAACGCAAGCACCGCTCGACCTGAAGAAGACGGTCAACCTGCCGAAGACGGGCTTCGCGCAGAAGGCGAACCTCGCGCAGTCGGAGCCCGCGCGCCTGAAGCGCTGGGCCGACACGAGCCTCTACGAGCTGATACGCCGCGCGCGCGCGGGCCGAGAGGTCTTCATACTCCACGACGGCCCGCCCTACGCCAACGCCGACATACACCTCGGCACGGCGATGAACAAGATTCTGAAAGACATCGTCGTCAAGTCGCGCACGATGCTGGGCTACGACAGCCCCTACGTGCCCGGCTACGACTGCCACGGCCTGCCCATCGAGCAGCACGTCGAGCGCGCGCTCACGGAGAAGGGGAAGAGCCGCGCGGACTTGCCCGTCGCGAGCTTCCGGCGCATCTGCCGCGAGCACGCGGCCAACGCCCTGAAGAGC
>Ga0126311_10000351_pt1 | contig 21953 bp, 23 predicted proteins | sample Plot61_FD_92539 | JGI IMG/M metagenome (GOLD analysis project Ga0126311, IMG submission 92539) | Serpentine soil microbial communities from UC McLaughlin Reserve, CA, USA - Plot61 | ecosystem: Environmental > Terrestrial > Soil > Grasslands | place: USA: UC McLaughlin Reserve, Lake County... | reverse complement strand
CCGATAGGTGCGCAGGACGGATAGATCGACTGCTCGGCCTTTTCGAGCATTCCTTTCTTTGTTTCCTCAGAAAGATTGTCGATGTAGTTCTTCGCCATGAGGACTTTAATTCCGTGCATGAATTTCTCGGAAGAGCGGGAGTCATGGGAAAGAATCACGTTCTCTTTGACGAAATGTATTTCGAGATTGAGTTCATCGATGGTCACATAATCCTTGAGGTTGCGATAAAGGCGATCCGTCTTTTCCACTAAGAGCACCCGCACGGATGAGCGTTTGAGAAACTTGATCATTTCATCAAACCCTGTCCGACCTGGCCGCTTGGCCGTTTCCACATCGACAAACTCACGCACGATTCTTAGTCCCTGAGTTTGAGCATACTGATCGAGGAGCTTAAACTGAGCCGGGATAGAAAAGCCTTCCTTCTCCTGCTCCTTCGATGAAACCCTACCGTACTTCACGGCATCGAGTAGCTGTGGTGTGTGAGACTTAGATTTGCGCATGTTGGGGCCTCGCGTTAACTAGATTTGTGATGTAAGGCGCGGTATTATACAGTAGTGGGCCAGCTATTGGCGTTGTTATTTTACTCATGTCTGGACCACTCACTAATGCGATGAACACGGCTTTGGGTTATTCCAATCTCTGTTACTAACCACTACTCCGACAAACGTTCTGTAACTCACGCTTTCGCCAGCTTGCGGAGTCTGAAAGATTATCGTGCAAGGCTCATTCGGTACGTCATAACGATGGGCCAGAATGCGGATGTTAAGATTTGACTCATGCACTTTCGTTTCGGCACTTTCATAGTTCAATCCGACAAGAGAAGGCACAGAGGTTTGTGGCGGTCGTGCAGCTCGTTCGCGCATCACGTCTAGGCCAAGAATGGAAAGAGCGATTGCGGGAATCACTACGGCGAACGCGAGCACAAGCACCGTAAACACCGTAAGCGTAATTATCAGCAAGCGCTTTCTGCCTCGGCTGTAATAGCCCCACAGGACGCCAAGAATGAATCTCATAGTTAGTTTACCTTTCGAAAGAAAATTGTTAGTCGCAGACAGTCGATCCAAAACCTGATTGTCATGCCGACTTCGCGTAGTGCGATTCATCTTGACCGCCGCCCTTTTTCTGTTGCTCATTGATTTCCCACTCCAATAAGAGCGTGAAGAAGCCTTTGACGTTTTCAAGTATTGCTCGCGCGTCTTCGTCCGACAGCGGCTGCGCGTTGCGCGGCTGCCAAACTTCCAGCGTGCGATCAATCAGATTGTCTTCGGACTTCTTCATCAGAAACCACAGACTGCTGCAACGTAGACCTGGACTCCGTAGAGTTCGGGACCGCTCGGCTGCGGCTGATGATCGACGTGTGCAGTCATTGCTAGAAACCTCATCGGGGTAAATGGCTTTCGTTAAAGAATCAGTCCACCGAGATCGAGTTCCGGGGCTTCAATCTCACGCTCGGCGGCTTTGGTCGGTGCTGGATCAGCGTGGGTTAGGGTTTGTTCTAATGGTCGCTGCTGCTGTGAGGCGAGCGAATCCTGACTCAATTTATCGCGATCTTTCTTTACCTCATGCGCGTCGTCTTGCGTCGCTGCAAGCGGCGTTGCGTGGTTCACGCCACGATCGAGAGCTTCTTGTAAATTCTGCGCGGACTCGGTAGAGATCGCGGGTTCATACCTCGCTCTGGCAATCGCATCGCGGCTTTCAACCGCAACGGGGGCGGCTTGGGTCCTTACGGGCTCAATATGGGTGTAGCTTTGGTCTATGCTGTGATCGTAGGGTAGCTGCTGCTGCTGTGGAGCGGGCAGCTCTTGAGGAAGTTTCTCGCGTTCTTTTCTCACCTCGCGTTCGGTGTCTTGTATCGCTTCAAGCGCCGTTACTTTGTCTATTTCGCGATTGAGTGCTGCGGATAGATTCTGCGTGGAGTCGGTATAGATCCGGGCGTCGTACCTGGCTCTGGAAATGGCAACGTAAGCGGTGCGGTCGTTGAGTAGACGCACTGATTCCTGCGTGTCAGCGTTGACTAAGACGCGATCAAAAGTTAGCCCCTGAGCGGAATGGCTGGTAACGGCATAGCCGTAATCGAGGTGACAAAAGTTTTGAAGGTCAATGCTAATCTCGCGCCCGCTATCCATCGCTAGGCGTATTTGGTCGGGTTCGATTCTGGTGATCGTACCGAGCTCGCCATTAGCGATCCGTTTCTCTCTAAACGGAGCGCGGATCTGAAGGCGGTCGCCTTCGGCGAAGGCACGCTCGGCTTCGTAATAAACGCTCACGCCGGAAAGCCGCGCCGGGTTGTATCTGAGCGTTCGGCCATCATCAAAGAGGACGGTAATGTTGTTTCTGGCGTGGTCGGTGGCTATCACGATTGCGTACTCGCCTGCCTTGACCTTTAGTTTTTCGCTGGCGCTGTTGTAGCGGATAATGTCTTCGTCGGGTCGGTAGGAATTGGCGAAGGTGCGCTCGGCTCCGGTCATGTCGGGACGAGCGACATAGACGAGCGTTTGCTGATCGTTACGGCTGACGATTCCCTCGCCCTGTAGTTCTCGATGGATAAGCGAATTGAGTTCGGAACGTTCGCGGTTGGCTGGCGAAATAACGAGCGTGCCGTTGGGACTCTTAGCGTAGTCCTGGGCTATCGCTTGGAAGCGTTCGCGCTCGTCCGCGATCTCGATCACCTTGCCTCGGGTGATTAGTTGGTCCACTGCTTCGGGTGTGTTTCGGGCGGCTAATTCGTCGACCGTTTGCTTTAGGTCTTTATTGCGCTGCCTGACGTTCTCAGTGAGTGCGGCAGTGGTCATGCCGTGCTGTTGGAGTTGCTCAAAAGGGCGGCCCGCTTCGACAGCCTGATGCTGGCGCACGTCGCCGACTAAAACCACCTTATCTTCGGGTTCGGTGAGGGCGAGTAGTTTGTGTATGTGTTGCGTGCTGGCGAGGGAACTTTCATCTAAAACGTAGAGGCGGCTTTGGGTGGCGGGTTCCTTCCGCCGGCGCAAAAACATCTGAATGGTTTCGGTCTGAATGCCGCTTTCTGCAAGCTGCTGCGCGGCGCGTGCGGAGGGTGCAAACCCGCGCACCTGATAACCTTCCTTTTCGGCTGCTTCGCGTAGCACCGAGAGCGCAGTTGTCTTGCCGGTTCCGGCCCCGCCTTGCAGACCAATGATCTGATCTCTGCTGGAAAGAATTAATTCAATCGCCGATTTCTGTTTCGCGTTTAGGGTGCGCTTTTGGCTCTCGGCTATCGTCGTGACAACCTCAGTGACGCGCTCCCGTTCGACCATCGCCGGACGGCTCTCTTTGCCGTCGAGCATGGTCTGAATATTTTCTTCTTCCATCCTTACCATGCGGTTTGTAGTAGTCTCGGGTTGATGTTCCTTTCGGTTGATTTCTTTGAACTCGCCACTCTCCTGTCGGCGGTGCATTTCGGCGGCAACGGAGGCGTAATTTGTCAGTCCAAGATTGCGGCGTAGCGCGTTGCCCCAGACCTTGCGCATGTCTTCCACGGCTTCACTTTCCATCGCCTTATCGCGAGCAAAAGTCACTGCTTCCTGAGCGCGTTTTTCAATCTCGTTTTGTGACAAGCGGAGGGGCAATCTGGCTCGCGCTTGGGCCACTAAACGCCGCGCCTGGTTGTCGTGCTTGGCGTCCATTTCAAGTGAGCGTTCGTGCATCTTGGCGTGGTCAAAGTTCTTGCTGCGGCGATTAATCCGGGCGGCGGCTTGTTTCAATCTCGCGTTGTCTGAGACCGTTTTTCCTTCCTGCTCAAAGCCGCTCCTTGATCTGTTTTTCTTCCTTCAAGACTTCTCGGCGGCGCGGGCTACTATCCTGCAAGTATTCCGCGCTGAAGCCCTTGATCTCCGGTGCGCCGGTGCGTGGATCAACTTGAATTTCGTAGCCAAGTGCTTGCAGTTTTTCGGCTAAGAAGGCGCGGTAAATCGCGGTCGCATATTGCTGACTGCGGTACAACTCCAGCGGCTGCACGGAGCGCACTTTTCCGTCCTCGGTTTGGGTCATGTTGAAGATCACAACGTGCGTGTGAAGCTGCGGCGCGGCGTAGCCGGTTTCGCGATCGGGACGTGAGGATGTGTGCTCAAATTGGGCGGCTATCATCTTGCCCGTGGTGATGGCCGGCTTGTCGCCGCCGCCACGCGCTTGCAGATACTTTTCAAGCTCTTTCAGCGTCTCATTGACGCTCTCGCGGTGGGCGTAGTCTCGGACACGCCGGTCGCCTCCCACAAGCGCGGCTAAGGAAGCAGACTTGGGGGCGCTGAAGGTCACGTCCCAGGCGGCGCGGTGTTCGCTCGTGGTGATTTCGTCGCCAAACTTGTTAACGGTTTCGCGGGCTGAAACTACGCGAATAAGTTGCTCGCCTGTGTGCGGATCTTGACCGACGGCTAAGCGCTCATACTGCTCGCTGGTTACTTCGCCTTTGAGGTTCCATTCCTCGGCGAGGGTGCCGCACCAATGGCCCTTAACTTCGCCTGCTTCGCGGTAGTAATTGTCTTGGGAATTGGTGAACTCCTGTTTGTAGTAGTTCGACGCTTGCCCTGCGGAAATTGCTCGACTCATGGTCATCATAAAATTCAAACTCCTTTTAAGGTCATTAGCGAGCTCGTTGGCGTCGCTGTTTTGGTTTCCTTTTGCTCTCGTATTCCTGATCGTTTCCGGCGCTAATTCCGGGTTGAATTTTTGCATCTTCAACACACAGAGATCTCCGTACTCCGAGAAACGCTCGAACGATTTTTTCGTGCTCGTTTTTTAGCGACGCGAGGGTGGGAATCAGAGGGGCAAACTAAAGCTCTCGCGTGGTCTGCATCGGAGTCAATCCTTGCGAGATCGAAGCTCCGACTTTCCGGTGAATCGAGTGGCCCAATGGTGGGCCACTGATGATCGATTCATTCAAAAAGCATCGTGCGACTGACTTAGCCGCGCTCTCTCTGATGATTTTGGGGAGCAAGGGTTATGCCAAGGCGTGGCTTTAGATAGCTCGCCTTCGGAACCTCGCAAATGTCTAGGAAATTCAATCGTCTCAGGCTTGGCTGCCTTAGGTTGGACCACTGAAGCGATGGTCTAAAGTGTAAAGGAAAGCTGCCGGTGTAAAGGATGCTTTCCACTTTAACAGCAATTATCAAGGGTCCAGGGGTCCAAGAATTCTTAAAATCTGCGAAGGGCGCGGACACGCGACACTTAGCTATTTTCCCCTTAGCGACTCCTACAGTCGGCAGGGTGCCTGACCGCACACCCGGAGGGGCGAAACGGAGTGCAGCAGTCGCAGCGAAGCGGAGACTTGTGCGGGCGGGCTGCCGACTGAGAATGCAGCGAGGGGAAAACCGAGAGGTTGTTTCGCAGCAACTGTGATGGTGGTCTGATCGATCCCTCGGGTTGGTTACACGAGCGAGAACTTTTTGAGGTGATTCACCGTCGGTCAGCGGGTAGGGGAGCACTGGAGCGGAAAGGATCAGTGCTCCCGAAATCTTGCTCGTCAACGAGCGGAATCGACCACGATCCTTCTCCGCTCTTGCGCCCTGGGAGGCTTTGGTCCAATGACGCGTAAGCGGAGCTACAAAGCGTCGGTTACGCGGTCAAGACGAGCGGTCAACGCATAAGCCATTAAAACAGAGGGCGATACGCGAATTGTTGACAGAAAAAATCAAGTTGTAAACGCTAAAACCATTTAGAACCAAAGAGATAGCATAATTGTTTACAACTTAAACGAGAATGGAACTTTGTAACCTATATCAAGTAAAGAAGTTATAGGCGAAAAATAAGCAAAGTTGCGGCGCAGTTTCGTGCTTATACCCGACAGCCCCGAAGCGGGGGTGTCGTGTCTCATTCATCAGGTGCGCAGCACCTTTTATTTTTTTTCTCTAGATTGAAGTCGCCGGATTGTAGCGAACGTGTGACTAGGAGGGTCTTATGTGAGCCGTGCGGCGTCTGAGCGTTTGGGAAGAACACTCGGTATCACACTGTAGGATGTGAGGCGGTGCGCGATGGTGGGGATTACTTGATGAAGTACGGTGAGATTATGAGCGGAGAGTCGTGATGGATCAGAAGGATGCCTCGAATAAACAGGAACCGATAAAGCGCGTGTCAAAGCAACGCGCCGACGGTCAAAAGTCGGGCTGGCTGGGGAGTTCTTTGTTGCTGCTGAACTGCTTAAACGAGGCTTGCAAACTTCGCTGACTTTGGAAAATGCAAAATCAATAGATCTGTTCGCCATTAACGATCAAGGCACGAGGTTCACAATCCAAGTAAAAACGCTCCGAAGTCCGAACTATTTTCTAATCGATTTGGAGCGCGTCCAGGACGCGTGTTATTACGTCTTTGTTGTGCTAAACAAGCTCGACGTTCCGCCCGATTATTACATCGTGCCAGGCTGTGATCTTCGAGCCGATCCTGCGAAATTTGGAAAGTGGTTTGCTGACTATAAAAAGATGCCCGGGATTCACCCGAAAGACCTTGCAGAGTATCGCAACAACTGGAAAGTTTTTGAGTCGTAAATCGGATTAAAAACCATGCCAAGTCTCGACAGGAAAATGGCCGCGCTATGAATAACGCATGTTTTGTTAATGAGTGTATTTACTGCGGCACGACTGAGGGGCTCCTGACTGACGAGCACATCATAGCGTATGGACTAAACGGCAGTCTTGTTTTGAAAAAGGCAAGCTGTCTGAGCTGCAACAAAATTACGGGTCTGTTTGAGGAAAAGGTACTACGTGGTTTCACTCAGCAAGCGAGGGTTGCACTAGGGATGCGATCGCGGCGTCGCAAGAAAACTCCGAAGACGTTTCCGTTAGGCATCGTCAAGGGCGACAAAGAGCGAATAATTCACGTCCCGGCCAATGAACAGTTTGTTGTTTTGCCGCTTCCCCTATTCGAGGAACTCCCGCTGCTCAAGGGTAAAATTCCAAACGCGAGTGATGACTATAAGGAGGGTATTGGGTTCACAGGGGTTGACGTCGTTTGGCTCGGTGATCCCGAAGAAATCAGACGGCGATATAGCGCCGATAGAATCTTTGTAGTGCATAAAGTCGATCAGATCGCGTTCGCAAGAATGCTAGCCAAGATTGGTTACTGCCAAGCTGTTGCGCAGTTTGGTCGGGATGCTATTCGAGAGGTTTATGTCTTACCGGCAATCTTAGGACAGCGGAACGACATAGGGCGGTGGGTTAGCTCATCGAATATAACAATGAAGCCTGAAGTTGGAGTAGGGCATCAGATTTGGTCGGTACGACTCAAGCGGGTTGAAGCCGGAGCGCCGTCAGAATTGATACTTACACATATACATCTGTTCGCACACCTTGATGCTCCGGCATACACGGTGATTGTTGGAGAATGTGGCGAGTCGGATATTCCGCGACGGCAGTTCAGTGGCAGTGAGTTAGTTCGGAGAATTGAAGACAATTGCGGTGAGTCAACAAACGAATTTGTCGGACCTTTTAGTTCGGGTTTTGCACTCGAAAATTTCGGCGCAACTGCGCCAGTAGGCGCAGTTGCTTCCGGGGCAAAAAAAAGCGCCAGCCGAGTGCTTTTGCCCTCGGCTGGCGCGGTTCATTCTAGGGGTTGGATTACTCAGTGACGGGATCAATTTCGGCTCGCCCGGCGCGGATGATTTGATCGGCGGCGCGGAAGATTTTTTGCGCGCTCTTTTCCGGTATTGCTTCGGGATTCAAGCCACTGCCACGGTTGAGCCAATTTTGAATGTATCCCCTGCAAAACCCTGTTCCCTCAAGCCCTAAAGATTCACAACAAAGAAGCGCCACGGATTCCGCTTCGACCTCGCGTAGACTGCGCGGCGTGTTATCAGCGTCCGCGAACTCTGCCTCGGTTGTGTGGCCTAAGATCACGTGACCGAGCTCGTGCAGAAGTGTCTTGGCTGGCAGTTGTGCAAGGGGGTTAATTGCGATCTGGCGTTTCTTTGCAAAGCCTTGAATATTTCCATCCGTGTGATCGAATGGGATTCGCTCAATACTCAGGGCGGCAAGCGCTCTCTCGGCGTCCCAGGCCGGGACCGTAACGGGTTCCAGTTCCTGCCCGTTGGTCTGACTAAGAACGAACCAACGCGCCTTGTAAACAAAGCTGGTAAAACTGTGTTCTTCGTCGGAATCTTCCTCGCGGCGCTTGCACGTAATCGGCATGCACAAGGTCAGCGCACGTTCGCCACGTTTCACGAAACGACCTAAGTCTTTCCACTTCGGAAAAGTGTTGATTGGACCGGGCTGTAATCCACGCATCTGACATTGAACAAGCGCGAGAATTTGGTTTCCAACAGAGTATTGATGAAAGGTGCTATACGCTTTCATGATCAGACCTGGCTTAGTGACAGCTTCAATAAGTAGGGCGGACCACTTCGGAATTACGGGTGATTGGTTGACGTGATTTTCCATTGGCGCGTGCTCCTGTTTCGGATGACTTCTGAAGGGAAGAACACTCCTCGCAGTCACTCCCAAAACCGAAGGCAGATCGCAGTGGAGCATTTGAACGGAGAGGTACAGGGAACGATCGAGTCGAGGCATTTTGCCTCGACAGAACGCCTCGCGAGATACCCCCTGCGTTTTAGAAGAATGCCTGAAAGGATAGGCGATCTGCCGCAGTCTGGAAATTGTTCAAGTCACTCGCGGTACTGAGAACTACAGATGCTCTTCTGCGGATGTAGTGAGCTTGCGCGCGGTCAGTTATGTCGGTTCAAGGGTACTTTTTAGCAAAGAAATTTGCAGGAACTTAAAAACCCCTTTAGATCCGACTAACGTGGTGGGAGAAATCTGTTGATTTGGCCCAAAGTCGGGTTTAATCTCACGCCGTTTCGTTTTCTAGCCCGCCTCCCAAGGGCACTTGCCAGGACACACACTTCTAGGATGCCGCCCGTTAATGAAGTCCGGTGGCTCATTGGAGAGTTTCTGTTGGGTTGACAGCTAGAAAACCGACAACATTATTTGCAGCAGATCCGGGACGATGTCATTTAACCACTGGTACTCATTGTTTTCATCGGCGTTCGGTTCAATCGCGATTTCGCCAAAAGATGTTGCAGACGCTGACGCTGGTGGAGGCGGGGGTGGCGTTTTGCCGCCAGTATCAATTTCTCCTGCAAAAGTGGCGGTCGTGAGCACTAATGTAAACACGCCAGCAAGGCAAAGTTTCTGAAAGTTTTTCATGTTGTCTCCTGAAGAAAAATTGTTAGTCGCTGATCACAGCAGAGTACAGCGATCCATAGGCGCCTCTCGAGTTGACCCTTGAGAGCGGCATCTTAGCAGTCGAAAGACTTGGTATATACCGCTTCAGTGTCGCTCGCAAATTTTGTAAGAAGTTGCAAGCAGAAACACTCACAATGAACTCAAAAAGGCAGTTACGAGACCAGCTAGCGGACCAGCACCTCTCGTCGAGTCAGCGAGCACAACTGCGCTGCCAACTAGCCCGCCAACTTGAAGATCAAGGTGATTATGAAGCCGCGCGCGTTGCGATGGGTGAGTTATGGCAGCGAATCGGCGACCAGCCATTGCTAAAGGACCTTGACGATGAGGCACAAGCAGCCGTCCTACTGCGGGCAGGCGTGTTAACGGGATGGATCGGGAGCGCCAAGCAGATCAGTGGAGCGCAGGAAACAGCCAAGAACTTACTGACCGAGAGTATTGCTATCTTCGAAAGATTGCGAGCCAGGAATAGCGTAGCAGAAGCTCAGATCGAGATTGCTTATTCTTATTGGCGTGAAGGAAGATTCGACGAAGGAAGAGTCTTGTTGAGGGAGGCATTGGACCATCTTCCTGATAGCCAGATCGAGCTAAGGGCGAAGGCGTTACTTCGGATCGCTATTATCGAAAGAGGAGCTAATCATTACGGTGACGCCCTCAACATTCTTACTGATGCAAATCCACTGTTCAGTCTTGTCGAGAATCATTGTCTGAAAGGAAGCTTTCATAATCAGTTCGCTATTGTTTTAAGGAATGTGGGCGCGGCAGAGAGTCGCGAGGATTACGCAGACCGGGTCTTGATTGAATATGCCGCTGCTTCCTATCACTTCGAGGAAGCGGGCCATATACGTTACCAAGCATGCGTTGAAAACAATCTAGGTTTTCTTTTTTGGAAAGTTCACAGGTTTGGGGAAGCACACGAGCATCTCGATCGTGCGCAGATCCTCTTCGGAAGACTTAAAGACGACCTTCATGGAGCGCAAGTTGACGAGACGCGCGCGCGTGTGTTGCTTTCAGAGGGTCGATTCGTAGACGCGGAAAAAGCTGCTCGGCGGGCAGTGCGAACACTCGAAAACGGCGATGAGCCTTCGTGGCTAACGGAAGCTCTGACTAGCCTCGGAATTGCACTGGCGCGTCTGCGACGGTTCGATGAGGCGCGCTCAGTGTTGGAGCGTGCGGTGGATGGTGCACAAAAGATAGGCGACGTGGAGAGTGCCGGTAGTGGGGCGCTAATTTTGATTGAGGAGCTGGGGACTGAAATATCAGATAGTGATCTCCTCTCCACCCTAGAGCGCGCTGAAGGGCTGCTGGATGATACGCAGGAGATACCCATTATTTGGCGGCTGGCCAAATGCGCGAGGCGCGTGGCATCCCTCATTTATGCCTCACCAAGGTATTTCCCCTCGTCGATCAATTGGGCGGGGTTTTCTTACGATCAAGAAGTGGATCGATATGGGAAGCACTTAATAGAACTGGCACTGAAGGATTCGGAAGGTTCCGTCACGGACGCTGCACACCTACTCAACTTGAGCCACCAGAACCTTTCGTCAAAGCTAAGGCGACACAAAGAACTGGATAGGTTCCGAAAACCCGTAAGGCAGCGGAGTCGCACGAGTGTTGGCGGTCGTGAACGTATCAGCAGCACAGAGGCTGATGAGAAGAGGCGGAATACAAAGATTCTTCTCGTGGAGGACAATCAGATCGTTGCCGGTGCTGTCGCAGAGACGTTGGAAGACAAAGGGTGGGCGGTAGAGACGTGCGCGGACGGAACATTAGCACTTGAGAAGATCTCCGCCGAGGATGAGTACGATCTGTTCGTATTTGATTATGACTTGCCAGGCGTAAACGGCATTGAGCTAGTGCAGAAGGCGCGGCAGTTGGATCACCGTTCTACCACTCCGATCGTAATGCTTTCAGCTACTCCGGTAGAGGCTGCGGCAAGAGAAGCGGGGGCGGATGTATTTCTGAATAAACCGCAAGGTGTCGGAGCTCTCGTGGAGACAATCACACGGTTATTAGATGGGAGTGAGCAAGAGAGTTGAAGAGTTTGACAGCCCTCGGAGGAAAATCGCGTCTTGGTGAGGGGACGTGATCTTCCGGTAGTAGAGCCATTCGTGAATTAGCTGCGCAAACGGCCCATTGCGGGTGGCTCTACGGAGGGAAAGCACATGAGGGTTGAACTGTTAATGCGAAGATGCGTGGGGGGCGCCTCTTCCATTCGCGAGAGTCAGTCACGAGGTAGGCATGAATGACTCTGGCGGCAACGCTACGTCCCGGTCGTCGGCGTGGCGGTTTAGGGCCGGCAGTTAACTCATTGGCCCTATTGACAAGCGATGATGCGGTTCGCGGCTCGGTTGTAACGATCTAATCACGTATCGCCCGGAGGACGTGGTTAAGAGGGGCCGACAGGTCTCCCATGGCTGTCGGCCCGTCTCTATCGACAACCGTCTTGCTGAAAGATGTCAGGTGGTGACAAAGCTTGCGCATCTTTCAGTAGAGTCACTCGCAACGTGCCACGTTGCGAGTGACTCCTCAAGAAAATCGCCACGGTTTTAGAGAGGCCGTGGCGAGAGGGCCGACGCGAAGACCCGACGGCCCAGAAACGCCGGCCCAATTAAAAAAACTCGGCTACCTAAAGATATGGAAACCCCAAGAATCGCAAGAGGTCCGCCACTGTTGAAATGAGCCGATGTGGCTAGAAGGGTGATGCTACCCGATCACCAATGAATCGGCCGCCACGAAAATTGGGGGGTTCAGGTTTTTACCTATTGCTGGAATGTGAGACTAGGGCGTATAACATGAACTGACCGCTCGGCATGCCTCCCAAGCTAGCAAGGGGTTTTACCTCTTTCTTCATCGATTGTTGACCACCCAAACCGCAGTTAAGGCGGCGCACTTACACATCGCCGTTATTTCTCAACGTCTGACTTTAGTCACTTAATCCGGCCTCACACGGTCGGCACAAAGGAGAATATCTATGAAGAACGTCCGCTCCACTCTTAATCGTTTTCGGCTCCTTAACAGTGTTTTGCTTCTGGTTTTGATGTTGGTTGCGCTCGGAATCACCCCGGTGGTTCGCGCGTCAGGATGCGACTACGTTTGCTCAGGTTGGGATGCGAAAAGGGGTTGCACCACCTGTAATTGGTGCTGCGTCGATGCTCAGGGAAAGTGGGGTTGCACGGCGGTAGCGAATAGCACGTGTGGTTTAACTGGTGAGGAGCTGATCGACTGAACGAAATGAAAGTTGATGCTGGGCAGAGAAAGCAAGAACAGTTTTCTCTGCGTTAGGGGAAGGGGGACCTTTGGTTGCAATTCGTTGTAACTTGTTCCCCCGTTACCCCCTTCCATTCCGTCACGCTTACCGCATTGCAGGTAAGAGCTAAATAGAATAGGAGGCTGGAGGCATGCACCCATGCAAACGGCGGCTCATTCGAAAAGTCCGGACAATCGGTTTAGTCTTCTGCACACTGGTCCTGTCATTATCAGCTCCTTCACAAACGAAGACGCCAAACCGAGTTACTGCAGAACGACCAGAAGTAAGAAGTACTGACATCAGTGGAAATTCGACTGAAGCGCAGCGACGCCTGTTTACAGTTTCGATGGTGATTTCGCTCGCCACGGAGGCTCGGAGTTTTAAAGATCTTACGTTAAGGTCGCGCGTGCTGGCTCGGGCCGCTGACGCTTTATGGGATTCCGACAGAATCACTGCACGCGCGCTGTTTGTCCGCGCGTGGGAAGCTGCGGAGGCCGCAGATGCAGACGAGTCAACGACGAGTGTTAAAGGTGTTGACAAGAAACTGGCTGCTCGAATTTCCGCTCTCAGAAGACTGAACGGTCATGACCTGCGTGTTGATGTATTGAGTTTCACCTCGCGCCGGGACAGAGCTCTAGCGGAACAATTTCTCGCCAAAATGAAAAGCGATAGCGCGCGAGCGTCGGATGACGCGACGACTACACGGCGCTCGTGGGATGTTTATTCAGGTCCTGAAGGGAGTTTAAGAAGATTGGTAGCGGCTAACAAATTGTTAGCCGATGGTGAAACTCGGGCTGCCGTACAGTTTGCCGCTCCTGCTCTTACGGACGTTAGTGCTCACTCGATCGGGTTTCTTTCGCAGCTACGCGCCAAAGACGCTCCGACGGCAGATAAGATATTTGCAGACTTATTGGCGCGAGTCGATGCCGATCCAATAGCGGACGCAAATACGATTTCCGGTTTGTCGTCGTACGCCTTTACACCGGGTTTTTACATAGTCTTTCGGTCTGATGGTACTGGTTCGTGGACGCAGCCAGATGGACCAATAGTAGCGCCTGATCTGCCCTCTGCTTTGCGAGCCCAATTCTTCAACGTCGCGGCTAATGTACTCTTACGACCGGTGCCGCCTTTGGACCAGGACTTCAGTTCGTGTGGACGGCGCGGTCGCTTGAAAATCATTACGCGGCTGCTTCCTCTCTTTGACCAGTATATGCCTGAGGCGAGTCCTGCGCTGCGGAGCCAACTTACTGCGCGCGAGGGACGAAACATTAATATCGATGAACCACTACTAATGACTGGCATTAATTCCGAGAGTCGCGAAGAAGTCAGTGATATTCAGAAAAGACTCGACCGTGCAAAAACTGCGGCGGAGCGAGATCAGATTTATGCGGACGCGGCTGCGGACTTAGCTCCTTCAGGTGACCCACGTGCGCGCGAGTTGGCGGGTTCCATTGACGATTCGGAACTGCGGGCCAAGATTCTTAATTATGTAGATTTGGAAGCAGTCAAATCTGCAATTCGGGAAAAAAACGGCGTGGAGGTCATCCGACTTGCTGGCACGCGAGAGTTGACGCACATCCAGAGATCGTGGTCATACACGCAAGCGGCGAATTTGATGGTTCAGTCGGATCGCGACCTGGCTTTGCAGCTCCTTCAGAAGGCTGTCGATGAAGCGGAACGTCTCTCCGCCAGCGATTCCGATGCACCTTTAGCGCTTATCAGCATCGCAAATCAATTCCTTGCCATTGATCGAGCGCGTGTCTGGGAGCTCTTAAACAAGACGATTAAATTCGCGAACGCAACAGAGGACTTTGCCGGCGATGATCTCGGGACGCCGAAATGGTCGATGCTCGCGACGAGAAACGGTGCCAGATTCACCAGCTTACCGAATAATGATTTCAATTTTTCTCGTGTGCTTCGTGCGCTGGCCGAGGATGACCTGATTCGGTCAATCGAACTCGCGAAAACCTTTAAATATGATGGTCCACGTGCGTATGCGACCCTCGCGATCGCCAAGGCTGTCCTGGATAAGCCGCAGGCGACGACGGCAGCAAAGAACTAGTAAAGAAGACTGAAGGGGTGAACAAAGATGCGAGCAGGCCTCAGAGCTAACATCGAACTTGCGGCGCAAGTAGCAGTCGCGATTAGTATTATTATCACGGCCGGTTTCTTGGTGAAAAGGACGGTGTTTTCCGGCCAGAGCAATGGCGCGAGAGGGCCAGCAATAGCTGCCGGAGAACGGCTGAATGTTCCGACTATCGACTGGGGACAGAACAACAAGAGTCTGGTGTTCTTTCTAAAGAAGGACTGCCCTTATTGCACCTCAAGCGCCGCCTTGTACCGCCAGTTGATGGAAGAGGCATCAAAGAGAAACGTTAAGTGTATTGCCGTCCTACCAAACTCGCCCGAAGACGCTCGGAAGTATCTTCACTACCTCGAACTTCCATTCGAACATATTTATACAGGTCCAGTTGAAGGCTCCAAGATACAGGGCACTCCCACAATAGTTTTTGTGGACAAGAACGGCATCGTAAAGAGTGTGTGGATTGGCGCGCAGACTGAACATGAAAAGGAAATGCGGGACACGCTGGTTCAGTTATTCGATTCGTAAGATCGTTTAGAAAATTCAAGCAGTTAAGAGGTGGCCCAGGTTTTTGTTCGTGCTGACCCGCGTTTGGCTTGCTGTGAATAGACTTCACGATTTGTGTAGATCCATGTTTTTTATAACGAGACGAAGTGCATGCGAGACTTCGAAGCGGCGCTCTAAAGGTAAGCCGCTACTCTACGGAAACAAAGGATTTTAGTGGTGCCATGCTAGAGGCTGAGAACTGGGAAATCGCTGTGGCCCTTTACAAGGGGCGTCCGGTTCCCGCTTTACTCCTAGCTCATCAACTCATGGCAATAAGGCAATGCCTCGAACGGGGACGTACAGGCATGGTAGACGCTCTCGCCGGATTGGATCTAGCGATTGAGAGTCTCTATCAGCACACTGATTTTCACAAGATCAGCCACAAGTTATATTTGAAGAGACTGAGCGGTACTCTCAAGCTTGAACAACAAGAAAGCCTTCGCCAGCTTGGCGTGAAGCTCTGACCTGTAAACGAAACCAGCCCGCAAATAGCATTCGGGGTACGAAAATCTTGACAGATTCGCTCAGCACAGCCTAGAGTGAATATGTCACCCGCTCGGCGGCTGACTCACCTTTTCTTCTTCACCCTAACCTTCCGAAAAGGACTTCCAAGTATGAACAGACCTTCACGAATTGTTTTGCTTATGGCGCTTTCGTGCACAGTGAGTACCTGGGGTTTAGCGCAAAGACGCGATCCTAAAAACGCAGTTCGCAAATCCACTACCACCGCGTCATCGATCCTCTGCGAAGGTGATCCGGTTCCGAGAGGATATGTAATTGTCGGCTATAAGTCCTCAAATAGATGTGGCGTCAAGTCTGAAGTCGTAATCAAAAAGCCAGAAGAGGCCGAAATCGTCTGCAATGGTTCGCCAATTCCTGACGGCTACCATATTGCAAATCAGATGTCTTCCACAGACTGTCTAGTGAAAGGTGCAACTCCCTTCACCAATGCTCTCAGCATAGTGTCTAACAATGAAATCGGTTCAGGATCAGCCAACAGATCAAACGTAAGCTACGATCGTTTTGAGGACATTTCCACGGTGCAGATGTCTGAGGAACTTTTGTATCGTGATCCACGAGACTTCGAGTTTGACCCGCCAGAAATCTACATATCCGCAGCGTATGCTTTCAAAGGACAGACTCCTAGCCTGCCTCGTTCTGTTGCGGTCCTCTTTCGCTACAGAGCTCTTTTCGATCTTGGATTTGACCCTGTAAGTTTCATAGCCGATGGTCAACGATTTCGTTTTGAGAGTGAGCGGAGCATCATCAGGTCAGACACAGTAGAAAATAAATATGGCGGGTATACAAGCTATAGCAATTCTACTTATGTTGTTGAGATGCCTCTTAACTCGTTTCTCACAATTGTTAACTCAAGCAATGTCGAAATGCGTGCGGCTGGCCGCGAATTCAGCCTGTCGGGTGGTCCGCTTGGCGCGTTGAGTAGATTCGCGAATGGAATCAAAGGCTAGCGCCTGTGCAAGGAAAGATGCTGACGATGACTCTCAAAAGATCGTGCCTAATAATTTTGTTGGTTCTTTCCGCCACGCAAGTATTGGCAGCGCAGCAAAAGCCACGCGTCTTTTTCAGTGACGATTTTTTCCTTGAATCCAGTCCGCCCACGTACCTGTGGTTTTATGATCAAAAGGGAATACTGGATAAGGTTCATGCTGTCGATGGTACGGCGGTTGAGCTAGTGAAAGCCTTTGCCAAAAACTGTGAATGCACAGTTATCAAAGAGCCAGATGATGCTGATTATGTCGTCCTAATATCGCGCCACGATGTGGTCTTTCGTCCAAAGCTCGCTGAAAAGAAATTTGTTGTAATTAAGGTGGATGGTGAGAAGTTGATCACGAAGGGCTCAGTTCGTCGAGCAGGCAGTATAGCTTCCGATTCTTGTGCGGCAATATTGAAAGACTTGAAACAACATACCGCGAACAGTTCTGCTTCCGAGCACTGAGAAAATTCTCGATCTGATTACTAACGGGGTCCCTGCGTTGGAAAAATCAAGGCTCAAAAGACCAGGTGTGAAAATCGCAATCGGCATTGCTTTCGTGTTGGTGATTACCGGAGTAGTGCTGGAGAGACTCTTGTGTCCTTCTGCGAGCGAACGGGCAAACGCTATCACGATGGAGGATATTGAGAGGGACATCAAAAGGTACGAGACCAGCAAGAAGTTGGCCCAAGCAGGAAAGGAGTTGGCCGAAACGCGAGCGGGATCAGCCGAACGTGAAGAAAAACTGGAAGCATTGATTAGCTTACTTGATCGTGATACTCAGGCGTACATTAGATCGCTTCCGAGGGGAGATCGGATCGAGGCGATAGGCAAGAAGATCAAGGAAGAGAACGACAGCACAGAAGCCGCCCTCAAGAGACAAGAACTGAAACAAAAACTATGTTGGTGGAGATAAGCCTGACGACACTAAATAAACCTTGGTCCATTCGTTAAGGCAGAAATAAATAGACCGCTAATCCAAATTGGGAGGTTATCAAGTGAAAAGTACACCGGAATCTAATCCCTTGGAACTCCCAAGCAATGGCCTTGGGCATACGAATCTAAAGAGAAGGTTTCTCGCATTAGGTATCGATTTGTTCTTGTACACGATCGTATTCTATTTGATGATCGGCATCATTGATTATGTTGACCAAGAATTGCGTAAGGCGAGGAACACTCCTTTCAGTCAGGTTAGCGGTCTCGTAGTGTTTGCTATTGCTGTTGCAATCCTCTGGCTCTACCACGCGATTCTGGAAAGTTCTAGATTTCAAGCCACACTTGGAAAGATCCTGATTGGCGTTAAACTCTCAAGCAATAAGGGGAATCGCGTAACATTCTCACAAGCGACGATTAGAGTCCTCGCCAAGTTTGGCCTGCCTGCTCTCTTAATAGTCTTTACAGCATTAATACATTTGCCCTTTCTAACCGCTATTGTTGCTTTGTTAATGCTATGGCTCATTCGCTCAGCCAGCGCGAATCCTCAAAAGCAAGGTTTTCACGATGTCGCTGCCGGAACAATAGTTTTGGATAAATGAAATGGCGCATACAAAGCCGAAATGCCCAACAAGAGCATTGACAAACGAAATTTAAGCTTCTTTAATGGGGTATAGCAGCGAGGACGCTGTGCTAAGAGGGTATGAACCAAAAAAACTTCATTAGAAGGAATTTCGGCAAGATCAATCTCATCGAGATTAATCTCCACGTTAATGTTTCTCGTACTCCCGGAAGAGCAAAGCCTCCACTGCCGCTCAAACGTATTCTCGCGTTGGTTGTGGCCGCTCTCGCTTGGCTCACGAATGGTGTACAGGCTCCTATTATTGCTCGGCCGACAGTCGAAATTGTTAGCCCTGCTCCTGGATCTACCTATACCGTTGGATCATCTGTACCAATTGTGGTGCGCGCGACAGCGTCAAGCGACGTGAAGACGGTTGAGTTCTACGCAAACACCGTAGGGCGTGGTAAGGCACACACGCTGGTACAATGATAGTTCCACGTTTAACCCGTGTAGGCACCCGCGAATCCAACTCTCACCGCACTTTTTCCATTTCATCGAGATGTACAGCTAGGTGACATTATGTGGAAGAGTGCCTCAATGATTCGATCGCTAATCTGCTCGCACGGACGGTAGGGATTCCATTCCTGAGCAAGGCTGGAGAATTATTTGGACATTAGCGCTTTAGTAATTCGCATTATCTTCCTTCTGTTACCAGGCGCTGTAGCAGCAAACATTTATTGGAAGATGAAGGGCAGGGCAACACGGAAAGACTGGGAAGACTTTCTTGAGGTAATAGTCTTTTCCTTATTTAGCTACGCCATCTACGCCTTCATTGTGTCCTTCATAAACTGGAAATGGAGTGCGGGTGTTGAATTCACCGCCTTCGAGGCTTTCCTTGACGATAGAATCGCCGTCAGATGGCAGGATATATTCTTCTCGTCAGTGGTGGGCGTGGGTGTTGCCCTCATAGCTTCCTACTCATATCAATTTAAAATAATAAACAGGTTCGGTAAGTTAGTCAGAGCCACACAAAGATTTGGCGACGAAGATGTATGGGACTTTGTACATCGCAGCCCCGACGTGAGAGGCGGCTGGGTCATAGTCAGAGATCACAAATTAAACTTGTATTACACCTGCTGGATACAAGCTTTTTCGGACTCTGGTAAGGAGCGTGAATTACTACTGAGAGAAGTCGACGTCTATGATGATGCATCGGCAGAATGGCGCTACAACACTCCAGTCATGTACCTATCACGAAAACAGGACGAATTGACTATCGAAATACTATCTGTGCCACAACTGGATCAATCGATTACGGGACCAACGGAACCTGGTCCAGTTACACAAAAGGAGCTTACGGATGGAAAGAAAAAACAGTAATGAATCAAGGAGCGGGCGCGGTCAGTTTGGCAACGAGGACGTAAACCGTCAACGCCAAAACCGACTTCACCACCGCCCGCACAACGAATAACATCGCAGCCAAAAGTCGGCAAATCGAAGGGATGAATGAGATGACAACTCGCAGTCAAGGTCTAACCGATCGCGCGTCGCGTCCGATGAAAGATGAGGGACAGAGAACTCAGGTTAATCCGCGACCTTCCTCGCAAAAACCACGTGGAGCACCACCCGCACAAAAAACAGGGGGTTCGTCAAAGGGCGGTGGAAAATGACGAACAAAGATGTATCACGGGTTCCAATAAAAGAGGGATATCAAAAGGGGAACACGAATCCACCTCCAAGAACTCCGAAACCTGATGTGTCGCCCCCGGCACAGGGTAGACCGTCGCCTCCTACTGGTCGATCTCCATCAGGTGGAACCTCTGATTCCCGGTGAGTGATGATATGAGCGATGAACTGAACGAGCAGCCGCAAATCGGTGAAGAGTTCAACGATGGAGATATGAACGGGGATTACGCGCAGGTTGGAAAGTATGAAAGAACCGTTGACTATCTCGAGACGGAGAAGGGCCATCAAGTCGCCCTTCGCATTGTGGTGATGATGGAACAGATTGTTCCCGTCATAAAGAGCCTTTTGGAGGCTAAAGTTGAAGCTCAACGAGCCCTGCCCGCGCTGCAATTGCGAAAGTGGCGAATGCTACTCTTCGTCCGTTTAGTTGTTTTCATCGTGGCGGTGGGATCGCTCATCTACATGAGGCAAGTAGGCACAATCGACCCTGCTATTGCGTTACTGGTAGGTGGGCTGGTTGCCTATTTCTTTGGCTACAATCGCTCGCAATCGTAGCATGATGTTCAAAAATGACCTCAGCTCTCCCTCGCGCGCAACAACCTCTTCACGCGTTCTTCTTCTTCCCTGTGATTGACCTTGTTTTTAGGTTTGTTTACGTTGGATTCAAATAGCGTTGACCATAGCGAACAAATCGTTAGAGCAGCGGGGAAGCACGTTTCAAACTTTATTTGTCCGGGAAAGGTTGAATGAAGTCGCGTTGCCCCGTCAGCAACCGTTATGCTCTCCTATGAGCGGGAAACGAACTCAATTTGCTCATCAGATTGGATGGGAGTCTGTTTCTAAACAGCCTGTTGACTTTGGTATGCGGAGTCAACAGCCATTAATCGACACACAACTATGGCACAGATGCCTATAGAGGTACTGGTCGCGGGTGATATCCCGGCAGATGACTTGGATCGCGCGATCAGCACAGCCAACACCATTCAGTACGAGGTCAAGTATACCCTGCTGACTGACGGTGTGTTCGGCGATTTCGCAGCGCATTCCTACACCCATGCGCGCGCCAAGGAGATGCTTAGCCGAATCGGGGAACTGCGATCGCGCGCATTGGGTTATCATCCTTATCTGATCGGCTTTGTCGATGCCGAACTCGATGGCGAAGATTGCGACAACATCTTCGGAAGCGACGAGGCGACCCAGGGACTCTCGGTCTTCACAATTGCTAAGGTTCCCGAGGTAATCCTACCGCGAAACAAGCTCTCGGCTTACTTCCTCTATTATCTAGCGAAGAGTGCGTTCTCCTTTCTCGCGCCTGACTTCAAGAATCACGACGATACACGGCGGTGTCCTTTTGATCGGAAGCTCTACAAGCCGGACATCGTTGAGAGCATGCGAGCTCGGGCCGTCTGCGATAATTGTCGCCGCTGGCTGCTTAGCCGAGTCTCGCCAGCTCAGTTCCAATCCATCGAGAAGATGTTCTCCGCGTGTGGCGATCTCTTGATCGAGGGCCCAAACCGACCGGCGATTGACCCGCGTCCGCGAGTTTTCATTGGTTCATCCGTCGAGGGGTTGCCCATCGCCCGCGCCCTCCAGCGAATCCTTGAAGATGAGATGCGTACGGAAGTGTGGGACCAAGGAACAGTTTTTGGGCTTGGCGATTCGACTTTGGAGGCTCTGGAACGCGCAGTATTGTCATACGATTTCGGCGTGTTTGTTTTCACGCCGGACGATGAGCTAGTGGTGCGTGGCTACAAGAAGACTGTCGCGCGCGACAACGTCGTTTTCGAGTTGGGCCTATTCGTTGGGAAGCATACTCGGAGAAGGGCCTTTGCGCTTTGCCCGGCTGGTGCCTCTCTGGCACTTCCATCGGATCTGGCAGGTATAACTACCGCACGATACGCGGCCACGGAAGCCGATCTTGTACGTGCCCTCGCACCGGCGTGTAAGTCGTTGCGGCGCGCCGTGCGCACCGTATTGTCACCTACAACGGCCGCCTGACCGGAATGATGGTCAGCCGCTGACTAACGATTGTTTAAGATGACGAACGATCTATGGATTTGTGCGTGCTTCGGACGCGCTTCTATCTGATTCGCTCGCAGCTTACCCTGGGCGTTCGACTGCGGGACTTAAAAACTAAAGCACTTCTGCCAACTGTTGCAAGAAACTGAGCATTTCTGCCGGTGGCGACAGGAAAAAGTTGCGAAGAGTGTCCCGTATGGGCT
>Ga0126311_10000348_pt1 | contig 22056 bp, 22 predicted proteins | sample Plot61_FD_92539 | JGI IMG/M metagenome (GOLD analysis project Ga0126311, IMG submission 92539) | Serpentine soil microbial communities from UC McLaughlin Reserve, CA, USA - Plot61 | ecosystem: Environmental > Terrestrial > Soil > Grasslands | place: USA: UC McLaughlin Reserve, Lake County... | reverse complement strand
CCGTTCTCGCCGAAGATCGGCTTCGGCATGAACGTCGCGTGGTAGCCGGCCTTCTTCGCGATCTCCTTCACGATCAGCCGGTAGGTCACGGTCGCGTCGGCCATCGTCAGCGCGGGCGCGTAGCGCATGTCGATCTCGTGCTGAGACGGCCCGACCTCGTGATGGACGTACTCGATCGGGATGCCGACCGTCTCGAGCGCGCGCACCGTCTCCTGGCGCAGCTCGCTCGCGGCGTCCATCGTCGTCATCGCGAAGTAGCCGCCCTCGTCGAGCGTCTCCGTCCCGCGATCGTCCTTGAAGAGGAAGTACTCGAGCTCTGGGCCGACGTTGAAGGTGTCGAACCCCAGCTCCGTCATCCGCTCGAGCGCGCGGCGGAGGACGTAGCGCGGGTCGCCCTCGTACGGCTGCCCGTCGGGCGTGACCACGTCGCAGATCATGCGCGCGACCCTCGTCTCGCCCTCCTTCCACGGCATCGGCGTGAAGGTCTGCGGGTCGGGGATCGCGACCATGTCCGACTCCTCGATCGCGTTGAAGCCGGTGATCGACGAGCCGTCGAAGCCCATCCCGTCGTCCAGTGCCGCTTCCATCTCGCTCGGCGTCACCGCGAAGCTCTTCAGATGCCCCTCGATGTCCGTGAACCAGAGGAGCAAGAACTCGATCCCCTCGTCCTCGATCCGCTTGCGCACGTCTTTGCGCGCCTCCGGATCGCTCGTCGCCCTCGGCTTGCTCTCGACCTGCGCCAACTCGCTTCCTCCCTTCAAAACACGAAAGCCCCGGACGCCTGACGCGCCCGAGGCCCCGTCGCCTCCGAACGGGGTCAGTCTACAACAGCGACCGCTGGGAGCTGCTCGAGCTCAGGCTCGCGGCCGTGGTGCGCGATCGCGCGTGCGTAGAGGGCGAGCGCGGGCGTGATCACGAGCGCGCCGCCGGCGAGGGCGGCGCGGATCCCCCAGAGGTTGCCCACCACGCCGAGGACGGGCCCGCCCGCGGCCTGGCCGACCGCGTTCCCCTGACCCGTCAGCGAGATGACGGTCGCGCGGACGCTTGAGTCGGTGATCTGCTCGTTCAACCAGGTGTCCCAGAGCGGCCCTTGCATGTTCCGCGCGAAGAAGACGCCGAGCAGCCCGGCGATAGCGAGCCAGGTCGACCCCGTCAGCGCGAAGAGCAGCATCGCCACCAGCTCGAATCCGGTGAAGCCGAAGAGGAACCGCGCCACCGTCTGGCGGCCGCCGCGCTCCACGCGCCTGATCAGGCTGCCGATCGCAGCGATGTTCAGGAGCATCCCGACGAGCCAGAAGAGCCCGAACCAGATCACGGGGTCGAGCTCGCCGACGGCGGGCAGGCCAACGTCACGCAGGACATGGGCCTCCTTGAGGCGGTCGAACGCCTCGCTCGAGGCGCCCATGAACACGTCGACGGCAATCAGGAGCAGGATCACCGGCGCGGCCCAGGCGTAACGCGCACCCGCGGCCGCCGTTCTTCGCAGCTCGGCCAGCGCCGAGGAGCGCTCGGCGCGCGGCCGCCGGCGGAAACCGGTCTCCGGCATGAAGAAGGCGAGGCCGAGCCCGCAGGCGATCGTCAGCGCACCGCCGAGGATCACGCCGGCGCGCAGCGACTGCGTCCCGACCGCGACCTGCACGAGCAGCCCGAGCACCGAGCCGGCCTGGCCCCAACGCGCGGCCCGCAGGAAGATCATCCCGACCCTGTCGACCCCGACCTCGTCGGTGATCCACGCCTGCTCGGCACCGCTCGTGAACGTGTAGGAGAGCCCCCACGCAGCCCAGAGCGCGATGATCAGCCACGGCTGCGAGACGAGCCCGACTGCGAGCCATGCGGCGCCCATGCCGAGGTAGCCGATCACGAGCGACAGCCGCCGGCTGTAGGTGTCTGCCACGACCCCCGTCGGCACCTCGCAGACGAAGACCGCTGCCTCCATGACCGTTCCCATCAGCACGAGCTGAAGGGGCGAGAGGTGCAGCTCCCGCACGAGGTAGACCGCCATCACGACCCACGTCGGCAGGTGCGCCCCGAAGGAGAGGCCGTAGTAGACCGTCGTCGCCGGCAGCCGCTTCACGACGGCCTCCGGACGAGCACCCACAGGAATGCGACCTCGGCCTCCGGCTCGCGCATCCAGACGAGCTCGTCGCGGAGGAGCTCGAGGCCCGCGTCTCGAATCAGCCCCCGGTTCGTCTCGGCGTCGTGGCCGGAGAAGAACATCTCGACCCCGAGCCACTCGCCGGTCCAGTCCTCGCTGCGCGCATGACTGAGCGATGCGAGGAAGAGACCGCGGGGCGCGAGCCAGCTTCGGATCCGGCGGAAGAGCGCCTCGTGCTCCTCGCGCGGGACGTGTACGACCGAGTAGAGGGCGGTGACGGCGTCGAACCTCACCGGCTCGAAGTCGACCTCCGCGAAGTCGCCGTGGACGAACGTCGCGGCGCGCACCGCGTCGCCCGCGAGCCTGAGCTGCTCCCGGGGGATGTCGACGCCTGTCAGCTCGAAGCCGCGATCTCCGAGCCTCGAGAGCTTCGAGCCGTTCCCACAGCCCAAATCGAGCATGTGCGCTCCGGCGGGGAGCCGCGCCGCGAGGTCGTCGAGGTACCGCGTCCACGGGTCGCCCTCGACCTGCGCCGCCCACTCGCCGAAGCGCGGCGCGAGCGCGTCGTACCCCATCTGCACGATCTGCGTGCTCACGGCTTCTCCCAGACCGAGACGTGCCGCGTGCTCTCGCTCGTGAACGGCTCACGGCCGAAGCCGGACCAGCGCTCGCGCAGCTGCATCCCCGCGAGCCGCGCCATCAGGTCGAGCTCCGCCGGATACGTCGAGCGAAAAGGCATCGAGAGGCGCACCCAATCGCCGTCGACGAGCGTGAAGTGGTGCGATGCGCTGCGCTGCGTCGCCGGGTCGTACTCGTCGACGCCGACGTGCGTGTCGCTGAGGTCGAACACCTCGAGCCGCTCTCCGGAGGGGAAACCGACCTCGACGACGAAGCAACCGCCCGGATCGAGGTGTGCCGCGGCGTTCTCGAAGCAGGCGACCTGCGCCTCCTGCGAGGTGAGGTTGCTGACCGTGTTGAAGACGAGGTAGACGAGCGAGAACGTCGCTTCGACGCGAGTGGTGGAGAAGTCGCCGATCGCGACCAGGATCGCGTCGCCGCCCGGCTTCGCGCGTAGCTGCGCGACCATGTCCTGCGAGAGGTCGATCCCCTGCACCGCGACGCGGCGCTCTGCGAGCGGCAGCGCAATCCTGCCCGTTCCGATCCCGAGCTCGAGCGCTCCGCCGGTAGCGAATGGCTCGAGGAAGTCGACGGTCGCCGCGATCCGCTCGCGATCGCCGTGCGCGCCGAGGTACAGGTCGTAGCGCGCCGCGACCTCCCCTGCGAACCAGTCCGTCATCCGGACCGCTTCAGCTTCCCGTGCTTCTTCGCGTGCACCTCACCGCGCTGGAAGACCCAGATCCCGAGCGGCACCGAGATCAGGCCGATCACGATCAACGGCCAGAGCTCCGCCCACACCGCACCGATGCTCGCCCCTTCGAGGATCGCCTGGCGCATCCCGCGCAGCGCGTAGGTCGCGGGCGAGATCTTCGCGAGCCACTGCATGAACGTGGGCAGGACGCTGACCGGGTAATAGACACCGGAGACGACGAGCATCAGACCCTGGCCGACGTAGCCGAACTGCGTCCCCTTCTCGGGCGAGATCAGCGGCAGGACGGCGGTCATCATCCCGATCCCGACGAACGAGACCGACGCGACGGCGAGCAGCACGAACGCCGAGGCGAAGTTCGCCTCCGGCATGTGCAGACCGAACAGCGCCGCGATCGCCGCGAACACAATCGTCGCCCGCACGAGACCGTAGAGGATTGCGAAGACGCCCATCCCCAGCAGGTGCATCGACCGCTTCAGCGGCGCCATGAAGGTGTATTCGATCGTTCCCTCCCAGCGCTCCCACGCGATCGTCTCGATCAGGATCTCGAACACGATCCCGAGGTACGACCAGACGACGGCGCCGATCAGCAGCACGGTCGTCAGCCGGTCGACGTCGACGTCGCCGCCTGTCGCCTCGACGCCCTTGCCGATGAAGACGATCGTGAGGGTGTTCGCGACGGTCCAGACGAAGAACGCGACCTCCCACCAGACGTAGCGCTTGACGAGGTACCAGTTGCGCTCGACGACGCCCGAGAGGCCGATGAACTCGTGTCGCAGCGTGGCTGCCGCGCCCCTCATGCGAACACCCCCCGCTCGGCGTCTTCGTCTTCCTCTTCGAACGCGCGCCCCGTCGCTGCGAAGAAGGCATCCTCGAGCGTCTCCGCGGCGTAGCCCGCGCGCAGCTCGTGTGGCGGCTCGAGGCACAGCAGCCGTCCGCGGTCGAGGATGCCGACGCGATCAGCGAGCAACTCGGCCTCGCGGAGGTCGTGCGTGCAGAGCAGGATCGTGGCGTCGTGCGACATCCGCACCTCGCGGATGAAGTTCTGCACCTCGAGCTTCGACCGTGGGTCGAGCCCCGTCGTCGGCTCGTCGAGCAGGAGCAGCACCGGCGACGTCAGCAGCGCGCGCGCGAGCGCCACCTTCTGCTGCATCCCGCGCGAGAGGTGCTCCATGCCCTCGTGGCGCCGGTCGAGCGGGAAGCCGACCCGGCCGAGGATCTCGGGGATCTTGTCGCGCGTCTGCGAGCGCCCCATCCCGTAGAACCGCGCCGCATAGGCGAGGTTCTCCTCGGACGACATCTTCTTGAAGAACGACGCCTCGACCGAGACGCGGTTGACAAGCCGCTGCACCGCGCGCGGGTCGGCGGCGACGTCGTGGCCGAAGACGCGCATCTCGCCGCCGTCGGGCAGGAGGAGCGTCGAGAGCAGGCGCACGAGCGTCGACTTCCCCGAGCCGTTCTGTCCGAGGATGGCAACGCACTCGCCGCGCTCCATCTCGAAGGCGACGCCTTCCAGCGCCGGCACGCGCCGCCGGCGATGCCGCAGGCGCGTCCGCCGGGCGTCGCGACGGGTGAACTCCTTGCGCAGGTTGTGGACTTCGAGAGCGTTCATGTGTTGCTCCAACTCGACGGGACGCGGGGAGTACGCACCTGCCTCAGGAGGCGGTGCGCGCAGAAACCGGAGTCAGGCGAGGAGCAACATCGCCGACCGAGCGTACCTGCGGCTGCGGCCGGCTGCAACTTGCGTTCCGTCCGCATTCTCGACTAACGTTTGCTCCAGGTGAGCGCCGAAGCAGGCGCGCCGCCGAGGCAATGGGGCCTCACGACCAAGCGTCGTGGGCCCTTTTTTGTTGGTCCGAACCGGGAGGAACCAGGATGAAGTTCAAGCTCGAATACATCTGGCTGGACGGCTACGAGCCCGTTGCGAACCTGCGCAGCAAGACCAAGATCGTCGACTTCGAGACGGACCCGACTCTCGACCAGCTGCCGCTGTGGAACTTCGACGGCAGCTCGACGCGCCAGGCCGAAGGGTCGAGCTCGGACTGCTTCCTCAAGCCGGTCGCGCTCTTCCCCGACCCTGCACGCAACCGCGGCCGCCTCGTCATGTCCGAGGTGCTGCTGCCCGACGGGACGCCACATCCGTCGAACAGCCGCGCTGCCGTCCCGGACGATCCCGACGCGTGGTTCGGATTCGAGCAGGAGTACTTCCTGTACAAGGACGGCTCGCCGCTCGGGTTCCCGCAGGAGGGCTTTCCGGCGCCGCAGGGCGAGTACTACACCGGTGTCGGCTTCAAGAACGTCGGCGAGGTCGCGCGGCAGATCGTCGACGAGCACATCGACCTGTGCATCGAAGCCGGCATCGCCATCGAGGGCGTGAACGCCGAGGTCGCGAAGGGTCAGTGGGAGTTCCAGATCTTCGCCGAGGGCGCCAAGCGGGCAGCCGACGAGCTCTGGATCGCGCGGTACCTGATGCTCCGCCTCTGCGAGCGCTACGGCGTCGACGTGAACTTCCATCCGAAGCCGCTCGGCGCCGAGCTCGACTGGAACGGCTCGGGGCTGCACACCAACTTCTCGACCAAGCACCTGCGCGAGAGCGGCGGCGAGGAGTACTTCACCGCGCTGATGAGCGCGTTCTCGGAGGCGCGCGAGGAACACATCGCGTGCTACGGGCCCGAGAACGACCTGCGCCTGACCGGCCTTCACGAGACGGCCGCGATCGACGAGTTCACGTACGGCGTTGCGGATCGCGGCGCGTCGATCCGCATCCCGCACAGCTTCGTCAACTGCGGCCACCGCGGCTACCTCGAAGATCGCCGCCCGAACTCGATGGCCGACCCGTACCGAATCACCGGGCGCATCCTGCAGACGATCGAGTCGGTGACCGCGCAGGCGCTGATCGAGGACGCGTTCGCGGCGTAGGTCGATCCACGACGACCGGCGTGACCGCCGAAGAGCATCCAGGCACCGTCCCTGCGCCATCGCCGGTGAGCAGCGAGGTGCGCGTCCTCCGGTCGGCCGACTGGCCGGAGGTCGCGCGGATCTTCGCCGAGGGCATCGCGACGGGGAACGCGACGTTCGAGACGGCGGTGCCGTCGTGGGAGGCGTGGGATGCGGCGCACCTCGGCCGTCACCGGTTCGTGGCCGTGCGCGAAGGCCACGTCTGCGGCTGGGTTGCGTTGGCACCGGTCTCCGCGCGGCCCTGTTACGCCGGTGTCGCCGAGGTGAGCGCATACGTCGGCGAGGAGGCGCGAGGCGACGGGATCGGCGCGCAGCTCCTCGCGGCCGCGATCGAGAGCTCCGAGCGCGGCGGCATCTGGACGCTCCAGACGGGCGTCTTCCCCGAGAACGCCGCCAGCCTCGGGCTCCTGCGGTGCTTCGGCTTCCGCGCCCTCGGCACGCAGGAGCGCATCGGCCGGCTGCACGGGATCTGGCGAGACGTGGTCCTGCTCGAACGACGAAGCGAGGTGGTGAGATGAGGAAGGTGGAGGCGGTCGTCCTGCGCGAGCGGGTCGAGATCGTGATCGACGCGGTCGAGGAGCAGACCGGCCACGTCGGCGTGACCGTGGTCGAGGCGGTCGGCCACGGCCGCGAGCGTGGCATCACACACGAATACCGCGGGCGGGTGTTCGAGTCGCGCTTCCTGCCGAAGGCGCTGCTGACGTTCATCGTCGTCGACGAGGTCGCTGCCGCCGTCGCCGAAGCCGTCGCGGACGCCGCGCGTAGCGGCAACGACTGCGGCGACGGCCTCGCCTGGACGACCCGCATCGACCACGTCACCCACAACCGCACCGGGCGGCCACTGGAGCAGGCGGCATGAAGTCGAGCGACCTGCTGATCGCCGCAAACACGACCTGGGTGGTCGTCGCGGCGGTGCTCGTGATGTTCATGCAGGCGGGCTTCGCGTTCCTCGAGGCCGGCCTGACGCGGATGAAGAACGCTGCGCACATCGCCGGCAAGAACGTGCTCATCTTCGGCGTCTGCTCGCTCGTCTACTGGTTCGTGGGCTTCGGAATCGCCTTCGGCGACGGCAACCAGGTCATCGGAACGAGCGGCTTCGCCCCGTCGGTCGACTCGCTGCTCGCGATCGGGGAGGCCCCGTACTCGTTCTTCACGACCGTCCCCGGCGCGGCCGGGTACCTGTTCGAGGTCGTGTTCGCCGGCGTCTCGCTCGCGATCGTCTGGGGCGCGATGGCCGAGCGCGCCAAGCTCTGGGTCTACTTCGTCTTCGGCGCCGCGTTCACGCTGATCTACTCGGTCACCTCCCACTGGGTCTGGGGCGGCGGCTGGCTATTCGGCCTGGGGATGCAGGATTTCGCGGGCTCGACCGTGGTGCACTACCAGGGCGCGCTGGCCGCGCTCGCCGGCGCGCTGCTGCTCGGCCCGCGGATCGGCAAGTTCGAGGGCGGGCGCGGGAACGCGATCCCGGGCCACAACATCCCGTACGCCGTTCTCGGCACGATCATCCTCTGGTTCGGCTGGTTCGGCTTCAACCCGGGCTCCACGCTGGGGGTGGTCACCGGCGACCGCGTCGGCTTCTTCGCCTACGTCGCGCTGACGACGAACCTGGCTGCCGCGGCGGGAGCGGTCAGCGGCGCGCTCACCGCCTGGCTCGCGCTGCGCAAGCCGGACATCTCGATGATGCTGAACGGCGTCCTCGCCGCGCTCGTCGCGGTCACGGCCGCGTGTGGCTTCGTCGCGCCGTGGGCCGCGGTCGTGATCGGCCTCGTCTCGGGCGTGATCGCCGTCTTCGGCGTGCTGGCGGTCGAGCGGATCGGGATCGACGACCCGATCGGGGCCGTCGCCGTGCACGGCGTCTCCGGGGTGTGGGGCACGCTCGCGACGGGCCTGTTCGCCGTGCCGGCGCTGGCGGCGACGCTGAACACCGGCGGCGGCGGCTTCGTCTACACCGGCTCGCTGCACCAGGTCTGGGTGCAGCTGATCGGGCTCGCCGCGGTCGGGCTGTTCACCTTCAGCGCCTCGTTCGGCTGCCTCTGGACGCTGAAGCGCGTCTGGGGAATCCGCGTCGAGGAGGAGACGGAGACCGCCGGCCTCGACGTGAGCGAGCACGGGATGTGGGGCTACCCCGAGTTCTACATCCCGGTCCCCGGTGGCTGGAACCAGTCGTTACAGCATCTCCAGCACGCCGGCATGGCCAGCGAGTCGGTCGAGTCCGAGCCGGAGGCCGAGGCGCTCGAGCCCGAAGCCGAAGCAGCCTGAGCGCTCGGGCCGTCCGTCAGTCGAAGGCGCGCGGCGCCGGCAGCTCGAGGTCGGCGACCACGCCGAAGTGGTCGCTCGCCCAGATCCCGTCTACTGGTTCGTCGAAGATCCGTTCGCACCCCGTGATCTCCAGCGTGGGGCCGCCGTGCAGCCCGCAGCGTACGAAGACGTAATCGAGGCGCTTCGACGGCCAGTCCCAGTCTGGGAGCAACGCATTGGCGCTCGTGTACGTCTCGCCGCGCTCGCCCGGATGGATGCTCTCCCAGGCATCCCGGTAGCAGACGCTCGTTTCCTCGAGTGACTGGCGGCCGGTGAGGAAGCGCACGCTTGCCGACTCCGGATCGGCGGTCAGGTCGCCGGCGAGGACGACGTGGGTGTCGAAGCCGCCGGCGAGCTCCTCGAGGACGCGCGCGGCTGCGACCGCTTGCAGCTCGCGCTCGCGCTCGAACTGCAGCTGCCAGTTCGGCACGTGGTTCACGAACAGCATCGGTGCGTACGGATGCGGCGCCAGCACCTCCGCCACGAGCGTGGTGCAGGCGAAATCGGCCGTGCGGGGCGTGACGTGCAAGTCGACCTCGTGTCGTTCGCCTAGCTGCCAGCGAGTTGCGATCACGGCCCCGTCGCCGTTGTCGTGGCGCGTCGCGGCGTGGAACAGGTGGTATTCGGGTCCAAGCAGGTCGGCCGCCTGGTCGTAGTCGTCAGTCTTGATCGCCTCGACGAACGCGACGAGGTCCGGCGCCAGCTCGCGGAGTCCTGCCGAGATCACGGCGCGGCGACTCTGCCAGTCGCCGCGAACGCCCCAGAGATTCTGGACGACAACGCGCACGCGTCTCCAAGGTATAGCGGCGCGGTGCGAAACGGTCGGTAAGGCGGAGGCGCACCGGCCGCTGCCGCGGCCGCGGCGGCGGCCTAGGGCAGCGAGCCGTCTCGGTAGCGCGCCGGCTTCGGCTCCGGCACGTTCGCGTCCGCGAGTTCGGTGTCCTGCGTGGTCTCCGGCGGACTCGCGCCGTGGCGGCGAGCGACCTCGTTCACGGTGTACTCGCCGTACGGCCCGAACGCCTGGTTCTGTCGCGAGCTCATCGAGAGCAGCACGCAGGGACCGTCGCCCGCGCCGACGAGCACGTGCGCCGTCTTCGGCGGGCAATGAACGAAGTCCCATTGCCGCAGCGGCCGCTCCTGCCCTTCCACGATCAGGAGCGCTTCGCCGGAGAGCACCAGAAACGCCTCGGTCTCGGTCTCCCAGTGGTACATCGAGTTCGGCTCGCCGGGCTCCAGCACGGCGAGGTTGACGCCGAGCATCGGGAAGTAGGTGTCCGCCTCCCACTCGCTCCGGCCGGTGAACGAGATGCTGCGCCGGCCCGGTCGCTCGTGCCAGCGCGCCTCGCGCGCGTTCAGCACGAACCAGCCGCCACCCTCGGCGACGAGGCCCTCGTCCGTCAGTCTCGGCGGCGCCTCGGGAATCACGCGCAGCATGATACGGAGCCTGGTCGCGCCTCCCGCCACGTCCGGTGGGCTCCGCAGAGTTGGCGTATGCAGAGCAACGCGAAGTGCCGCTGCGACAAGCCGCTCCTACGCGAGCGCTCGAAGCAGAAGGGCTCGAGCCAGAGCTGGTGCGGACGCTGCAAGCGCCCGCTCGCGCTGCGCACCGGCGTGTTTCGTAGCGCCTTCGCCTAGCGAGCGCGCATCGGGCAGGCTTCGGGCGTGCGCTATCAGTTCGTCGACTGCCGCTGGGAGCTCGGGTCGCCCGGGCGGGGACGCGAGCTCTACCTGGACGGTCACATTCCCGGCGCGTCGTTTCTCGACGTCGACGCCGACCTCGCCGCTCCGCCCGGCAGCGCAGGGCGACACCCGCTGCCGGACACCGACGATTTCGCGCGCGCAGCGTCGGCGGCCGGGATCGGCGACGGCGTCTTCGTCGTGGCATACGGGACCATGGGCGGCGCCGAGCGGCTCTGGTGGCTGCTCCGACACCACGGTCACGACGACTGCGCGGTGCTCGAGCTCGCTTCGTGGCGCGGCCCGCTGCGAGCCGGCGAAGAGGAGACCGCGCCCGCCTCGTTCACGCCGCACCCGCGCGCGGACGACACCATCTCGGCGGACGAGCTCGCCGCGCGCGCCGGAGACTTGGTGGTCGTCGACACACGTCGCCCCGAGCGCTTTCGTGGCGAGCCGAACCCGATCGACGCCGTCCCCGGCCGCGTGCGCGGAGCCGTCAACGCACCCTGGGACGAGCCGGTGCCGGAGCTGCCCGCGGGAGAGCTCGTCGCGTACTGCGGCTCGGGCGTGACGGCGTGCGTGACCCTCCACCGCCTCTTCCTCGGTGGCCGCGAAGGCAGGCTGTATCCGGGCTCATGGAGCGAGTGGGAGCAGCTCGGCCTACCGATCACGCGAGACTGAAGGTCACCGTCACGCTCGCTTGTAACTCCTGTTTGCCCGGCTCGACCGGAGTCGGCGTGGGCTGCATTGCCGTCGCTCGCAGTTCGACCGGTATCGGCAGCGGAGTGCCCGGGAATTCCTCGATCCGCATGACCCGCCCGAGGCTCGCGCCGGCCTCGCCCGCGAGCGCCGCCGCCTTCAGCCGTGCCACGCCGAAGGCGTCCCTCAGCGCGCTGCGGTAGAGGGCGTCCCTGTCGCCGCGTTCGAAGCTCGGCCCCGACGTCTCGCTTGCGCCGGCGGCCACGGCGGTGTCGATCAGCGCCCCCGCTCGACCCACGTCCTGCACGTGCACCTGCACGGAGGAGTGCGCGGTGAAGCCGTCCTTGCGGCCGTTTTCGTTCCAGCGCGGGGAGACGGAGACGTCCTGCGTCTGCAGGTCCGACTTCGCCACGCCCGCGCCGCGCAGCGACTCGATTACCCGTCCGGCCTTAGCCGCGTTGGCGGCCAGGGCCGCCTGCACCGTGCGCGCGTCGGTCGCGACGCCCGCCGAGAAGCCGGCCCGGTCCGGCACCGTCTCGACGCTGCCGGTACCGGTGACGGTGACGCTGCGCGCAGCGGGCGCAGAGCCGCGGGCGAGGTCGGGGCGGCCGACACCTGCCAAAGTCACGGCCGCCGCGATCGCGGCCGCGACGAGTGTCACGTGCACGAGCTTCATCGGTTCCTCCCAGGTCGAGTGCCGCGGGACGTACGGCGCCGCCGCGCGCCGGCGTCACATCAGGCGGTCGCGGCCGACGAGGGCGAGTCGCCGAGCGCCGTCAGATACGGCTGCCAACGGTTCGGGATCTTCGGCGTCGCGAGATGGATGAAGAGCACCGGCGCCGGCGCGCGCGGAGCCCTGCGCAGCGTCATCTCGATCTCGTCCGGCAAGCGGTTGCCCTTGCGCATGTTGCACGGCGCGCACGAGGTGACGACGTTCTCCCAGACGGAGCCGCCGCCGCGGCTGCGCGGGACGACGTGGTCGAGTGTCAGCCGGCCGCTGGTCGTGCCGCAGTACATGCAGCGCCAGCCGTCGCGGGCGAAGAGGGCTCGGCGCGAGATCTTCCGCTGCAGCGTTCGTGGCACGCGCACGTACTGGACGAGCCGGATCACATGCGGCCACGGAAAGGCTCCGGTCGCCGATCTGAGCGGCTGCTCGAGCTCCTCGATCACCTCGGCCTTGCCCTTGAACACGAGCACGTGCGCGCGGCGAACGGTGGTGACGTTCAGCGGCTCGTAGCTGGCGTTCAGGACGAGAACCTGCTGCATCGCCGGAACTTTAGCGGGACATCGCCCTTTCGACGGCTTCCGCTTCTTCGGGTGAAAGCGCGATCGAGGCGCGCCCCCGGTCGAGCTCCTTCATGTAGATCCGGGCATAGTCACGGCCCTGGATCGCGGTGACGACGACGCCGCTGCGCGCCGAGTCGAGCACGGCCAACGAGGCCGACTGATGACCGCCCGTGTCCTCGTAGGCGTCGTAGCGGACGATCGAGACGTTGGTCACGGAGCCGTCGACGCGCCGATCGACCCGCACCAGGCCGGCGGCGATCTCGTCCACCGCGCGGTGGAGATCGTCGATGCGGCCCTGCAGCGAGACGGCGAAGTCGACGAGGTCGGTCTTGCCGTCGCCTAGCAGCACAGCCTGGCCCTCGCGCAGACGTCGCACCCGCAGCACGATCCACCCGACGGCGAGGAGCGCGAGCGCAGCGGCCGCGACGGCAGCGATCGCCGTCCAGGCTGCGGTCGCGCTCGAGACGCTCATGGGCGCTACGCGACCGAGAAGATGACGGGATAGTCGGCGGAGTTGTTGTCGGTCTTCGTCTCGCCCGTCACCGGCCGCACCTCGACCTTCACCGTCACGGTCGACGCGAAGCTGACGGCGGGGAAACCGGTGAAGCTGACCGTCTTCTGCTCGCCCGGGTTGATGAACCCGATCGTCGCGTGCTTGACGATGTTGCCGCCGCTCTGGACGATCGTCAGCGTCACGGGGATGTTCGCCTCCTGCGAGTCGCCCGAGTCCTCGACCGTCACCTGGAAGGTCATGTTCGTGCGCACGGTGATCGTGGTCGTGCTCGACGTGCTCAGCTCGGTTCCCGGCGGCACGACCTTCGTCGAGACGAGGTTCGTGCCGCGCAGCCCGCCGGTGCTCGGCGTGACCGAGCCGCCGCGGATCTTGTCGAGCACCGTCGCCATCGCGCTCGTCGTGACGAGCTCAGAGCTCTGGAGGAAGTTCGAGTCGGGAACGAGCGGACCGCCGCTTGCACTGGTGCCGGTCACGCCCTGGCGCTTGAGCTCGGCCGTGGCCGGATCCTTGAACGAGTCGTCGTAGATCACGTCGCTCGCAAGCAGGCGCTGCATCTGCCCTGCGAGTACGCCACCCGCGCGCGTCGCGTCCTTCGTGCTCGCGGTGGCAGCGAGGGCGCTGGCGAGGCCGTTCAGGCCGCTGACCCGGAACTGCAGCGCCTGGATCAGCGAGTTGTGCTCGTCGCGGAGCGTGCCCGGCGGCGTGATCTCCCGGGCGCGCTGGGCGTCGAGCTGCTCCTGCCGTGCGAGGCCCGCGATCTGCTGCTCGACCTTCGCCTCTTTCACCCCCTGGGCGAGGAGCGTCTGGCTCAGTTGCTTGCCGACCTGCTGCGACGCGCCGGACACCTCGGAGACCTTGCTCATGTAGTCCTTGTACGTCTTCTCCTTGCTCGCCTCGCGGCAGCTCTGGACCCAGAAGACGAGCAGGACGACGATCAGGATGGCGAACGCGATCAGTCCGACCAGGCGCAGAAGCGGCGTCAGGTTGGTCGGCCCCCTCGGCGGCCGCTGCGGCCCGCGGGGGCCACGGCGCGGGATCAGCCGCTCGGTGCGCGAGCTCTCCTGGGTCGGCGGCTCGTCCTCGAAGAAGTCGAAATCGATGTCGGTGTCGTGCTCGCTCACGGGCCGCCCTTTGCAGGAAAAAGTCGGCTCACTCTACCGACTTCACCGGCCGGGGCAGGACTCTCGGTGCCGAACCGAAACCGAAGAAACCGTGGCAGAAGCTGCACTTGCGCTGTCCCCTAGCGAGCTCGTGGCAGGGCGCTACCGACCCCTGCGCCCCCTCGGCAGCGGCGGCTCGGGCTCGGTGTGGCTGGCGCGCGACGAGCGGACGGGCCTCGAGGTCGCGCTGAAGATCGTCGCACGCGAGGGCAAGGCCGCAACCCGGGCCGAGCGCGAGGCGCTTGCCGCGGCGCGCCTGCGACACGAGCGCTGCCTGCGCGCCTACGGTCTAGACCGGGACTCGCGGAACGTCTACATCGCCTACGAGTACGTCCCCGGACAGACGATGCGGGAGGCGCTGCGCGCCGGCGAGCTCGACGACGCCGACGCCGTCGAGACGGCGGCGCAGGTGCTCGAGGGGCTCGCGCACGCGCACGCGCGCGGGATCGTCCATCGGGACGTCAAGCCGTCCAACGTGCTGCTCGCCGAGGGCGTCGAGCTCTCGGCCCGGCTGCTCGACTTCGGTCTCGCCCAGCTCGCCGAGGAGGAGTCGCTGACCGCGACCGGGGATGTGCCCGGCACGCTCGCCTACGTGCCGCCCGAGCGGCTCGTGCACGGCGAGTCCGGCGGCCCACCTGCCGACATCTGGGCCGTGGGAACGATGCTGTGGGAGGCGCTCGCGGGCTGGCATCCGTTCTGGAACGGCTCGCTGCTCGAGACCGCGCGCCGCATCGAGACAGGCGCGGCGCCGCTCGCGAGCGCCCGTCCCGACCTGCCGAAGCCGCTCTGCGCGCTCGTCGACCGCATGCTCGCGGTCGACCCCGGCGCGCGTCCCCCGGCCGCGTCGCTCGCCTTCGAGCTGCGGGACGCCTTTGCCGAGCGGCTGCGGCGGCGCAAGACGAAGACGACGATCCCGTCCCTGAGCGTGCCGCTGCGGCTCGGCGCGCCCGCGCTCGCCGCGCTCTTCGCGGGCTGGACGGCGGCGGCGCTGCCGTTCTTCCCGACGCTCTTCGCGCCACTGCTCGCCCTGCTCGCCGGGGCACTGACGCTCGCCCGGCCTCGGCTCGGGCTCGCGTTCACGCTTGCCGTGCCGGTGCTACCGCTCGGGAATATCTCCTCGGGCCTCGCGTTCGCCTACGCGGCGCTCGCCGCCGGTTGGCTCGCGCTCTCGTGGCGCTCCCCGCGGCAAGGCCTCTTCCTCGCCCTCGGGCCGCTGCTCGCGCCGCTGCTCGCGCTCGGACTGCTGCCGCTGGCCGCGCAGGCGATCGGCAACCGCGTCCGCCGCGCGATCCAGGTCGCTGCGGCCGTCCTCCTGGCCGCGGTCGTGGCCGGCCTACGGCAGGCACCGCTCCCGTTCACCGGCGACACCCCGCCGCAGGGACTCGGCGTCGCCGGCAGCGGCGACCCGCTGGCCGTCGCGAGCGCACTCGTGCGCGCGCTTGCAGCGCACCCGGCGCTGCTCGTCGAAGCACTCGTGTTCGCCGCCGCGGCCGTTGCGCTGCCGCACGCGAGAGAGCGCGGCCTGTGGGGAATCGCAGGCCTCGGCGCCGGCTTGATCGCCTGCGCGGTGCTGCCCGTGCCCGCCGTTGCGGCTGCGCCGCTCGTCGTCGCGGGATGGTCCACGTGCATCATTCTGGCGCTGCAGGCCCGGAGTTAGAGTTCAACGCCGGGGAATAACCCGCGCGCATGAGCGTACTGCGGAACATCGAGCACAAGATCGAAGGCCTTTTCGAGGGTGTCTTCGGCCGTGCCTTCCGCACCCACGTGCAGCCGGTCGAGCTCGCGCGGAAGCTCGTCAAGGAGATGGAGGACCACCGGGTGATCTCCGTCTCGCGCGTCTATGCGCCGAACGAGTACATGGTCTACCTCGCCCCCTCGGATCGCGAGCAATTCGACAGCTACGAGGACTCGCTGCGCAGCGAGCTGCAGGACTACGTCGCCGAGAACGCGCGTCGCGAGCGCTACGAGCTGCTCTCGCCTCCGGAGGTGAAGTTCGAGACCGACGACGACCTCGAGATGGGCGAGTTCGGAATCGCGACGCGCATGGTGCAGAGCGCCGTGCCACAGCCGGGCGAGCCCGAGCCGGAGGCGGCGCCGGGCGCGACGATGGTCTATCGCAAGCCGGTCGAGACCGAGGCCGTCTCGGTCGAGGACCTTGGGCTCGGCCGCGAGGTCGTCAGCCTCAGCTTCGACGGCACCAAGCACGAGATCGACGGCGGCCGCGCGACGATCGGCCGCTCGAAGGACTGCGACATCCAACTCGCCGACCCGAACGTCTCGCGCAAGCACGCGGAGGTGCGACAGGAAGGCGCGGCCTACTGGGCGGTCGACCTCGACTCGACGAACGGGATGGAGGTGAACGGGCGCCGCCAGAAGCGCGTGAAGCTGCGGCAGGGCGATCGCATCACGCTCGGCTCGACCGAGCTCGTCTTCCGGCGTGAGACGGAGGCGGACTAGTGCCCCTTCCGGTAACGCCGTCCAGCCTCGGGTTCGCGAGCGCCGCGCTCGTTCGCGGCCGAAGTTCGTTGCCCTGGCAAGATCGACGGCGGTACGTGGCGCCGCGTGATGGCGCGCGAGAAGCGGTGACGGATTGCCTGGAGGGGCTTTGATCCTCGGGTCCGTCGCCGTCGAGCAGGCGCTGCTCGTCCTGAAGCTCGCGTTTCTCGTCCTGCTCTACCTGTTCATCTGGAGGATCGTGCGCTCGGCCGCACGCGACGTACGCATGCCGCAGGAGAGCTTCGTGCTCGCGCCGGGATCCGTGCCGGGGCTCGCGCAGGGAGAGCCCCAGATCCAGAGTGGACGCCTCGTCGTCGTCAAGAGCCCGGCGCTCGACGAGGGCGAGACGTTGACCCTCGACTCGGCGGCGCTGCTCCTCGGCCGCGGCGCGACGAACGACGTCAACCTCGCGCGAGACGAGTACGCCTCCACGAAGCACGCGCGGATCGAGCCGCGCCGGGACGGCGTCTGGGTCGAGGACGTGGGCTCGACGAACGGGACGTACCTGAACGGCATCCAGCTGACGCGCGCGAAGCGCCTGACCGACGGCGATATCGTCCGGGTCGGCGAGACCGAGCTGAGGTACGAGACGTGAGCGCCCGGCTCGGCCAGACCGCGAGCCTCACCGACACCGGCCGGCGGCGGCGGCACAACGAGGATGCTTACGTCTGCGAGCCGCCGCTGTTCGCCGTCGCGGACGGGATGGGCGGCGCGCAGGCCGGGGAGCTCGCGTCGGGGCTCGCGGCCGCAGCGCTGCGCGAAGACAGCGCGGAGCAAGTGGGCGGCGAGGAGCGGGTCGACGAGCTGATCCAGGAGGCGAACCGCCGCGTCTACCAGCGGCAGTCGCAGGACGCCTCGGCCTCCGGCATGGGCACGACGATGACGGTCGCGCTCGTCGAGGACGGTCGCGTCGTGATCGGACACGTCGGCGACTCGCGCGCGTACCTGATCCGGGACCGGCGCCTGGAGCAGCTGACGGAGGACCATTCGCTCGTGGCGGAGCTCGTACGCAACGGGAAGCTCTCGCCCGAGGAGGCAGAAGGCCACCCTCAGCGCTCGGTGATCACGCGCGCGCTCGGCACCGATCCCGACGTCGACGTCGACACCTTCTCCGTCGAGACCAGGCCGGGCGACCTCTTCCTGCTCTGCTCCGACGGGCTGACGTCGATGGTCGGGGACGAGCGGATCCTGCGCGAGGTCGACCGCAACCGGGGCGACCTCGACGCGGCCGCCAAGGCGCTCGTTCGCGCCGCGAACAAGGGCGGCGGCGACGACAACATCACCGTCATCTTCTTCGAGATCGCCAGCGGCGACGACCTCGAGCGGACGGTGATGCTGCCACCCGTCTCCGACGACGACGAGGAGACGCTCGACGAGCACCGCGGCGTCCCCGTGATCGAGACGGCGGAGCCGGTACCGCCGAGGCGCGAGGGAAGCCACGCCGGGCGGCGCGCGCTGCTCGCGCTGCTAGCGCTCGTCGTGCTCGCCGGCGCCTGCGGCTTCGTCGCCTGGGGGCTCTGGCGGTCGCACTTCGTCGGCGCCGAGGACGACGGCCACGTCGCCGTCTACCAGGGCGTCCCCTGGAATCTCGTCGGCAACGTCCGCCTCTACCGCGCGGTCTACGTCAGCCCGCTGCTCGCGACCCAGCTGAGCGAGGCGGAGCGGCGACGGCTCTTCGACCACACGCTGCGAAGCGACGACTCGGCTCGGGCCGCCGTCCGCCGCTACGAAGGGCAGATCGGAGCGAGATGAACGCCAGGAACCGCGAGCTGGCGAACCTCGTCGCGGTCGGCGCGCTGACGGCGCTCGGGTTCGCGAGCGTCTACATCGCCCGGCAGGAGGTCGTCTCGACGGCCTCGCTCTCGTACGCGGGCTTCTTCTTCGCGCTCTACCTCGCCGCGCATCTCGTCGCGCGGCTGACGGTGCCGGACGCCGACCCGTATCTGCTGCCGATGGCCGGCCTGCTGACCGGGATCGGGTTGACCGAGATCTACCGGCTGAACCCGTCCGACGCCTTCCGCCAGGGGCTGTGGATCGTCGTCGCCCTCGCCGCCTTCGCGGCGACGCTCTTTCTGCTCCAGCACGACTACCGACGACTGGAGAGCTACAAGTACCTCTTCGGCCTGAGTGCGATCGGCCTGCTGGTCCTGCCGGCTTTGCCGGTGCTCGGGACGAGCGTCAACGGCGCCCGCCTGTGGGTCCACGTCGGCTCGCTCCAGTTCCAGCCCGGCGAGCTGGCGAAGGTCTTCCTGATCGTCTTCCTCGCCGGGTACCTGCGCGAGAAGCGCGAGGTGCTCGCGCAGGGACGGCTGAAGGACTTCGGGCCCCTGCTGCTGATCTGGGGCGGCGCGATGCTCGTTCTCGTCGAGACCAACGACCTGGGCTCGGCGCTCCTCTACTTCGGGATCTTCCTCGCAATGCTCTACGTCGCGACCGCCCGCGTGCTCTACGTCGCGCTCGGAACCGGGCTCTTCCTCGCCGGCGCCTTCGCCGTCTACCACTTCGTCGGCCATGTCCGCGACCGGATCACGATCTGGCTCCATCCCTGGACCGACCACGCGGTCTACTGCTCGCTCAACGGCAAGATGCTGCCGCGGCAGGACTGCGCGAGCTACCAGCTCGTCAAGTCGCTCTACTCCGTCGCGCACGGGAGCTGGTTCGGCACCGGGCTCGGCAAGGGGACGTTCCGGACGACCGATGGCGGTCAGCTGATCCCGTACCTGAACACGGACTTCATCTACTCGGCGCTCGCACAGGAGCTCGGCCTCGTCGGCGTCGCAGCCCTGTTGCTGGTCTACATGCTCGTCGTTGCGCGCGGCTTCAAGATCGCGATGCTCGCCGACGACGGCTTCTCCAAGCTGCTGGCGATCGGCCTCACGTTCGCCTTCGCGCTGCAGACGTTCATCATCGTCGGCGGGATCCTGCGGCTGATCCCGCTGACGGGCATCACGTTGCCGTTCGTCTCGTACGGAGGCTCGAGCGTCGTCGCCAACTTCGTCCTGCTCGCCGGGCTCCTGCTCATCTCCAACCGTGCGAACGCGGAGCGAGGATGAACCGCCAGATCGCGAAGCTCGCGCTCGTCGGCGTCGCACTCGTCGCGGCGCTGATCGTCGCGACGACGTACTGGCAGACGTGGGCGACCGCAGGGCTCAACGACCGGCAGGACAACGAGATCCAGCGCGTGGCGCAGTTCTCGATCAAGCGCGGCCTGATCCGCGCCGCCGACGGCACCGTCCTCGCGTCGAACCGGATCAAGAAGGCGGGGGGGCAGAAGCTCTACTTCCGCCGCTACCCGCAGGGCGGCCTGTTCTCGCACGTCGTCGGGTACTCGACGCAATCGCGCTCGCGCTCGGGCCTCGAGTCGTCGCTGAACGACTACCTGACGGGCTCGAACCAGAACCTCGACACGGTGCTGAAGACGACGCTGCAGCGCATCCGGGGCGCGACGATCAAGGGCAACAACGTCTGGCTGACGCTGAAGCCGGGCGCCCAGCGCGTCGCGATGCAGCAGCTCGCCGGCAAGTGCGGCTCGGTGGTCGCGCTCGACCCGCGCACGGGCAAGGTGCTGGTGATGGCCTCGCGGCCGACGTTCGACCCGAACCTCGTCGAGAAGGACTTCGCGCGGATCAACAACATCAGCGCAGCCTGCCGTCCGGCGGCGCCGCTCCTGAACCGCGCCACCGACGGCCTCTTCGTTCCCGGGTCGATCTTCAAGGTCGTGACGAGCGCCGCGGCGCTGGACTCGGGCAAGTACACGATCGACTCCCGCTTCCTCGACCGGGGCTACTGCATCGAGTACGGCAAGAAGGTCTTGAACTTCGGCGATCAGGGCGGCCCCGAGGTCTTCGGCTCGGTCAACTTCCTCCAGGCGCTGCAGCACTCGATCAACGCGGTCTTCTGCGAGATCGGAAATGCAATCGGCGCCGGGCGCGTCCTCGGCACCTCGAAGCAGTTCGGCTTCTACGACGACCCGCCGCTGGAGACACCTGGCAACGAGCGCTCGCCGAGCGGGCTCTACAACCGCGGCAAGCTCTTCTACCCGGGCGACCCGTCCACCCAGGTCGACTCCGGCCGCCTCGCGTTCGGTCAGGAGCGGATGCTGACGACACCGCTGCAGATGGCGATGGTGGCGGCGGCGGTCGCGAACAAGGGCGTGATCATGGAACCCCACGTCGTCGATCGCATCACCGCTCCCGGTGGCGCGGTCGTGAAGCGCGTACGGCCGTCGAAGGACCGCCGTGCGATGAGGAGGGCGACGGCGAACGACCTCGTGCAAATGATGGAGGCCGTCGTCACCGGCGGAACCGGCACCGCGGCGCAGATTCCCGGCGTCCGCGTCGCCGGCAAGACGGGCACCGCGGAGACCGGCGGCCCAGGGACGCCGAATACGACGTGGTTCATCTCCTTCGCCCCCGCGGGCGCCGCTCGGGTCGCGATCGCGGTCGTGCTGCAGAATCAGCGCGGCTCCGGCGGCACCACCGCGGCGCCGATCGCACTGGCCGTGATGCAGGCGATCCTCGCCGGAAGGTCGAATCCCTAACCTCTGAGTAGGACATGGCCGTCTCCGACACCCTGATCGGCTCCGTCTTCGACGGCCGCTATCGCATCGAGCGAAAGCTGGGCGCCGGCGGGATGGCGGACGTCTATCTCGCGGAGGACCAGGAGCTCGGCCGCCGCGTCGCGATCAAGATCCTCAACGACCGGCACGCGGCCGACGACTCGTTCATCGAGCGCTTCCGCCGCGAGGCCAAGAACGCCGCCGGGCTGAGCCATCCGAACATCGTCTCGATCTACGACCGCGGCGAGGCCGAGGGCACGTACTACATCGCGATGGAGTACCTCGACGGGCGGTCGCTGAAGGAGCTGATCGTCGGTCGCGGCCCCGCGCCGGTGAAGCTGGCGATCGACTATGCGCGCCAGGTCCTGTCGGCCGTCGGCTTCGCGCACAAGCACGGGATCGTCCACCGCGACATCAAGCCGCACAACGTGCTCGTCGGCCAGGAGGGACGGCTGAAGGTGACGGACTTCGGAATCGCCCGCTCGGGTGCGAGCCAGATGACGGAAGTCGGGTCGATCATCGGCACCGCGCAGTACCTCTCGCCGGAGCAGGCGCGCGGGGCGCCCGTCGACCAGACCTCCGACCTCTATTCCGTCGGCGTCGTGCTCTTCGAGATGCTGACCGGGCAGGTGCCGTTCACGGGCGAGACCCCGCTCGAGATCGCGATGAAACACCTCTCTGAGGTGCCGCGCCCGCCCTCCGAGCTGCGGCCGGAGGTGCCGCACGACCTCGACTCGCTGGTGTTGCGCGCGCTGGCCAAGGATCCCTCCGAGCGGTACCAGAGCGCCGAGGAGATGGACGCCGACCTCGCCCGGGTCGCGGAAGGGCTGCCGGTCGATCCCGAGACCGAGACGGCGGCCACGGCCGTCCTCTCCGGCTCCGGGCTGCTCGCCGCCGCGCCGACGTCCGTGCTCACGCGCCCGACCACCGCCACGCCCACGCGTGCCGCGCCGCCCGGTGCGGCGCCGCCTGCCGGCTACTACGGCT
>Ga0126311_10000347_pt1 | contig 22101 bp, 14 predicted proteins | sample Plot61_FD_92539 | JGI IMG/M metagenome (GOLD analysis project Ga0126311, IMG submission 92539) | Serpentine soil microbial communities from UC McLaughlin Reserve, CA, USA - Plot61 | ecosystem: Environmental > Terrestrial > Soil > Grasslands | place: USA: UC McLaughlin Reserve, Lake County... | reverse complement strand
CCGCGCCGCACGCGCTTCTCGACGACGCGGCACCAGCCGACGCGCGTGTCGGACAAGTCCCTGTCCCACTCGTCGTACTCGAAGGCTTCCTCGCCCTGCTCCAAAGCCTGCTCCGAGGACTCGCCCGCCATCCAGCGCTCCGCGCCCGTGAGCATCTCCTCTCCGTCGGAGTCGGAGGCGTCCATCGCGGCCCACGCGTTGAATAGCTCGCGCGCGTCGCGGCGGCGCTGCTCTCGGCGGCGCTCGTCCGAAGAAGAGTCTTCGCCCTCGTCGCCGTCGGCTTCGAGGTTCGACTGCGCGCCGCGCTGCTCGTCTTCGTCCTGCTGCTCGTCGCCTTCGGCCTGACGCTCGGCGATGTCGGGCGCGACCGACTGGAAGAGCGTGTAGACGCGCGAGGTCGCCATCAACGTGTCCGCGACCGAAGCGTCCTCCGCCGTCAGATAATCGACGACGATTGTCTCAAGCTCCGAGACGACCTGACCGTAGAGAGTGCGCGCGTCTTCGAGCGCGCCGCCGCAGAGAGTTATCTGGAACAGAAGCTCGAAGGGGACGAGCGTGACGGGCAGGCCGACGATGCGCGGGCGGTTGCGTCGAAGGTGCGCGCGCACGAGGTCAAGGTCGCGGGCGAGCCCGCGGTACGCGCGGCGCAGGCGGCGGTCGATGCGCCCGTTCTCAAGCGTGCCGAAGATTTTTGTCGCCAGGCCCGGTTGAGGGAAGAGCGACAGCACGGCGCGGTAGTCGCCGCCTTCGGGGAGATTCCGCCTGTTCGCTTCCGCGAGTCGGGCTTCTTCTTCGGGCGCGAGCGCGCGCTCGGACTTCGAAGGGTCGTTGATGTAGCCGTCGAGCGCGAAGGCGTCGAGCGCGTCGGCGTTCTCCCGCGAGTAGAGTTCCGAAAGCGAGGTGTAAGCGGCGCGCAGGTCGCGCGCGTCGCGCTCGTGCGTGCCGAACTCTATCTGGCCCGCGGCGTGCGCTGCGAGGACTTTGTAGAGTCGGAAGTCCAACGTCTCGTCTTCGAACTCGGAGACGTTCGAGGGCAGGTGAATCGTGCGGCCGTCGCCTATGCGCTGCTCGTCGGGCACGGCCGCGAGCGGCGCGACCTCGACCGCGTGCCCCGTCAGGGCCTCGACGTACAGGCGCAAAGTCTGCGCGACCTCTTCGAGCGCGAGCCCGCTCTGCTCGCCCGCCTTCAACTGCTCGTTGCTGCGACGCGTCTCAAGCGCGAAGTAGCTGCGGCGCGCGCGCCCGGAGACGTTCTCGCCGAGCAGCCCCTCGCGCGCCCACGCGCGGAACTGCTCCACCGTCACAGAGCGCAGCGCTTGCGGGGCCGAGCGCATGCAGGAGATGGCGGCCTCCGCGTCCACGCGCGCCACCTCCTGCACGGCCTCAATCACGTTGAGCGCGAGGTCGCGCGCGCGCGCGCCGCCGACGTGCGGGGGGTCTGCGAGCGAGCGGAACGTCTGCGGCCCCGTGCGCGCGAGCGCGACGAGGCAAGCGTTGTTGTGCGCCGCGACCGAACGAAGCAGCGCGCCCCACGCGTCGAAGGCAGCGGGGAAGAGTCGGAGCACTTCGCCCCCGGCGACGAGCACGTGAAGCGCCGCAGCGCCGCCGCGGTCTAAGAAGCCCTCCGACTGGCGGAAGAGGCGAAGCACGTCTCCCGACTTCAACCCCTCGGATGCTCCCGGCAGCGCCGCCCACATGTCGGCCGCAAGACCGCCCACGCGCGACGCGAAGACTTGGGCCAGGGAGAGCGCCGCGTCCCACACTTCCGCGCGCGCCTCGTCGCCCTCTCGACCTCCGACGGCTACGCCCTCATCAATCTCCGCGTCGAACGCGTTGAGGCGCGCGGCCGCTAACTTAGTCGCGTTGACGAAGTCGGCGCCGTGACGCGCGGAGCGCCGCGAGATTTCGTGCGCGACCTCGAAGACGCGCCGTAGTCGTTCGGCGTCTTGAACGGCGCGCGCGACTTCGGGCGCGGCGCGGTAAGTCTCAAGCGCCGTCGAAGTCGAGAGCGACAACTGCCGAGAGCAGACCTCGAAGAGCGCGAGCCTTGCCACGCGCGGCACCGACTCAAGCTCCGACGCGCCCGAAGAGAGGAACGCCGTGCCCGTCTCCACGTCCGCCCCGACGAGCCTTCGCCCCATCTCGCCCCACGCGCGCAACTCCTCCGCGTCGAGCACGCGCGCGGCCTCCGGCACCACGCGCAGGAAATCTACGCCCGCGCGCAGAGAGAGCGACGCGAGCCCCGCGCCAACTTCGAGCGCCGCGCGCGCCAGCGGCGCGGGCAGCTTGCCTATCTCGCGCGCAAGCCCCGCGATAGTCCGCCGCTCGGAAGCCGAGCGCACAGACCGCAGGCGCTCGCGCAACTCCTTTTCGAGCGGCCGCGCCGCCGCGTCGCGCTCCGCGTCCTCGGAATCGAAAATGTACTTCTCAGGCATCGCCGGCGTTCAGCTTAAAATGTCTAAGTCGAAACGGCAATCAACCACTGCGCCGCGAAGTAGGTGGAAAGTATCAGCGCCTGCGCGCCCTTGAACTCGCCTTTAAAGCGATTCCACGCCAGCGCCGAATCCGACGCCACGAACAGCAACGCGCCCGCCGCCGCCCACGCGCCGCCGTCGGCCCCCGCGCCCGACCAGCGACTCAAAGCCGCCCACGCCATCAACAGAATCGCGGCCACGTACACGACCACCGCCGCCTTCAACTTCCCAAACCCCCGCCACAAAAGCCCTAACATCGACACCCCGTAAACCAACAGCGCCGCCGCCGCCCAAACGCTCCACGCCCCCACGCCCGAAGCGAACGCCGCCACGTAGAAGACATGCGCGAACAGAAAGCTCACCAACCCCGCCACGAACCTGTCCCGCGGCCACATCAGAAACACGTCCCCCACGAGCGAACACAAAAGCCCCGCGACGACGAGCAACTTATAGTTTGCCCCCGTCTCATGCTTCGTCTGCAACGCCACTAAAATTATGAGGACGACCGTCAGCGGCTTAAGCACGTAGAAGTGAAGACGCGGCCCTCTGTACTCGGCGCGTATGGTGAACGACGCCGAAGCGACGATGAGAAATGACAATGCCGCCGTCGTCAACTTCATTCGACGCTCCTGAATGTCCGGCGCGACGGGTTCTCAAATCACGGTCGTTACTATCTCGCGGATGCTGCGTTGTAAATCCCTGTCGTCGGTGATGGGCGAGCAGAGGGCGACTTCGGCGGCGGCGGTGGCGGGGATGCCGCGGGAGGTCAGTTGGGCCGCGTAGATTAGGAGGCGCGTGGAGACGCCCTCTTCGAGGCCGTGGCCGCGGAGGTTGCGAACCTTCTGGCCTATCTGTACCAAGTCGCGCGCGGCCTGTAGGGACACGCCGCCTTCGCGCGCGACCACCTCGGCTTCCAGCTCGGCGGGCGGGTAGTCGAACTCTAAGGCGACGAAGCGCTGGCGCGTGGACTGCTTGAGGTCTTTGAGTATCGACTGGTAGCCGGGGTTGTAGCTGACGACGAGCATGAAGTCGGGCGGCGCGTCTAAGATAGTCCCGCGCTTCTCTATGGGTAGGCGTCGGCGGTCGTCGGTGAGCGGGTGGATGATGACGACGGTGTCTTTGCGCGCTTCGACGACTTCGTCGAGGTAGCAGATGGCCCCGCCGCGCACGGCCGCCGTGAGCGGGCCGTCGTGCCAGACGGTCTCGTTGCCTTCGAGGAGGAAGCGGCCGACGAGGTCTGTCGCCGAGAGGTCTTCGTGGCAGGCGACGGTGATGAGCGGGCGTCCCAAGCGCCAGGCCATGTGCTCGACGAAGCGCGTCTTGCCGCAGCCCGTCGGGCCTTTGAGCATGACGGGCAGGCGGGCGGCGTGCGCGGCCTCGAACAACTCGACCTCGCCGCCGACGGCGAGATAGAACGGCTCGTCAGTTACGACGTACTCTTCGATTGCTCTCTCGGGCATGGCTCAAAATTCAGGGTTCCAAGTTTCAAGTTCCAAGTCTCAAGTTAGAAGGCTAAGGCTCTTAACTCGAAACTTGGAACGTGGAACTTTGAACTATTCAGACCGTTTCCGTTATCCTGTACGTTACTCGTAAAGCATCGACAAACGTTTGCGGGTCATCTTAGCACCTGCGGCCGCGAATTGGCATCGGCGGCGATTTCAGAGGGTTTTTAGAGAATGAAGATTGCTGTGGCGATGAGCGGCGGCGTCGATTCTTCGGCGGCGGCCGCCATGTTGAAGGAGCAGGGGCACGAGCTAGTCGGCTTCACGATGCAGCTCTGGAACCAGCGCCGGAACCTGACCGTGGACGAGCACGGCGAGCCCATGCCCTCGCGCTGCTGCTCGCTCGACGACGTGTACGACGCGCGGCGCGTGGCAGAGGAGTTGGGCTTCCCCTTTTATGTTTTGAACCTTGAGCGCGAGTTCGAGCGCGACGTGGTCGGGCCTTTCGTTCAGAGTTATCTGGAAGGCGAGACGCCCATCCCCTGCGTCGCGTGCAACAGCCGTTTGAAGTTCGCCTCGCTCGACCGGACGGCCCTGAGCGTCGGCTGCGAGAAGGTCGCGACGGGCCATTACGCGCGCGTACGTTTCGACGCGGAGTCGAACCGTCACAAGCTGCTTCGCGGCAGGGACGCGCGCAAGGATCAGTCATACTTCCTCTGGGAGTTGACGCAGGGACAGCTCTCGCGCTCGCTCTTCCCGCTCGGGGAGATGTCGAAAGAGGAGGCGCGCGAGGCGGCGCGGCGTCACGGCCTCGGCGTCGCGGAGAAGAGAGAGTCGCAGGAGATTTGCTTCGTGCCCGACGGCGACTACGCGGGCTTCATAGAGCGCTACCTCGAAGCCGAGGGGCGTGAAGGCGAGAGGCCCGCGCGCGGCGAGATTGTTGACACGCAGGGGCGCGTCGTCGGGCATCACGCGGGCGTCCACCGCTACACGACGGGCCAGCGCCGCGGGATAGGCGTGCCGCGCCAACTGCCGCTCTACGTCGTGCGCGTCGAGCCGGAGACGAACCGCGTCGTCGTCGGCGACGCGGAAGAGTTGTCGAGCGCCGAGTTCAACGCCGCGGGCGTCAACTGGATATCCTTCGAAGAGCCCTCGGGGCCGGTGCGCGCCGACGTTCGCGTGCGCTACAGGCACACGGAGTCGCCCGCGACCATCACGCCGCTCCCCGGCGGCCGCGTGCGCGTGCGGTTCGACGAGCCGCAGCGCGCCGTCACGCCCGGCCAGGCTACGGTCTTCTACCGCGGCGAAGAGGTCGTCGGCGGCGGCTGGATTATGAAGGGCGAATAGGCGACCGGCACACGGCCCGCGCCGCCCGCGCCGCTGTGACCGCCGTCATTTCACTATTCCTCACGCTTCTGTTAAAGTCTCGCGCGCTACGCAATCGGACTGCGGTCTGCGACAGACCCCGACAAGACCTTTCCCTGTAACCTCATTCGACGTAACAGTCTTTAGAAGGAGCCCCGGCGAGGGCCGTCTCTCTAAACTTCTTCCTCCACCCAAGCTCAGAACCCACAGTCTTCGGCCTCCGCGTGGCCGCCACCCGCGTGGCGGTGATGCCCCCTCTCTGACTCTTCGCGCGGCGGGGGCGGGAGAACTTCCAAGGAGATAGCATTGCTATGCGAAACAGATCCCCCAGATTTACGGCTCTTCTACTGTCGCTCCTCATCACGTCGGGCGGCCTCGTCTCGCCCGCACGCGCGAGCGCCGGTAAGCGCGGCGGCAAGTCAGCGCCGCCGTCGAAGTCCTCGCCCCAGTCGCAGCAGGAGCAGTACGAGGCGCTCCTGAAGAAACGCGTCGAGGACGCCGCGCGCATCAAGGCGCGCATAGAACAGACGCGCGCGCGCGCCGCCGAGCTGCGTGCGCAGGCGCGCACGGAGAAGTCGCAGCATGAGAAGGTCGTCTTCTCCTTCACGTCGGCGGACTCGGCGCAGGGCATCTCGGGCTCGGTCACGGACAAGGTCTCGGGCGTGACGCTCCGCTTCGAGTCGAAGGTGCAGGGAGAGCTACTGGCCTCGCGCATCTCGAACCGCTTCGGCGCGACGCTCATCGAGTACTTCGAGGCCGAGCGGGCGCTCGTGACCGACCCCGTCACGGGCGTCCAGTCTTACGAGCCCGCGCCGCTGCTCCGCTTCGACGGCGTCATGTACAGGGAGATGAACGGGCCGATGGCCGAGGCGATGGGCCACTTCGCCTCCGCGGTCGAGGGCGACCTGCTGCGCAAGCTCGCCTTCTACCTCGTCGATTACCTCCCCGGCGAAGACCTTGAGACGGAGAGGCGCGGGCTCGAAGTGCCCTTCCAGGCGATGCAGAAGCTCTACGAGTCGGCCGCGATAGGCGAGTACGGCGGCGGCGAGCTAAAGACCGCGCGGCGCTACGGCGCGAAGCGCTTCGAGGAGACGAAGTCGCTGCCGCCGCGACGCGACCACGAGCCGATAGTCGCGCAGCCGGTGGACTGCGAGAAGTACCAGTGCGCATACGTCGACAGCCACGACTTCCAGCTCAGCTCCGAGGGCGGCTACGTCGTCAAGAGCCTCTCGCCGCGCCTCCCGCTCTCGCACAACTTCGCGCCCCCGTACGTGCGCGGCACCGACGACCACCACCACGACGACGACGCGGTCGCCGCCGCCGCGCGGGGCAAGTCCAAAAACTCGAAGTATAAGATTATCAGGACGAGCGCCGCGGCGCGCGCGCCCCGAGCCCCCCGAGCCCCACGGCGGCGCGACGACGCCTCGCAGGTCGGCGACTGCTTCGGGCGCTGCGGCCCCGGCTGCGGCGACTGGTCGCACCAGTGGATAGGCGACCCCGTGGTCATAGCCGACTTCACCTACTGCGAGCCGCCCGACCCGGACAGTTGGATGCCCGATTGCAGCACCTTCTGCTGTAGCACGGAGCGGCGCGTCACGTCCTACGCGGGCACGGCCGTACACACGGCGCACGGCAAGGTGACGTTCGGCTCTGTCGCGCACGACGCGTGCGTCCGCGCCCTCGGCCTGCCCGCGTGGCTCACCTCGCTCCCAGGCATGCCCTGCTTCCCCGAACTGCTGCTCGCGGCCGACTGCTACGTCATCCCCGGCGTCGGCGAAGAGCAGACGTGGAGCTACATCGGCCCGCACGCCGAAGGCTGGGACGCATACACGGGTAACTGCTGCGTCACCATCGGCCCCATCTCGTAAACCCACTCGCAACGTTCGAGAGCCCCGGAAGGGCGACGGATAAGGGGCGCGCCGTCGGAAACGCCGGCCGCCTTCCGCCGCCCCTCCGGGGCTCTCGGGCGAACGGCCGGCCGCCCCCTGCTTTCGCCTAAACCTTTCCCGCGCGCTGCTCGTAATAGAAGCGGCCCCGAGTCTCCCTTTCGGGGCCGATAAATTTAGGGTAGAAAGCCGCAATAACATATGACACGTGGAAGCAAGATAGTCTTAATCCTGCTCGGAGTCTTTACGGTGCTCGCGCTCGCCGTCGCGCTCGTCGTCGCGCTCGTGGTCATCTCGGTCGGGGGCGAGCCCGACGTACACGACAACAGCGTGCTCGTTTTGAAGGTCGAGGGCTCGCTGCCCGACTACGCGAACGCAGACCCGCTCGCGGCGCGCTTCTTCGGCGCGGAGACCAACTCGCTCTCGAACCTGCTGCTGCAACTCCGCAAGGCGAAGGCCGACAAGCGCGTCGGCGCGGTGCTCTTAGACGTGGGGATGCTACAGGCGGGCTGGGCTAAGTCCGAGGAGATTCGCGACGCGGTCGCGGACTTCCGCAAGTCGGGCAAGCCCGCCTACGCCTACATGGAGTACGGCTCGGACAAGGAGTACTTCGTCGCGACCGCGGCCGAGCGCGTGTACGTCGCGCCCATCGGCGACCTCTTCGTCAACGGGCTCGCGGCCAACGTGATGCACTTCCGCGGCTCGTTCGACAAGCTCGGCATCACCTGGGACGCTTACCAGATAGGCAAGTACAAGACCGCGCCCGAGCAGTTCACGCGCAAGGACATGAGCGAGGGCGAGCGAGAGACGATCAACTCTCTGCTCGACGGCATATACGGCCGCTACGTCTCCGTCATCGCCGAGACGCGCCACAAGTCCGAGGAGGACGTGCTCGCCTTCGTCGACGATGCCCCGCACAACGCGGTGCGCGCGCAGGAGGCGGGCTTCATAGACGGCGCGCTCTACCGCGAGGAGGTGGAGAACGAGCTTAAGAAGCGGCTCGGCTACAAGGACGACGAGAGGCTGCACAAGGTCTCGTCGGCCGAGTACAGGCGCATCAGCCCCGAGTCCCTGGGGCTGAACACGGGCGAGACCATCGCGGTCGTCTTCGCGTCGGGCGCGATAGGCTCGGGCAGTTCGAGCGACGGCTCGCTCGGCGGCGAGCAGATGGTCGGCTCTGACACGGTGGTCAGGGCCATCAACGACGCGCGCGACAACAAGAGCGTGAAGGCAATCGTGCTGCGCGTGGACAGCCCCGGCGGCGTCACGTACCCGTCAGACCTCATCTGGAAGGCCGTCGAGGAGGCGAAGAAGAAGAAGCCCGTCGTCGTCTCCATGAGCGACCTCGCCGCGTCGGGCGGCTACTACATCGCGACGGGCGCGGACAAGATAGTCGCGGAGCCCCTGACGCTGACGGGCTCCATCGGCGTCTTCGCTTACAAGCCCGTCATCAAAGGCTTCTACGACTGGATAGGCGTGTCGAGCGAGTACGTCATGCGCGGGAAGAACTCCGGCATGTTCCGCGAGACCGAGCCCTTCTCGCCCGACGAGCGCAAGAAGTTTCAGAGCAACATGGACGACTTCTACTGGAAGCAGTTCCTCCCGAAGGTGCAGGAGGGGCGACACTTTCCAGACATAGAGGCCGTGGACGCGGTCGCGCAGGGGCGCGTGTGGACGGGCGCGCAGGCGAAGGAGCGCGGGCTCGTTGACGAGTTCGGCGGCATGGAGAAGGCCGTCGAGATAGCGAAGCAGCTCGCGAAGATTCCCGCCGACAAGGGCGTGCGCCGCGTCGTCTACCCCGCGCCGCGCGGCCTCCTCCAGCAGTTCTTCGGCGGCGAAGACGACGAGGACGCCGCCAGCGTACGCGCCGAGCAGCAGCGCGCGGCCTACATCAACTCCATGCCCAAGGAGATGCGTCCGCTCCTGCGCCGCGCGGCCCTCTTCGACCGCCTCGGCCAGAACCAGACGCTCGCCATCGTCCCCTTCGAGTTGAAGATCGAATAACAGAACCGGGAGCGGTAGCGACCGGGTAGGTCTAACACAGAGACACGGAGGGACGGCTAAAGCGGCGCTCATTCGGGCGCGCCCTCCCCCTGGGAGCGCGGGCATCCTGCCCGCCATGAGCGCCGCAGGCGCGAAGACTGAGAAGCGCCGTGACTCAACCTTGAGTCACGGCGCTTCTTCTTCAAGCGTGCTTTGGCACGCTTCGGCGGGCAGGGATGCCCGCGCTCCCGGCTAGAGGTCGCGTTCAAGTGGGCGCCGCTGTAGTCGAACTTAGCCGTCCCTCCGTGTCTCCGTGGTTATGTTTCTTGCGACCCGCCCGCTACCGCCCGCGGTTCCGTTCTTACTTTCGACTTGCTTCTATCCTCTCCTCGCCGCCCATGTACGGCCTGAGCGCTTCGGGGATGCGGACTGAGCCGTCCTGCTGTTGGTAGCTCTCTAAAATCGCGAGCCACGTGCGGCCGACGGCGAGGCCCGAGCCGTTGAGCGTGTGTACGTACTCGGGCTTCGCGCCGCCCGCCCGCCGGAAGCGTATCTGCGCGCGCCGCGCCTGGTACGACTCGAAGTTCGAGCAAGAGGAGATTTCGCGGAAGGTGTTCTGCGAGGGCAGCCAGACCTCTATGTCGTAAGTCTTCGCGGACGCGCCGCTCATGTCGCCCGTCGAGAGCGTGACGACGCGGTAGTGGAGCCCGAGCTTCTGAAGGATGGTCTCGGCGTCGCGCGTCAAGCCTTCGAGCTCTTCGTAAGAGTTCTCGGGGAGCGAGAGCTTGACGAGCTCGACCTTGTCGAACTGGTGCTGGCGTATCACGCCGCGCGTGTCGCGCCCGTAGGAGCCCGCCTCGGAGCGGAAGCAGGGCGTGTAGGAGACGAACTTCACGGGAAGCTCCGACGCGTCGAGAATCTCCTCGCGGTGTATGTTCGTCACGGGCACTTCGGCCGTGGGAATCAGGTAGAGCCCGCGCTCGTCCGTGAGCTTGAAGAGGTCCGACTCGAACTTCGGAAGCTGGCCCGTGCCGAAGAGAGAGTCGCGGTTGACGATGAAGGGCGGGAGCGTCTCCTCGTAACCGTGCTCGCGCGTGTGCGTGTCGAGCATGAAGTTTATGAGCGCGCGCTCCAACCGCGCGCCCGCGCCGCGGAGTATGGCGAAGCGCGCGGTGGCAATCTTCGCCGCGCGTTCGAGGTCGAGTATGTTGAGCCGCGTGCCTATGTCCACGTGATCCTGCGGCTCGAAGTCGAAGCGCGGGGCCTCGCCCCACTGTCGTTCCTCTTTGTTAGCCGACTCGTCCCTGCCGACGGGCACACTCTCGTGCGGCACGTTCGGCACGGTCGCGAGCAGCTCCTGCATGCGCCGCTCCGCGTCGTCGCGCGCGTGTTCGAGCCCGGCCATGCGCTCCTTCAACTCGCCGACCTCCTTGCGCCGCGCCTCGGCCTCGTCCTTGCGCCCCTCCTTCATCAGCGCGCCTATCTCGCGGCTCGAAGTGTTGCGGCGCGCGTTCAGGGCGTCGGACTCGGCGATGGCGCGGCGGCGCTCCGCGTCGAGCGCGGCGAAGTCTTCGAGCGCGGCGGCCGGAAATCCGCGCGCCTCCAACGCCGCGCGCACGCGCTCAAGGTTGGCGCGTACGTAGTTCAAATCGAGCATTTGCTGTCACCCTTCCGCGTGTGGTATCACTCTGTCTCTTCTTGGACGGTTAACTAAAAAACGCAAACGTAGCGGACGCCGCGCGGCGCTGTCAAGACAGGACGCAGCCGCGGTCTCGACTGACGTGCCGCGTCCGGCGCGCGCGTCCTAACGGAGGAAGACTTGAGCACCGAAGCAAAACCTTTCGCGGGCCGCGCAGGCGTAGTCACGGGCGCTACGCGCGGCATCGGCCGCGCAATCGCTTTGGAACTGGCGCGGCGCGGCGCGGACGTGGCCTTCAACTACGCGCAGAGCGCCGAGGCCGCCGAAGCCTTGAAGCCCGAGCTTGAGGCGCAGGGCGTGCGCGTCTTCGCGGCGCAGTGCGACGTTGCGAACACGGAGGCCGCCGCCGAGATGGTCAAGCAGGTGCGCGCGGAGTTCGGCCGCCTCGACTTCCTCGTCAACAACGCGGGCATCACGCGCGACAACCTCATTCTGCGAATGAAGGAGGAGGACTGGGACGCCGTAGTTGACACGAACCTGAAGGGCGCCTGGAACTTCTCGCGCGCGGCCGTGCGCCACATGCTCAAGAACGAGTCGGGCGGCTCGGTGCTGAACATCTCTTCCATCAGCGGCGTCGTCGGCATGATGGGGCAGTCGAACTACTCCGCGTCGAAGGCGGGCATGATAGGTCTGACGAAGGCGTTAGCCCGTGAGGTCGCGAGCCGCAACGTCTCCGTCAACGCGCTCGCGCTCGGCCTCGTCTCCACAGACATGTCGCAGGCGCTGGACGAGACCTACAGGAAGAAACTCCTCGAACAGATTCCCATGGGCCGCTTCGCCGAGGCCGAAGAGGTCGCGCGCATCGCCTGCTTCCTGCTCTCCGACGAGGCACGCTACATCACGGGCCAAGTCGTACAGGCCGACGGCGGCATGGCGATGTGAAGGAAGCTGTTAGCTGTTAGCTTTCAGCAATGAGAAGAGTTGACGTTCAAAACAGACGGCCGGTCGCGGAGGGCGGAAAGCTAAAAGCCAACAGCTAAAAGCCAACAGCCAGAAAGGAAGAGCCCCGTCGGTCTAGGGTAAACCGACGGGGCGAATTTTTGGGCAGGCTCGGAGATTTAGGGTGGCGTTGACAATTTGCTGGAGATCGTCACTTACGGGCGATCCGGCTTCCGTGGCGGTCGTTGGGGATGGGCGAGATAAATTGCTTGGAACTTGCTCAACCCTGCCAGGGCGAAAATTAATAATACGCCCGTGCCCGCAGGACTGAATGAACCCAACCACCGCTCATTTCAATCAGCGTCGAAGCACCACCAAATTTGACCATCTTTTCTGCTTCGGTAACTTGGTGTGAAATTATACTGAATTTTTCGGGTTTGTCAAGAAGAAAATGCAACACTTCTTAACAAATTCGTGACAGACCTGTAAGGGTATCGTAAACCTTTGACCTGTCAGGGTTAAAGTGATTTGTGAAAACACGCGCACTAAGTTTAGAGAACCTTTTCGGTTTCGGGCGGCGAAGAAATTTTTGTCCCCGACTCATTTTTTTGTGCGGGCGATGACCTGCGGGCGTATATGTCGGGTTCGCCCTGCGGCCTGGTCTTCCAGCGTTTGTGAATCCAGAGCCACTGGTCTGGGAAGGCGCGGACGTGGCGCTCGATGGCGGCGGTGAAGTTGGCCGTGTTGATTTCAACGTCGCGCCGGTCGTCGCCCGTGCGCACGAGCTCTATGACGGGGCCGCCGCGGAAGACGAACTTCTTACGTCGCTCGTCCCAGGGGGCGCAGACCGGGACGACTGTGGCGTCCGTGCGAAGCGCAAGGGTGGCCGCGCCCGCGGTCGTGCAGGCGAGGTGGCCGAAGAAGGGGACGAAGACGCCCTCGCGCTCCTGCGTGTTGAGGTCTGCGAGGACGCCGAGCGTGCCTCCGTCTTTGAGCAGTCGGAGCGCGGCGCGCGCGGCGGCCTTCTTGTCAATGGGCCGGTTTCCGAAGCGCGTGCGCAGGCGACTGACGAAGGCGTCTATGCGCGGGTTGTCTATGGGGCGGACCAGAAAACTTATGGGCTCGTAGAAAGCCGAGTGCGCGAAGCACAGAAGCTCCCAGGCGCCGAGGTGAGAGGTCAGGAAGATGACGCCGCGGCCGCGCTCGCGCGCAACGTCGAGGAGCTTCACGTCCTCCGAGTCGTACTCGGCGACTTCGCGCAGGCGTTCGGGGGTGACGTGCGGGAACTGGCTGACTTCGCCGAGCTGCCGGCCGAGGCTCAGGAACGTGCCGCGGAGGATTCTCTTACGCTCGGCCTCGCCCGCGTCGGGGAAGGCCAGTTCGAGGTTTCGCATCCCCGTGCGCCTCAGGCCGCCCGCGAGCTTGTAGACGGCGAGCCCCAGGGCGCGCCCTATTGCCACGGCCGCGGGCCTCGGCAGCGTCCCGAGCCCCGAGACGAGCGCCCGCACGGCCGCGTACTCCAAGAACTCCTGAGCTTTTCCCTTCTTAGCCATGCACGATAAGTCGCACAGTGTACACGCCCCCACGCGCCACGGGCAAACGGCTGGTCTCGCGCGCCGAGCGAATGATATAAACGGTGGTCAGGAGTCGGAATAAAAGGCGGCGGCCGTTTTTAAATTCCGACTCCTGACTTCTGACTCCTGACCACTTATCTTTATGCCTTCTGGAAAGACGCACGACCTTGTGACTCTGGCGCTGGCCGCGCCGACGTTCGCGGCGGCGTGGGGCTTGACGGGGAGTCTGACGCTGAGCGCGGCGGCGACGGCGGCGACGGTGTTCGGCGGGCTGATGTTCGGCCCGGACTTGGACATACAGTCGCGGCAGTACACGCGCTGGGGCGTGTTCCGGTTCCTCTGGTTTCCATACAAGGCCGCGTTCCGCCACCGCTCGCGCTGGTCGCACGGCATAGTCTTCGGGACGCTCATACGCGTCGTCTACTTCGCGCTGGTGCTGACGCTGCTGCTGTGGGCGTTCGTCTACGCGCGCGCGTTCTTCACGACGGGCGGCGGCGTGCCGGGCTGGCGCGAGGTCGCACAAGTCTGGCGCACACTCGAAGAGGCGGCGGCCGCGCGCGGCGCGGGCCCGCACGTCCTCCTCGCAGTCCTCGCCGGACTCTGGTGGGGCGCGGCCAGCCACACGCTCACGGACGTTTTCTGGACGGTCGTGCGCAAAGGCTCGGAGATATTCTGAAGGCCGCCGGCTACTGGGTTCGTGCCGACGAGAGTCGCATCGCCTGTCGGCGGATGGCTTCGGGGACGTTGCGGTTCTGGCTGAGGTTCTTGAGGTCTTTGGTCTGGAGCCGGAGCAGTATCGTCATGGCCGTGGGGAGCGGGGTGCGCGGGTTGCGCGCGAGGTTGTGGATGATCGGGTACTGGCGCGCCCACGCGCGGTTCATGCCGATGATGCGCAGCACTTCGTCGGAGACGGTGCGCATGGCCGCGATGGCCTCGACCTCCTGGTCGGTGATGCGCGGGTTGTTGATGACGGCCTGCGCGACGATGCGGTTCGAGTCGCGTATGAGAATTGAGCGCGCCTCCCGGTCGCCCTTCATGCCGAGCTTCATTCGGTCTTTGACCTTCATGAGCATGATGCGGCGTATGAGCGCGACGCGCTCGGGCGCGGAGGCGTCGGCGGTCGCCTCGGCGACGAGGCGCGTGGCGAGCGCCTCGCGCTGCTCGAAGGTCTCCTCTATCAACTCCTCCAACCACTCCGAAGGCAGCCACGAGTCGTCTATGTCTTCGTCGGAGACCTCTATGTGCTGCGCGATGAGCCAAGCGTCTTCGAGACTAAGCCCGCCGCCTTCGCCGACCGACTCAGACTCCTCGAAGAACTCCGCGGCGGCGTCCATGCCGCGCGCGCGCATCTCCTCCGCGACCTGACGCGCGCCGCGCTCCTTCTCGAAGAACTCGCGGCGCGTCTCGCGCACGCGGCGCTCGGAGTCGGGCGTGCGCGCGGGGTTCGAGAGCACCGCGTCGATTATCTGCGGCGCGCGTATGAGGCGCTGCTGGTTGATGGAGATGACTTCGAGCACCGCGCCCTCTACGGTCGCGCGCGCCAGCCCGACTATCGCCTCGTCGGGCGTGGAGGCGTTTAGCGCGACCGCCTCCTGCGCCGCGCGCCCGAGGTCTGCGCGCGCGGCGAGGTACGCGAGGACGGGCGGCGGCGTGTCCGCGGCCGACGCGGCGTCCGAGAGCGCGGAAGGCTCCTGCGCGGAGAGAGTCTCTTCGGCGGCGCTCGCGACGCCCTCGTCCTCGTCGCCGCGCAGCGCGACGAGGAGTTCGAGTAGCTCTTCCTGCGCGAGCGGGAGCAGCCCGCGCGCGGCGGCCATGCGCGCCTGCGGCGGCGCCGAGCCCGACACGACGGCCCGCACGACGGGGTTCTTCGATGTCACTTCGACGGTCATCGACAATCCGAGAGAAGGGGAAACGGCCGCGACGGTCGCCGCTGCCTGCGAAGAAGATAACACGCGCTCGCCCGCGAAGCCCGCACGCGAACGTACACGTCAGTCGAGGTTGTATCCGGGCGTGAGGCACCGACGTGCGGAGTCCGACTCCGCGAGCCCGACGGCGTGTGCGTGCAACGCTTCGAGCCGGTCGCGCTCGAAGTCGGTCGAGCCTTTGGGGCCGCCGGGGCACGCGTAAAGCCCCACGCGCGCGGGCGCGCGTGAGCGTCAGTAGATGTTGAAGTTGTATTCGAGCGTCACGTACTGCGAGACGGCGTGGCCGTCCTTGAAGGCGGGCTTGAACTTTATCTTGCGCGCGGCGCGGACGCTCATCTCCGTCAGGCCGTCGGGCAGACTCCGCACGACGGCGATGTTGCGGACGCGTCCGTCGGCCGCGAGCACCGCGCGCAGCCTGACCGTCCCCGTGACATTTTACGCCGCGCCTCTTCGGTGTAGCCCGGCTCGGGCTTCGAGAGGATGGTGGCGCGCACGGCGACCTCGGAGTAGCGGAAGGTGCCCGAGTCTTCGCCCTCCGCGCGCCCGTAGAAGCGCATCGAGCCCGCCTGCTCGCGCCAGAGTTCCGCCTCCGGGTTGTTCGGCCCCGCGTTGACTATCGTTTCGAGGCTGCTCGCGATCTCGCGCATGCGCGCCCGTATGGGTTCGAGCGCGGGGTCGCGCTTCGCGTTGACGGCCTTGCGCTCCTCGTCCGTCGCGCCGGGCGGGACGGGGTAGAGGAGAGCCTGCCTGTCCGACTCGTCGAAGTAGAGCGCCATCAGAGAGTCGCCCGCCAGGTACGCGGCCGCGCCGAGGGTCGGCTTCGCGCGCAGCGCCGCCTCGGCCTCCTCCTCGGCCTCCTTGAACTTGTTCTCGCGGTAGCGCACGACGCCGACGACGTAGTGCGCCTCGGCGGCATGCGGGTTGACGGCCAGCGCGCCTCGCGCCTCGCGCTCCGCGTCGCGCGTCTTGCCGAGCGTGAGGTGCGTGTAGGCGAGGGCGGCGTGCGCGTCCGCGTAGGCGGGGCGCAGCTTGAGGGACTTCGCGAACGCCGGCGCGCAGAGCGCGACGAGGATGAGGGCGGTTCTTCCGAGACTCGTATGGGGTCTGTGCATGAGACTTCTTCCCGTGCCGGGGCTCGTGTGAACGTCGGAAGGCGGGGCGTCGCCGGAACCTGCGCGTCGCCCCGCCCCCGGTTTTAGCAGCGGCGCGTCAGGCCGTAGCGCCGCAGCACTTCTTGTACTTCTTGCCGGAGCCGCACGGGCACGCCTCGTTGCGGCCGACCTTCGGCTGGTCGCGCGTGACGGTCTTGGTGCGCGCGGCCTCTTCGCCCGCCGCGGTCGCGCCCTGATTCGGCCCCGTGAAGGTCATCGAAGTGGGCCTGCGCTGTCGGCGTTGCTGCAACTGCTCGGGGGCCTGTTCGGCGACGACCTGAAGGTTGAAGAGCGTGCGGATGGTCGTCGTGTCGATGCGGTCGAGCATCGCCTGGAACATGTCGAAGCTCTCCTTCTTGTACTCGACGAGCGGGTCTTTCTGGCCGTAGCCGACGAGGCCGATGCCCTGCTTCAAGTGGTCAATCGCGAGCAGGTGGTCTTTCCACTGCGCGTCGATGATGTTGAGCATGATGATGCGCTCGTAGGTGCGCAGGGCCTCGGCCCCGACCTGCGCCTCCTTCGACTCGTAAGACGCCTTGACCTTCTCCCAGACCGTCTCGTCTACCTGGCGCGGCGACATCGTGTCGATGTCGAGCCCCTCGGCCTCGGCGTCGAAGGCGTAGGTCGAGTGGAGTTGCAGCTTGAAGTTCTCCACGTCCCAGTCGTCGGGCGAGGCCGTCTCTGGGAGGTACTGCTTGACCAGGTCGCCGAGCAGGTCTGCGGCGACGCCCATGATGTACTCGCGCTGGTCGGGCTCCTCCATCAACTGGCGGCGCAGGCCGTAGATGGTCTCGCGCTGCCGGTTCATCACGTCGTCGTACTGGAGCAGGTGTTTGCGCGTCTCGAAGTTGCGGGCCTCGACCGACTTCTGCGCGGACTCGATTCGCTTCGAGACCATCTTCGACTCGATGGCGACGCCCTTCTCCATCCCGAGCCGCTGCATCAGCGCCTTGACCTTGTCGCCCGCGAATATGCGCATCAGGTCGTCTTCGAGCGACAGGAAGAAGCGCGAGCTTCCGGGGTCGCCCTGACGGCCCGCGCGCCCGCGCAACTGGTTGTCGATGCGTCGCGACTCGTGGCGCTCGGTGCCGAGTATGTGCAGGCCGCCTAAAGAGACGACCTCCTTGTGCTCCTTCTCGACGAGCGGCTTGATGTAGGCCATCGCCTCGTCGAACTGCTCCTTGGTCGCCTCGTCGGGGTCAACCTCCTGGCGCTTGAGGTGCTCGCGCGCGAGGAACTCGGGGTTGCCGCCGAGGAGTATGTCGGTGCCGCGGCCCGCCATGTTGGTGGCGATGGTTATCGCGCCCTTGCGGCCCGCCTGCGCGACTATCTCGGCCTCGCGCTCGTGGTGCTTGGCGTTGAGGACGTGGTGGTAGTTCGGGATGGTGTCGTCGCCCTCGATGAGGATGTTGCCCTCCTCGTCGCGGTGGCGTATGCCCGCCTTCGAGAGCCGGCGCGAAATCAACTCGGAGTTCTCGACGGAGACCGTGCCGACGAGCACGGGCTGGCCCGACTCGTGGCGCTCGATTATCTCCTCGACTATGGCCTCCCACTTCTCGGGCAGCGTGCGGTAGATAACGTCGGAGTTGTCCTTGCGAACCATCGGCTGGTTCGTCGGGATGATGGCGACTTCGAGCTTGTAGGTCGAGTCGAACTCGGCGGCCTCCGTCTCGGCCGTGCCGGTCATGCCCGCGAGCTTGTCGTAGAGGCGGAAGTAGTTCTGCAAGGTGATCGTCGCGAGCGTCTGGTTCTCGCGCTCGATCTTGACGCCCTCCTTCGCCTCGACGGCCTGGTGCAGCCCGTCAGACCAGCGGCGGCCCTGCATGAGTCGGCCCGTGAACTCGTCCACGATGATGACCGCGCCGTCCTGCACGACGTAGTGGTGGTCGAGCCTGTAGAGCGTGTGCGCCTTCAGCGCGTTCTCGACGCAGTGGAGCATCTCCATGTTCGAAGGGTCGTAGAGGTTGCCGACGCCGAGGAGCTTCTCCGCCTTGTCAACGCCCTCCTCGGTCAGGACGGCCGAGTGCTGTTTCTCGTCGAGCACGTAGTCGCCGGGGCCGGGCTTGTTGTCGGGCGGCACGAGTTCCGCGCGCTTGAGGTGGGGGAAGATTGCGTTGGCCTGATAGTACTTGTCGGTCGCCTCGTCCGACGCGCCCGAGATGATGAGCGGCGTGCGCGCCTCGTCGATGAGGATGGAATCGACCTCGTCCACGACGCCGAAGTAGTGGCCGCGCTGGACGCAGGTCGCGAGGTCGAACTTCATGTTGTCGCGCAGGTAGTCGAAGCCGAACTCGTTGTTCGTGCCGTAGGTGATGTCCGAGCCGTACGCGTCCTTGCGCTCCCAGTCGTCGAGGTCGTTGACTATCGCGCCGACCGAGAGGCCGAGGAACTTGTATATGCGCCCCATCCACTCGGCGTCGCGCGTGGCGAGGTAGTCGTTGACGGTGACGACGTGTACGCCGCGGCCCGTCAGGGCGTTTAAGGTCGTGGGCAGCGTCGCGACGAGCGTCTTGCCCTCGCCCGTCCGCATCTCGGAGATGCGGCCCTGATGAAGCGCGACGCCGCCGATGAGCTGAACGTCGAAGTGGCGCATGCCGGTGGCGCGCACCGAAGCCTCGCGCGTCAGCGCGAAGACCTCGGGGAGGATTTCGTCGAGCGCCTCCTGCGTGCGGCGCTTGCGCTCCTTGACGGCCTCCTCGCCCTTGCCCGACGTGTCGCCGATGCGCGCGACGACCTGCTCGCGCAGGGCCGCGATGCGCTCGCGCATCTGCTCGTCGGAGAGCTTCTTGATTTGAGGCTCAAGCGCGTTGATCTGCTCGACGACGGGCAGGAGCGTCTTCAGGTAACGCTGGTTGCTGCTGCCGAAAACTTTGGTTAGGAATTTGTCTATCATCTTCTTTAGTCCCGCGGCCGCGGCTGCGGCCCTTCAGGGTCGCGGCGCGCGGGACGGGGAACCGAGTCCCCGTCAAATTAAACGCTGCGTCGCGACATTAAGCCAATGTGCGATTGTAATTTGAGCGACGGAGGGGCGCAAGGAAGGGACGAGGGCGGAGGGGTGAGGGGTGAGTAAGAACACGTCTTAACTCATCCCTCACCCCTCCGCACTCATCCCTACTCGGGTTAGTTGGGTGTTATCTGGCGGAGGAGTATGTTGCCGAGTTGCTCGCGCGGCATGTCGAGGTTCATGAGGAGCTGTTTGCCGCTCGCGGAGACCTTCATGTTGTTGAGCACCGCGCCCGCGTCGGTGCCGCGGCGTACGAGCCGCCCGGCGTTGACGAGCACGCGGTAGCCGCGCGCCATCTCGGCGGCGCGCGTCTCGCTCGGCGCGTCCGACGCGGACTCGACGCGGAAGCGCGCGGCGTCGAGCGCGAAGTTCATGCGGACGTGCGAAACGTCGTTGAGGAAGGCGAGCGCGCGGCTCTCGTTCAGTGACGAGACGAAGTCCTCGGCCACTTTGCGGAACTCCGCGTTGGAAGCGGACTCGCCCGTGATGGAGACGTTCGTGAGCGTGCCGTCCGCCTGCCGGTCGCCCTCGACCGTGATGGTCTGGGGCTTCGAGAGGTCGAGCTTGCCCTGCTCGTTGGCCCGACGGGCGCGCGTGAGGAACGCCTTGATCGGCCCCATGTCGACCTTGCCGGCCTCGGCCTTCGCCGCGGACTTGCTCGCGCCCGCGTCCGCGACCGCCTTCTGCGCCTGCGCCAAAACTTCGGCCGACGCGGGCAGCACGCCGAGCACGAACGCGCCGACGAACGCGAAGCGCGCGAGACGCCCGGCCGCGTCGCCGCCCGTGCGCGACGCGAAGAGCGCGTTTAAGAGTTCCCGCATGGTTCGTTCTTTGAGTCTCAAAGCCCCTCGTTCCCCTAACTCTTATTCTGCACGGTGGCGGCCGCGGCCTTCTTCTGTAGCATGTCCGCGATCATCTTGCCGGCGGCGGCCTTCGGCATCTCGAATGACATTGTAAACTGCTTGCCCTCGCTCGCGAAGTTCAGGTTGTTGTAAAGCTCGCCCTCGTTCGTGCCCTTCTTCGCGAGGCGGCCGAAGCCTACGAGCGTCGCGTAGCCGTCGGCGGTCTTCTTCGCCTCGTCCTCCGAAGGCAGGTCGCTCATGACCTTGACGGAGACCTTCTCCTGGTCGAGCTTGAGCGCGAGCCGGACCTCCTTCGCGCCCTTCAGGACGAGCAGAACCTTGCTCTGGCTGAGCGCCGTGATGAGCTGCTGCGCAAGCTCGTTCGTGCTCTCGTCGCTCGCCGTCACCCACGTGAGCTTGACGGTGTCGGGGTTGAGCGTGCCGTCGTCGTTTCGCTCGGCCGTGGCCGTCACCTCGATGGCGGTGTTCAGGTTCAGCTTGCCCTGGTCGAATAGCTGCTTGCCCTTGACGGCTATCTCCTCGAAGGGCTTCGTGTTGATCCTCGGCACCATGTCTACGCCGAGCTGCTTCGCGGTCTTCTCCATCACCGCGTCGGCCTGCTTCTCCTGCTCCGGGTCGGGCGTGGGCGTCGGACTCGCCTGCGCGACTTCGTCGGGCGTCGGCGTCACAGCGGCACTCGCGCGCGGAGTCCTCACGCGGCGCGGCCTGTAGACGGGCATCGGCGGCGGGGGCGGCGGCGCGGCCTGCTGCACGACCATCGGCTGCGACTGCGTGGTCTCCTCGACGGCGGGCGCGCCGAAGTAGTCGGGCGGGTAGCGAAGCTTCTCGTGCGGCCCGAGCTGTACGACGGTCGCGCGCTGGCCTATGAGCGTCCGGTCGTAGTCTTCGTTGACGAACTGTATGCCCGACATCGCGCCCGCGACCGAGAGCAGGCCGCGCAGCGTGGGCACGTAGACCACCGCCACGAGGAAAAGCCCGTGCGCGACGACCGAGAGCGCCACGAGCCTCGTCATCAGAGGCCAGCGCGGCGCGCGGTTGACTTCGACCCTTTCGAAAAGCTCTGCCATCCTTGAAACCTTTGCGGCGGGCGCGTACTTAGGCCCGAAACCGCGAAGAATTAGACGCTTAATATCCCCCCTGCGTTGCGAAAGTCACACAAAAGTTACCATTACGCGGGGCCGCCCCACAAAGTTCGTGAGCTACAATGCAGGGCCATGACCCGCTCACGCAAAGGCAGAGGCGGCGCGCGCAAAGGCGGCGGCGGCCGTAGGCACAAGGGCACGCAGGACGATTCGCGCGACCGTCAGGAGCCCCTCCGACAGGGCGGCGGGCACGACACACGTCAACACACGCGCGGACGCGCGCAGGGCTCAGACAACCGGCCGCGCCCCGGCGAACGCGCGCCGCGCGCGGACTCCGCCGCGGCCGACGCCGCATCGCGCGCCGCCGCGCGCGCGAGCCGTTCGCGCCCGCTCCGACAACTGCTCGAAGGCATAGGCACGCCCGAGCCCGCGCCGTTCAAGCCCGACGCCTTCCAGCTCGAAGCGCTCGCCGCGCTCGAAACCGAAGACGTGCTCGTCACGGCCCCCACGGGGAGCGGCAAGACGTGGATAGCGCGCGAAGAGATTCGACGCCTCATCGAACAGGGGAAGCGCGCGTGGTACACGAGTCCACTCAAGGCTTTGACCAACTCGAAGTACCACGAGTTCTGCGACGAGTTCGGCTCGGAGCGCGTCGGAATCCTGACGGGCGACCGCAAGGAGAAGTCTGACGCGCCGCTCGTCGTCGGCACCACGGAGGTCTACCGCAACCAACTCTTCGACGCGCTGCGCGGGGGGCAGCAGGTCAACGCCGAT
>Ga0126311_10000346_pt1 | contig 22106 bp, 22 predicted proteins | sample Plot61_FD_92539 | JGI IMG/M metagenome (GOLD analysis project Ga0126311, IMG submission 92539) | Serpentine soil microbial communities from UC McLaughlin Reserve, CA, USA - Plot61 | ecosystem: Environmental > Terrestrial > Soil > Grasslands | place: USA: UC McLaughlin Reserve, Lake County... | reverse complement strand
GGGTTGGTACTCTTCACGATCGGGGCCATGGAGCATCCGTTCTCAGGAGGGGCACGCATCGGGACAGGAGCCTTCGATCTAATACTTGAGAGGTTCGAGACCAGCAAGCTAAGCGATATCTGAAGTAGCATTTCAGCACTTCAACATTTCAGCATTTCAGCTTGTCAGCACTTCAGCTTCTCGTTTACGCTCACAGCCGCTCAAGGGGATTCCGCAGGATCGGTTTCCGCAGTGTAGAGCCTGGACGGGCGTTCCACCAGCCCACCTACGAGATCTCGCACGCTGGTAATAAATCGCCAAGAATCTCTTGACAACCGGAGGCATGAAACTCTATACTTACGTTGTAAATTTACAACGTAAGGAGAAAGCTGATGGCTGATCGGGGTGAGGCGGAGTTGCGGGTCACGGGAGAGTTACGCACGCTACGGTCGGTCGTCGATGGGCTCTGTGCGTATGACGACCGGCCGGCTCTGGTGGCGTCTGGTGGCGAAGGTTTGGAGATCTGGTCTTATGGCGAGCTTGCCGAACAAGTGCGGCGTCTTGCGGGTGGGCTGCGTGGAATTGGGGTGGAGGGTGGCGACCATGTAGTGCTTCTTGCCGCCAATCGTAAGGAGTGGGTGGTGGCTTGCCTGGCGGTGATCTCGGCCGGGGCGGTGGTCGTGCCGCTGGACGCTCAACTCGGGGACGAGAGTCTCTCTCATGTTCTCGTGGACAGTGGTGCCAGGTATATCTTCACCACGGCTGACCAGGTAGGACGTCTGGAGAACGTGGGTAAGGATGGCGGGTTGAGGTCAATCCTGCTCGACGTCGGGGAGGATGACGGGCGGAGCTGGCGGAGCTTGCTGACGGATGAGGATGGGGATTTAACTCCGTCCGAACCTGGCGATGTTGCCGCGCTCTTCTACACTTCAGGGACCACGGGCGCGCCAAAAGGGGTGCCTTTGAGCCATGGCAATATCGTGTTCCAGATCGACAGCCTGCTTGACGCGGATCTGGTATCCGAGGACGATAGAGTTCTGTTGCCGCTACCGCTGCACCACGTCTACCCGTTCGTCATGGGAATGCTCACGCCGCTTGCGGCTGGTTTGCCCATCATCATGCCCCGATCCCTGACCGGTCCACAGCTCGTGCGCGCCTTGAGAGGAGGAGAGGCTACCCTGATCGTCGGCGTCCCGCGACTCTACGGTGCGCTGTATTCAGGGATCGAAGAGAGGGTGAGATCGGGCGGGCGCCTCGCGGCTACCCTTTTCAGAGCCGTCGTCGGGCTTTGCGTCGGCCTGCGTCGCCTGACCGGGGTCGACGCCGGCAGGATTCCTCTCCTTCCCCTTCGCCGACGGTTCGGTCCGAGACTGCGCGTAGTCGCTTCCGGTGGTGCGGCCCTGGACCCTGACCTCGCAGCGACACTGGATGGCCTGGGGTGGCGAGTCGCCGTCGGTTACGGCCTCACCGAGACCGCCCCGCTCCTGACGCTCAATCCTCCCGACGGGAGGAAGCTCCGCAGCGTCGGACGCCCGGTACCTGGTGTCGAGATCAGGATCGACCCCTCTGCCGTGCCGGAGGAATCCGAGGACGGAGTCAGGACAGGCACGCCTCGCGGGGAAGGTGAGATCCTCGCCCGGGGGCCCAACGTCTTCTCGGGCTACCGCAACCGGCCAGAAGAGACTAGCAAGGTCCTGGATAAGGACGGATGGTTTTGCACCGGGGACCTCGGCTACTTCGACGATGACGGTTACCTGTACATCACAGGCAGGGTCTCGACCCTGATCGTGACCTCTGGCGGCAAGAATGTCCAGCCAGAGCCCCTCGAAGCAGCCTACCTGGAGAACCCCCGGATCCGTGAGATCGGGGTTCTGCAAAAGGACGGCCGGCTCGTCGCGGTGATCGTGCCCGAGATGGATGAGATCCGCCATCATGGCGACATCCGCAAAGCGATACGCGAGGCGGTCGAGGAGGTGTCGAGACGCCTGCCTTCCTACCAGCGCATCTCCGACTACGCAGTAAGCCGCGAACCTCTGGAGTACACGCGGCTCGGCAAGCTCAGGCGGCACGTACTGGATGAACGCTACGAGCGGGCCAGGAGGGGCGGGGAGAGCCAGGTTGAGACGGCTGTGGGGCCTGTCGCGCCCGAGGAGATGTCGGATGAGGACCGCGCGTTGCTCGAAGATCCCGCGGCGATGAGCGTCTGGAGGCTGCTCGCCGAGCGCTTTCCTGACAGGAGACTTGCGCCCGAGACGAGCCCGCAGCTCGACCTGGACATCGATTCGCTTGGATGGGTGACCCTGACCCTGGAGATCGGCGAGAAGACCGGCGTGGAGCTGAACGAAGAGGCGATCGACCGCATCGACACCGTCCGCGACCTGCTGCGCGAGGTCGCCGCGGGGTCCGGCGAAACCATTCACCACGTCTCGCTATTCGAACGGCCAGAAGAGGCCCTCGACGACCGGCAGAAACGGTGGCTGAAGCCACTAGGCCCGGCGACCTCCGCGGTGGCCAGGGGTATGTTCTTCATCAACCGGATGCTGATGCTTGGGCCGTTCCGCCTGCGGGTGGAGGGTATGGAGAACCTGCCTGATAAGGGTCCCTTCATCATCGCGCCGAACCACGTCAGCTACCTGGATGCCTTCGTGGTGGCGGCGGCGCTCCCCCACGGCATGCTGCGGCATACGTACTGGGCCGGATGGACGGGCGCCGCGTTCGGCAATCCGCTGACCCGTCTCGTCAGCCGGCTCACGCAGGTCGTCCCTGTCGACCCTGGACGCGCGGGCCTCTCGAGCCTGGCCTTCGGGGCCGCGGTGCTCAGGCGCGGGCAGAACCTGGTCTGGTTCGCAGAAGGTGAGCGGTCACCGACAGGAAGTCTTCAGCCGTTCAAGGCGGGCGTGGGGATGCTATTGGGTTACTATCCGGTGCCGGTCGTGCCCGCGTTCATTCGTGGCACGTACGAAATTATGCCAAGGGGGAGGTTCTTGCGAAGGCTGAAGAAGGTTACGGTAACCTTCGGCGACCCTGTAGACCCCCTCGGCCTCGACGAGGCCTCCCGCTCGCAAGACCGGATCGTCGAGGTCCTGCACGAGCGCGTGGCGGAGCTGGGTACACACCGATGACCCGCACCGGGGGCCCCGAAGATCAAGAGACCCGCCGCCGCGAACAGCGGGGTTGGTACTTCTACGACTGGGCCAACTCCGCGTTCTCCACGACGGTGGTTACGGTCTTTCTGGGGCCTTACCTGACCGAGGTGACCAAGAACGCTGCCGATTCAGGCGGCTACGTGCACCCGCTCGGGATCCCCGTCCTCGCCGGGTCGTTCTTCCCTTTCGCCCTCGCACTCTCCGTCGTTCTACAGGTCATCGTACTACCGGTCACCGGTGCTATCGCCGACCGGGTCCAGCGCAAGAGGCGGCTCCTAGCGCTCTTTGCCTACATCGGCGCCATCGCCACGATGGCAATGTACCTCTTGCAGGGCTCGGCCTACCTGTTCGGCGGCCTGCTGTTCGTGATCGCCAACCTGTCGTTCGGCGCGTCTATCGTCGTCTACAACGCTTTCCTGCCGGAGATCGCCGAGCCCGACGAGCGCGACCGTGCCTCCTCCCGCGGCTGGGCTCTGGGCTATCTCGGCGGCGGATTGCTTCTCGTAGCGAACCTCGCGCTGTTCACCGCGCACGAGTCCCTCGGGCTCTCGGCCGGACAGGCCGTACGCATCAGCCTACTCTCGGCGGGGGTGTGGTGGGCCCTGTTCACCCTGATTCCACTTGGGACCCTGCGAGATCGGGAATCTGCGCGCTCGGATGAACAGGGCGCGGCGGTTATTACCGCCGGTTTCCACCAGCTGCTTGCGACCTTACGCGCCTCCCGGGCCTATCCGCAGACTCTCTTGTTCCTCGCGGCATATCTGCTCTACAACGACGGCATCCAGACCGTCATTAGCCTCACGGCGGTCTACGGTGAGGAGGAGTTGAAGTTCGGTACTGGCACGATCATCTCCGTGACCCTGATGGTGCAGTTCGTCGCGTTCCTCGGAGCGCTCTTGCTTGGCGTCCTCGCGCGCTACTTCGGCGCCAAGCGTGTCGTGCTGGTAAGCCTCGTCATGTGGACCGGGGCGGTAGCGGGCGCTTACTTTCTGCAGGCCGGCGCGGTATGGCAGTTCTACCTGCTAGGGGCCTTCATCGGGATCGTGCTCGGAGGTAGCCAGGCGCTCTCCCGGTCGCTGTTCTCCCACATGATCCCGGGCGGGCAGGAAGCTGCGTACTTCAGCCTCTACGAGATCAGCGAGCGCGGAACGAGCTGGCTTGGCCCTCTTCTCTTCGGCCTCACGCTGCAATTGACGAATAGTTACCGCAGCGCGCTCGCCTCACTGGTCGTCTTCTTCGCCCTCGGTTTCGTTTTGCTTGCCATCGTCAACGTGCGCCGCGCCATCAGCGAAGCGGGCAATCAGCCACCGGAGAAGGTGTGACAGCGCTTCAGCAGGTCAGCAACCCTCTCCCTAGAGCCTCCGGAGAATCCCCGCCATCTCTTCCTCGCTGTACGCCCTGAGCGTGGTGGTTCGTACGTTGCCTAAAGAGCCGATCTCGAGGAGGTGGGCGCTAAGTGCTTCGTCGTCGGGTGCCTCGAAGATGGTGATCATATCATAGGGACCGACGGTCCAGTAGGCTTGCTCCAACTTCAACCCATGCTTCTCGGCGAGATCACCGCCGCTGTCGGTCCGCTCAAGGGTCTCCTTGACGTTCCTTATACCTTGCTCGGTCCAGTTCACCAGGACCACGTAGCGGGGCATGTGCTCTCCTCTCTCCCGCCTGGAAAACACGGCGGGCTCTGACGCCACTTTGGGCGAATAGTAAGCGGCGGGTCAAGTCGAGCGCTCGCGCTGATCACCGTCTCCAAGCCTAGAGACTGCCCGGTGGCGCCATCTCCTCGCCTCCGTTCCCCCGCCAGAGTACACGCGGCGATGGTAGCAAGATCGCGAGGAGGATGCGTGATCTGAGGATCCATCCACCAGGCACTTCGGTGCATGAGTGAAGGGCCAGATGAGTACTCTGGCCCCATGAGCACACGATGGTTCGCCTGGCTCTGGGTCTAGGACCCTGGCATGGCTCCCATCTGGCGCATCGCCCCTAGCAGGTCGTACTCTGGCCACTCCTCGACCATCTTCCCATTCTCCTCGTCGAAGCGGTCTATCTGGATGCCGCTCATCTCGATCCGCTTTCCTGTGGGAGCTACTCCGAAGAATTCGCCCTGGTGGGTACCACTGGCCGTGTAGCGGGTTACTACCTTGTCCCCTTCTGCTAGTTGGTCCTCTACGGTGTAGGTTAGGTCTGGAACGGCTTGGCGGAAGTACTCGATCTCCTGCTTTATGTTATTTACTCCCCTTACCTCTCCTGCCTCCAAGTTGGGATCGTAGCAGACGAAGTCAGGATCGAGGACCTCCTCTACTATCTGTAGATTTCCCTGCCCGAAGGCCTCCTCTATAAGGCGGCGCGCCTACTCCTTGTTCTCTTCCGACACCAGAGATCTCCTTTCCGCCATGGCGAGGTGGTCATCCTCGTTTTGGGTTCGCCAACGAAGTTACCCTACACCTGTAGTCAAGAACGGCGGATCCCCTAGATGAGCTAGTCTTGTGCTATACGTTATTAAGCTGCCCCCATGCGAGCATCTATGGACCGGCCAGCCCGCAAACCGGTTTTACGGGATTGTCTGGTCGGCTGGGATATCGTGCCTATCGTCCGAAGAAAAGTTTGGCAGCAGGGCTCATCATCTCGGGGCTCCACATCGGCTCGAACGTGAGTTGTGCGTTCACGGTCTCGACCCCCTCTATGGAGAGCGTCTCCGTCTCGACCTGCTCCTGGATCAGGTCCCCAACGGGACACATCGGGCTGGTTAGGCTGAAGGTGACGTCAACGTGGCGGCCCTGGTCATGCACTCCGACGTCGTAGATCAGGCCCAGCTCGACGAGGTCCATCCCGATCTCGGGGTCGATAACGTTCCGCAACTGGTCCTGCACTCGCTCCTCGGTTATCACTCTTTCACCTCTTGTCGGCATCCTTTCGGCACACCAATTGTAAAGCCAAAGAGACGCTTGTCCACACACGCCGCTGCATGCTGATGCCTGAATCCACCTGTAGCCTGAAACCTAAAACATCAAGTTAACCACTTGTTACAGTTGCTTCACTTATCCCCATTTTGCGCTCTTTATCCACAACATGTTGTGGATAACTCTGTCGGAACGGTGAATAGACGCCCTATCTTGGTGCTGAGGGGACATATATGGTGCTCGTCGGGCCTGGTCTTCGAGGTAGTTCTTGACCGACTGGCGGGCTCTCGATCGGCCCAGGTTCCACGTACGCCAGTCTGGCCTTCTCGTGTCCCAGCGATACACGAGTGCCTGCTTTACGGTGTAGTCTTGCCAGAGGCGTTTGTCGCCTATCTCGGGGAGAGACTCGACGAGCACGGGCACGGCGTCGGCGCTCAGGGTGATCAAGTAGTTGGCATCGAAGCGCTTTCCCTCTTCCATACGGTCTATGTTGGTGCTCGCTATGAGGGCATCGGGGTTCATGGCGTTTATCGCGAAGATGGCAGCGAAGCCGGCGATCAGGGCACCGAAGGCGAAGCGCTCGCGTCTGTCACGCAATACGGTGAGGACGAACCAGATCAGAACGGTGGAGATCCAGAGCATGAATATTGTGGTGTACAGGCGCAGCTCGGTCAGGCCGAACTCCTGCTGGTAGAGGTACATCCGCTGCAGGGCGGAGGCGACGATAACGAAGAGCAGGCCGATCATGATCCCGGCCAGCGCCTTGAACAGACGCTCGTGGGCCTGGTTCTCGGTCCTTAGAAGCCAGTGGGCGATGAGCAATAGGGGGAGCGCGAGTGCGGTTACGGTGACCAGCTCGAAGAAACCGTGTCGAGCGTGCTCAGCGTAGCTCAGGCCCGCCGTGGCGGCCACGCGCCCCGCGCCTCCGAACAGGTAGCGGATCTGGATCACGACGAAGGTCAGGAACATCAGGTCAAGAAGACCGAGTACCATCCCTACCTCGACGATGCCGAGCGAGACTACTCTCGGACGTGGGATCGTTAGGTTCTCCGGGACACGCGCCATCAGCCCTGCCCAGAGCAGGCCCGCCGTGATCCAGGCGAAAGAGCAGATGAGGAAGAGGTGGGAGATGACCTGGGCGAGGTCGAAGCCGAAGATGTCGATTATTAGCCGTTCGAAGACGGCGTCGGCCGCCACGAGGAGCGCGCCGAAGAGGAGCAAGAGCGGGGCGGCGAGCAGAACTCCCCTCGATACCGCGAGCGCCTGCACCTTCCACCGCCCGCGGACTGCCTCGCGCCATTCGATGTCTGCCACGCTCACGGGTAGCGGTCCCGCGGAGGTCAGGACGCCGGTAAAGAGCCCGCCCAGAACGTAGTCCCAGATGCCCGCGCGGCGCAGGCTCCCGACGCGTCCGCGCCACACCGCGAGGGAGAGCGAGATCAGGACTCCAAGGACATCGAGGAACACTACCGTGGGCGAATCGCGCAGAACCACGCCGGCGGCGAAGACGATCGCTACGAAGATGAGCCACCTCCCCTCTCCCCCGGTATCCACACGCCCCCACCTCACGAGCAGTACGGCGAGGCCGACAAGGACCGTTACCCAGAGAAGAAAGTTGATCCCCCACGGCGTAGCGCGTAAAAGCAAGTCTCCCAACGCCCCGAGAACCAACGCGACCCCAAGAACCCCGAGTCCGAGCCTCGTCCTCTCTCCCACACAAGTTACCTCCCGTCCTTAGCTTGAAGGGCACTGTAGCGGACGGGAGTAACAGCTCGGGCAACGACGGGTTAAGAAGCGCTAACCTTTCCTAAACTACTCGTCCCGAAAATAACGAGCCGTTACCGTCGCGGTCGTTTGTGCAGGCTCTGCGAACCTCGCAACAACCCCGCCAGGCTCTTCGGGCTTCCCGGTCTCTGAGAAACCCTGGGGAGATCTCGTCTTGGCGGTACAATACATTACGAAGGACCGCCGTTCTCCCCATCCTCCCTGGCGGTCCTTTCTTCTTCTGCGAGCTCCGGCGAATAATGGGCAGGCGAAGCACTCGTTACTCTACAGAATCGATCCAGCACCGCTCGCCGAGTTGATCTGTGCGGCCGTTGACGTTGTTGACTTTGTGGTCCGCCTGGCACACGATGCCAGGGCAGTCCCGAAAAGAACACGGAGACGGCCCACTTGTACGCTTCCCGGCAGTGTTCGGAGCAATCGTCCAGGTTCCTCAGCAGCACGAGGCCGAAGGTGACGGTGTTCAGTTGAACTATCTGCACATGCGCAACCCTCCTTTCTGCAGTCCGGCGCAGGTAGGCAGAAGTCGCCTAGCCAACAGGTGGGTGAGTACCCCAGTTAGGGTTGCTCTCCCACTTCTCGCTCCTGGTGAGGTTCACCTCGTGCACCACCTCTCCGTCCTCGATCAGGACACGGAACACGTCCGCGTTGCCCTCTTCGCCATAGCCAGATGTGCGCCCCACCGCGATCCAGCCCTTTCCTTCTGAAAAGCTCGGAGAGAAGCTTGAGCCCAGGTACTGCTTATCCGCATCCTCCTCGTGGGCGAGCGCGTGCAAGCCCGTGCCGTCGGGGTGGACCCAGTAGAGGTTTGCGGGACCCTCCTCGCCCTCGGGCAGGCAGCGGAAGAGCATCGGCTTGCCGTCTGGGGAGAACTCCGGGCGTTCTTGGCAGTTCAGCTTCCATGGTGTTAGCTGATGAACATCCTCTGGCGAGTCGATCGGTTGGACGAACACGGCAGTATTCTCCTCCGGCTCGTAACGAGTGCGGACGAAACCCAGCATCTTCCCATCGGGCGAGATCGCCGGCTCATTGACCTCATTGGCCAGTTGTCCTTCGTGGCGCTCGGGTGTTTCGGTGACCTGGCGAGGATCGTTCCCGTCGAGTCCGGAGACAAGGATGGCCCCGTAAAGCTTTCACACCGGGGTCTTGCGGGGCTCGCCCTTGGGGACGAATGGGCCGACGGTGCGATGGAAGGCGATAGAACGACCGTCGGGTGAGTAGGTGGGATTGAAGTCATAGACGCACCGCCCCGTGCATTGCGTGATCTCGCGCGTATCCGTGGTGTCGGGGTTTACGAGCCCAAGCCGGCTAGTGCTCTCGTCGATCTTCTCGCGATTGAAGACGATCTTCTACCCATCCGGAGACCACACCGGATCATCATCGCGCCAGCCGTTGGGGGGTGGGTGATCTGGCTGACATGATTTCCGTCGGGGTTCATGGTGAAGAGCGCCCCCTCGGTCTGATCGGGATCGAACCACTGACGAAAGGCGATCTGACCGTTCGTATGAGCAGAACCGCCGCTCGCACTCTTCTGCTCTTCGCCTCCAGCGCCTCCTTCACCGCAGGCGCTGCGTGCCAAAGCCGTAAGGCACACCAACACCCCGTAGCCAATTGCGCCCTCAGCCTTGTTTTGTTCAAAGCTTCCTCTCCTTACCCTCTTGTTCCTTGCGTCACAACGTCACAATCCAGGACTTGCATTTCCCCATAGTTTTCTCTCGACAATTCGCACCATACTATTCCCATAAGGGGAGGATATCCTCCAAATGGACTATTTTTGGCATATTCATCACGAGAACACCTACCAGAACACCCTCAACAGCCTGACACCGTCTATGAGCTTCGGTGAACGAGGGTAGTGGCTACTCGTCTGCGTCCTTGCGCTGCGGGGCTGTGACTGGACGTAACCACAGGGAGACGCTCGCCGGCTGCATCGTCTCCTTTACCACCCCTACCAGCTCGTCGTTCAACGCCTCCAGGTCTGTCTCGTCTCTCAGCCTGGCGGAGAAGGCTTCTAGGGTCTTCCTGGCATCGTATTTCCTGCGGTAGAAGCGGCGGTCGATGAACGACTGGTTGCGACGACGCAGCGGGTTGAAGAGCGCGGCTATCACCAGGGTAGTGATGACTATGGCGACTTGTGACTGCTGCTGTTGGCCGGTGAGGGCGCGGAAGATAGCCTCGGTCGTCGCCACGCCCCCTAAGTACACCAGTGCGAGCATCGCGGTGAGGGAAGCGTAGACGAGAGTACGGTTTATGACCACGTCTATGTCGAATAGGCGTGCGCGAAGTACTGCGATTCCGATAGAGATTGGGATGAACAGCATGAACGCGTCCATCAGCAGCATACTCAGCATCTTCGGTCCTACTTCCGCAGGCGGTAGGTCTACCGCTGCCCCCACGGTGAAGATGGTCGTCAGGACGCCCGCTATCGCTACGGCCACCCCGAAAACCACCCATTTGGTCTGCTGGCGCTGGGTCCGGTTGGAGACGCGCGCATAGCGGTAGAGTTGGGCCACCGGGAAGCTGCACCACACCACCAGTAGGGCTACATTGAAGAGGAGGGGCGGCCAGGTAGGCGGGCCGAATGGCGTAAAGGTCCACAAACCAAAAAAGCCAACTCCGTAGAGTAGCGCCATCCAGCGCGTCCAGCGCGGCACGAAGCGCCCGCTCGGGAAGAGGTAGAAGAAGAGCATCCACGCCATGTAGCCGACGTACGTCAGCGTCAAGCCCAACGTCGCCTGTAAGGTGGGGTACATCCCGGAGGTGGCGCTTGGAGTAAGGACGAACAGTCCGTTTAGCGGACCCCAGACCACCAGCATGGTGGCTACGAGCAGCGCCACAGGATCGTCTGAGCGGCGCCAGAAGATGACGATGGCGACAAGCGCGAAGATAGAGACGAAGATGGCGTCGAGGGCAACGTTGTAGAGGGCGTATCCGCCCGCGGAGAGCCCTACCTCCGCGAGGGCAGCGCGCACTCTGGCGGTGGGGTGAGCGAGTTCGGCGTAGCGAGTGGGGACACTGATTACGAACTGCCCCAGCGCGACGACGGCCACGGCCACCCAGGCCGCCCTCGCGAGAAGCAACCAGCGCCCGCGCAGCGTAGGAGGAGGCCGAGACGCACGGGCGCTCATCTGCCCGGCTTCTCGATGCTGCTCTACGCCTTCCGTCACGTCCCCACCCTACACCACCACCGTCTTCCAAGCGTTACGAAGAGCGTTACGAAGCCGAACCGTAAGACAGTTTCACCACGCGCTCGGGGGAGATCAACCCTGTAACGGCCCTAGAAGTCCGGGTTGCGGGGTTTGGGAGCCGGGATCGGATCCGAGAGCTGCTGAGATCATCCGACGGATCCGTGGTGTATCGAAGCCGCGAAGACCAAGGGTGGTCCTGCGATAAATAACGTCCTCAACGGTTACGGTCCACTCTTCGCGGATCGCATGGTAGACCTGCGCCCAGAGGTCCGGCGCTCCCGACGTTATTCTCTCGAGCGCGTTCTCGTTCTCAAAGCTATATCCGAGCAGCTTACCGGTCTCTGAGCCGTAGAGGTGCAGGAGATGATCCACCGTCGAACTGTCGAGGCGAGAATAGGAACCTAGATCACGAACAGGAGAGGCGCCGGGGAGTGGCGTGTCGCTGAGGGAGAGTCTCCTTGGCCTGACTCTGTGGGGCAGATGTCGCAGCGCATCGAGCGCTATCCGACGATGGGTGGTCAGCTTGCCACCGGCCACCGAGACCATGCCACCAGGCCCGATCCTTAACAGATGATCCCGGCTCGCGTTGAGCGCCGCTTCCTCCCCCCGCGGCAAGACGCGCAGCCCTGCGAACGCTGAGACGACACGCTCTGCACGGAGCATCTCCGGGCAGAGGAACTGGTCGGCCATCCCCAGGAGATAGGCGACATCCCCGGGCTCTGCGGCCACGCCGGAGGGGTCGCCGCAGTACTCCTCTTCGGTGGTGCCGAGGAGAATTGTGCCCTCGCAGGGCACGGCGTAGAGTTGCTGTCCACGCTCCAGTGAGACGGCGACGGCGGCCCGCCATCGTTCGTCCGGTCGAAGTACGACGTGGACCCCTTTGCTCAGGCGGGTGACGGGCTTGCAACCGGAATCCTCCATTTTTCTAATGAGATCCAGCCATGGACCTGTGGCGTTGACCACGGCCCTGCACCGGACGGTTACCTCTCCCCCACGCCCCTCCAGGGACACGCGTGAGATCTTGCCCCGTGCAAGATTCAGGTCCACTGCCCGCAGATAGTTCGCCACCACGGCGCCGGAGCGCGCGGCGGCGGTTACGGTGGCGAGAACCAGACGGCTATCGTTGGTGATGGCCTCGTAGTAGACGGCGTGTGAGGCCGGACCTCCGAAGCTGAGGGGTGGCACAAGGAAGGCGGCCTCCTCCTGGGTGACGAAACGGGGAAGCGGCCTCCTGAACCCGTCCAGCGCGGCGTAGACGAGCAGTCCGGCCGCGCACCTCGAGCGCTGTCCACCGGACGCAGATAGCACGAAGGGCAGCGGCCTGACGAGATGCGGCGCGGTGCGGGAGGCGAGTACGTCCCGCTCCCTCAATGCCGTGCGCACGAGCCGAAAATCGCCCGTTCCAAGATAACGAAGCCCGCCGTGGACCAATCGCGCCGAAGCCCCTGATGTAGCCCCACCGAAGTCTCCGGCGTCCACAAGCGCCACACGAAGCCCTGCCCTCGCCGCGTCGTAAGCGACCCTGGCACCGACTATGCCGCCGCCGATCACGAGCACGTCGAACACGCCGTGACCGAGTTCTTCAAGCGTGCGTTCTCGAAGCCCGCCCATCACAGCGCCACACGTTCGGCCGCCCCGAGGACGGCGCATTCGTTGACGAGCCCGGCCATGACATCGAACTCTTGCGAAGGAAGCTCCGGGTATACGGGCAAGAACACGACGCCCGACATCATCAGCGATGCTTCGGTCGGCGAAGAACGCCCGTCGGGCGCTCCGACGACAGAGATGCTGCTGGTAGCCTGACTGGCGTCCAGGCCTCGCCCGCGGAGGGCCTCGATCAGGGCCTCAGGATCCGCGACAACCACAGGGAAGAGCCAGTGCGTCCTCTCCAACGATCGCCGGCCGGGATGTAATTCTCCCGCCCGCAGTCTGCGTAGGAACCGCTCGCCGGTCGAGGCCCGCCTCGCTAGCCGTTCCCGATCGAAGGTCCTTAACCTCCTAGAGAGCATCGCGAGCAGCGGCGCGGACGGTCGCTGCCTCAGACGCTGCAAGAACGTCGCCTCCGGCTCGCCCGGGGGGAACCCGCGGACCACGCCGTTAACGAGTTCGTCGAGGTCGGAGCCGAGCTTCGTGCAGGCCCACGCGAGCAGACCGTAAGGGTGCGGCCGCGAGGCGGCGCCGAGGCCGAGAACCTTTAGCAGCTTCTTCAGGTAGCCAGCCCGGCGCTGAGAAGGATAGGAGGCCTGGGCCACGCGCATCCTACCAAGTACTTCTCTGTCGCGCACCCGGAGGACCGCGCCGCCGAGCGCGGTCGAGGTCTTGAGCGTGCCGAAACTGTACATGGAGACGTCCGCCACTGTGTCTCCCATCCTCTCTGGCCCATGGAAGGCCTGGGCGCAGTCTTCGACGAGGAGCAGGCCGCGCTCCTTCGCGAACCTGGCTACGGGACCGAGATCCATGCGCCCGCCGAACAGGTGCGCGACCAGAACGACCCGCGTGCGCGGCGTAAGGGCCGCCTCAAGCATCGCGGGCCGCACCGCGAGCGTCTCCGGGTCGATGTCCACAGGGACGGCGCGCAGACCGTGCGCGCGTATGATCCTCACCATGTCAGGATGGGTGACGGCCGAGACGAGAACTTCGTCCCCAACACGCAAACCCCGCGCCGCGAGCCACAGGTCCCATCCACTCCTCACGGATAAACAAACAAGTCCCTCGTCTCCCAAGGAGCAAAGACTCGAGATCTCCGCCTCCAACCGTTCCCTCCGCCAAAACCGACCACACGAAAGGACACCGAACAAGACGTCGCCCGCCGAGAGATCCAACCTGTGCCGCGCGTACATACCACGCCCCATCCCCGAGTCGTCCTGCGCCCCGAAACTCATCTCCCGATCCCTAGATCCCACGACCCACACACCTCTGTTTCCGCTCTGATTATCTTACGTCGTAAGTTTACATGGTAAGACGACATTGCGCTACCCTTCAGTGGTTTGCAGAAGGCTCACTTCCGCAAACCGCGCTGGTCAGCATTTCAGCAGTTCAGCCAGTCAGCTTCTTGGTTGCTTATGGGCCGAGGAGCTGATGGCTCGTCGTGCGTAAGGCTCAACTCTTATGCATAGCGCTGTACACATGTAGTCGGGTACATCGCTTCTGATTGGGCGCGCAGTGCTGCCGCTTGGATCCCCGCTCCCCGCTTCCGCAGGGGCAAGCTCCGCGGTAATGTCGGCTGAAGCCTGCAGCCTGAAACGCTGACTAGCTGAAGTGCTTTAACGCACTAGAGCCAGGACCGTCACGAATGCGAAGACCGCGAGGCCGGCGGCGGTGAGGTAGGCTCCGGTCAGGCCGAGTGCCCCTGCGGCGGAGGCCATAAAGAGGGGACCTATCGTCTGGCCGGCGCGGAGGGACATACCGTTTGCGGCCATGAACGCCCCGCGGTTCTCAGTTGGGGCGTGGGAGTTTAGGAGCGAGAAGACGTTGGGGAGGTTGATCCCCTGCGCCACACCGAACACGGCGGCGGGGAGCAGAAGAAGGGGCAAGCTGGGAGTGAATGCGACGGCGGTCAGGGCGATCGCATAGAGTACGAATGCCGCTCTCAAGAGGCTCTTCTCCGAGAAGCGGCCGGTCAGGCGGCCGAGCTGGGTCGAGGTCAGCGCGGTGGTCAGGGATGCGCCCGAGAGGACGGCCCCGATAATGTAGGAAGGGGCGTCGAAGCGCGCGTTCATCAGGATCGGTAGGTACGAGATCTGCGGCCCGAAGAGGATTATGAACGTTAGCAGGGAGGCTCCGATCAGGCCGAAGACCTCCCTGTCGCGAAGGTTCTCCCACACGCTCCCGAAGTAGTCCCTCAACCGATCGTCGTTGCGCGGCTCCGGATTGCGCAACGAGAACAGGACGACGATGGCTATGGGTATCGCCGCGAAGGGAAGGGCGAAAGGGTAGTACCACGCGAAGGTAGCCAGGAGACCGCCGATCGCGGGGTAGCTCGCCGTCCCTATAGAGAGAACGCTGGAATTGTATCCGAGCGCGCTCGACCGCTCGCGGCCTTCGTAGATGTCCCCGATCACCGTGACGTTGAGAGTCCCGAGGGCGGCGGCTCCCATGCCCTGAAAAAATCGGAGAGCGAGGAGCAGTTCGAAGCTGCGGGCGAAGGCGCAGGCGCCGCCGGCGAGGCCGAAAAGGATAAGGGCGGGGACCAGGATCTTCTTCCTCCCGAAACGGTCGGAGAGTACGCCGAGGAGCGGAGTCAGCACGATGCCGGGCATGGTGAAGAACGTGATCAGGAGCCCAACCTGCCCACTCGAGATCCCGAGCGCCCGCACGATGCTCGGAAAGGCCGGAGTTATGCTCGAGGTCCCTAATACCGCCATCAACGTTACGCCCCACAGCACCTGGAGGTTGCGGTCCTTATAGACCCGTCGAACACCCTCTTCTCTCTTGGTTTCCGTAGCCACGATCAGAGAATCTATCAGGTAGCGCGAGCTAAGGTGAGATGTAGCGGGAATTGGAAGGGTACAACCCTTCCAATTCCCGCGCCGGTCAGCACTTCAGCCAGTCAGCTTCTTTATTGCTGACGTGCTGAAGTGCTTTCACGTCTCGAACACAGACCGATACATGGCGTATGCGATGCCGCCGAGCACCAGATAGATCAAACCGGCAAGGATGACGATCGCCGAGCCGACTTGCAGCGCGCCGTCAGCCACCTGATACAGCCCATACACGCCGTATCCGAGCGCGCAGGCCAGGGCGCTCTTGTGAAAGAGTGCGGTTCTGCGGAGGAGCAACCCGACCAGGGCAAGGAGCGCGCCAAGACAAACGATGAGGGCAAGGATCAGGAGTACAGTACTGCGCAGGACTTCGGCCCCGGCGCTGATACCGAATCGGTCAGCCGCAGGCACAGGGTCAGCGAGCGTGAGGTAAAGTCCGTAAAGGTCTCCGACTTGGGCCAGGAACATCAGGCCGAACAGCAGCATTGCGACCACTCGCAGCATGCGGTCCCCTTAGCGTCTGTACTCCCGCCAGCCCAGGCGTGCCAGCAAGGCCGCGGTTATCGCCGCCGTCGCGCCCCAGATGTTTCGCGAAACAGCGTCCTCGACGGCGAACACCGGCACCTCGTAGTCGCGACCGTCATAGTGCCAGAGTACCTTGCGGAAAGTCTCATTGGCGGTCAGCGTCGCCAAAGAGACGGTGAAGATCTCCTCTACCTCGTCGGGGGCCAGTACCATCTCGGCCTCGGGCGGCAGGAGCCCGACAAAAGGGCTCACGCGGAAGTTCGAGGGCGGGATGTACATCTCCTCCAACGCCCCGACTACCTCGACCAATTCTGGGCTGAGGTCGATCTCCTCCTCGGCCTCGCGCAATGCCGTCTCCATCAGCGAACCGTCACCCGCCTCTATGCTGCCGCCTGGAAAGGAGATCTGGCCCGCGTGGTCGGCGAGATCGTCCTTCCTAACCGTATAGACCACGCGCGCATCCTCGCCCTCCACTAGGATGGGGACCAGCACCGCAGCGAGCCGCGAATCCGCCCCTGGCGGCGGCACACGCGGACGCCGCTGCCCGGTCTCGAGGTCTACGGGCGAGAAGCCCTCGTACACCTCGCTCCACTCGTCCAGCGGGCGGGAGACCGCCTCACGTAGCCGATCCGCGAGATCACTCCGGACGCCCTTTTCCTCCTGACGTTCGTTCATCACCGAGATCATAGCGTATGTCAGCTAGTCAGCACGCCGCCCTACAGGGGGCTCTCAGCATTTCAGCACTTCAGCTCGCCAGCTTTTTGTTCGCTGATTGCTGCGGCCTATTCGACCGCCAACTCTACGCGCACGAAACCCGACACGGCGCGGGGTTCTGGAGAACTCCCGCACCTGTGCCGGACTCCTTTATGGCAGACCACACCCCTCACGAGGGTCCAATACTAGCGAGGCAAGGTGCCTGGGCTGCCCCACAATCCGGCCCGCCGGTAGCCGGCAAGCATCAGAAGCCCGATCGTGACCTGGGCAAGGCCGAGCAGGGCCTGAAACAGCACGTACCATGTCGGTCCGGCCGGAGATAGCACCCCGGTAAGTTCCAGGACCGACGCCGGTACGCGCAAAACGCCGAACAGGAAGGCGACCAGGATCAGCCAGAACGTCCAGCGCCAGCGCCTCAGAACCCCGACAACGAGGAGTGCGATGAAAGCCGAGATCGCACCCAGAAACGCCAGGTCAGCGAGAACGTGCCGGCCCGCGGGAAGCTTCATGGCGCTGTCGTAGATCCCCGGCTCAACCACGAGGATGGCCACGAGGCTGATCCAGGCCACCAAGAAGAACCCGAGCACGAGAGACTGCATACGGTTGACCACTGCGATCCTCCACCGACGTGCTTCAGAAAGGACGCCCCGAAGAGATTCGGTTCCTCAGCCGGATCCTTGCGCCTCCACCCGGCGCTGACCCAACTCCCTGTCGAGCAGGAAGAGCGCCTCGCTCTTGTCTCCCACCATCTTCAAGGTCTCGACGACGTCCCCGGCGTTCTTCTCTTCTTCGACCTGCTCCGAAACGAACCATTGGAGAAAGGTCTGGCTGGCGTAGTCGTTCTCGCTTACCGCAAGCCCGTAGAGGTCATGGATCATCGCCGTGACCTTCCGCTCGTGCTCGAGGGCCTGCTCGAAGACCTCAAGCGGTGAGCCGAACTCGACAACGGGCCCGTCTATCTCCTGCAGAACGACCCGGCCATTGCGCTCGAGGATGAAGTCGTAGAACTTCATCGCGTGCTCCGTCTCCTCCCTGGACTGGGCGCGCATCCACTGCGCAAAGCCGGGAAGGTTCTCCGACTCGCAGTAAGCCGCCATCGACAGATACTGGTACGCCGAAAAGAGCTCGTTCCTGATCTGCTCGTTCATCGCGCTCTCGACCGCTGTGCCAAGCAAGCTGATCTCCTCCTTCTCGTCCCTCGCTGCGTTCTCCCCCACTATACCGATCTCCCAGCCAGGGAGTCTGTGGAAGTCGGTCACATTACCGCTCGCGCAACCTGCCAAGGATCGGTTTGATGTCCAGGATGGGAGTGCCATCGATGGCTTCGAGGTTGTGGACCGTAATGGTCTCGACTTCCACCGTCTCGGTCACGAGGGCGTGCAATCCAATGGGGTTGGGGCGATCTGGTGAGCGCGTCGCGAACACACCCGTACGAGGCCGATTCATATCGCCACGTGGGTGAACGGAGAGCACGGCGCGCTACTGTAGGCCAACTTTGGCCCGAGAATCTCCTCGGACGGGCTTCGCCTGCCTCACGACGCTCGAGTGGGCCAGCGAGGTGGCGAAGGCTACCAGGGGCATGGCGATGGTCGCCACGATCGTACCGCCCACCCATTCGCCCCACGTGTGCGACTGCGTGACCCACCCGGCTACCAGCGCGCCGTAGTGGATCACCACCCCTTCCATGTAATAGGCTACGGTCGCCGTCGCGAACACGAACCAGAAGTGACCGCGCACCAGTTGGTGGCTGCGTCGTATTGCGGCTAAGGGGCCGATGTCTTCCTCGCGGATCACCGGCGCGGTAAGCGACCAGCGCGTGTACAGCCAGAGCCCTGGGACCACCAGCAGCAGGATCCCCACGGCGGTTACAACGCCCGTGATCAACGCTGCCACGAGAACGCTAGGGACGAAGGGTGCGGCCTCGATCATATCGTCGAGCACACCACCAAGGCCGTGGCGCTGCGCCCCCCGACGGACCCTCCTGACAAGCCCTTCGGCGTATGCCAGGTAGAGGTAGTATGCGACGTAGGCGGTCACTAGGGTGACGATCTGATCCGACCACGGATGCCCCTCCATGAGATAAGTTGGGGCCTCCCCAAGAGCGCCAAGAAAGGCCGCAGGCACGAGCGTTGCCAGGGGGTACATCCCGACGATCGCCAACGCCGACCGCCACACGCTTCTTATGGTGTCAGTCTCGCCCACTATGGTGTCAGCTTCACCCATACAACCGCGCATTCTCGCCCAGCGCGCGGCGCATGGCAAACGTGCCGACGCGCACGTCGCATCGCCCGGGCCTGTGTCATAAGACCAAGGCTACGCCTCTGGCGTAGCCACCCTCACGGGACGGTTCAGGATGGCCGATTTCGGCCTGGGTCGGACCACGGTTCTTCACACGGACCCGGTCGTAGTAACCGACGTTATGGCCGACCCCACTCTGACCGACGACGAGAAGGCCCGCTACGCCGGAGCCGGCATCGGCGCCTGGGTGGGCGTACCGCTCGTGAAGGACGCACAAAGAGCGCCCTGAACCAGGCACGCAACCTCGCCATGCAGCTGCGGCGCTCGGTCGCCGAGGAGACCGAGCGCGGGGTTGCGACGGCGCTGAGGAAGCTGCTCGAGAGGAGCGTGCCCGACGACGTGGATACCAGGCTCTCTTACTCAGGCGACGAATCGATCGTCCCGCCCGACGTCGGGGCGCAAGTCTACCTCATCAATCCAGAGGGGATCTACGAATCAACCCGTCTCACGCTCCGCAAGGGCGATCGCCCTGTCTACGACCCGAAGAAGGTCCTCCATGCACATGTCGCGCGCTACGGTGACCTCGCCGTCCACGCTTATATGCGCGTCCATGCCGTCACTGTATTGCACCTCCACCCGGCAGCGAATATCCGCCACAGTCTCAGACCCTAGCCCGTCGCTGTCGTTGTGAACGAGCAGGTGGGGCTGGAAGTCGGCCAGCGCCCTCTCGCTGGCCTCCGGAGGCGCGGTCTTCACGTCGAGGCCAGGACGCTGGCGCTGGATCGTGAGCGCGATGGCCTGACGGTACATCCGGGGCGTAACGGTAACCAGGACGCGTGTCATGCTCTAGGGTATATCCCAAGAGGGGAACCCTGAAGTGAGGCCCGCGAAAAAATGGGCCAAAGTATGCATGCCAGCATTTCAGCAGGTCAGCATTTCAGCTTACTGTTCTGGTTGGTCGGCGAATGGGCGATTACGGCAAGTCGATACCGATGCAAAGTGCTTTGGAACCAGAATCGGGTCGATGCGACACGCCGCAAATCACGCCCGCATGCCCTGCTCACTGCTCGACCAGCTACGTTCGGGAAGATGGCCACCTCAGGATGGTGTCTCGTTTCCTGGACCGATGGGGCTAACTTACGCGTCGTTCGGAATCACTCGAGCGGGCCAGGCCGAAGATCGGGCCTTGTATCTCGAGCCTCGTAAGGTCCGCGATCCTGGACGCGAAGCTGTCTATGTCTATCCCTACCGGCATCCCGTTGCCGTCCACGTCTATCACGATGTCATGTTCTCCTCCGCCCAGCACTTCTTGCCCGCCTCCGGGCTTGCGTTCCCTTCCTGGGTTCAACTCGATGTACAGCGAATCGGTGTCCGGGTCGTAATCGAACCTCACTCCGGCCTGCCCATTTGCGGGTCAGTCTGCGCCGCCTGTGGCGAGCATGTCGAGGGCTACGGCGGCGGTCCAGGATTGTTCTCTGGAGCCGAGTGGCTCGCCGGTGAACGGCTCGAAGTACTCTGCGAAGCCCCCCTCTGAGAGCTCTTTCAGGGTCTCGCGGCGTATGCTCTGTGCCCGCTCGGTCTCTCCTGCGCGAAGCAGCGACCACCAGAGGAGCCAGTTGGCTACGGGCCAGACCGGACCGCGCCAGTAGCTCCGCGGGTGGAAGCCTGGCTCTTCTGGGCTGGTGGAGGGTGGTAGTGGATAGCGCAGGCTGGGGTTGCCGGCGAAATCCCGCGAGTCCAGCGTACCGAGGAGGTCGCGAAGCCGTTCGCGATCAAATCCGCCGCCGATCAGGGGCGCGAACCCTGCTATCGTGCGCACCCGCAGGGGCTCGCCCGCGAGCACGTCCTGGTCCAGGCAGAGCCCGAGGTCGGGGTCCCATTGCTCTTCGAGTCCCGCGCGGCCGCGTTCGATCCAACTCCCGATGAGCTCCCTGTCCTCCAGCGGCGCTTCGAGGACCTCGGAGATCTCCAACAAAGCCTCGTTGGCCGCAACGAGGATGGCGGAGAACAGGACGTCCTTTACCAGGAATGGGTGCCGCTCGTAGATGTCGGCCTCGTCGTAGCGAACCCGCTTGAGAAGCTCCAGCAGCCACAAGAAGCGGTCGTACTCGCTGTCGGTCGGACGGTGCGAGGGATCGGTGACGTGCTTGAGGTCGTAGCGGGTGTAGGAGGGCACCTCCCCGACGGAGATCCTCTCCAGGGTTGCATCCCAGCGGGGGGAGTTGTCCGTGCCGCTCTCCCAGGGATGGTAGATGGTCACCAGCCCGGAGCCCTCAGGGTCGCGGGCGGTCGCCAGATAGCGGTGCCACGAGAGCAGACGCCGGTAGTTGCCTTCGAGGAAGGCGCGGGCGCGGGCGACGCGCTCTTCGTCCTTTCCCCGCGAAGTCTGCCAGATGCGCCTGACGGCTATGGCGTGGACGGGCGGCTGGCACAACCCGCTGGTGCGCGGACCGGAAGGCGCATCTTCGGATAGTCCGGAGGAATTCCAGCGCTCCGCGTCGGGAAAATAGCTGTTGGGCGGGGCCTCGGGGTTGAAGACTATGTGCGGGACCTTGCCGGTCGACCACTGACCACTAAAGAGGGTCTCGAGCTCGTCCGTCGCGCGGCGGTTGTCCACGTGCGCAAGGCCGAGCGCGATGAACGCAGAGTCCCAACTCCATTGATGCGGATACAGAGAGGGCGCCGGTTTGGTCCAGGATTTCAGGCCGTTGCGGCGCAAGACGTCCGTCGCAAGCGGGTCGACACCGTCGAAGCCGCCGGTCCGCGGCCCCTCAGAAAGGCTCTGTGGAAGCTCTTCCTCTCGCATGAACCGGTGCTACGTCTCCCATCGACTCGCTCGACCTGCTCAATGTATACAACGACCGGCCTGCCTTCAAGCCTACCCGCAGGATCTCCTGTTCAATCCTCACGATCCTGCAAGCGCGAGATGTCTTCCTGATAGGCATCAAGGGAGTCCAGAAAGCCGTCGTAGGCGTCGACCGACTCCCTGGACAACTCTCTGAAGACTTCGCGTTGTTCCCTTACAAGCCGCTGCAGATTACCGAGGGTTTTGCGGTTGAGCTCGGCGTGGTCATCGAGCGTTTCGACCCAGTTCTCGAAGAACCTCCTGGAGAGCCTCATGCCGCTCTTCTGCGCCTCGAAAGCCTGGTCCACAGC
>Ga0126311_10000345_pt1 | contig 22111 bp, 20 predicted proteins | sample Plot61_FD_92539 | JGI IMG/M metagenome (GOLD analysis project Ga0126311, IMG submission 92539) | Serpentine soil microbial communities from UC McLaughlin Reserve, CA, USA - Plot61 | ecosystem: Environmental > Terrestrial > Soil > Grasslands | place: USA: UC McLaughlin Reserve, Lake County... | reverse complement strand
CGGCCCATGCGATAGAGCGCCCAGTCGAGCGCGAGGCGCACGTCTTTGTTCTTCTCCTGAAGCCGGTAGCCTTCGACGAGTTTACGTTGATCGGTGGCAGCGAGGCGCGCGAGCGCTTCAGCACTGCGTTGCCGTACGAGCGCGTCAGGACTGTTGAGTTGCTTTGCAAACTTCGCGGGATCCGAGCGCGCGTCAACGCCGTCGATCGGAACTTGTTGCGCCGCTACACCCACAGCGAGCATTAAAACTACAAATACAAGCTTCAAGTATTTCATAATTCTGATCCGCGTTTTTCCGCGTTAACCCGCGGCCTGCTTCTTCTTTAGCAGCGCCGTATTCAGATCCAAATCACTCACCGAAATCACTTCCACGTTCGGATACTTCTTCTGCAACTCCGGCAAAAACGCCTTCGCGTTGCCGACGATGATAATGTTGCTCGTCTTCGCATCCAACCTCGCACCGGCAAACTTCTGAATATCCGCGGTACCGATCGCCTGCACGTTGTTGATGTAACGATTGATCTCATCGAGACCGAGGCCATAGAGCGCGAGCGAACCGACCTGGCCCACGAGACCATTCACAGTTTCAAGATTGCGCGAGAAGCTTCCGACCAGCACCGCCTTTCGCGGCGTTAACTCCACATCCGCCGGCGGCGCTGACGATAACCGGCCAATTTCACCCAGCAACAGATCCGCGACCTGCGCTCCCGACTCATTCTTCGTCTGCGCCGACGCTATGAATGGTCCAACATCGCGACGCGCGTCGAGCGAGCTGCCTGCTCCGTAACTCAAACCGCGCTTGATGCGAATCTCCTGGTTGAGACGTCCGGAGTAACCGCTGAGCACGGAATTGGAAACGATACCACGGAAAAAATCCGGGTCCTTGCGATTGATGCCGGTGCGAGCGAGATAGACAGCAGCCTGTCCCGCGTCAGGCTTGTCGATCACAACGATGCGTCCGGTCTTCGCGTCTGCACTCTCCATCGCCGCGCTAATCGTAGGCATTGGCGTCGTCGGTTTCTGCCAGTCGCCAAAGTATTTCGTTGCCAACGCGAGGCCATCTTTCGCATTGATGTCGCCACCGATGACGAGAATAGCGTTATCCGGACGATAGTAACGCGAATGCATCTTCGCGATGTCGGCGGCAGTGATGCGCGTGAGCGACTCAGACGTGCCACTGACCGGATGTCCATACGGGCTGTCACCAAACACAACTCGCGCAGCCACCATACGTGCGAGTGAACCGGGATCACCGACCGCGAGCGTGAAGTTGTCGAGATACTGTTGTCGAAGCCGTTCGACCTCTTCACTCTTGAAAGTCGGATGTCGCACCACGTCCGCCAGGATCTCCATCGCGGGTTGAATCTTTGACGACATCACGTTGACGCTCGCAAACGAAGAGTCCCAACGCGCGCTCGAATCAAGTGAGCCACCGAGACTCTCGATCTCCTGCGCGATCTTTGTGGCGTCACGAGTCTGCGTGCCTTTGGTCAGCAAGGCGGCGGTCATGTCGGCCAGCCCGGCCAACTCAGGCGCATCCACTTCGCCACCGTTTTTGATCAGCAGTTGCGCTGAAATTAGTGGTGACTCAGTGCGTTCGATAACGATCACACGCAGTCCGTTAGGAAGCGTTTGATCAACCGGCGTCGGAAACTTGCCGGAACGTGGTTGTGCTGGTGTTGGTGGTGTCGCTTGCGGAGTTTGTGCGTTAACGTAGAGGACACAGAGAGTTAGGCAGAGAGCCGCGGAGAAGAATAGTTTGCGAATCATTTTACTGGCCCTCCTTCTTCGACGCTTGCGGCAGGTAGTACAAAACCAGTCGATTCGAATCAGTGAAATATTTTTTCATCACGCGTTGAATGTCCGCGGCGGTCACCGCCTGCAACCGTGCGAGATCAGTGTTCACTCGAGCGGGATCGCCTAGCAGCACCGCAGCCTCTCCGAGCGCCAGGGCTTTCCCATTACCCGTCTCACGTTCACGCAGTTGATCAGTGACGAGTTGGTTCTTTGCTTTCTCTAACTCAGCCGCGGAAACAGGCACATCCTGCAACTTCTTGATTTCGGCGAGCAGCGACTTCTCAACATCCTCGACCTTTTTCCCCTCGGAGAGGATCGCGCCCATCATGAAGAGCCCGGCGTCCTCGAGCGCATTCTCGTCGGAAAATACTTCCGCCGCTATCTGCTGCGTGTATACGAGCGCGTTATACAGTCGCGAAGATTCGCCCGCCGAAAGAATCGCATTCGCAACCCGCAGTGCAGACGCATCGGGATCCGATTGCTTAGTTGTCAAATACGTAAAGCCAACCGCAGGGAGATCGTTGTGACCATACTCCGTCACACGAATCTCACTCTTTCGCGGCGGCTCCTTCACAGTAACGCGCGGCAGTGGCCGCGATGGTTTTGCGATTGGGCCAAGATATTTATCTACCCAGCCATCGAGTTGCTTGGGATCGAAATCGCCGACCACTACGAGTGTCGCATTGTCGGGCCGGTAATAAGTTGAATGAAACTCTTGCACGTCTTTGAGCGAGGCCGCGTCGAGATCTTCAATGCTGCCGATGGTCGGACGCTTGTAAGGGTGTTCCTGGAACGACTTCGATTGCAGCAGGTAAAACGCGCGTCCGTAAGGCGGCGCAAGCACACTCTGCCGGTATTCTTCCTTTACGACGTCGCGCTCAGACTTGAAATTCGCGTCATCAACGTTTAGCCCCGACAGTCGATCACCTTCAGCCCAGATGAGCGTCTCAGTATAATTTGACGGCACTACTTCGAAGTAAACGGTCACGTCGTCATTGGTAAAAGCGTTATTGAATCCGCCGACGTCTTCCGTCAGCCGGTCCATCATCTCCGACTTCATGTTCTTCGTACTCTTAAACATGATGTGTTCGAAGAGATGCGCAAAACCACTCCGCTGGTTCGGATCATCTTTCGAACCGACGTGATACCAGACCTGGATCGCAACCGTCGGACTCGAATGATCTTCAACAGTCAGCACGCGCAGCCCGTTTGCGAGCGAGCGATCCGTAAACTTGAGCTGCGGCATTCGCGTTTGTGCGGATGCGAGGAAAGCGGTGCTCACCAGCAAACAGGCGGCAAGAATTAAACGAAGTGACAAACGAACCATCAGGTTTTCTCCGGTCTTAAAGGGGAGTAGCTAATCGATATCCAGCGGATTCCGGTAAGGCTTGTCTTTATCTTTTTCAGCCCGCTTCATTGCTTCCTGAAACTTCTCTTCCAGGATGCGGTCGCGGTCTTTCATCGAGCTCAGTTCCTGCGCGAAGATCTGTTCGCGCAGCTGTTTCTGTTTATCGAGGCCCTTGACCATCTCGTCGAACGACGCCAGTGGTTTCGCTTTTTCTTCGTGCGAAATGAGGGCTCCGGTTTGCGCATCAATCGTCAACGTTGCTTCGCAGCAGGGACAAATGATCGTAAACCTCGAACTGTCTGCCATAAGATCCTCCTAGCCGCGAGTAGTATAGCCACAAAAAGGCACAAAAGGCACAAGGAAAGACTTCAAACCCTTTGTGCCTTTTGCGCCTTTTTGTGGCTCGTTTATCTGAGCGTTACGGAATGACTTTCTTTACGGCCTTCTTAGTCGTACTACCGACTTTCTTTGCGCCTTCAACTGTCTTCTCGCCAACAGTCTTGCTGGTGGAGACGGTCTTGTCCTTAGCGTCTTCAGCCTTGTCGCCGACTTCGTTCGCTGCCTTCGCGCCTTCGGCGGCCACGAATCCCGCGGCATCGGCAACCTTTTCGCCGGTCGCTTCGAGCACGTTCTCAGTAGTATTCACTACGCGTTCTTCACCGCTGCGTGAAGTTACTCTCGCGGTTCTCGTGCCGTTCTTGTTGGTAGTGACAACCACTTTCGAGACGCGCGGGTTGTTGCGAAACGTTCGAGTCTCGACCCGGTTACCTTGAGCGTCTGTGGTGGTGGTGATCTCTGAATTGTCCGGTGCAGGTGATGCAGTAGCTTGTGCGGTCTGAGCTGTGTTGGCGTTAGCATCCGTGGCTTGATTAGTCGAACAGCCGATGCCGGCAGCGGCAAGCGACAGTATCGTTAACAGGCAAATCTTCTTGGTCACGCTTCTATCCTCCTAATTGAGCTAAGCTTACTTAGCTTAAGCAAGCAACGTGCCAGCTCCTTTATTATCAAGCTAAGGGCGATTAAGGGGCAGCCGTTCAATAACAATACGCCACACTCTGCCACAGCGAAGCTCAAAACTCACATAAACTTTTTGTTGTTTTTGTGCCGCTTTGTGGCCGATGTTTGTGTTAAGCTTTACGCCCTTTAGATTGACTTTAGTTCGGAATTCCTTTAGAAGCACACCGAATTCTGTTTGACTGCTAAACATCATCACCCCCAAGGAGCCTTTCTTTATGCGCAGACTGCTTTTTGTTGCAACAGGCGCTTTTTTTGTGGTCGCTACACTGCTTCCAATGCAACGCTCGTTCGTCGTGCGAGCGGTGTCCGAAGGCGAGCGCCTGGCGATGTACAGCAAACCCGCAGTGGTACGCATCGTCGATGGAGCCGCCGGACAGATCCTTTTCGCACCTCCAGGCATCAACCCTCAGGTTTATAACGTTCAAGCAATCGGCCTGGGCTCCGGGTTCTTTATCAGCTCCAACGGCTACGTCGCTACCAACGCTCACGTCGTTTCGATGACTCACGACGGCGAAGACAAAGCGAAGCAGACGTTGTTCTACCAGTTGGTGCAACAGATCGCTCAGCAATATCACAAAGAGCCGCGTAGCCTGAACACGCAGTTCATCAATCAATACAGCGAGTTTCAAAGCTTTCAGCTCTTTCACCACGTAATCATTCCCGATGGCAGCTCGTATCCTTTCGAGATCAAGCAATACGGCGCGCCGACAGGTGAGAGTAACGATCAGGGTAAGGACGTCGCGGTCATCAAGATCGAAGTTAAGAACGCACCGATTCTCAAGCTTGCCGACTCGGATAAGGTTCAGTTGCAGGATCACGTGACCGTGATTGGCTTTCCGGGCGCTGCCGACACTTTCAACACTGGAACGCTGAGCGCCAAGTCTGCATTTGAGGCGACGATCAACGACGGTAAGATCTCCGCGAAGAAACAGGCCACCAGCGGCGCTCCGATTCTTCAGACCAGCACCGCCGCCACACACGGAAACTCAGGCGGCCCCGTGATCAACGACGCGAATGAGGTCGTCGGTCTGCTGACGTTTCGTGGCGATACGGTTAATGGACAGGAGGTTTCCGGTTTCTCTTTCGTCGTGCCGTCAAACACAGTCATGGAGTACGTGAAGAGCGCCGGCGCCACGAATGCTGAAGGACCGACCGATCTTGTTTATCGCGAGGGATTGGACAACTACTGGAATCAATATTACTCGGCGGCGATTCCGAAGTTTGAAGAAGCAAAGAGACTGTTTCCGCAACACTCGGAAGTGGATCGCCTGATTCAAAGCAGCCAGCAGGCGAAGGCTGAGGGCAAAGAGAAATCGAGTTTTCCGTTCTGGATTGTCGCAGTCATAGTCGGCGTTCTTTTCATTCTGGGGTTACTGCTCATCATCATCATCGTCGGCATCGTCATCGCCCGGAAGCGTCGCAAGAAGGCCGCTCCTCCGGAAAGTGGTGGGGCAAAGCCACATCATCCAAGGCCTGCGCCCGCGCCGGCCGCTCCTTTGCCTTCACCCGTTGCAAGTTACGCGAACCCAAAACCAGCTCCGCCGCCAGCGCCCGCACCATACGTGATGGCAGGCGATCAGGGGATGACTGTGGATCTTTCGCGAACGATCGCGATCACTGCCGACGGCGATTCATTCAAGCCAAACTACGGATCGATCAAATTCGTCTCGGGTCCATTGTCCGGACAACAGTTTGAGATCAAAGCTGATGGTGGCGACTTCATCGGGCGCGATGGTGGTTCGTCGCAGATCGTGATCGGCGATCCGCGAATCTCGAAACGGCACGTGTGGATTGGTGTGAAGAATGGGCGTGTGGTGATTGAAGATCAGAATTCACGCAACGGTACTTTCGTGAACGATCCGCGGTCCGAACGTGTAACGGCACAATTGTTGAACGCTGGTGACGTTGTAATCCTGGGTGAGTCAGACGTCGCGCGATTCGAGTATCACCACTAAGAATTAACGCGGATCTGCGAATCAAAAACTGATGCGAGGGTGTCGGCGGATACGGGTTTGCTGAAGAAGTAACCCTGGATTTCGTCGCACCTGAGCAACTGCAGGAATCGCAGTTGATCCTCCGTCTCAACTCCTTCCGCAATCACTTTCAATCGCAGGTTGTGTGCGAGTGTGATGATGGCCATCACGAGTGCCGCATCGTCCGGGTCGCTGGTCGCTTCCCTCACAAACGACTGATCGATCTTGAGCGCATCGATGGGCAGGCGTTTGAGTGACGCGAGCGATGAGAAGCCGGTGCCGAAGTCGTCGATCGAGATATTGATCCCCATACTCTTCAAGCGGTTCAACATTTCCGCCGCAAACTCCGCGTCCTTCATAATGGAACTCTCCGTCAGTTCCAACTCCAGATACTTCGGCGACAGTCCCGTCTCTTCAAGAATCCTGATCACTGTTTGAGCCAAATCCTGATCGTGAAACTGTCGCGCCGAAATATTCACGGCGATAGGTATCGGAGCAAATCCCTGATCGCGCCAGCGCCGGCCCTGCAAACAAGCCGTCCGCAAAACCCATTCGCCGATCGGCACGATCAGGCCCGTGTCTTCCGCAAGCGGAATAAACTCGGATGGTGGGATGAGTCCGAGCGTCGGATGCTGCCAGCGCACCAACGCCTCGACACCCGTAATCGCGAGCGAGTCGACCGAAACTCTCGGCTGATAGTGAATCAGAAACTCCTCGTTCTGAATCGCCCTGCGCAAATTACTCTCGAGCGCCAGACGCTTCGTAGCCAGCTCGTGCATGTCTGCTGTGTAGAACTGGTAATTGGCGCCGCCCGATCGCTTCGCTTTGTACAACGCAGCACCCGCGTTCTTCAGCAACGTCTGACAATCTTCACCATCCAGCGGAAACAAACTCACACCGACGCTCGCAGTCGCGAAGAGTTCATGACCAGGCAGATCGAAAGAGAACTTCAACACCTGCGACAACGACGCGATCGTCTCGATCACGTCTTTCGTGCCGTCAATTTGTGTACGTAACAATGCAAACTCATCGCTTCCAAAACGCGCGACTGTATCCGACTTCGAGCTACAACTCTTCAACCGCTCGGCAAACTCGCGCAACAGTATGTCGCCTGGTCCATGGCCCAGTGAGTCGTTGACTTTCTTAAACTGATCGACGGAGATGAAGAGCACACCCAACGACTGGTTCGCGGCTTTTGCAACTGACACTGCCTGCGTCAAACGATCCTCGAAGAGTGCGCGGTTGGGAAGTTGTGTGACAGTGTCGTAGTAAGCGAGCCAATCGACTTGCGCAGTCCGCTCTTCCAAAAGCGTTTCGAGCTGTTCTTTGTAACGACGCTTTTCCTTTAAAAGGCTGGAGTGATTGAGAGCGCGCTCGACGGAGGCTTCGACGTGACGCAGATCGATCGGCTTGCTGATGTAATCAAAAGCGCCGACGCGTAACGCTTCGATCGCAAAGCCGATGTCCTGATTACCGCTGACCATCACCACGACTGTGTCAGGCGACAGTGAATGGACGCGTGGCACGAGCTCGAGTCCACTCATCCCGCCCATGTCGATGTCGCTGATTACGAGGTCGAAAGTGTTTTCGGAGAGTGCGGCGAGGGCTTCTTCTGCGGAGCCGGCGTCGGAACAGTCGTAGGAACTACCGAGGACGTCGATCAGCAGATGCCGGATCTGCTCTTCGTCGTCAATGATGAGAACTCTTGGCTTCTGAGTCTCAGCAACTTCCATAGCCTAAAGTCCCTTGCACTGTCGCGGCAGCCATGGCTCGCGCAGCGCGCGTTCGTAGCTTACCTTCACTTCGGCAAGATTCCAGGCTTTTCTTTGCCAAATTGTACCGTCTGTATATTCGATGCGATTGATAAAAACACTTTCTTTGAACGGCGTTCCTGAGTTGAGTGTCTTTACGTTTACGACGTCGCTTGGTCCAAGGCGACTGAAACCCTCGAGCTCTTTGCTCTTCCCTGCTCCGATGTTTACACCGCACAGAAACTGTCGCCGTGATAACTGATCCGGATTCGCAGGGTCCTGGAATCGATACTCCCAGAACACGACTTCAACTACTTTCTCGATCTGGTTCTGCACTTTGATGCGATAAGCGATGCCATCGACGGGCTCACCTTGATTAGCGCGTGATTCGGCGACGCTTTTTTCGAGTGCGGCGCTACGGCCATCGAGCGTGTCGGCGTTTGGATCTCTTGCACCCGGCGGTTCATTCATTCTCGCATTGCGAGCAAAGATCTTGTTCTGTGGAATCACGGCGCGTGCGGGAGTGCTGCCCTCAACTTCCTGAGGTGGAGGAGTGCGCCGCGCGCGCGACCATTTGAAGTTCGTCACATTTAGCGGCGAACCGTTGGTCTCAGTCTGGGTTTGAAAAGGGAGAATGAGAGTTAAGAGCAGCGAAAGCAGGAAAACAATCTTCATGACGCCTCCCGGACCAGCCTGCGTATCGACGGCCGCAGTATGCGCCACTTGTCGCGTCGATTCAACTATTAACACACCGAATTCTTTGCGGTCTCTGCGTCTCTCTGCGCGCTCTGCGCGAAAATAACCATTAGCACAGAGGACGCTGAGGGCCGCAGAGAACCGCGGAGAAAAATTTTTGGATACTTTGCGACTTTGTGGTTAATATACCGTGCGTTGTTCTTACCTCGCTCACCTAAGGATTCTCTCCACCCCTGTTTTTTGGAGAGTCCTTAATTCACCTTTAGTCTCCGGCATCCTTGCCGGTAAGGAAGGCTTTTACATGAAAAATCTTAGACGTCTACCCTCTCTACTCGGTATTGCGTTTGTTATCGCCTCCATTAACGTAATCGTTCTCGGTCAAGCGAACGAAAACCAAATCGCCACTATCAGCAATTCCGGAGCGAGCCTGAGATTTGACGTCGCCGCTCCGCACGCCGCCGTAACCCTGACAGTCATCGGACCAGATAACTTTTCCTTCTCTCAAGAGTTCAAATCCGGAAACGCCGCGGAATTCAGATTGACCCAGGCAAAGGGTGAGACACTGACCGACGGTCAATACACCTACGAACTGCGCGTCACCCCCAACATCTCCGACGAAACAAAAGAAGCACTCAAAGCTGCTCGTGAAAAAGACAATGCTGCGGAAGTACAACGCGAATTGCGCAAACGCGGCGCACTGCCCTCGCAATTGCTCGTCCAATCCGGCGGCTTCGTGGTCCTGAACGGCTCTGTCATTCTGCCCAATGGAATCGAGGAGAGAGCTCAGGCGCGCGCGACTGTCGCACCACCAGCAACTCCGGTCATTGGTTCAACCGGCCGCACAAATTTCAAGATCCAGAGACATCACCCGCGTTTTATGGTTTTTGACCAGGTGATTCCCGACGATCTCATCGTTCAGGGCAGCATCTGCGCCGGTCTCGATTGCGTCAACAACGAAGACTTCGGCTTCGACACCATTCGCGTAAAAGAAAACAACACTCGTATACAATTCGACGACACGAGCGCCTCCGCGGGCTTTCCTAACAACAACTGGCAGCTCCGTGCGAACGACTCAGGTGGCGGCACAAACATGTTCGGCATTGTCGATCAAGGCGCCACCGGAAATTCCGAGACGGGAACGATCGTTTTCGCAGTCACGGCAGGTGCTTTGGCTAACTCGCTCCGCGTCGGCAGCAACAGCAAAGTCGGATTACGCACTGCAACGCCGGTCCTCGACATGCACGCCAACACCACCGACACGCCCGCGATTCGTCTCGAACAGAACAACACCGGCGGTTTCACGGCGCAAACGTGGGACATCGCCGGCAACGAAGCAAACTTCTTCGTACGCGACGTGACCAGTGGCTCACGTCTGCCGTTCCGCATTCGTCCCGGCGCACCGACCAGCTCGATCGATATCTCGGCCGCAGGTAATGTCGGTTTACAAACTGCCTCACCCAATCTGAGACTCGAAGTATTTGGCGCGGTCGGATTGCCCGTCAACTCAGGTACAACGCCAACCGGCATCGCGCGTTTCAGCCAGGCCGGCGGAGCGGGTGTGGTCGATTTCGGGTTTGGCGGAGCCACAGGCGCCGGATGGCTTCAGGCAACTTCGAGCGCAAGTCTGGCGACGACTTTTCCTTTTCTCATCAATCCAAATGGCGGGAACGTCGGTATCGGCACAAGCGCGCCGACTGATCTTCTGTCAGTCAACGGAACGGCCAGCAAGCCCGGTGGTGGAACCTGGGCCGTCTTTTCAGACGAACGCCTGAAGAACATCAAGGGCAATTTCAGCAGTGGACTCAATGCAGTGATGAGGTTGCAGCCACTGCGTTACGAGTACAAAACAGACAACGCGTTAGGCATCAAGTCGCCAGGCGAGCACATCGGTTTCGGAGCGCAGGCTGTGCAGCAAGTGATTCCTGAAGCCGTCACTCAAAACGCCAACGGCTATTTGATGGTCAACAACGATCCAATCATCTGGACCATGCTCAACGCGATTAAGGAGCAGCAGAAAGAGATCGTGGAACTGAAGCGACAGATCCGGCAGTTGCGTGCAACACGCCGCCGCCACCGGTAAGTTTCAGAGGTAATTTTGTAGGGGCGGCCCTCCGTGGCCGCCCTTTTTTATTCATTCAACTTCGGTGGAACTCCACGCCAGAAGCGCAACGCCTCCTGGATAGTTGCCTGAGGCCCTACGGACTGAGATAACGATTGACGACGCGCTCCAGTTCCGACATGTCGATCGGCTTGGGCATGTACTCGTTACAACCTTTCGCAAACGCCTTCACTCGAGAATACGACAGCGGATACGCCGTCACCGCGACAATCGGCACGCTCTCCATGTGTTCCTGCTGGCGGATCCTTTGTGTTGCGGCGATGCCGTCGAGAATCGGCAGATCGAGATCCATGAGGATCAGATCGGGGCGCTCACGATCGGCAATGTCAACAGCTTCCTGCCCGTTGCTCGCTTCCAACACGCTGTACCCGAGCATCTCGAGTCCTTGCTTCAACAACATGCGCGTGTCGTCATAGTCTTCTACAACCATGATCCTGCGGTTAGATTTTTCCTCTGTCATATTGCTGCAGTCCACGGATGAATATACTGCTACTACTCAGCTCTTAATGCCTGCGAGGGATCGATCTTCGTTGCACGCCACGCAGGAAGATAGCAAGCTAACAATGCTACAACCACGAGCAGCAATGCCACTACGAGATAGATACGAAGGTCAGTTGCCGCTGCCGTAAGACCAAATACTGAGCTACCAATCAATCGAGTCAGCGCCAGCGAGCCGAGCAGGCCGAGTGCCAGGCCAATCAGCACATTACGCATGCCCTGCGCAATAACCATCCTGACTATGTTGTGAGTGCTTGCTCCAACAGCCATCCTGATCCCGATCTCACGGCTGCGTTGCTTCACTACGTAAGCCACTACGCTATAGATCCCGATGGCCACGAGTAGCAAAGCTGCGATCGCGAATATGCTGGACAAGACGGCTTGAAAACGTTGCTGCGCGGTAGCTGCGGCAACGATCTCATTCATAGTTCTCATGTTGTAAACAGGCTGATCGCTGTCGATCTGGTGCACCGCACCGCGGAGCACTGCTGCAAAACTTTCCGGTTTACCGCTCGTCCGCGCCAATACAACCATCGCCGGCATACCGATGTATCCGTACGGGAAGTAAAAGGCAGGCGCCGCATCGTGCTGCAAGTCGAGCGGATGTACGTCGCCAACTACACTTACAACGGCGCCAACGGGATTGTTTGAGCCGGGACGAAATCGCTTGCCGATAGCACTTTCGTTGGGCCAGTAACGACGCGCGAAGCTTGCACTAACTATGTATTCAAGAGGTTGATCAACTCGATACTCTCGAGTGAAGTCTTGTCCCTGTAAGAAAGGAATGCCCATCGTCTTGAAGTAGCCGGGCGTAACAGCGTGTGCGGCAGCAGACGATCGCGTGTTGGTAGTTGCAGCGTTAGCTCCTTCCAGCATGATCTCCATGGTCCAATCATTAGCGGTGCCTGGCGCTTGCTGAACTGCCGCGGCATCAACAACACCGGGAATCGTGCGCAATCGGCTGAGTAGCTGATCAAAGAAATCAACTCGCTGTTCGCGTTGACTGTACTTCGTCCCGGGCAAGCTGATTTGCATCGTAAAAACATTGTCCGGTGTATACCCCAAAGGCACAGACTGCAATCGCGCCAGCATGCTTACCAACAACCCTGCCCCAACCAAAATGGCCGCCGTCATAGTGACTTCCGCAACTACCAAAGCGTTGCGCAGCCGGTGCGTTACCCTAGCGCCATCGCTTCTGGCGCGAAGTTTGTCAGTGAGATTGATGCGTGACGAAAACCACGCTGGAGCCAGTCCGAAAATCAAGCCGGTAAGCGTCGTGATGACGAAGGTAAAGACGAGCACATAACCGTCAATGCGCGACTCACTCAGCCGCGCAATATTTTGCATGTTGGCAGCGGCAATTATTTTGGTCGCCCCAAAAGCCAATGCTAAACCGAGTAGTCCTCCCAACGATGCCAGCAACAGGCTCTCAATCAGCAGTTGTCGCATCAGACGGCCCGGAGCGGCGCCCAACGCGGCGCGCGTCGCCATTTCCTGCCGGCGTCTTGTCGAGTCAGCCAACAGTAAATTTGCGACGTTCCCACATGCAATCAACAGCAACAAACTAACGCCTACAAACAACCCGAACATCGCGGTCCTGACTTCCTGCGGCACGATCCAGTCGTAAAACGTCTTCATGCGCACGCGCCAGCCATTGTTTGAATCGGCATGTTGTTGTTCCAATCGCTGGGCCACAGTATCCATATCCAAAAGCGCTCGATTGAAACTGACGCCGGGTTTGAGTCGACCAAACACTGACAGATTGCGATTGGTGCGATCAGCGCGCCAAGGCTCTTTCTGCGGATCGATCGTCAGTGGAACCCACATTTCCCTGTTTGCCGGAAATTGGAATCCCGCAGGCATTACACCGACGACGATGTAATTCTCTCCGTTCAGTCGGATCGTTTGGTTGATGATCGATCGATCTGCGCCGAATTGCCGCTGCCATAGACCATCGCTCAATAGCACTACTCGATCACTTCCGGGCTTTTCTTCTTCCGGCAGGAAACTCCGGCCCAGCGCAGGAGCGACTCCCAGAACCGGTATGAGATTAGCGGTGATGCGAGCCGACGCGACTCTTTGCGGCTCACCCCAACCGGTGATGTTGTAAGTCGCCATCTCCAACGCGGCGACGTCCTCAAACACAGACTGTTCGCGTTGCCAATCCTGGAAGTTTGGAACCGACACGGGAGATTCAGCCAGACTCTTTCCCAAATTACTTTCCCAAAGCCTGACGAGCCGACCGGGTTCCTTATAAGGAAGAGGTTCTAAAAGTACCGCGTTGATGACTCCGAAGATCGTCGCATCCGCGCCAATACCGAGCGCTATAGTAAGGATGATGGCGAGCGAAAAGAACGGGCGCTTTCGCACCATTCGAGCGGCATATCGGACGTCCCATGATGCTGCCTCAAAGAGTTTGAAAGCGGGATTCATGATCCGATCAGCGACGAGAAATCATCCGGAGTGTCCACGTCGACCTGCGCCCGTCACTACGATGACGGGCTGGCACATCGCGTCGAGAGCGGCTAATGTCGCGCGTATAAGCAGACTCGCGCCTTGAAATTGAAGTGTCTGTTGGGACGGCCCATGCGGGACGATGATCCAGCCGCGACTTCTGAGAGGACTTCTTATGAATGTGCGAGGCTGACCACACGGGAAGTGCAAGCCTCGGCATACCGCGCTGAGGCCCGCAACCCGCTGCAACTGCACCGCTCAAGCGCAGTTTAGAAGATCTTTTTAAATAACCTGGTGAACCAGTTGCCGGTTTTCTTGGCGCCTTTTTCACCCTGGTCTTTGACGTCTTCGGCTTTATCGGCAGCTACCTTCACTCCCTTAGCTGACTTGTCTTTGACGTCCTCAGCTTTGTCGCCAACCTCGTTGGCAGCTTCCTTGGTTTTCTTACCTGCGGCTTTAGCGCCTTTCACCGTCGTGTCTTTGACGTCTCCGGCTTTGTCTCCGGCTTCCTGAACGACATCTGCGGTTTTCTCACCCACTGCTTTCGCGCCGTCCACCGTCTTGTCTTTGACATCTTCGGCCTTGTCACCGGCTTCACCCGCAACGTCTTTCGTCTTCTTCGCTGCGGCCTTTGTACCCTTTACTGTCTTGTCTTTGACATCCTCGGCCTTGTCGCCGACTTCCTTGGTACCTTCCTTCGCTTTATCAGCGGTTTTTTCGGCGGCGCTCTTATCTTTATTCTCCTGCGTTTGGTTTTGCTGCGCTGCGGCCTGACCAGCCGTAACACTCAAAAACAGCGCACAAAACGCTGCTGTTAACATTTTATTCATAGCTGTGCCTCCTCGGTGCAGTGAAACGGAACAATTATTTCGCTAATTGAAACCGTCGCAACCTTAATGCCATGAATGGGTGTTGTCACTTGCTTTCGGCAGGAAAACTCCGAATCTGCTCGCGATTCTGATGCGCGGCCGGTTAAGTCCAACCGTTAAGAATGAGCATGCATCATTCGCCGTATACGATCCGCAAATAACACGTCCATTTTCTGTGGTTCTATGATTGCAGTTACTTCACCTTCACCAAACGTCGGGTGCATCAGTGTCTGACCTTTGCGATAGGTTCGGCCGCGATCGTATGGCGCGCCGAGTTTATTCGACGCACGACGTGCTGTTCCGGCGCGATACAGGACGCGTGACGTACACATTGGACAACTGACGAGTGTAATTCTTCCGGTCTTGCTCAAAGAAATAACGATGTGACCTCGCTCCTCTTTACAAGTGATGCACATTTGTTCGACGCGATCTCCAATTTTGAAAACTGGCTTCTCTTCCATGATTTCTCCTGTTCAAAAATTCTGGTGAATTAACCCTGAGGAACAAGTCTCTCTTACCTAAACATGGACTGCGGCTCGACAACGCTTAAAACGTGGCCCGTAAAGCTGGCGAGCGCGTCCGCTTCGTTATCATAGACATCGAACACGGTTACAAGTTTGGTAATTGTCATTATGTCCCGAAGTCGTTCCGTAAGATGGACCAACTTAACTTGTCCACCCTTGTTGCTCACGGTTACGTAGCTTGAAATAAGCTCGCCGAGTCCGGTCGAATCTATGTGGGTAACGCCCGCGAGATTCAAGAGGATCTTGGTCTTTCCTTCGTCGACCAGGCATCGAATGGATCTGTGCAGGGCGAGAGTGCCACCGTTAATTCTGATGCGGCCCTTTAGGTCAAGAACAGCTATATCTCCCTCGCGGCGTTCATGAATATAAAGATTGACCACTTGAATCTCCTTATGTCACTTCGAAACATTGCGCTCAGACATTGAAACATTGCGCTCAGACATTTTCCCGACCTTATGCCAGCTATGAGTATATGTCAAATGTGAGATATATTTCGTATGTAAAATACTCCAGGAATCACACTCCTGCATATGGTCAATCGCGTTTCGTGTGCTTCGCTGCAATTAAGACGAGTTCTGCATGGTCTACCAGGTCGCCACGTTTCAGACTCCGTAGCGGATCTTTCACCAGCAAAAGGTCCACATTATTTTGACCGGCTTCTGGTACAAGTTCCCGGAGCAAGCGAGCATCGAGGGCCACAGGTTTGAAAAGCAACATGTCGCTGTTACGTGAGCGGGCAGTCATGGCGTCACGGCTGCTATGAAATAGTGGCACGCAAAAGCGTCCCTCTTGGTCAAGCGCAAACACATCGCCGTTCGCCCGTTGCATGGCATAGATATCGCTCATAGAAAGATTTTTACAGTGTAAGAAGACCGCGTCTGTGCGCTAGACCGCTTATAGGGCGGGTCGCTTTTGCACTTCGCAGTTTTATATATGTGTGTTGGCGCACGGACGGTGCGAATTCTCAGTTGTATCTATATTTGCAGTGTCACGTTCGTCATGCTGATAGTCGAGAGTACTGCGAAAAGTTTTTCACGGGAGACGTTCGGATGAGCAATGAGACTGGTACGAACCCGATCATTCTGGTAGTCGAGGATGTCCACGAAACCCGCGACGGCATTGAAAAGCTGCTAAAGGCCGATGGGTATCGCGTGGTGTTGGCACGAGATGAACTAGACGGCATAGAAAGCGCCCAGCGACAACGTCCTGATCTGATTCTCGTGAGTCTGGCTGGATTACCGAACGAGGTCCTTAGCTCCGGCCGCCGTATCCGCGAAAGTGCGGCGACTGGAGATGATGTGCCGGTTGTCATCTTCTGCTTTGGCGAGGTCTTCGCGGGCGCTGAGGTCGCTATTGGCAAAAATGTACACATCGCCCAGCCTGACAACTTCAACGAGTTGCGAGGTCTTCTGTCACATCTTCTCCAACCCCTAATAGCAAAATGAAAAAGACTTTTAACTTTAGATTTATAGATGGGCCATCAACAGCCTTGGTGGAACTAACGAATTCGTCCGACCAGACGCTCAGATCTATCGAGATTTTGACTATCTTTCTGAAAGACAAAGAAACGCCCGGTGTTCCTTCACAAGCGCATATTCGATTCGATGGCGTGAAGTCTATGCAACCAGGAGAGAAGGCAGTTCTATCTCACCGAACCTGGATAAATGGGAAACCGGCTGACGCTGATCACGATCGGATGGAACAACTCAAACTCATAGTGGGCCAAGCCAATCCTTATGCATTGGAGATTTCCTGGGAGGATCCGGAGGGTAAGATGCGTTTTCAACGGATACCCGTCAGAAACTGACAAAGACGAGGAAGGGTTATCCCAGTAAACGGTCGAACTCGTCTTTCACTACCCGGTAACACTCGCAGACGGTCTCTTCCATTCTTTGACGATCCAGGATCTTGATGTGCCCGCGAACGTAACTGATTGCCCCAAGATCCTGCAGCCGCCCCGCAGCCACGGTCACGCCTTAGCGACGCACTCCCAGCATGCCGGCAATTAGTTCTTGCGTCATGATCAACTCGTCCGTATTCAGCCGATCGTGGCTCAACAAGAGCCACCGGCAAAGTTGCTGTTCCACCGAGTGCAGACGGTTGCAAACAGCAGTCTGTGAGATCTGAGTGATCAGTGCTTGCGTATAACGCAGCAGCAGGTATTGAAATTTGCCACCCTTCGCGAACTCATCCTGAAGCACCCTCGCCTTCAGCTTCACGGCTCCGCCCGCGCTCTGTACGACAGCACGATTCGGCATGGTGCCGCCTCCCAGGAACAGGGCGATTCCCACCACACCATCATTACCCGTCAATCCCATCTCGGCAGTTGAGCCGTTTTCCATGGTGTAAAGCAACGAGACTATTGCCGTCGTTGGGAAGTAGACGTAATCCAGCTGACCGCCGAATTCGTAGACGACTTCGCCAAGAGCAAAGGAGACATTCGCAAATTGCGGCAGAAGGCGTTGATATTCGTCATTGGGAAGCGCGGCAAGAAGTCGATTCTCGCTTGGAGTGGCAGGTACAGAAACAGACATGACTAAACCAGGAGCAACGCTTTTGAATATCCCCCAGTGGATGATGACAATCTGGAGCGGGCGACGGGATTCGAACCCGCAACCCTCAGCTTGGGAAGCTGATGCGCTACCGTTGCGCCACACCCGCTCAAAGGTGAAAAGAAGATAATTAAGGCCCTGCGACCTGTCAATCCGATCCGCGTTTTCCGCGGTAACCCGCGGTCAGATCATCCCATCGCCCCTGGGCTTTGAGGATTAATTCGATAACCTCACGAACAGCGCCGTAACCTCCCGCTAGTCGTGTCACATGATGAGCACACTCACGAGCCTCAAGTGCCGCATCAGCAACCGCGACACCGAAACCTGATCTCATCATCAAGGGAATGTCGTTCAGGTCATCACCAATGAACGCGACTTCTTCATTCGTCACTCCAGCCTGGGCCACAGTCTCCGGCAACGCTCGCACTTTCTCCTCAACTCCCTGCACGACGAACGACATCCCCAACGTGCGAGCACGACGCTCAACCGCACTCGAGTCTCGGCCGGAAATGATCCCCGATTTCAACCCCGCGCGATGCCACAGTTCAATTCCAAGTCCATCGCGCGTGTGAAATCCCTTCTGCTCTTCGCCATTCTCAAACAGCCAGATCCGTCCATCGGTCAACACACCATCGCAGTCCATCAAAAGTAACTTGATGCGTGCGGCTCGTTCTTCAACTGACGTGGTCATCGCACCTCGAAGAGTTCGATACCGGAGAGTTTCCAGCCCGCAGGCGTGCGCGCAAGCATCAGTACCGCGGTTCCCGAACCAACTGTCCCGAGTTTGCTTGCGCGGATCTGCACGTCGGCAGCGATCAGATTCGCGTTGAGTTGTTCGGTGCGGACGACTTTCGTCTCCCATGCTTCCGTGCCGATGCTCGCGTTGATAAATCGCACCAGTTCACCGGGAACAATGCGCGATTCCAGTTCCGCTTTCTTGTTACTAACGACAGCCTGCGATAGCTGCGTAATAAACGTTCGCGCCGTTTCATCAACCGGGGGGGCGCTGTTTGCCGCAGCCTCCGCGCGGATACGCGCCGCACGTGCTGCGAGCGACGAAGGATAATCACGACTTGCAATCACTGCATCGTTAAATCGCTTCACAGCCTCAGCCGCCTGATTGCGCTTCAACGCGATCTCGCCGAGTCCGATGTTGGCCCATGCGAGCGTCGCCGTAAACGGCAACGGCTCGTTGAGCGCAGCGAGAAAGAGTTTCTCCGCATCCTCGTTCCTGTTTTGCCCAAGCAATGCTCGCGCGAGAATGATCTGCGCTTCCTGAAAACGCGGCGTCGTAGCAAGCATCGCGCGCGCAGTCGCTTCAGCTTTGACAAAATCCTGAGCGCCTAACTGCAACGATGCTTCGTTCAACGCCTGCGACAAGTCCTTACCACGCGGAACGACATCGTTACCGTAATCAAGTTGCGGATAGAGCTTGTCCGGATCGATTTCAACTCGAACAATCTTCGCCGGGGTTTTAAAAACCGCTTCACCAAAATTCTTCGCAGGCACTATCGCTTCCGCTGTAACTTGTTCGCCTCTTTCAGTGGTAGCAACTACCGGCACAGTGACATCGATTGACCCGAGATTCCGAAGCGCCGAGACCCAATCGGCGCCACGCTGTTGCGGCACTCCGATCAACAGATCGGTATCGATAACCTGGTCCAGTTGCTGGTCCATCAACGCTTTCAGACTCTCACGGCCGCGCGCAACGAGGGCTTCTCGCAGTCCTGCAAGATTCAAACCGTTCGGATCACTCTTCCCGGTCTGGAGCGCCGTGCGCAACACAGTCATCAATGCATCATGGCCCAAACGTCGATCAACGAGTCGCCAGAACATCGCGCCCCGATTCGGCATTGAACCAAAATAAGTACTATCCAACTGGCTCGCGCGCGCGAGTGGTCCATCACGCTGAGCTACTGACGCATACGCCAGACGCTGCCGGTACAACTCCGACTTCACTGCGTCAACACCAAACTGTTTTTCGAGAAACTGCGTCGCCAAAAATCTCACGAGAGCATCGCGCAACACACCGTTTCCCTCACCGCGTACCGGTGTTTGCCCACCGATCCACAAATGACCAACAGCTTCAGCAATCGAAAGCGCCGTGGCGGCATCGATCTTCTGCAAGCGCAACGAATCTGCATCGATTAGCACGGTGCCGGCATCACTAAAACCCGCACCTCTGCGCACGGCCACGAGGCGAATGGGAATATCAGGCGCCGGCCCAAAAGTCGTCGCATAGAACGCGCGCGCCGCTACCGCAAACGCGATCAACGCTTCGGCACGTTTGCGATCTTCCGCAGTCGCGCCTTTCTCCAGCATCACGACGACGCCTTTTCCATCCGCAGCGCCTTCGAGTTTGTCCCAGTCACCCTGCACGAAGAACGGTTGCCCATTCAACGACTGCTCAAAAGTGATCGCCCCCGCAGTTCCACCTTTCTCAACGCCCGAAGAGATCGCGTTAGGAATATTCACCGTCAAATGAAATGGCGCGGTGTCGCCGCCACGCACTGAGTAAGGTGTGTTAGGCATCGGATACCAGAACGAGAGCGGCAAAAACTCCGTGCCGATCGGACTGATTGCCGCAAGCCCGGAATTGCTTTCGACCGCGAGCGTATACGTCAGCGCCGCGGTGACACTGCCGCCAGGAGCGACTGAAGCAGGCAACGAGATCTCGATCTTTTGCAGATCTCCGCGCGGCTCTGTGCCTGGTCTGAAGGTCGCAGTTGCGCCACCGACTGTCACCGACTTCACACTCGCCTTCGAGTTGAGCCGGAGGGTCATCGTTCGTCCTGGTCCATTACCGACATTCGTCGCAGCGATCGTGGCAACAGCGTTGAGCGATCGTTCGTTTTGCTGCACGTTGGCATTGATATCAAACGAAGTGACTTGCCAGATCACGTTGACCGGCGTCTGAGCTCCGGCCGTCAGCAGCGGACAGAGAATGAGCGTCAATAAAAGAAGGATTCTCATGGTTACGGATTGAATAGAAACAAACTAAAGCGTATCGCGCACGAGCTGGTGAATATCGCGCAGCATAGTCAACAACGGCGCCATCCGTTCGAGCGGCAACGCATTCGGCCCGTCAGACAGCGCCCGCTCCGGACAATCATGCACTTCCATGAACACTGCATCCACGCCGCACGCAACTCCAGCACGCGCAAGCGGTTCGATGTATTCCGATTGTCCCCCAGTTGCATTGCCGAGGCCACCCGGCAGTTGCAGCGAGTGCGTCACATCAAAAACTACCGGCACGCCAAACCCGCGCATGATCGGAAAGGATCGCATATCGACCACGAGGTTGTTATAACCAAAACTCGCCCCGCGTTCGGTCAACAACAGCTTTTCACAACCGACTTCGCGCGCCTTGTCGACAATGTTGCGCGCGTCCTGCGGCGCCAGAAACTGTCCTTTCTTTACGTTGACTGCTTTGCCGGACTTGGCGGCCGCAACGATCAAATCGGTTTGCCGGGATAGAAAGGCGGGTATTTGCAGCACGTCGACGACTTCCGCGACACGCTCGATTTGCGAAATGTCGTGAACGTCCGTGAGCACTGGCACATCGATCTCTTCCCTGACTCGTTGCAACACCTCGAGTCCGGGTTCCATGCCCAAACCGCGGAAGCTCTTGATTGATGATCTGTTTGCTTTGTCGAAAGAGGCTTTGAAGACGAAGTCGAGACCAGCCGCGCGGGCACGTTCGCGACACTCACGCGCCATCATCAGCGTGTGTTCCGGGCTTTCGATTACGCAAGGACCAGCAATTACAGTCAGCCGGCCGTCTCCAAAGGTCGCTTTACCAACCGGGAAGGGCTTAGTCATGAAGCCCGAGTATACGCTTGACCTTGTCCAGAAATGAACTGGGCTCGACTGGTTTATTATCGACCGGAGACGGCTTTGGACTGTTCTCGCCCAGGACTTTTATTTCATTCGACCCCGAACTGAGCGCGCGCTTTTCGCGAAGGCGCGAGATGTCCACCACCAAACGCCCCGACGGCGATTCCACACCCGCCTCGCGCAACGCCTCGATATCAGGCGCACTCTTTAACGCGTGATGCTCTAAACCTAGTCGCTCGGCAGTCTCGAGTAACTCCTGGTGGAACTCCGCGGCGTTAGCGAATCTATCAGCAGGTTGTTTCTCGAGTGCCCTGAGCACGATGCGTTCGATATCTTCCGGGATACCGGCGACGATCTCGCGTGGTGCGTGCGGAAAATCGTTCGCATGCTTTTGCGCGATCTCCGCTGGAGTCGAACCAGTGAAAGGCGCCATGCCCGCCAGCATCTCGTAGAGAATGACGCCGAGGCTGTAAACATCCGCTGCCGAAGTCAAGTCGTTACCGTTGTACTGTTCCGGCGACATGTAACGCGGCGTGCCGATCACCGGGTTCGTGTGGTTGAGCGTCGTCACGTCTTCGTCATCATCGTCGGCCGTGAACGTCGCAATGCCGAAGTCGAGCACCTTAACGACCGCCGGCTGATCGGCGCTTTGCGTGACGAGAATGTTCGCCGGCTTG
>Ga0126311_10000344_pt1 | contig 22155 bp, 23 predicted proteins | sample Plot61_FD_92539 | JGI IMG/M metagenome (GOLD analysis project Ga0126311, IMG submission 92539) | Serpentine soil microbial communities from UC McLaughlin Reserve, CA, USA - Plot61 | ecosystem: Environmental > Terrestrial > Soil > Grasslands | place: USA: UC McLaughlin Reserve, Lake County... | reverse complement strand
CAGCCCCGTGTCGAAGACGACTTCCAGGCGCTCGTAGTTGAGCTCGAGGTCGCCGACCTGATCGTGATGGAAGTGCTTGACGCCGCTGATGTGGAAGCGGACGTCGTGCTTGGCCCAGTGCTGACGGAACTCCTCGCTGCGGGTCGACAGCTCACCGACGAGGTCGGTGAGCTCGCGGTCGTAGGGGTTGCGTCCGGCGGCCGAGCGCAGCGTGGCGACGACGTCGCGGGCGATGCGGTCCCAGTCGACGTAGAAGTCGCGGGCGCGCGCGTCGAGGAACACGAAGCGTGCGGCGTTTGGCCGCTCCTGGCCGTCGAACAGCTCGAGGAACAGCGCGCGGCCAAGCGCGTTGGCCGCGAGGATGTCGAGGCGGTGGTTGCCGACGTGCGCGGCGGCGCCGGTCATCGCGTCGAGCAGTTGCTGCACGGGCGGGCGGATGCGGTGCTTGGCCCCTCGCCGGCGCGGCGGCGACTGCATGGGGTGGGCGGCGCGGGCGAGATCGAACAGGTGAGTGCGCTCGGCATCGTCGAGCTGCAGCGCGCGCGCCAGCGCGTCCAGCACGCTGTCGGAGGCCCCTGCCAGGTCCCCGCGCTCCAGGCGCGTGTAGTAGGGGACGCTCACGCCGGCCAGGACGGCGACCTCCTCGCGTCGCAGGCCGGGCACGCGGCGGGTGCCGTAGTCGGGCAGGCCGACGTCGGCGGCCTTGAGCTTGGCACGCCGCGAGGTCAGGAACTCGCGGATCTCGTTGCGCGCATCCATGGTCCTTACGAGCGTAGAGCCCGCACGGCGCGGCGTGGGGACCCTGCCAGGGTCACCTTCACAGGGTCTCTCAGAGCCGCGCGTTTCATGCTTGCCTGTGGTCCATGAAAGCCACCGTCATGTACGCCGCCGGCGACGTTCGTGTCCAAGACGTCCCCGACGCGGCCATCATCGAACCGACCGACGCGGTCGTGCGCGTCACCCGCGCCAGTATCTGCGGCAGCGACCTGTGGCCGTACGCCTCGATGGAGCGCTCGGAGACCGGGCAGTCGATGGGCCACGAGGCCATCGGCGTCGTCGAGGACGTCGGATCGCAGGTCACGACGATCGCGAGGGGCGACCTCGTCGTCATGCCGTTCGCCTTCTCCGACGGCACCTGCGCCTTCTGCCACGAGGGCCTGCCGACCGCCTGCGTCCACGTCGGCTTCTTCGGTGGCCACGGCATGAACGGCGCCCAGGCCGAGGCGCTGCGCATCCCGTTCGCCGACGGCACGCTGTACCCGCTGCCGGTCGGCGAGGACGACGCGCGGATGCCGTCGCTGCTGACCCTCTCAGACGTCATGGGCACCGGTCACCACGTCGCCGACCGCGAGTCGATCAAGGTCATGGTGACCCCATGAGCAGCCGCTTCGAGGGGAAGGTCGCGTTCGTCACCGGAGCGACCAGCGGCATCGGTCGCGCCACGGCGCTCGCATTCGCCCGCGAGGGTGCCAGCGTCGTGGTCGCCGACCTCGCCGCGGAGGGCAACCGCGAGACGGCTCGCATGATCGAGCAGGCCGGCGGCCAGTCGCTCGCCGTGGCCTGCGACGTCACGCGCAGCGAGGAGATCGAGGCGGCGCTGCACGCTGCGATCGAGCGGTTCGGTCGCCTCGACATCGCCTTCAACAACGCGGGCATCGAGCAGCCGATCAAGCCCGCCGCCCAGATCGACGACGACGAGTGGGACCGGCTCGTGGCGGTCAACCTCCGCGGCGCCTTCCTGAGCATGAAGCACGAGACCAAGCTGATGCTTCAGCACGGCGGCGGCGCGATCGTCAACACCTCCTCAGGCGCCGGTGTCAAGGGCTTCAAGGGTCAGGCCGCCTACGCCGCCACCAAACACGGCCTCATCGGCCTCACGAAGTCGGCGGCGCTCGACTACGCCGCCTCGAACATCCGCATCAACGCGATCTGCCCCGGCATCATCGACACCGAGATGATGCGCCGCTTCACCGGCGACACCGACGAAGGCCGCGCCGCCGTCATCGCCCAGGAGCCGATTGGCCGCATGGGCCAACCCGACGAGATCGCCGCCGCCGTCCTGTGGCTCTGCTCCGACGAAGCAGCGTTCACGATCGGTCACGCCATGATCGTCGACGGCGGCCAGACCGCCTAAGCCCCCCACCGGAGGAGACCCATCCTCATGCAGATCACCCGAAGCAGCACCGACACCCAGAAGGGCCCCACCGACTGGTTCACCGGCGACGTCTACATCGACACCGTCGCCACGCCCGCCGGCAGCTCAACGTTCGCCGCCGCGCTCGTCCACTTCACGCCGGGCGCGCGCACCGCCTGGCACACCCACCCGCACGGCCAGACGATCTTCGTCACCGAGGGCGTGGGACTGTGCCAGCACGAGGGCGGCCCGGTCGAAATCATCCGCCCCGGCGACCGCGTGTTCTTCGAGCCAGGAGAGAACCACTGGCACGGCGCGACACCGAGCCGGTTCATGGTCCACCTCGCCATGCAGCAGAACGACGAGTCCGGCAGCCCCGTCACATGGGGTCGGCACGTCACCGACGAGGAGTACCGGGCATCGCCGACGCACGCCGACTGACAAGCGCGTTTGCTTCTACCTTCGGGCTACGAGCGAAGGCGACCCCGATCAGAACCGCAGCGGCCCACGAGGCCCGGTGTTGGCGGGATGCGCAGTTTGGTTCCCGCACTTGGTACCCGCGAACCGATCAACGCCGCTCGCGGAAAAGAGAAAAGCCCTGGTTTGCAGGGATTTCCTTGATCGGGGAGACAGGATTTGAACCTGCGACCGCCCGGCCCCCAGCCGGGTGCGCTACCAGACTGCGCCACTCCCCGTGGTGCTATGTGCCAGAGCGGGCGACGGGAATCGAACCCGCCCTAGAAGCTTGGAAGGCTCCTGTGCAACCACAACACCTCGCCCGCAGGCTGAGGGCAGATGATACTCGGGGCGCGATCTCGGTGGGGAGCGGCGCGTGGCGGTTGGGGGCCGGATACTGAAAACACTTCTTTTAGGTGTAGAGTCGCTGCTGCGGGTTGGCGCATGGGGCGCCGGTCGTGCCCGCTCCCCCGAGGAGACCGCTCGTGCGCAAGCTCTCGCTGCCGATCCTGCTCGTCGTCGCGCTCATGGCGACCGCAATCGCCGCAACCGTCGCGCCCGCCGCGCCCACAAGCCCCACCGCCACGGTCGCCAAGAAGCGTCACTGCGACCGCAACTACAGCGGGCGCTGCCTGCGTCCCAACGTCAGCGACTACGACTGCGCCGGCGGCTCCGGCAACGGCCCCTACTACGTCCGCGGCCCGTTCCGCGTCGTCGGCACCGATCACTACCGGCTCGACTCCGACCACGACGGGACCGCCTGCGAGTCCTGAGGCGTGGAGCCGGCGGCGGCCCGCCCGCTCAGACCTCCGCCGGGAACTCCCGCAGCACCCACTCCGTCCCTACCATCGGCCGCAGGAACGAGCGGCCGCCAACCGTCACCCACTCCCCGGTGCGGGGGTTGACCGGCAAGTTGCGCTCGACCGGGTACCACTCGTTGTGCGCGCGGATCAGCTCGTTCAGCTCGCGGTACTCGCGGCTCGCGCCGCGCTCGGCGGCAAGGGCGCGCCACGCCGCCGCGAACCCGTCCCCGTCCGCCCCGTACTCGGCCCGCAGCGTCTGCCACTCCGCCCGCAGCATCCGCCGCTCCCGCTTGAGCGCACGGTCGATCTCCGCCACCCGCTCCATCCAGCGCGGCGGATTGTTCGCGCCCAACAGGTAGGACTCGACCGACCGCTGCGCGATCCGCGCGCGCTCGGTCAGCGGCTTGCCGATCCCCGGCAGGTCTGCGGTGCGCTCGCGCAGCAGCCGCTCGGCCGGAGCCAGCTCGCGCTCCTGGGATGGACGGCGGTGCTCGTCGCTCATCGCCCTCCACTGTAGGAGGAGCGTCACGCATCCCGCCGCCGTGGGTTAGCGTTCGGCGCCGCCGCACACCAGCAGCCCGCCAACGAGGAGCCCAAACCCCAATGACCGACGTCGTGATCGCCGGCGCGGCCCGTACCGCCATCGGCTCGTACGGCCGCAGCCTCAAGGACACCGCCCCCAGCGACCTCGGCGCGACCGCGTCGAAGGCCGCGATCGAGCGGGCGGGGATCGACCCCGCGGACGTCGGCCACGTCGTCTTCGGCAACGTGATCCACACCGAGCCGGGCGACATGTACATGGCGCGCGTGGTCGGGATGAAGTCGGGGATCCCGAAGGAGACACCCGCCTACACCGTCAACCGCCTCTGCGGGACCGGCGTGCAGGCGATCGTCTCCGCCGCCCAGACGATCCAGACCGGCGAGGCGAGCATTGCCCTCGCCGGCGGCGCGGAGTCGATGAGTCGCGGCCAGTACTGGATGCCGGGCGCGCGCTGGGGTGCGCGGATGGGCGATGCGCCGCTCGTCGACGCGGTCGTCGGCGCGCTCACCGATCCGTTCGACAAGGACCACATGGGCATCACGGCCGAGCGCCTCGCCGAGCGGGGCAACATCTCCCGCGAGCGTCAGGACGCCTTCGCCGCCGAGTCCCATCGCCGCGCCGCGGCAGCCCGTGCGGAGGGCCGCTTCAAGGACCAGATCGTCCCAGTAGACATCAAGGTCAAGCGCGACACGGTCGCCTTCGACCAGGACGAGCACATCCGCGAGGAGATCGACGCGGCCGCGATGGGCAAGCTGCGCCCCGCCTTCAGAGGCGACGGCACCGTCACCGCCGGCAACGCGTCGGGCCTCAACGACGCGGGTGCCGCGGTCGTGCTGATGTCGGCCAGAGAGGCGGAGCGCCGTCAAGCCCCCGTGCTCGGCCGGATCCTCGCCTACGCGTCGTGCGGCGTCGACCCGCAGATCATGGGGATCGGCCCCGTGCCCGCCACGCGCACGGTGCTCGAGCGCGCCGGCCGCTCGCTCGACGAGATCGGCGTGATCGAGCTCAACGAGGCGTTCGCCGCGCAGTCGCTCGCCGTGATCGACGAGCTCGGCCTCGACGAGGCGAAGGTCAACCCGAACGGCGGCGCGATCGCGCTCGGCCATCCGGTCGCCGCGACCGGCGCGGCGATCACCGTCAAGCTGCTCGCCGAGATGGAGCGCGGTGACCACGAGCTCGGCCTCGTGACGCTCTGCATCGGCGGCGGCCAGGGCATTGCGATGCTGGTGGGGCGCGGCTGAGAAGGCGTCAGGCGGAGGGCGGCGCCGGGCGCCGCTCCTCCGTCGGCACGACGCCCTCCTCGTCGGCCAACGTCGGCGGCGGCCACGGGCCGAACCAGTTGTCGCGCGCGCCGTCGAGCGTCACGACCGAGCCGCTGAAGGAGCGGCCGAGCGGCGAGGCGAGCAGCGCGACGAGCCACGCGTGCTCGATCGGCCGACCGAGCCGCTGAAGCGGAACCGTCCGTGCCGCGCCGGCGCGCACGACGTCGGGGTACTTGTCCAACGCCTCGGTCTCGAAGTGGCCGGCGGCGAGTGCGACGACGGCGATCCCGTCGGCGGCCCACTTCGAGGCCCACGCGCGTGTCAACCCCTCGACGGCGGCGCGGGCGGCGCTGGAGTGCGTCATCCCGGCGAGGCCGTGATGCGGCGAGAGCGTGACGTTGAGGATCGTCCCGCGGCCGGCGGGCTTCATCACCCGCTCGGCGACCAGCTCCGTCATGCGCGTGGTCCCGCCCACGTTGAGCCGGAAGACGGCCTGCCAGCCCTTCGCCGCGATCGCCTCCGCCGGCACGAAGTACTGGCCGCCGGCGTTGTTGACGAGCACGTCGAGGCGGCTGTGGCGCTCCAGGACTGTGTCGGGGATCGCCGCCGCTGAGTCCTCATCGCGGATGTCGCCGACGACCGTCGACGCGCGCGGGCCGATCTCCGCAGCCGCCGCGTCGAGCACCTCCGCGCGACGTCCGGCGATCACGACCGACGCGCCGCAGCGCGCCAGCTCGTGCGCGGCCGCCTTGCCAAGCCCGGTGCCGCCGCCGGTGATCAAGGCGACCTGCCCGTCGAGCAGGCCGGGCGCGAAGATCTCGGAGCGCCGCGGTCCGGTCATCGCGCGGGAGCGCTGCGGCGCGAGAGCGCGAGTGCGACGAGGCCTGCGAGCAGGTAGACGACCACGACCGCGAGGCAGGCGAACTTGAGCGTCGCGAAACTGCCGGCGAGCGGCGGGCCGATCGAGCTGGCGTCGCCGCCGAGCACGAGCAGCAGGAAGACGTCCTCGACCGCGTCGGCGCCGGCGCCGATCAGCGGCAGGACCGAGATCGCCGCAGCCGGCCGTGCCCAGCCGTCCATGCCGCGGTCGCGGAACGCGTCGCCGAGCGCGCGGACCGCGAGCCACAGGAACAGCCCGTACGCGATCAGGTAGAGGAAGTCGATCCACAGCGAGAGCCGCGCCGCGTCGTGCCCCTTCGAGCCCCACGCGACGATGATCTCCTGCGCCTTGCCGGACGTGAACGCGACCTCGAACGCGACGATCCCGTGATTGCCCGCATCCTGCATCCGCCCGTCAAGCACGAGCAGCACGGCGAACAGGCCGAGCGTCACGACTCCGAGGATCCACAGCGCGCGGCGACGGGTCATGGGCGGGAGCATCCCATGGCTCTGTGGCTAGGAACGCCGGTTCGGCAACGGCCGCGGGCGAAGCTCAGCAGCCGCCCCGCGCTCTCAGCAGCGCGCGGTAGCGGCCCATCGCCGCAGGCTGCCAGTCGCCGTGCGTCTGCGTGCGCAGGCTGGCGACGCGCTCTCTGTGGAACGGCGAGGAGAGGCTCTCGGCGTGGCCGATCACGTCGCGTACGGGGATCCGGTAGCGGCAGCGCAGCCAGCGCGTGAGGCGCAGGGAGGCGTCGAGCTGGGCGCGGCGCGCGAAGACGTCGTCCTCGCGATAGGCGACGTGCTCGATCCCGATCGCCGTCCAGTTGAGGCCGACCGTGTGGCTGGCGGCACATGAACGTGATCGGCGTGAACTGGTAGATCGCGCCGCTGCGGGCGATCACGAACTGCGAGCAGAGGCCGGGCAGCTCGTGCAGCTCGATGTCCGGCACGTCCGGCGCGAACGTGTTGAACGTCGCGTCGACCGAGTCGTTGACGGTCAGGTGCTCGACGATGACGTGCGGGGCGGCGATCGTGGAGCCGCGCAGGCCGTAGTGGCGTTGCGCATAGGCCGACGTCTCGCGGCGGCGCGCGTCGTCGATCGGGATGAAGCGGTGGCGGAAGGCCGGCTTCTCGACGGACGGCGCCGCCCGCTGGCCCGGCGCCGTCGGGGCGGTGGGCGCCGGTGCGGCTCCGCCGACCGTGGTCGCGAACGCGACGGCGAGCGCGACGAGCGAACCGATCGTCATGCGGAGATGATGGCGGACCGCACGTGCACTCGGGGGACGAAGCGCGCTATACCGCCGCCGGCAGCGTGAAGCGCACGCGCGTGCCGCGCGGGTCGGCAGGCTCCAGCCAGATGCGGCCGCCGTGCGCCTCGACGATCGCGCGGGAGATCGCGAGCCCGAGGCCGGCGCCGTCGGACGAGCGCGCGGCGCCGTCCTCGCCGCCGCGGTAGAACGGCTCGAAGACGCGCTCGCGCTCCTCCGCCGGCACGCCGGCGCCGTCGTCGACCACCTCGATCTCCACGAGGCTCGCCGTCCCGGCCGCGGGCCGCGCACGCACGACGACGCTGCCGTCCGCCGGCGTGTGGCGGATCGCGTTGACGATCAGGTTGAACAGCACGCGCTGCACCTTCTCCGCGTTCGCGTGCGCGGCGAGCGTTCCCGCGTCGCCGTCGGGCAACTCCGCCGCCACCATCACTCCGCGCTCGGCCGCCTGCGCGCGCAGCGCCGCGACCGTCTCGCTCACCAGCTCCCCCAGCTCGACCTGGTGCATCGACCACGAGATCTCCCCCGCCTCCAAGCGCGAGAGCTCGAACAGGTCGTCGATCAGCACGCTCAGCGCCGCCACGTGCGTGCGCATCTCGCGCAGGTAGCGGGCGCGCGTCTCGCCGGTGGCGACCCCGTCCTCGACCGCGTCGACCAGCAGCCGCAGCGACGCGAGCGGCGTGCGCAGGTCGTGCGAGACGGCGGCGATCAGCCGGCGGCGTGCCTCGTCGACCTCGCGGTGCATCGCCTCGACGTCGCGCACGACGCCCTGCGCCAGCAGCTGCGCGGCGCGCACCGCGAGTACGCCCGAGACGCCCGCCATCGCCGAGATCACGAGCGCGTCGTGCGCCGAGACGAACATCGTCTCCGCCCCCACCCACACCGCCGCCAGCACCGTCCCGACCGCGAGCGCCGCCCCGAGCGTGAGCTGACGCGAGAGCGAGCCGACCCGAGCGCGCCGCGCGGTCGCGACGTGCGCGGCGCCGAGCATGCCGACCGCAATCGCGGCGAGCAGGAGGAACGTCGTGCGCGCGCCGTACCAGCCGTACGGGATCCCGACGACGGCGGCCCCGGCGAGGCAGGCGAGCAGTGCGACCGCCAGCGAGCGCAGCATCGCGCCGCCGTCCATCGCGTCCCTGGCGCGGACGTCGCTCACGGTCTGAACCGGTAGCCGACGCCCCACACCGTCTCGATGAAGCGCGGGTGGGCGGGATCGGGCTCGAGCTTCGCGCGCAGCCGCCGAACGTGCACGGTCACGGTCGACGTGTCGGTGTAGAAGTCGTAGCCCCACACCTGCTCCATCAGCTGGTCGCGTGAGAAGACGCGCCCCGGCCGGGCGGCGAGGAAGCGCAGCAGCTCGAACTCCCGCTGCGTCAGCGGCAGCTCCTCGCCTTCGAGCGTGACGGTGTGCGCGGCCTGGTCGATCTCCAGCGGCCCGTGCACGATCGGCTCGAGGTCGGCGCCGTCGGCCGCGCCGGCCGGGCGGGCGGCGCGCCGCAGCACCGCCTCCACGCGCGCGACCAGCTCGGCCGGCGAGAACGGCTTGACGACGTAGTCGTCGGCGCCGCGCCGCAGGCCGATCAGCCGGTCGGACTCCTCCGCGCGCGCAGTCAGCAGGATCACCGGGATCGGCTCGCCGGGCTGCTCGTGCAGGCGCCGCATCGCCTCGATCCCGTCGAAGCCGGGCAGCATCACGTCGAGCACGACGAGGTCCGGCTTGTGCTCGCGCACCGCCTCCAGCGCGCCCGGCCCGTCGAACGCCTCGCGCGTGTCAAAGCCCGCGCGCACGAGGTAGCGCGAGACGACCTCCACGATCGTCGGCTCGTCATCGACGACGAGCACCGTCCCGCGCGAGTCCTTGGGCATCGGCGAGATCATCGCCGACGGAGCGGGCGGCGGGCTATCCAAACGTGAAGGCATAGCCCTGGATCCCCTCGTCGGGTCGCAGCTCGAGCAAGTGCCGGCCGACCCTCGGCAGCTCGACGAGGTCGTACAGCCGCTGCGAGGAGATCGTCGCGACGCCGCCGTGGACGTCGCGCCCCGCGAGAGCGTCCGGGATCGGCTTGCCGTCGAGCAGCACGCGCATGCGGCGCGGCTGGCCGGGCGAGCCGAGCACCAGGAAGACGCGGCGCGCGCCGAAGGCCAGCTCGAGTGCGGCGTCCGGGCCTGCCGTCGCGTTCTCCTTCGCGACGTCCCAGGTGCCGCCGTAGCTGAGCATGTCCTGGTCGGGGGAGGGCGCGGCGCCGAAGTCCTGGCGGCCCGACAGGATCGCGCCGTTCGCGAAGCGCTCCGCGCGCATCGCGCCGAGGTATGTCTCCGGCGTGGTGACGCCGAGCGAGGCGCTCACCCCGTGCGCACGCGATCTCGCGGCGCCAACGCGCCGGCCCGCGTCGGCGAGCAGCGCGCGGATCACCTGCTCGCTGTGCTCGTAGTCGCCCTCGCCGAAGTGCGCGTAGCGGACGTGCCCCCGCGCGTCGACGAAGTAGTGCGCCGGCCAATACTGGTTGCCGTACGCGTCCCAGGTGCCGTAGTCGTTGTCCTGCACGACTGGGTACCGGAGCCCCTCGCGCTCGATCGCCGCCGCCACGTTGCCACTGTCCTTCTCGAACGGGAACTCGGGCGTGTGGACGCCGACGATCGTGAGCCCCTGTCTGCGGTAGCGCGCGTCCCACGCCTTCAGGTACGGGAGCGTGCGCAGGCAGTTCACGCACGTGTAGGTCCAGAAGTCGATCAACACGACTCTGCCGCGCAGGTCGGCCATCGTCAGCGGTCTGCCGTTCGCGGTGTTGAACCAGCGCTGCGTGTCGGTGAAGTCGGGCGCCGGGCCGTAGTCCCTCAGGTGCAGGCGGCCGGCGGCGGAGCCGTGGGCCGGCGGCGCACCGCCGGCGTCGTCGTCGGCGGCCGGTCGCTCCGCCGCGGCCGCCAGTCTCGACGCGCCTCCGCCGCGCACGTCGGCGAGCGCGCGCTGCGCGGCGGAGGTCTTCTCGATGCTCTCGGTCGGGTTGACGAGGAACGCCGGCAGGTCCTTCGCGATCGCCGACTGGAAGCGCAGGTCGTAGTCGTTCAGCATCGCGAGCGCGACGACGACCATCACCGCGCCCATCGCCATCTGCAGCGCACCGCTGCGCTTTGCCAGCGGCGCCGTGAGCCGCCGGCCGCCGATCATCAGCACGTAGAGCACGACCGCCGAGCCGATCCCGTACGCGAGCGCGACGGCAAGCCGGCCGGCGGTGAACGGCTGCGAGGCGGAGACCGTGATGACGCCCGCGAGCACCGGGCCCGCGCACGGCGCATAGACGAGCCCGAGCGATGCGCCGACGAGCAGGCCGGAGCGGAAGCCGTCGCCGCCCGCGCTCGCCGGGCGCGCGCCAAGGCGCGCGGCGACCGCGCTCAGCCGCCCCTCCAGACGCGCTGCCAGCGACGGGATCAGCAATGTCACACCGAACGCGAGCAGCACGACGATCGCGAGCGTGCGCAGCAGCGTGTCCGGCAGCCCGAGCGCATCGAGCGCGTAGACGAGCGCGACGGTGGCGAACGTGAACGAGGCGATGAGGCCGACGACGATCCCCAGCGGCCGCCGCCGTCCGCCGGTGGCGCCCGCGGAGAGCGCGATCGGCAGCACCGGCAGCACGCAGGGCGAGAGCGCCGTGCCGGCGCCGGCGAGGAAGCCGAAGAGGATCAGCAATACCACGCGATCACCATCCCACTCGGTGATTACGGGGGAATGAACTCACGCGATCAGCAGAGCGCGGATCGTGGCGACGACCCCGTCCGGCGTGCTCACGAGATCACCGTGCATGAAACGCAGCACGTCGTAGCCGGCGAGCTGCAGGCGGTTCGTCTTCTCGCGGTCCCAGGCGGCCGCCGCGCGCTCGCGATGGTGAGCCCAGCCGTCCAGCTCGACGACGAGCCGCTGCTCTGGCCACAGCGCGTCGACTCTGACGCCGGCGACGGGGACGTTGAGCAGCGGCCGCGGCAGGTCCGCATCCAGCACGAGGTCGAGGAAGCGCTCCTCCAGCTCGGAAGCGACGAGCGTCGCGCCCGCGCCGACGTGGGCATCGAGGGCGGCGAGCAGGCGCCCGTGGCCTTGACCGTGGCGGCCCTTCGTGCGGCGCAGCGCCCGGTCGAGTGCCGCGACGTCGAGGAGTCCCTTGCGGTCCGCCTCTCCAAGCGTCGCGGCGAGCTGGCCCGCCGTCAGCATCGGCGCGAGGTCGACGAGCGTGCGCGCCGGGCTCGTCGCGGGGATCCCCCGCGCCGTCGTGACGTCCTCGGCGGTGAGGCGTCGCCGGCCATGGACCCACAGCGCGGGCGTGCTGCGCGCTCTCGCGGGCGTCGTCACGGTCACCTTCCCCGACTCGGGCGGCTTCCTGATCCCATGCAGCGCCGCGGCATCGCGGTGGCTCAGGACCGCCCCGGGCCCGGCGGCCAGCACCGCTGCGAGCCATCTCCCCTCGATCCGCAGCCGGCGATGGCCGACCGCGTAGACGCCGCGGTGCAGCGGGATCAGCAGGCCTGCCGCGAGCCGCCGGTCGATGGCGGCCCGGTCTACGCCGAGCGCGAGCAGCTGCCGCCGCGCGACGACGCCGTATTGGTCGTCCGCCAAGGCGGCGACCGGAGCACTGCACCTTTCGCCTCGCATACCGAGGCAAGAGGTGCAGTGCTCACGTCATTCGTCCCCTATGCGCGCTTGAACTTCACGATCGCGATCTCCAGCGCCGCCAGCGCGCACAGCGCGACCACCAGCACCTGCACTGCAATCGGCACGTTCCAGCCGAACCAGGTGATCCCCGGCAGCAGCGCCGCGGTGGCCGCCGGCGTCAGGTCGAGGTTCGCGAAGACGGCCTCGCGAATTGGGTTGACCGCGTACGTCAAGGGATCCAACCGGTTCAGCACCGCCAGCCAGTGCGGCAGGCCGGTCAGCGGGAACAGCGCGCCGGACAGGAACAGCAGCGGCATCACGACCATCTGCATGAGCGCCATGAACGCCTGCATCTGGCTGATCTGCACCGCCGCCATCACGCCGAAGGCGGTGATCATGAACGCGAGCAGCAGCTGCAGCGCGAGCACCTCGAGGATCATCGAGACCGAGTACGGCACGTGCACGAGCGGCGCGAGCGCCATCACGATCACGCCCTGGAAGGCGGCGACGGTGGCGCCGCCGAAGCACTTGCCGAGCACGATCGAGCCGCGCCGCACGGGCGCGACGAGCATCTCGCGCAGGAAGCCGTACTCGCGGTCCCAGACCACTGAGGCGGCGCTGAACATCGCGGTGAAGAGGACTGCCATCGCCAGCACGCCGGGGAACATGAACGTGCGCAGGTCGACGCCCTCGGTGCCGCCGGAGGCGATGTTGGCGAGGCCACCTCCGAGCACGAACAGGAAGATCAGCGGCTGCAAGAGCGAGGTGACGATGCGCAGGCGGTCGCGCCAGAAGCGGATCAGCTCGCGCTGCCAGACGACCTTGATGCCACGCCAGTCGGCGCGCCAGCCGCCGGGCGGGATGACGACGCGGACCGGTGAAGCAGTGGCCGGGCGAGTCTCGGTGGTCGCCATCAGTGCCGCCCCGCCATCATGCGCGTGAGCGGGTCCGGACCGCCCGCGGTCTCGGCGTCGCGGATCGTCGTGCCGGTGTAGGACATGAAGACGTCGTCCAACGACGGCCGCGCGACGCTGACGCCGCGGATCGGCACGCCCAGCTCGGCGAACACGCGGGGAACGAAGGCCTCGCCGCCGTCGACCGCGACCGTCACGTGTCCCTCCGCGATCGTCGCCTCCAGCCCGAAACGCTCGCGCAGCGCGTCGATCGCGGCGTCGGTGTCGTCGACCTGCAGCTGCACGCGGTCCTTGCCGACGCTCGCCTTCAGCGCCTCCGGCGTGTCGAGCGCGATGACTCTGCCCTGGTCGATGATCGCGATGCGGTCGCAGTGCTCGGCCTCGTCCATGTAGTGCGTGGTGAGGAAGATCGTGATGTCCTCGGCGGCCTTCAGCTGCTCGATGTAGCCCCAGATCGAGCTGCGCGTCTGCGGGTCCAGGCCGACCGTCGGCTCGTCGAGGAACAGGACGCGGGGAGCGTGCAGCAGCCCGCGCGCGATCTCCAGGCGGCGCTTCATGCCGCCGCTGTAGGTCTGCACGAGCGAGCTGCGCCGCTCCCACAGGCCGACCATCTCCAGCACGAGTCGCATGCGGTCGGGCACGAGCGCCTTCGGCACGCCGTACAGCTCGGCGTGAAAGCGCAGGTTCTGCTCGGCGCTCAGGTAGCCGTCGAGCGTCGGGTCCTGGAAGACGAGCCCGATGTTGCGGCGCACGGCATCGCGCTCGCGCACGACGTCGTGGCCGGCGACGAGCGCGCTGCCGCCGTCGGGCGCCAGCAGCGTGCACAGCATCGAGATCGTCGTCGACTTGCCGGCTCCGTTGGGGCCGAGGAAGCCGAACGTCTCGCCGGCGGCGACGTCGAGGTCGATGCCGCGCACCGCCTCGACCTCGCCGAACTGCTTCACCAGCCCGCGCACCTGGACCGCGAGGTCGGTCACGCGTCCTCGCCCTCGTCGCCCTCGGCGAGGATGCGGTAGATGTCGCGCCGCAGGTTCACGAGCAGTCTGCGCGCTTCCGCCCGCTGCGACTCGCTGCCGCTCTGCATCACCTGGCTGGTCGCGATCATGACCTCCTTCACGACCTTCATGATGGCGCGTGCGTCGTCGGGGACGTCACCCGCCATCTGATCCCATGGCGCGGGCTGGTCCGTGCCGCGCTCCTCGACGAACGTGCGACCGGCGTCGGTGAGATGGAGCAGCTTGCGCCCCTCGACCTCCTCCGAGCGGATCAGGCCCTCGTCCTCGAGCAACTGCAGCGCCGGGTAGACGGACCCCGCGCTGGGGCGCCAGGCACCGCCGCTGCGCTCCTCGAGCTCCTGCATGATCTGGTAGCCGTTGCGCGGCTCCTCGCCGAGCAGCAGCAACGTCGCGGTGCGCACGTCGCCGCGGCGCGCGCGGCGTCCGCGACGGCCACCACCCGGGCCGCCCATCGGCCCCCAGCCGAACGGGAAGCCTGCGCCTCCGCCCGGTCCGTACGGACCGCCACCGTGGCGGCCCGGTCCGTGGCCATGTTCGTGGCGACCGGTCATCGCGTGCCAGCGCGGATCGAAGCTGGCGCGACCGCATCCCCCGGCCCCTGCACCTGCGAATTGTGGAGTAGACCAAAACATCTCGACTCCTTACGTTGGAATATCTCGATGCGTAAAGCTATATCGCGATAGTCGATGTAATGCAAGAGCCAGCACAAGCCGGTTCGCAGACAAACCATGCGGGCCGAGGAGAACGGCGAACGCCCCGGGGCCTGGGAGCTCCCGGGGCGTTCGCAACCCTGCTCCAAGCCAAGCTCGGGAGGGGAAACCGGCACCCGGTCCCCCTGCCTGCCGTGCTGACGCGGTGAGGGGGAGTCACACGTCAGCGAAGCTGGGGTGCCAAGACGCCGGAAGGGTGACTATAGCCAGAAAGCCGTCTTCCGGTGGAGAATTACCGTCAGGAGACGGTGGCTGAACCGTCATCGGTGGTGAAGGTTTCACGGTACGGATGCGTACCGCCTCACCACAGTTGCTTGCGTTCGGTCGCACCCTGCGAAAAGCCCGCCGTGACCGCGATCTGTCACAGGAGGCGCTGGCCGATGAAGCTGGGCTGAGCGCGAAGCACGTCGGTGAGATCGAGCGCGCGAACAAGGACCCGCGCCTCACGACGGTCCTGAAGCTCGCGGACGCATTGGAGCTGAGCTCGAACGAGCTGTTCAGACAGTTCGACGAGCGGCTCGACTCCTGACACAACCGGTGCAGGGACTTGCATCGTGTGCGAACATATGTTCGTGTTGTTCGCACAGTGGGATATGGCTCGATGACGCGCAGACGGTTGACACCGCCCGCTCCTGAGCTGCTCGCCCTCGGCGGCGCGATCCGGCACCTGCGCCGCGAACGCGAACTGTCGCAAGAGGCGCTCGCCTACGCCGCCGACATCCATCCCAAGCACCTCAGCGAGATCGAGCGCGCCAACAAGGACCCGCGCTCCACGACGGTCGTGCGCCTCGCCGACGCGCTCGGCGTCCGCGTCGCCGAGCTCTACGAAGCGGACGACGGGAAACCACCGACGTAGACAGCGGCGCGTCCCTGATGGCTCAGCGCGCAGTGCCCTCCAGCGGCAGCCACACATGGAACGTCGTCCCCTCCGGCCCGCTGTCGAAGCCGAGCGTGCCGGTGTGGCGCTCCTCGACGATGCGGCGCGCGGTGTCGAGCCCGAGGCCGGTCCCGCGCCCGGCATCCTTCGTGGTGAAGAACGGCTCCAGCACGCGTGCGCGCAGCTCCTCCGGGATGCCCGGCCCGTCGTCGGCGACGTCGACGCGGATGCACGGCCCGTCGAGCGAGGTGCGGATCGTGATCGTGCCGGTCTCCCCGAGCGCGTCGATCGCGTTGTCGAGCAGGTTCGTCCACACCTGATTCAGCTCCGAGCCGTGGACGGTCATCTGGGGCAGCGAGCGGTTGTAGTCGCGCACGACCTCGATGCGCGTGTGCTTGAGCTTGTGGCCGAGCACGACGAGGGTCGTCTCCAGTCCCTCGTGCACGTCGGCCTCGACGAGCCCGCCACGGTCCATGTACGCGTAGGACTTGACCGCGCCGACGAGCGCACCCATGCGCTCGGTCGAGTCCTTCAGCTCCTGCGCGAGCGTGCGCGCCGTCAGCGAGGCGGCCACCCAGCGCAGGGCCGCGTCGGTCGCCGGGCCAGCGAGGCGGGCGACCTCGGACAGCCACGCCTCGTCGACGCGCGCACGCGCGAGCGGCTCCGCAAGTCTCCAGGCATCGGCGACGCCGAGGTCCTCGAGGCGGTCGCGCATCGCGTCCTCCTCGTCGGCGGCGTCGAGCGCGTCGAGCGCCGTGCAGGTGGCGGCGTGGTCGAGCGCCTCGCGCTGGAGTGCCAGCAGCTGCTCAGCGTCCTCGCGCTCGACGCCCGCTTCCACGAACGCGTCGAGCGCCTTGGCAATCGCCTTGATCGCGTCGATCAGGTCGCTCGCGGCGCGGTTCGCAGCGGCCGCGGGGTTGTTCAGCTCGTGCGCGAGCCCGGCCGCCATCGTGCCGAGCGCTGCCAGCCGCTCGCGGTGCTGCTCGCGCGCGCTCAGCCGGCTCAGCACCGGACCGACGCGCTGCATCACCTTGCGGTGCACCGACGGCGTCGCGAGCGCCAGTTCGACGAACCGCTCGGGCGGGACGAGCGCGACGCGCCCCGGGGTCATCGCGCGGATCTCGACGCCGACCGGCGCCTCCGTCAGCGCCGCGATCGCGCCCATCCAGGTCGGCGCCTCCTGATGGCCGATCCGCTCGCTGCGCCCATCCGCCACGACGAGCGACTCGACGCTGCCCTCCAGCAGCAGCCACAGCCCCCTCGACGGCGCGTCCTGCTCGACGAGCACCTCGCCGTCCGCAACCGTGCGCGTCTGGGCGGCGGCTGCCCACGCCGCGAGCTGCTCCTCGCCGAGCCCGTCGAACAGGTCGATCGCGCGCAGCTCCTCGACGCTCGCGGCGGTCATGCCTCCGCCAGGTACTCGTGGATCAGCGACACCGCCATCGAGCCCTCCCCCACCGCGCTCGCGACGCGCTTGATCGAGCGCGCGCGCACGTCGCCGGCGACGAACACCCCCGGCACGCTGGACTCGAGCACGTACGGGTCGCGTTTGAGCGGCCAGCCGGCCGCTCTCGCGTCGGCCCCGGCGAGGATGAAGCCACGCTCGTCGCGCGCGACGACCTCGGACAGCCAGTCGGTGCGCGGCGCGGCGCCGATGAAGACGAAGCAGGCGTCGGCCTCCTCGCGCCGCTCCTCGCCGTCGGCGCCACGGATCGTCAGCGCGCGCAGGTGACCGTTCTCCCCCTCCGCCGCGACCGCCTGGCTGCGCGTGCGCACCTCGACGTTCTCCAAGCCCGCGATCTGCTCGATCAGGTACTGCGACATCGATGACTCCAGCCCAGCGCCGCGGACGAGCATCGTGACCTTGCCGGCCCAGCCGGAGAAGTACACGGCGGCCTGGCCGGCGGAGTTCGCGCCGCCGATCACGACGACGTGCTGGTCCTTGCACGCCCGCGCCTCCGTGAGCGCGGCGCCGTAGTAGATGCCGCTGCCAGTCAGCTCGACGAAGCCCGGCGCCTCCAGCTTGCGGTAGGCGACGCCGGAGGCGATCAGCACGGTGTTGGCCGACAGCGTGCCGCCGCCGGTCAGCTCGACGAAGCGACCGGAGCCCTCGACGCGCAGCGCTCTGGCGTCCTGCACCGTCAGCAGCTCGGCGCCGAGGCGGCGCGCCTGGTCGGTGGCGCGGCGCGCGAGGTCCGAGCCGGACAGGCCGGCGGGGAAGCCGAGGTAGTTCTCGATGCGGCTCGACATGCCGGCCTGGCCGCCGGGCGCCTCGCGCTCGACCATCACCGTGCGCAGCCCCTCGGACGCGCCGTAGACCGCGGCCGCGAGGCCGGCCGGACCGCCGCCGACGATCACGAGGTCGTAGTGCTCAGCGGACGGCTGCGCAGAGACGCCGAGGCGCTCCGCCAGCTCCAGCACGGTGGGACGCTCGAGCACACTGCCGTCCTCCAGCAATGCGACCGGCAGGCCGGTGTCCTCGACGCCGGCGACGTTGAGCAGCTCGCGCGCCTCGCCGTCGCGCTCGACGTCGAGCCAGCGGGCGGGTACGCGGTTGCGCGCAAGGAAGTCGCGCAGCTCGTGCGAGTCGCGGCTGAAGCGGTGCCCGACGAGCCGCACGCCGCCGGACTCGATCGCGGCGCCGGCCTCCCACGTCGTCAACAGGTCCTCGACGACCGGGAACAGCTGCTCCTCAGGCGGGTCCCACGGCTTCAGCAGGTAGTAGTCCAAAGCGACCTCGTTGATCGCCTGGATCGCCGCCTCGGTGTCGGCGTAGGCGGTCAGCAGCACGCGCTTGGCGGTCGGCACGAGCTTGCGCGCCTCGACGAGGTACTCGGTGCCGGACATGCCCGGCATACGCTGGTCGGCGACGAGCAGCGCGACCTGGTCCCCACGCGCGACGAGCTCTCTCAGCACGCCGAGCGCCTCGTCGCCGGAGCTCGCGCGGACGATCCGGAAGCGCTCGCCGAAGCCGCGCCGCAGGTCGCGTGCGACGGCGGCGAGGACCGCGGGCTCGTCGTCGACGGCGACGATCGCGGGACGGCGCCGGCGCGCCTCGGGCTCGTCGCGAGCGATGGCGGGATCGGTCGCGATCGACATGTGGCGAACCTATCGAAGCTGTCCAGCGATCCGCGGTCGTGCGGCCGGATGGGAGCACGCCACCCCGCGCGTTAGGCTCCGCCCGTGCACCTGCCGCTCGCCGCCGCGTCCGAGGCTGACCTGGCCGGCGTCCTGGTCGACCTGTTCGTCATCCTGCTCGCGGCAAAGCTCGGCGACGAGCTGTTCAAGCGGCTCGGCCAACCGGGGATCGTCGGGGAGATCGTCGCGGGCGTGCTGATCGGCCCGTCCGTGCTGGGGCTCGTCGCCCCCGACGAGGTCTTCCAGGTGTTCGCCGAGCTGGGCGTCGTGTTCCTGCTGTTCTGGGTCGGGCTGGAGACGAGACTGTCGGACATGCGCGCGGTCGGTCCGTCGGCGAGCCTCGTCGGCGCACTCGGCGTCGTGCTCCCGTTCGCGGGCGGCATCGGACTTGGCTTCGCGCTCGGCGACGGCAGCGCGGAGGCGATCTTCCTCGGCGTCGCGCTGACGGCGACGAGCGTCGGGATCACGTCAGCCGTGCTGATCGAGCTTGGCGTGCTGCAGAGCGCCGCGGCGCGCACGATCCTCGGCGCAGCGGTGATCGATGACGTACTCGCGCTGCTGCTGCTCGCGGTCGCGACCGGCCTGGCGGACGGCGGCGGGCTCGACGTCGGCGACCTCGCGGTCGTGCTCGGGATCGCGATCGCGTTCCTCGCCTTCTTCGCGCTCGTCGGCACGCGCGTCACGCAGCGCTGGCCGCGGCTGCTGCACGCGCCGAGATTCTCCGAGTCGCCGCTGCTGCCCGCGGTGCTCGTGTGCCTCGGGCTCGCGGCGCTGGCGGCGGAGGTCGGGCTGGCCGCGGTGATCGGAGCGTTCCTGGCCGGGATGATCGTCGCCGAGACGCGCGAGCAGCACCCGATCGAGCGCGAGGTCGAGCCGCTCTACGCCTTCTTCCCGCCGTTCTTCTTCGTCTTCATCGGAGCCGAGCTCGACCTTGGCTCGCTTGCGACCGGCAGCGCACTGGCGCTGCTCGCCGGCCTGACCGCGCTTGCGGTCGTCACCAAGTACGCCGGCGCCTGGCTCGGCGCACGCAGCCTGGCGAGACGCGACCGCAAGGTCGTCGCACTCGGCATGATCCCCCGCGGCGAGGTCGGCATCATCGTCGCCGGGATCGGCGCAAGCGCCGGTGTCATCGGCGACGAGCGCTTCGCCGTGATCGTCGCAATGTCCGTCGCCACGACGCTGATCGCACCGCCGCTGCTGCGTCGCGCCCTGCGCGAGAAGAATCTCGAGGGCGGTGTCGATTCTGCTGCGGCCCGTTCGTCGTAGGGGTAGAAACCGGATCGCGAGGTCCACGACGAAGGAGCGGCAGATGCGTTTCATGGTGATGGTCAAGGCGACGCAGGACAGTGAGCAGGGCACACTGCCGAGCGAGGAGATGCTCTCCGCGATGGGCAGATACAACGAGGAGCTCGCGCAGGCCGGCGTGATTCTGGCGGGCGAGGGCCTCCAGCCCAGCTCTAAGGGCGCGCGCGTGCAGTTCTCCGGCGCCTCGCGGACCGTCGTCGACGGTCCGTTCGCGGAGACGAAGGAGCTGGTGGCCGGCTTCTGGATCTTCCAGACGAAGTCGCTCGAGGAGTGCATCGAGTGGGTCAAGCGCTGCCCCAACCCGATGCCGGGCCCCTCGGAGATCGAGATCCGCCAGGTGTTCGAGGCCGAGGACTTCGGCGAGCAGTTCACGCCCGAGCTGCGGGAGCGCGCCGAGCAGGTCTACGAGCGCGTGAGCAAGATCGCGGAGCAGTAGGCGCGCCGTGAGCGCCTCGACGCGCAGCGGACTGGACCTGCAGCGCACGATCGACGCCGTCTGGCGGATCGAGTCGCCGCGACTGATCGCGGGGCTGACGCGGATGGTTCTCGACGTGGGCCTCGCCGAGGACCTCGCGCAGGACGCGCTCGTCGTCGCGTTGGAGAAGTGGTCGCAGTCGGGCGTCCCGGACAACCCGGGCGCCTGGCTGATGGCGACCGCCAAGCACCGCGTGATCGACCTCTTCCGCCGCGGCGAGACGCTGGCGGAGAAGCAGGGGCAGATCGCCTACCGGCTGGAGCAGGACCTGGCGGAGGGCGCGTCGGCGGACCCGACCGCCGAGGCGGCCGCGGCCGCGGAGGTCGGCGACGACCTGCTCGGCCTGATCTTCATGTGCTGCCACCCGGTGCTCGCGATCGAGGCGCGGGTGGCGCTGACGCTGCGGCTGCTCGGCGGGCTCACCACGGACGAGATCGCGCACGCGTTCCTGACGCCGAGAGCGACCGTCCAGCAGCGGATCGTGCGCGCGAAGAGAACGCTCTCGGCGGCGAGAGTGCCGTTCGAGGTCCCGGCCGGCGACGAGCTGGCCGAGCGCCTGCCAGCAGTGCTGGGTGTCATCTACCTCGTCTTCAACGAGGGCTATTCGGCAACCGCGGGCTCCGACTGGACCCGTCCGGAGCTGTGCGAGGACGCGCTGCGCCTGGGCCGCATCCTCGGTGAGCTGATGCCGCGCGAGGCGGAGGCGCAGGGGTTGGTCGCGCTTATGGAGCTGCAGACCTCGCGCCTGCGTGCGCGGCGCGGGCCGGATGGCGCGCCGGTGCTGCTGCTCGACCAGGACCGCTCACGCTGGGACCTGCTGCTGATCGGCCGCGGACTGAAGGCGCTCGACCGCGCGGAGGCGCTCTCGCCCGGCGGGCTCGGTCCGTACACGCTGCAGGCGGCGATCGCCGCGTGTCACGCGCGGGCGCGTGTTCCTGAGCAGACCGACTGGGAGCGGATCGTCGCGCTCTACGACGGGCTCGCAGCGTTGACCGGCTCCCCCGTGGTGGAGCTGAACCGCGCCGTCGCGGTGGCAATGGCGTTCGGGCCGGCGGCGGGGCTGGAGCTGGTCGACGCGCTGGCCGGTGCGCGCGAGCTTTCGGAGTACTACCTGCTCCCCAGCGTCCGCGCCGACCTGCTGGAGAGACTCAGTCGCCGCGAGGAGGCCTACGTGGAGCTGACCCGAGCGGCCGGCATGACCGACAACGAGCAGGAACGCGTGCTGCTGCTGGAGCGCGCGGCGAGGCTGGTGCGCCACACGCCAGACCCGCCACCGCCCAGCCGGTGAGCTGAGGTGCGCCGCCGGAACTAGGAAAGGGCGACGCACCTCGCTGCTCACCGTGGCCGACCCGGAGGACCTCCCGGACCTGCTGGCGATCGCTAAGGCCCAAGCGCGCGAGTGCTTCACCGAGCTGGCCGAGCTGCGCCTGCGCCAGCCCGTGCTCCCTCACGCCGTCGAGCTCGACGTGACGTGGCACGACGCCGCGACGATCATGGTCGACGACTTCCGCATGCGTGCACTGCAGACGCTTGTCGACTGGCTCGACGCGATCTGTCAGCTGATGGAGGAGCGCACCCGCCGCGCGGCCGAGACCGCGCGGCAGAGCGCGTGAGCTCAGAGTCCGCCGAGTTCGGTGGTGATTTCGGAGACGGATGCTTTGGCGTCGCCGAACAGCATCGCTGTTTTGGGGTCGTAGAAGAGGGGGTTATCGATCCCGGCGAAGCCTGAGCTCATGCT
>Ga0126311_10000343_pt1 | contig 22160 bp, 18 predicted proteins | sample Plot61_FD_92539 | JGI IMG/M metagenome (GOLD analysis project Ga0126311, IMG submission 92539) | Serpentine soil microbial communities from UC McLaughlin Reserve, CA, USA - Plot61 | ecosystem: Environmental > Terrestrial > Soil > Grasslands | place: USA: UC McLaughlin Reserve, Lake County... | reverse complement strand
GACGCTTCTATGAGCCTCGGCGAGGTCGCGTTCGCCGTGCTGCGCGCCCAATTCGCCAGGATGCGGGCCTACGAGCCCGGCACGCGGCTGGGCGATGACCCTGAGGAGCTGCACGACATGCGCATGCCGACGCGCCGCATGCGGGCGGCGATCAAGGTCTTTCGAGGAGCGCTGCCCGAGCGGGCCGGCTGGTTCGAGGAGGAGCTGCGCTGGGTGGTCCGCGCCCTGGGCGATGTAAGGGACCTGGACGTCCAGATCGAACGCTTCCAGGCATGGAAGCGAGTGGCGGACGAAGAGGACTCCAGGTTCCTGGAAAAGATCCTGACCATCACCCGGAAACGGCGGGCCGAGGCCCGCAAGAACATGCTCGAGGTCCTCGACTCGGAGCGGTACGAGCGCCTGGAGTCTTCGTTCGGGGAGATGCTAAGCCGCGGTCCTGGCACCGGGCTGGAGCTCGAGCAGGCAAATGGCCGCGAGATGGCGGGCGAGCCTGTCACGGCCGTGGCGCCGGCCCTGATCTCACGCCGTTACCGCAAGTGGAGGAAGGCGGCGAAACGTCTCGACGAGAACTCATCCCCCGAGGACTTTCACGACGCGCGCAAGAAGGGGAAGCGGCTGCGCTACACCCTGGAGTTCGTCTCCGAAGTCTACGGTAAACCGGCGCAGAAGCTCATCAAGCCCCTGAAGGCGCTGCAAGACGATCTCGGCGACCACCAGGATGCCATAGTCGCCGCCGGGTACCTGAAGGAGCTCGGTACCACGACCGGCGGGACGCGGGTGCCGCGCGGGGTCGCCTTCACGATGGGCGTCTACTCGGAGCACTGCGCCCGCGAGGCCAAAGATCTACGCTCCCTGGTACCCCACTCCAAACCCTTTCGCACCACGATGAAACGCAAGAAATGGAAGAGTTTCGAGAAGGTACTGGAGAGCCAGGACGAGGCCAATGTGGCAAGCAAAGGTACTGGGTAGGTCCACTTGTACCTCTATCTCGTTCGCCACGCGGTCGCCCACAAACGTGACCAGAGACGCTGGCCCGACGACAGCAGGCGTCCGCTCACTCCCGAGGGCGAGGAGGAGTTCGTGGGGGCTGCCCGCGGGCTGGCCCACATCGTCCCCGAGGTAGAGGTTCTCCTGAGCAGCCCCTACGAAAGGGCGTGGCGGACCGCGGAGATCCTGGCCGAACAGAGCGGCTGGCCGGCACCTGCAGAACTCCCCGCCCTGGAGCCCGACGTTCCACCCGAAAAAGTCGTCATCGCACTGCAAACCCACGCCGACAAGCAATCCATAGCCCTGACCGGGCACAGGCCCTGCCTGCACGAGCTGGCCGTGTACCTCCTCACCGGCGATCCCGGGGGCGCGGACATGAAGATCAAGAAGGGCGGCGTGGTGTGCATCGAGTTCGACGAAGCCCCGAAAGCCGGAGCAGGTAAGCTGCGCTGGCTGTTTACACCTAGAGTCCTTCGGACTTTAGAAGAGCATGTCAGCTAGTCAGCACGCTTCGGCCTGCGGCCTCCGCTTGTCAGCATTTCAGCAAGGACGCGTCGGCACGAAAGCTGAAGTGCTGACAAGCCGCCTGGCGAAGCCTGGCGGCGTGCTGACTAGCTGACGTGCTTATCCTAGCGGCATCCGGGCCAGCGTCTCGGGCTCGGGGTACTCCGCACGGAGGTCTAGCAGGGTCATCTCCACGTTCTCTACATCGATCTCACCGACGGGCCAGTCTCTGTAGCGTGCTATGGCGGAGATTAGTTCCTCGGGCGCGTCCGTGCCGTCAGGAGCCTGGAAGTAGGCTACGGTCAGATGCGGTGGGCCCGGTGGTTTCTTCAAGTCGCAACTCGTGCACAGCTCGTCCCGCAGCCCATCGAGCTTTCCTCCGTCGTGCGCCTCGATGAACGCGGCCCCCGGAAAGGCGTTGAGGTTAGCGAGCCTGACGGTAAAGGCTTCCACGCCAGACAGGGCGGCCCTGGCGCGCTCCTCGATCTCTCGCAGCCTCTCGCGGGATACCTCACCCTCATTCCCCGGCTCGTCCACTACGAAGCCGAGTAGTACCAGCGTTATGTGCATAAAGCGGTCGGGGTGCAGCGAAACGAACGGGAAGGGACGCAGCGCCTCCCTCAGCGGTTCGAGACGCTCGTGGAACCGCGACGCCTCCCAGGGGACCACGAGAGAGGCCGAGAGCCTGTGTCCGTCTTGCCAGTCGGGGTCCCTGTGCCCGCCGAACTCCAGACGACGTTCACCGACGAAGCGCTCCCACACCCGATCAAAGTCCTGCATCCACGAACTCTAGCAGAGAGTAGGTGCTACCCGCTGCCCGCCTCCTGATGCCTGTCGCCGCGATTCGCGAATCGCCCCTATTGCTCTAGAAGCGGGTCAGGCCCGCCAGGCCCCCGAACTCGTCGCGCAGGGTGTCCGTGTTCTCGTTTTCGCCGAGCATGAAGTCGAGGCGGGCGCCGCGGGCGGCGCAGAGGTCGACCAGGACATCCTGGAGCGACCGCATGCGGGTCTTCTGGCCACAGAACGGGCACTCCTCACCCGTGATGTCACGTATGGCGAGCTGGTCGTTGTCGCACCAGCGGATCTCGGCCTCCAGTTCCCAGAGGGCGGCGAGGTGGTAGACGCGGTTCTCCTCCTGGAGGGCCGCTACTGTCTCGTCGGGGCCGCTAACGCCGCGCTCCCTGATCTCGTCCAATAGGTCCTTCTGGCGCTCGTGCTCCGCCCGCTCCCTGACGGCCTCGAGCCTGTCCAAAAGTTCGCCTTCGGGTGCCCCGAGATCCAGGTGCTCCTCGGCGACCACCCTGTCGTGTAACTCGTTTGGCAGAGTGCGACGAAACTCTGCGGTCCTCTCCCTGGGACCGGCGAGGATCAGACGTTGCACACCCTCCTGGAAGGTGACATCCCTGGTGAGCTCCCCCAGTTCTTTGTAGAAGCTGTGGATGTGGGCCTCCGTCCGGCGGCTTTCGGGTTCGAAGTCCGACCCGCCTCTCGGGTAAGGCTCGCTAGGATGGACGTCGACCTCCCTGAAGCCGTTGGCCTTCATCTCCTCTTCTCCGTGGGGGCTGCCGAGTGGCGAGACCACAAAGTACCTGAACCTCTCGGCGTCGAGTACCGCCGCCCCGTAAGGCTCGTACTCGTCCAACACGAGCGTCAGCGGCGCCACGTAAGGATCTCCCCACCGAAACGCCTCGGGAACGTCGAACTGCAGCCGGTAGATCTCGAAGAGGTCATCCTCATCCGCGAAGATGGCGAGCGTTCTTGCCCTTGGGTGCGTTTCCTCCTCCATGTACTCCCTTACGCGGTGCTGGAGGCCCTCGGGAACACCCTGATCGTTCATGGCGTCACGCAGGCGGACCAGGTACGCTCTTCTCTGGTTCTCCGGGATCTCGGCGTTTACGCTAAGGAACGCCGAGAGAAGCGGTCCCGGTATACCTGCCATGGAGGTTATCGCCTGCCTGAGATCCTGAGCCTGGGCCATGTCTGAAACACCTCTCGCGTATATCTTACAAAGGCTGATCCTACTAGAATCCCCTCCCATAGGGTCGCGTAAACACACCCTTAGCCCGGAAAGTCTCCGAAAATGGCACGCGCATCCCCTCTAGATTCATCGCAAATTCATCGGACGTCCTAACATGCTGTTAAGCGAGCGCATCTGTGCGCTGCAAGAAAGGCGAACCCTACGTGAGACGGGGACGCGCAAAGCCAAGAGTCTCTCTGCGGGAAACTACAGAAGGAGAAGAAGTTGGAGCGTAAGGCGATACTCCCCACTCATCGATCACCCGGCCAAAAGGCCTTCATCGCCTGGATAGTGGTAGTCTGCACCATCGGCGCGGCGCTGCTCGCTGTGATGGTAGCCGCGCAGAATGCCTCGGCACAGAGTGCCCCCGATCCCGATGCCGGCTGGTTCCAGCGCTGCGCGCTAACCAAGACAGGGGCATTTGATCCGATCGTCAGCCCTGGCAAGCCCGAACCCGTTGGGCACCGGCATCTATTCTTCGGCTCCACCGCCGTAAGCCCCACCAGCAGCACCGCAAGCGATCTCCAGGCTGGTAGCAGCACCTGCCTTTTCGAGGCTGGCTCCAAGGCGACAACGGCTTTCCCGGAATTTGGCGCCAACGGCGGTAACTTCAGCAGCTACTGGGTACCTGACCTGAGGGTGCGCAACGGCACCTGGGTTGGCGACAAACCATTGGAGGCCAACATCACATCGCTAAGCGCCTACTATAGGAAGGGCGCATCCAGCATTGACCCAAAGACGGTAACCCCGTTCCCGAGTGGGCTCAGGATGGTGATCCGCGACCGTAACAACAACAAAACGAACGTGCAATGGTATTGCTCCAGCACGAACGGCGAGGGCAACAATGGCATCTTTCGCGAGCGCCCCTACGATTGCGACACCACTACGCCCTATAAGGCCGTAACCGTGCGGATCACCTTCCCGCAGTGTGGCGACGGGCGTCTCGACAGCGCGGATCACATCAGCCACATGGTCTATGCGGGCGATAACGGATGCCCAAAGGATCACCCTCGTGTGTTCCCGCGGCTGTTTATCCACGCGAAGTACGATACATCCCTCGGTGCCAATTCACAGCTGGCGCCGGCCATCGGCGACGCAAGCTCAGACCCGGCAACGGGCTTCCACGCAGACTACTTCGAGGCGTGGCAGCCTGGCACGCTGCAGTTTTTCGTGGACCGCTGCATACGCGCCGGGATAAACTGTCGCGACGGCGACAGGCTGCCGTAGGAGGCTTCGACGACCTTCGTCAGCATCTGATAGTAGTGCTGCGGCCTGCTGTCCGCTATCCTGGAACGTCTTGCCAGTTCGAGAAATAGCGGGGAATGCCATGAAACCCTACATATTCGACGACGCCTCGACCCTGGAGTATCAACGGCTCGACCTGATGTCCAAAATCCTCGACCCCTGGACTCGGGAGTACCTCACCGCCCTTGGGGTCGGCCGGGGCTGGCAGTGCCTCGAGCTAGGCGGCGGTAACGGCAGCATTGCGGAGTGGCTCTGTGAGACGGTCGGCCCTTCGGGGAATGTGACGGCCATCGACATCAACCCGGCGATCCTCGGGTTGATCCCCGCACAAAACCTCACGGTAGAGCAGATGGATGTGCGCACGGGCGAGTTGCCAGCGAACGCCTACGATCTGGTAACCTGCCGCGCCTTGCTGCACCAGATCTCCGATTACGCTCCGGCGGTGATCGGGCAGATGGCCGCCGCCCTCAAACCGGGCGGATGGCTGTTGATTCAAGAGCCTGACTTCCATCTAGCGCCGACCACAGAGCCGGAGGTCTGGGGGAGCACCTGGAGGGCCCTGATCGAGTGGGGGCGCGCCAATGGAGTCGATTGGCTCATCGGCCGCAAGTTACCTGGCATGGTCAGCGATCTGGGTCTAGGGCGACCACAGGCCAAGACCGACGTGCAGAACATCCGCGGCCGGGATCGTGGGGCGTTGTATTTCCGGATGTTTTTCGCTGAGGTACGTGACCGCGTGGTCGGCAGTGGGCAGCTCGAGGCGGCAACGCTCGACGCTGCCTCAGCGTTGCTGGAAGACCCGAACTACTGGACCCAGTGTTGGATGATGACAGCCGTGTGGGTGCGCAAGTCGCCAGCGTGAGTGCCTACGATTTTCGTACTATTGCCTGGAAAGAGGATCATTCTGCGAACTTCGGATGTACGGCGTTCTATGGAGTTGGGCCGGCGAGAGGGTGCACCGAACCCTCACATGAGACACTGGAGCCGGGAGGAGAACGGCGACTCGAGGAGGTCTCCATGACCGTCAGCGGAAACCCGAAGCCTACCGCTCCCGATACCATCGTCCTGGTCCACGGCTTCTGGGTGACCCCGCTCAGCTGGGAGAAGTGGGTCGAGCGCTACGAGGACAGAGGCTACCGAGTGCTGACCCCGACCTACCCTGGCTTCGAAGGCGGGGTTGAGGCGCTGCGCGAGGACCCTTCCCCTATCGAAGAGCTAACCTTCCCCACCATAATCGAGCACATCGGGGGCATCATAGAAGAGCTCGACAAGCCCCCGATCATCTGACACTCGGCGGGCGGCGTGCTTACCCAGATCCTGCTCGACCATCGCTACGGGGCCGCGGGTGTGGCCATAGACTCGGTGCCCGCCGAGGGCGTGAGGGTAACCCCAGTCTCGCAGATCAGATCGCTGTTCCCGATCCTGAAGAACCCCGCCAACCGGCACAGAGCCGTAGGCTTCACGCCCGAGCAGTTTCACTACGCCTTCGCCAACACCATCAGTAGGGAGGAATCCGACGAGGTCTACGAGCGCTACCACATCCCCGCCTCGGGCAGGCTGGTGTGGGTCGGGGCCACCGCCAACTTCACCCCGGGACACCAGGAGAACTACGTGAACTTCTCCAACGAGGACCGGGCGCCCTTGCTGCTGATAGGGGGGAGCGAGGACAACATTATGCCGCCGGCGGTCAACCAGTCCAACGTAAAGCACTACCGTCACGCCAAGAGCCCCACCGACCACAAGGAGTTCGAAGGGCGCTCGCACTACACCGTCATAGGAGGCGAGGGTTGGGAGGAGGTCGCAGACTACGCCCTAGAGTGGGCTGTGGAGCACGCGAAGCGCCCAGCGGCCTGAGAGCATATTCACTCAACCGTACCGACCTTCGGCACCGCCTACGCCTGCAACTGTGGGCTCCGACGGTGGGTCGAATGCCTGTCGATAACGCTATTTCAGACACATCAAAGTGATCGTGCGGACACTGCTCGTCACACGACCGGAACGCCGAGCTTGCCTAGCAGCTCTTCTCTATATCGTCGCAGGCTTCGAGATATTCCAGATTGTCCTGGAGTAGTTCCTCGCCGAGCTCGAGTATCCGCATGACTCTCTCGTCGGCCACGGCGTAATAGGCGTTTCGGCCCTCACGACGCACTTGCACGTAACCGCACCAGGCCAGGCAGCGCAGATGGTCGGAGACCCTCGGCTGCGGCGCCCCGAGCTCGTCTACCAGCTCTCCGACTTTCATCTCTCCCCGCTGCGATAGAAGCAGCAGGATCGAAAGCCTCGTCGAATTGGCGAAGCCATTGAATAGTTTGGCAAGGAGGCACATCTCCTCGCTCTCGCGTCCTACCTCGATACCGGATAAGGGTTCCGATGTAATCATGTCTTTTTGCATACAGCACTCCTTCCACGTCTCTTCCTACTATACACCGCCCGTTCTAACGTGTGAACCCGATTACAACTTTCAGCATGTCAGCACGCCGCTTCGCGGCTTGTCAGCACGGTGGCTACGCCACCTTGTCAGCACGCCGCCTCCCTCCGGTCGGCAGCTCTCAGCATTTCAGCCACTCAGCATCTCAGTTACTACTCGTTTGGGAATGCTGTCCTTGCGGCGGCGAGGTCCCAGAGGGCGTCGCCCACGCTCTTGAATACGATCGTCCCTGCGGGGCGTTCGAATGAACGGAGCGCGTCCTCGAGTGGTGTGGCGTCTTTCCAGGCGAACGCGCCGGCCCGTTGGGCCTGGATCAGGTCTCCCGCCTCCTCTTTGGCGCCCTCCATCGTATCCACGAAGACCCGGGCGGTCGAGATCAGGGCCGGCGGCACCTCGGTCGCCTCCGGCTCGAAAGAACCTACCGCGGCCACGAAGATGCCCTCAGGGATCTCTTCCGGAAGGACCGGCTCCGAACTCGTCGTAGCGGTGACGACGAGGCTCACCTCGTCAAGCACTTCTCTGGGTCCTTCGACTTCCTCTGCTTCCAGGCCGAGACTCCTGGCGTGTCCCGCGAGGGATACGGCGCTCTTCGAACTGCGGGAGTAGACAAAGACCCTGGAGACGCCGAGGCCATCGCGGAAGGCCTCGAGGTGCGCCCGCCCTTGCGTTCCTGCGCCCACGATGAGGAGAGGCCCTTCTGGGCGCGGGGCCAGTTCGCGGGCGGCAAGCATGGAGAGAGCTGCGGTGCGCCTGGCGGTTACGACGCTGCCGTCCATGAGCCCGAGCCTCTCCCCGGTCGTCGCGTCCATCACGACGACCTCGCCCTGTATCGTCGGCAGGTCGCGTCCCGGGTTCTCCGGGTGGACCGTGACCAGCTTGGTGATGGCGATCTCCGGGTCCGAGGCGGGCATGACCAGCAGGACGCCGCCCTCGGAAAGCGGCAGGACGAGCCGAGGTGGGGCTTGAAGCTCCTCCGAGCTCCCGGCGAGGGCTACTTCGCGGATAGAGTCGGCCAGCTCAGGGTAAGGCAGGCGGGCTGCTGTCTGGTTTGCGTCCAGGATCTCCACGGCTACCCGCGCCTCGTACCGGCCAGGCGGGCCGGGGAGAAGAGGTCTATGGGGTGGTCGGTCTCGCCTTTGGTAACGAGGTCGGCCAGGATCTCACCGACCACGCTGCAGAACTTGTAGCCGTGCCCGGAGAAGCCGGCGGCGATGGCGACCTGGGGGTACTCGGGGTACGCGGAGATCACGAAGTGCTCGTCCGGGGTGTTAGTGTACATGCAGGTCTTGGCGTAGAGGAACTCGCCGTCGAGGTCGGGGACGTACGTGGCGATATAGCTCCGGATAAACTCGACCTCCTCGTCGTGGACCTCGCGGTCTATGGTCTCGGGGTCCGCCGGCTTGCCGTCGGCCCTGAAGAACGCGACCTTGACCCCGCCTGCGGGTCCGTCGTGGGCGGGGATGGCGTAGAACGAGTTGCCGTCCTCGGGCTCCCAGATAAAGATGGGGAAACGATCGGGGAGGAACGGTTCGATGCCTCCCTGCGGGTCGAACCAGAACAGTAGCTGGCGCGTAACCTCCAGCGGGAGACCGAGGGCAGCGAGCAACTTCGGCGCCCACGCCCCGGCCGAGACGACCAGCCGCTCCGCCTCGTAAGTCCCCGAGGTCGTCTCGACCATCACCCCCGACTGCGTCGGTTCCCAGGCCAGGATCTCCTCCTCGAACCGGAGGTCGGTACCGAGGGAGGCGGCCCTGTCCAGGTGGGCCCTCACACAGGCCTCGGGCCTGAGGAAACCTGCCCTCTCCTCGAAGAGAGCGACCGTATCGGGGGTTGGTCTGAAGACCGGGTAGCGCTTCTCCAGCTCGGCAGCGTCAAGGGTCTCGTAGGGCAGATCGTACCTCTCGGCGCTCTCCCTGCTGCCCTCGACGTATGTGGTGCCGGGGGCTCCGATCATGAGCCCGCCCGTGATCGTCATCAGGTCCTCGCCCGTCTCGCGCTCCAGCCGCTCCCAGAGCTCGTAGGCCCGGAGGACCAGCGGCACGTAGGCGGGACCTTCGGAGTAGGCCAGGCGGATGATCCTGGACTGGCCGTGGCTGGACCCCTTGTCGTGCGCGGGGGTGTGCCGCTCCAGCCCGAGCACGCTCTTGCCGCGAGAGGCGAGGTGGTAGGCCGCCGCGCTACCCATCCCCCCGAGGCCTGCGACGATAACGTCGTACATCAGACGCCTTTGTTTTCCTCGGGCAGGGTGTAGTCGAGGTCGGCGGGGAGGTCGGCGATGTCCATCTGGGCCTTCTGGAGCTTGCCGGCGTAGTCCCAGTTCATCGACTGCCAGCGGGTGAACTGGTCGATCACCCAGATGCCCGAGAGGCGGCTCCCGTTACCGCTCTTGCCGTTGCCCCCGAAGGGCAGGTGGGCCTCCGCGCCGCTGGTGGAGTTGTTAACGGAGAGCATCCCCGCGCCGTTGCGTTCCCTGAAGCGCAGCGCGTTCGCCGCGTCGGTGGTGTAGATCGCCGCCGAGAGCCCGTAGCCGTGACCGTTGGAGAGGGCTACGGCCTCGTCGAAGTCCGAGAAAGTGGCGACGCCGACGATAGGTCCGAAGGTCTCTGTGCGGTAGATCTCATCCTCCGCCGTAACGCCGTCGACGATGGTCGGATGGTCGTAGATACCGGCCTCAGGATCTCCGACGAAGCCGTCGCGGGGGTTGTCCGGGGAGATCCTGCCCGTCCCGCTCGAGCCGTAGGCGGTGTGGTGATCCTCGATGAGATCCAACCACCCCAGGAACCGCTCGTGGAAGCGCTCGCTCAGCATGGGGCCGTAGAGCACGTCCTGGGTCGGGTCTCCAATGGCCGCCTCCTCGACGGCGGCCGCGAATCTAGAGATGAACTCGTCGTGCACGTCGTCGTGGACGATCACGGTCCCCAGGGAGGTGCAACGCTGGCCCGCGGTGCCAAAACCGGAGAACAGTGCTCCTTCGACGGCGAGGTCGAGATCAGCATCAGGCATGACCACGAGAGGGTTCTTGCCTCCTAGCTCCAGGCAGGGAGACTGCATGTGCCTGCCGCAGAGCTCGCCTATCTTCTTGCCGACCTCGGAAGAACCCGTAAAGCCGACCTTGTCGACGAGTCCTTCGTCCAGGGCCTGCTCCAACCCTTCGAAGACCGCCGGTCCTTCGGCCTGCACGACGTTGAGGACGCCGTCGGGGAGGCCGCCTGCTACGAAGAGCTTGGCCAGGGCGTCGCCGATGGCGGGGGAGTATTCGGCGGGCTTCCAGACTACGGCGTTGCCGCAGGTAAGTGCCGGTATGATGTACCATGAGGGGACCGCGACGGGGAAGTTGCCCGCCGTAATGATTGCCGCGACGCCAACAGGGACACGGAAGGTGAAGAGCTGTTTGTCCGGCATCTCCGAAGGGACGGTCTGGCCGTAGAGTCGTCGTCCCTCGCCGGTGAAGAAGTCGCAGGTGTCTATGATCTCCTGCACCTCGCCGAGGGATTCGGCGTACGGTTTGCCGATCTCCCTGGTCACCAGCCGCGCCAGCGCCTCCTTGTTGTTCTCGACTACGCGCCCGATCTTCTTTATTACCTGAGAGCGGATCGGGGCCGGCACTTCGGCCCACTCCCGCTGCGCCTCACGGGCCGCCCGGCACGCCTCCACGAACGTGCCAGCATTCCCGAGAAGCACCTCCGCCACCGTCTCGGTGGTGCGCGCCGGGTTCGTCGAGGCCACACGTCCGCCGGGGGCACCGTCGGGCACACGCCCCCCTATCATGGAGGTCACGCTGCGGGTCTGTGCGGCTGTTCCTTCACGGGCATCGGTGGTACGCATCCTCTACCTCCAGGCCTCTTTCGTTTGCCTATCTCGACACTATCGTACACTAAAGCCCCAGGCCGCTCCTTACAGTAAAATCGGGGTGTATCTAGCGTAGTACAGGCCGTCGTGTGGGGTTTCGAGATATGGGAATTGTGGACAAGGCCATAGCGAACTCGGTGCCCGTTATCCCGAGGCCCATCGTGAAGAGGATCTCCAGCCGCTACATAGCGGGAGATACGCTCGATGAGGCTATATCCACCGTCAGGAACCTCAACGAGGAGGGCTGCGTCACCACCATCGACCTCCTTGGCGAGAGCACCGAGAGCAAGTCCGACGCCGCTGCGAAGCTGAAGGATTACGAGAAGGTCGTCGATGCGCTCGACGAACACGACCTCAAGGGCGGTATCTCCGTCAAGCTCACCGGGCTCGGGCTTACGCTGAACGAGCAACTCTGTCGGGCGAACCTGGAGGAGATCGTCGGTTACGCTGCCGATAGGGGCCGTTTCGTGCGGGTCGACATGGAAGACTCCCCGCACACGGAGGCGACGCTCAAGATCGTTCACGATACGTACGGGCACCACGAGAACACCGGCGCCGTGTTGCAGGCCTACATGCGCCGCAGCATCGAGGACGTACAGAGCGTAATCGACGCGGGTTACTCCGTGCGGTTGTGCAAGGGCATCTACGACGAGCCGAGGTCGATTGCTTACAAAGACTTCGACACCGTCCGCCAGAACTACATCTTCCTGCTCGACGAGCTTTTGAAGGGCGGAGTATACGTCGGCATAGCGACCCACGACGAGTTCCTGATCTGGCACGCTTTGAGGCTCATCCACCAGCTCGGGGTCCCCGAGGACCGCTACGAATTCCAGATGCTCCTCGGGGTCGACGAGGAGCTGAGGAGCATACTGGTCGGGGCCGGGCACAAGCTCAGGGTCTACGTGCCCTTCGGGGAGGACTGGTACGAGTATTCGACCAGGCGTCTCAAAGAGAACCCCAAGATCGCCGGCTACGTCGCCAGGGATGTGATCGGAAGCATGACCGCCAGGGCCAAGAGATAGGAGCATCGATGGGACTGATACCGTACAAGAACGAACCTTACCTCGACTGGTCAGACGAGAAGAATGTCGAGGCCATGCAGGCCGCCCTGAGAGACGTGGGCTCGCGGCTGGACCGCAGCTACCCCGCGATCATCGGCGGCAGGCACGTGGAGACGGAAGGCGAGATCGTTTCGGTTAACCCGGCCGATCCCTCGCAGGTAGTAGGTCGCACGGCAAGCGCGACGGAGCGCGAGGCGGACATGGCGCTGGAGACCGCGACTTCCACCTTCGAGACGTGGAGCCGCACCTCCCCGGAGGCGCGGGCGCGCATACTGCTTAGGGCTTCGGCGATCATGAAGCGCAGGAGGTTCGAGCTTCTGGCCTGGGAGGCCTACGAGGGCGGCAAGCCCTGGGCCGAGGCCGACGCCCAGGTGGCTGAGGCCATAGATTTCCTGGAGTACTACGCCAGGGAGATGCTGCGCCTGGGGGACGGGGTCGAGATCTACTCCGTCCCCGGCGAGGAGAGCCGCTATACCTACCAGCCGATGGGCGTCGGGGTCATTATCGCGCCCTGGAACTTCCCCACCGCCATACTTGCGGGCATGTCGAGCGCGGCCATCGTCGCTGGCAACACCATCATCATGAAGCCTTCCGAGTTTACGAGCGTCATCGGTGCCGTGGTCGCCGAAATCTTCGAAGAGGCCGGTCTGCCCGAGGGCGTCCTGAACTTCCTGCCAGGCTACGGCTCGGAGGTAGGGGACTACCTGGTTGGGGACGCGAGGACGCGATTTATCTCCTTTACCGGCTCGATGCGGACGGGGCTCAGGATAAACGAGCTCGCCGCAAGGCAGATCGAGAACCAGCGCTGGGTCAAGAGGGTCATAGCCGAGATGGGCGGCAAGGACGCCATGGTCATAGACGACTCGGCCGACCTGGACTCCGCCGCCGCGGATATCGTCAAGAGCGCCTACGGCTACTCGGGACAGAAATGCAGTGCGGCGAGCCGGGCCATTTTGCACGCCGACGTCTACGACGAGGTGCTAGACAGGGTCGTCGAGAAGGCCAAGGCGCTCAAGATCGGCGGTCCCGAGAGCGCCGACGTGAACGTCGGGCCCGTCATAAGCGAGCCGCAGTTCGAGAAGGTCTCGGGCTACGTAGACGTGGGCAAACGGGAGGGGGACCGCGTCCTGGGCGAAGACCCGGGAGATCCCGACGACGGCTACTTCATAAGCCCGACCATCTTCGCGGTCGAGCGGGACGCTACGGTGGCGCGCGAGGAGATCTTCGGCCCCGTACTTTCGGTCATAAAGGCCCGTGACTTCGACGAAGCCCTCCGCGCCGCCAACGACAGCCCCTACGGCCTCACGGGCGGCGTCTACTCCAAAAACCGCGACCACCTCGAGCGAGCGCGTCGGGAGTTCAAGGCTGGCAACGTCTACTTCAATCGCAGCATCACCGGCGCCCTCGTCGGCGTCCAGCCCTTCGGGGGCTTCGGCATGAGCGGCACCGACTCCAAGGCCGGTGGACCCGACTACCTGCCACTGCACATGCTCGCCAGAACAGTAGTCGAGAGGTTCTGAAAGAACCTCTCGGCACGCTCCCTTCGGTCGCTTGTCAGCACGGTGCTTCGCACGCTTCGGCTTCGCCTCCGCTTTCAGCACGTCAGCTTTTTGTTCTTGCTGACATGCTGACGAGCGAAGCCCGCAAGGGCTGAGCGTGCTGAAATGCTGACCAGCGGAGGCCGCAGCGTGCTACTCGGTGGCCCTTACGCCTTCCCTGGCGCGGTCGAACTTGCCCGATAGGATGGTGGCGACCTGTATAACGGGGCTGAGGGCGGGGCCGTAAGGCGGGGCGTAGGCCAGGTCTATGTTGACTAGGTCGGGGTAGGAGAGTCGGCCCCAGAGGGCTGTGGCGCAGATATCGATGAGCTTGTCGGTGCTCGAGCCTGAGGCTTCCGCGCCGAGCAGGCGTCCCGTCGCGCGATCGGCGATGAGTTTGAGGAATACTCTTTGCGCGCCGGGGTAGTAGCCCGCGCGGTCATGGGCCCACGAGCCGGCGCTCACGACCTCGAAGCCAGCCTCCTCGGCCTCCTTCTCGGAGAGTCCTGTCTTGCCCACGTTCAGGTCGAAGACTTTGAAGATACCGGTGCCGAGAACACCCGGAAACTCCAGGGTCTCCTCACCCGTGGCCGCGTTCGTGCCGGCGACGCGGCCCATCTGGTTCGCCGTGTCGCCGAGGGGCACCCAGGCCGTTCTGCCGCTCACGAGGTTGGTCGTCTCCACGCAGTCCCCGGCGGCCCAGACATCGGGGATGCTGGTCCTCATGTTACGGTCCACCAGGATGGCTCCCGTGGGCCCGATCTCCACCCCCGCCTCCGCGGCCAGCTCGACGTTAGGGCTAACCCCGACGCCGACGATGACCAGGTCTGTATCGAGCTCCTGGTCTCCGAACCTTACGCTCCTGACATGCCCTTCGCCGGTGAACTCGGCGACCTTTTCGCCCGTGTAGACGCCGACGTCGTTGGCTTCGAGCTCGGCCTCTACGTTCTCCGAGACCTCCGGGCCATAGGCGAGGGCGACCCTATCTTCGCCTTCGATCAAGGAGACTTTCATCCCGAGCGCGCACAGGTTCTCGGCGACCTCGAGCCCGATGTAGCCCCCTCCGACTATGGTAGCTTTCCCGGGAGAGCGCTCCTCGATGTACCGACCTATCTCATCGGTATCCGTCAGGAAGCGGAGCTTGAAGACACCATCGAGATCCGCGCCGGGGATGGGGGGGAGGACGGCCCGCGCGCCGGTCGCGATGATGAGTCGCTCGTAGGTATCGTCGAAAGCCTCACCCGTGCTCAGGTCGCGCACGGAGAGCGTCTTGCTGGCAACGTCTACGCTCTCGACCCTGTGGCGGACCAGGACCTCGATATCCTTCTCCGCGAACTTCTCGGGGGTGCGGGCGATCAGGTTCTCGCGCGCTCCCACGACGCCGGAGAGAAGATAGGGCAGGCCGCACTCGCTGATCGAAGGCTCCGGTTCCTCCTGGTAGACGGTTATCTCTAGCTCCGGGTCCAGCCTGCGCGCCCGCGACGCCGCCTTCGTCCCCGCCGCCACGCCCCCCAAGATCACAAGCCGCATAAATGAGAATCCTCCCGCTCTCGTATACTCGCTTCCGGATAAGTCTACAGGGTCGGCCCCGGGGGCGAAGGGGTCTTTGTCACGACCTCTGTACACGCCACCCGGCGCAAGAAGAAGCCCCCGGACCAAAATCCCGGGGGCTCCCGCTCGCTATGTTACTCAGCTCTTGCTGCTAGGCGCTCCTGGCGGCCTGGTACCTCCTCTCGGCCTCGTCCCAGTTGACCACTTCCCACCACGCTCCTATGTACTCAGGGCGGCGGTTCTGGTAGGTGAGGTAGTAGGCATGCTCCCACACGTCCAGCCCTATCACTGGTGTCTTGCCCTCCATCAACGGAGAGTCCTGGTTAGCCGTCTTCTCGATCGTGAGCGATCCCTCAGGGGAGCAGATCAGCCATACCCAGCCCGACCCGAACACGCTCCCTGGCGCTCCCATCGCAGCCCACTCTTCCTTGAAAGAGTCGAAGGAACCAAACGTTGTGTCTATGGCCTGGGCCAGCTCTCCTGTGGGTTCGCCTCCACCCTGTCCGGAGGGACCCATGATCTGCCAGAACATGGAGTGGTTGGCGTGTCCTCCTCCGTTGTTCCTCACGGCCCTTCTTATCTCCTCTGGCACGGAATCTATGTTGGCCAGAAGCTCCTCGATAGAGCCAGGGTCAGCTTCGGGGTGTTGTTCGAGGGCGGAGTTGAGGTTGGTTATGTAGGTATTGTGGTGTTTTTCGTGGTGGAGGTGCATGGTCTGTTCGTCAATGGTGGGCTCTAGGGCGTCGTATGCGTATGGTAGCTGTGGTAGCTCGTATGCCACTTTCGTTTCTCCTCTCTCGATCGTTTTCTCCTTTACCCATCGTGTTATACCCGGAAGTCGCAGGCTCTTAACGTCGGCAGGGGAGCGCGCGGTTCCCCTCGCGTACCGGGTATGGAGTAGTGGAAAGCTGTAAAATACGGGGATTGGAGACTTCCTCTTCACGTGCCAGGCGCGGTAGAGACCCGGGGCGTCCCGCTTCGGAGGAAATGCGACGTCTGCTGGATCGGGCCGTGGCCGCGAGCTCTAACGGCATCGTCATAACTGACCCGAATGCGCCCGACGATCCCATCGTCTACGTCAACCCGGCCTTCGAGAGGATCTCGGGTTACGCTGCGGAGGAAGTCGGGGGCAGGAACTGCCGCTTTTTGCAGGGTGAAGACCATGATCAGCCCGCGCTCGACGAATTGCGGGAGGCCCTAAGGGAAGAGCGGGAGTGCAGGGTAGTCTTGAAGAACTACCGCAAAGACGGCACGCCGTTCTGGAACGAGCTGTACGTCTCGCCCGTCCAAGACGAAGAAGGCAAGCTGACCAACTTCGTCGGCATCCAGAACGACATCACCCAGCGACGCAGGACCGAAGAGGAACGCGACCTGCTGCTCGTCAAGGAGCAGCTCGCGCGGGCCGAGGCCGTGGAGGCCAGGCGGCGCCTGGCACTGCTAGCAGCGGCAGGCCCGGCGCTCTCGGCCTCCCTCGACTACGAAGAGACCCTGGAGGGGATCACACGCCTCCTGGTGCCGGATCTCGCGGACTGGTGCCTGCTCGACATCGTGGAGGACGACGGGAGCATAAACCAGCTCGCCGCCGCGCACGCCGAGAGGGAGAAAGAGGATCTCCTGAAGAGGCTTAGGGAGCACAGACAGTTCGGGGAGGAGGACCCCGGGAGCACCGCCGAGGTGCTGAGGACCGGACGCTCCATCTTGCTACCAGTTCTCCCCGATCCCACCTTCTACGAGCGTGCGCTGGGCCGCGGCGAGCACCTGGATATCGTGCTCCGTCTGGAACCTCGCTCGTTGATGTGCGTGCCGCTCTCTGCGCGGGGGAGGACCATAGGCGCCGTCACCCTCGTCTCCTCCGGGCCGGATCGCCGCTACGACGAAGAGGACCTCCTGCTCGCCGAGGACCTCGCCTACCGCTGCGCGCTGGCCGCGGACAACGCCCGTCTGTACAGGGATCGCAGTGAGATCGCACGCGTTTTGCAGAGGAGCCTGCTCCCGCCGCTCCTGCCCGAAATTCCCGGCGTCGAGGTCGGCGCCGAATACCTGTCCGTAGGGGAGTCGAGCCAGGTGGGAGGAGACTTCTACGACCTCATAAACACCGTGGAGGACGGTTGGATCTGCGCGATCGGGGACGTACGTGGCAAGGGGGTGGAGGCGGCGTCGGTGACGGCCCTCGCACGTTACACCATCCGCGCCATCACCATGAAGGATGACCGGCCCTCGGAGGTTCTCGCCGCCCTCAACGAGGCGATGCTCCGCCAGCTACCCGAGGACCGCTTCTGCACGGTGGCTTGCATCCGGCTCGAGCCCGAGGATGGCTCGGCGGGTGTCGGGGTGGACGTTTCGCGCGCCGGCCATCCGCCGCCGCTTCTCGTCCGTACCGACGGCACTGTGGAGGAGGTTGGTTGTACGGGCAGGGTGCTCGGCGTCTTCCCTGACGCGGAGCTCACGGATTCATCGCTGCGTCTCATGCCAGGCGAGGCGCTCGTACTCTACACCGACGGCATCACCGAGGCACGTTCCCCGGACGGCGGTTTCTTCGGCGAAGATAGGTTGCGCCGGCTTCTCGGCTCCTACGCCGGCTGCGATGCGGTGACTTTCGCGGCGAGGATCAAAGACGACGTCCTCGACTTCCAGGAGGGCGACCTGCGCGACGACCTTGCCGTCCTGGTCCTACGCGCCAGGGACGGAGCGGCGCCTGCGGAGCAGGAGCAGGGCTCCTAGCCCCACCGCCGCTGAGGCCGCGGCCGCGAGCTGGATCGTCCAGATCAGGGCAGGAAGATGCGCCTCGAGTAGCGCGCCGGCTACGATGGGGCTGAAGCCGCAGGCGACGCCGAAGCAGGCGCCGAAGAGGGCAAGGTAGGTACCCCTCAGCCGCGTCGGCGCGAGCTCGGCGGCCAGCGAAGCGCCTGCGACCTCGAGGACCATCTCGCCCAGCGTAAAGAACAATACGAAGGCGACGAAGATACCGAGGAACGATTCGCTTAGCAGGAGCGTCGCCGCCGAGGCCGCAAAGAGGACGGCCCCGGCGAGCAGGGCGACGACCCTGGAACCGCGGTCTATTATGTAAGCGACGGGGAGCTGGAACAGAATCACCATGAGCCCATTGGCCCCGAGAAAGAACCCTATCTGTCCGTCCGCCACCCCGACGAAGTTCTTCGCGTAGACGGGCAAAGCCTGCCAGTCCTGGGTAAAGACGTAATATAGCAAGACCCCTACGCCGAGCAGTACCAAGAAGGGACCATCCGAGAGGGCAGCACGCAATCTACCCGGCGTCTCGCCGCCCTCCGCCGGCTCTTTCACTATGGGGCGCGACTCGTTGATGGCGAAGGCCAGAACGAGCGCCACGAGCGCTGTCAGGACAGCGGTTCCCACGAATAGCCTGGGGTAGACCGCTCCGGAGCCTCCTGCCGCAGCGGAGACGAGACCTGCCACCATGGGGCCGAGGGCCCAGCCCACATTGCCGCCTACCCGTACGAGCCCGTAGGCGCGGGAGCGCATCCCCGGCGGTGTCACGTCGGCGACCATCGCGTTTCGGGACGCCTCGAACATCGACCAGCCGACGAAACCGTGGGCAGCCGAGACGGCCAGATACCCGGCGAAGCCGCCGACCAGCGAGAACGCGAAGAAGCTGGCCGAGCTGCCTGCCAGGGCCGCGAGCATCACAGGCTTGCGCCCGTAGCGGTCGGTCAGCGGGCCGGCGACGAGTCCCGAGAGGACGCCGGCCGCCGCGAACACCGCGAGCCCGATTCCTACTAGCGAGAGGGGGATGCCGAGTACGTTGTGGAAGTAGATCGAACTGAATGGGAAATACAGGCCGTGCCCGAACCGGAAAACCAGCATAGCAAAGAGCAAGAGCCACACCCTGCGGTCGAATCTGGAGAACATTTTCGCCGCGCGTGAAATCACCCGCCGATGATACCGGAAGGAGCTGTCAGCTATCAGCCTTCAGCTTTTTGTCTTTGCTGAAGGCTGATAGCTGAGGACTCTCCTTCCGCAACCCACTATGAGATACTGCACACGTCCATTTTTGGAAGGAGCAAGGTTTGGCCAGGGACCTTGACCTGCCGCGCACGCTCGCCGGCCTCGCCCGAGAGTTCTGGGCGAGACGTCTCTCCCCTGTCGAGGTTGTGGGGACGCTGTTGGAGCGTATCGAGACGGACGAGACGAACTCCTTCGTTACCGTCACGGCGGAGCGCGCGCTCGAACAAGCGGCACGGGCCGAGGGCGAGATCCTGGCCGGACGCTACAAGGGGCCGCTCCACGGCATACCCGTCGCCATAAAGGACATCTTCCACACCAGGGATGTTCGCACGACGATGGGCTCGGCCCATTACGCCGGTCACGTCCCTGACCACAGCGCTACCGTCGCGCGGAAGCTGGAGGAGGCGGGATCCATACTTATCGGCAAGACCAACACGCACGAGTTCGCCTACGGTCCGACGGGCGACCAGTCTCACTTCGGCCCGACGAAGAATCCGCACGATACGCGCAGGATCACCGGCGGATCCAGCGGCGGGTCGGGGGCCGCTGTCGCGGCGAATCTCTGCTACGGTGCTCTGGGCTCGGATACGGGAGGTTCCATCCGCATCCCCGCGGCCCTCTGCGGCATCGTCGGCATGAAGCCGACCTACGGGCGCGTGAGCAAGCGCGGCGTCTTCCCACTCTCCTGGAGCCTCGACCACGTCGGTCCCATGACCCGCACCGTGGAGGACAATGCCCTCTTGCTCAACGCCCTGGCCGGCCACGACCCGCAAGACCTCTACTCGGTAGATCTACCCCCCGAAGACTTTACGCGGGACCTCGAACGCGCCCTCTCTGGGGTCGGGGTCGGTGTCCCGACGAGCTTCTACACCGAGCATGTCGATGAGGAGGTGGGAGCGCACCTCAGGGAGGCTGCCGCGGTCTTCGCCGATCTCAGCGCGCAAGTACGGGAGGTGGAGATCCCCAACCTGTGGGAGACGCTGCGCGCGCAGCGTCTCATCCTTGGTGCTGAGGCCTACGCCGTGCACGAGGAACGCCTGGAGAACGAACCGGAGAGGTTCAGCGAGGAGATCCGCGAGCGCCTTTTGGACGGCGCTAACAGGGGGGCTCACCACTACGCGAACGCGCGTCGGCGAGGAATATTCGCTACAGTGGAATTCGACAACGCCTTCGACGGTGTCGACGTACTTCTTACTCCAACCCTCCCGATCACGGCCCCGGAGATAGAACAACGCGACCTCAGTATCGGAGACTACGAAGAGACCGTCCGCTCCGCGCTGACCCGCTTTACAGGACCGACCGACCTCACGGGACATCCAAGCCTCTCCATACCCTGTGGGACCACCGCCTCAGGCCTACCGGTAGGCCTGCAACTCATCGGGCGTCACTTCGACGAGGCGACCCTCTACCGGTTCGGTCACGCTTACCAGGAGGCCGCAGTCCAGGACCATCAGGTCGCAGGCAGCTGACCGGGCCATCGTCCGCTCCCGCGAAGCCGGACTTGGAAGAGACACCGAGATCCTGTAGCCCGAAATCCAATGCCTCTTCGCAGTGATCCGGCGCAGCCATGCTACATGGCCCTCTGGCCCGGCTCGTCGCCAGGACCGTAGGGATACCACCACTCCTTCTTCTCGACCTTGGGGTCGATGTGGACGTGCTTGGACTCCTGGAAGGCTTCGAGCCCTTCGCGGCCGAGCTCGCGGCCGATGCCGCTGCCCTTCTGGCCCCCGAAGGGCGCGGCGTCGTTGTCGGTAAGGGGGTCGTTGATCCAGACGGTCCCGGCCCTTAGCTCCCGCATGCACTTGAGCATCTTCTCGAAGTCCTGCGTGTACACGTTGGCCCCGAGCCCGTAGGGTACGGAGTTGGCCTGCTCTATGGCTTCGTCCAGGCTTCTGACTTCTACGACCGGGACTACCGGTCCGAAGGTCTCATCCTGCATCACTTTCATGGACGGCGTTACGCCGGTGAGGACGGTGGGCTTGTAGAAGAAGCCCCGCTCGCCGTAGCGCTCGCCACCGGCGACGACCTTCGCCCCCTTCTCCAGGGCCTCCCCGACGTGGCGCTCGACCTTCTCGCGGCCGGGGGCGTTGATCATGGGCCCTATGTCCGTCGAGCGCTCCATAGGGTCGCCGATGTTGAGTGTCTCCACGAAGCTTCTCGAAGCCTCCACGAAGTCGTCGGCCACCTTGTCCATCACGTAGAAACGCTCCGAGGAGGTACAGACCTGTCCGGCATTCAGGCAGGCGGCCCACACGGCCCCCTCGGCGGCGATCTCGATGTCCACGTCGTCGCAGATAATGAAAGCGTCCTTGCCGCCGAGCTCCAGGTTGGCCCTGATCAGGCGTTCCGCCGCGACGTGCGCCACCTTCTGCCCCGTCGCCTGGCTCCCCGTGAGAGCCACCATGTCCACGCCGGGATGCCTCACCAGGGCGTCTCCTACGCCCCCCGCGCCGTAGACGCCTTGGAGGACGCCGTCGGGCAGGGTGTCCATGAGCTCGAGCATCCTCCGCGTGGCCAGCGGCGTCTCCTCGGAGGGTTTCAGGAGGACGGAGTTCCCCGCGGCCAACGCCGGGGCGACCTTCCAGGCGGCCAGAAGAAGCGGGAAGTTCCAGGGGACGATACAGGCCACCACGCCCATAGGTTCCTTGACGACCAGCGCGAGCTGCTGGGGTTCGATGGGGGCGGGGAGATATCCGACGGAGTCGCGGGCGATCTCCCCGTAGTAGTCGAAACAGGCCGCAGTCCACCCGACTTCGTCGTGGTTCTCTATAAAGGGTTTACCGCCTTCGCTGGTCATGATCTCCGCCAGCTCGTCGGCGTGGTCCCGCAGGTTGCCGGCCAGATCGTGGAACAGTTCAGCCCGGTCGAGACCAGCGAAACCCCGCCACTCCGAAAGCCCCGCCCTGGCGCGGTCTACGGCCGCATCGACCTCCTCCCGCGAAGAGACCGCTATCTCCTCGACTGTCTCCTCCGTAGCCGGATTGATAACCTGCATCGTC
>Ga0126311_10000342_pt1 | contig 22276 bp, 21 predicted proteins | sample Plot61_FD_92539 | JGI IMG/M metagenome (GOLD analysis project Ga0126311, IMG submission 92539) | Serpentine soil microbial communities from UC McLaughlin Reserve, CA, USA - Plot61 | ecosystem: Environmental > Terrestrial > Soil > Grasslands | place: USA: UC McLaughlin Reserve, Lake County... | reverse complement strand
TCGCAGAGCGCCTCATCCAAAAGGATGTGGCCCTCGAGCATCTCGTCGATCAGGCTTTCGAGTCGGGTATGAATCAAAGCTCTTTTCCGGTTAACAATCGGTACGCTTCCAGGTAACGCGCAGTCGTGGCGGCGGCGATCTCGGGTGGAATTGCCGGTGCGGGCGGCTTCTTATCCCAAGCGAGTGTTTCGAGGTAGTCGCGCACGAACTGTTTATCGAACGAGGGTTGTGAACGCCCGGGCTCGTATTCGTCAGCAGGCCAAAATCGTGAGGAGTCAGGCGTCAGCACTTCGTCAACCAGTAAGAGCTGTCCGTCCTTATCCAGTCCAAACTCAAATTTCGTATCCGCGATGATGATGCCACGCTCGCGTGCGTGATCTTCTGCTTCCGTGTAGAGACGCAGCGTAGTGTCGCGCAGCAACGCGGTGTTCTCTGCGCCGATCAGATCGCGCACTTGATCTTCAGTGATGTTCTCGTCGTGACCTTCTTCAGCTTTCGTTGACGGTGTGAAAAGCGCTTCAGGAAGCTTCGCCGATTCGACGAGGCCTTCGGGAAGCTTGTGACCACACACCGAGCCGGTGCGCAAATAATCTTTCCAGCCTGAGCCGACGAGATAACCACGCACGACGCACTCGACCGGAAATACTTGCGCACGACGGACGAGCATCGAGCGTCCTTTAAGAGTTTGCGCGTGACGCTGGATAGCAGCCGGCATCGCGTCGACGTTGCTCTCGATCAAGTGATTGGCGACGACGTGCCCGAGCTTCTCAAACCAGAACTCGGAGAGTGCAGTCAGCACTTCGCCTTTACGCTCGATCGGCGTCGGCAATATGCAATCGAAAGCGGAGATGCGATCGGTGGCGACGATCAGCAGGCTTTGATCGTCAACTTCGTAAACGTCGCGTACTTTGCCGCGGCGATGCAGTTTCAGATCAGAAAGAGATGTTTGAAGAACAGGTGCAGCGCTCATTGTTAGATGGATAGAGGGTCGGATTTTGCGCGCCCCAAAAACGTTTGTCAAGAAGGGGCGTGATTTATATATGAGCCGCGGATTAACGCGAATGAACGCCGATCAGTATCTACGTTAATCTGCGTTCATCCGCGTCCTAAATCTCATCAGCCAAGCGATTCATGCAGGCGTCTAATCTGCGCTGCGTGGTTGTGCGCGTGGGCGGCGTAGATCTTCAACCAGTCTTCAGTCGAGTACCTGCCGCTTTCGGTGTGTGTGCCGGCTCGTTGCCAGTCGTCTTCACTCATCAGGTGTAGTAGTTGCACGGTGGACTCACGTGCACTGCGGAAAGCGTCGAGCGCCGGCGCCATGTCTCGCTCGTTGTAACGAAGCTTGCTGGCGTACTCGTCCTGATCGTATCCCTGAATGACTGCATTGTCTTCGATGAGAAGTTTTCGTAATCTGGCTGCGGAGAAGCTTTCACTGTCGCCGAGGTGATGAACAATCTCGCGCGCGCTCCATTTGCCGGGAAGGGGATGCGCCCCCACGCTGTCAGCGGGAAATCCTTCGAGGGCGTTCATGACTTCGTTGTATCCGGCGGCATAAGTGTTGATAAGCTCGTTTCGTTCTTCGGGTGTCATCGTATTTCGGGTCCTTATTATTGGGATGATGGTCAGGAACAGCATAGCAGGAGCACTTTGGGCTTGAACAGGGACCCGCTTCTCCTGTACTATGCGCCCGAACCGAGTTGCGCCAACGACCCCGTGGTGCGTGCCCTCTGAGCCTCCTGTCAGTTTCAATTCGACGACTAAACTCCGATGGCTACAGCTACTGACAGACAGAAAACAGCAAAAGAAAACTTCGCAATTCCCGACTCAGGCGAACGTAAAGTGTCGCTGCTGGTAGTGGAAGACGACGAGAATATTTCGACTGCAATCAGCGAATATTTCTCGCGTGCGGGGTACAACGTCAAAACAGTTGAGGACGGCCTGAATGGCGTAAAAGCCGCGCTGGACGATCCTCCGGACGCAGTGGTCCTGGACCTGATGCTGCCCAAGATGGATGGCCTGGCAGTTTGCAAGGAGCTGCGCGAGAAGGTCGGCTACCTGCCCATTCTCATGCTCACCGCCAAGGACGACGTGGTCGACAAGGTGCTGGGGTTGGAGATGGGGGCAGACGACTACATCACCAAGCCGTTCAGCCTGCGCGAGCTCGAAGCGCGCATCAAGTCGGTACTCCGGCGTACGCGAAATGGCCCAACCACCGAGGGAATGCGTGATGAAGCTCCAATTCATCGCGGCAGACTGCGAATCGATTCGGCCAAGCGCGAAGTGACGATTGGCGACCGGCAGGTTGAGCTGACGCCCAAGGAATTTGACCTGCTTCGACTGTTTGCGTCGAATCCGGGTCGCGTGTTTCCGCGCAAGTACCTGCTCGAAAAGATCTGGGACTACTCATACGAAGGCTACGACAGAACGATCGACTCTCACATCAATCGCCTGCGCGCCAAGATCGAAGAGAACCCCGAGAACCCGCAGATGGTCCTGACCGTTTGGGGCATCGGCTACAAGTTCAGCGACGAGCAATAGGTCCTATAACCATATAGGACCTATACCCTCACAAAATACTTTAACAATTCCGTAGCAATTCCCGCCCAGTTATTGTATTCTTCCGCACAGTTTGTACAACATATGGGCTCGGCCCCCCCGAGTTCCCCCGTTCCCCCAACGCTGTTTGAAACTGGAGGAGTCGAGAGATGAATTATATTGTGCGGCGGCTTCTGCCGGCTTTTATGTTGTGGACTGCTTTCCTGACACTTGCTGCGCCCTCTAAAGCGCAAACCGCCAGTGTCACTACCACGCGCGCGGCGATCACGGTGCTCGACAGCACGAAGGAGCAGGATGGACTGCTTGGCTCCGTGCGTCGAGTCAGAACCGAAACCGCAAAAATCGAGCTCAAGGACGGACGCCCAGTCGAAGGTCCACCGCAACTGGTCGAAATCACCACCTACGGAATCAAGGGCAATCGCATTGAAAATACCTCTTATCCCCTCAAGGACGGACTTGTAGGCAAAGAAGAATACAAATACGACGAGCGCGGCAACATCACTGAGATGACTGTGCGCGACGATCGTGGCGCGATCGTCAGTCGCGAAGCTTACAGGTACGAGTTCGACAAGTTGGGCAACTGGAGGAAGATGGTCACCAGTCTCGTTGTTTTCGAAAACGGCGAGCTGAAGCGAGAACCGATCGAGGTTACTTACCGGACCGTCACCTATTACTACGACGACACGGTCGCGAAGATTACTGAGGAGCCAAAGCCGCAGCCAAAGCCGGAACCGGTGCAAACGGCTCCTGCCGTTCCTGAAGCTTCGACGCGGGTCTCAGATCAACAGATTGTCGATCCCGGTGCGCTCTCAACACCTGCTTTATCCGTGAAAATCGAATCCGAGCCTCCGCCGGCATTCATTCCCATAAAATCCGTGTCATCCGTGGCTAAAGTAAACACGGATAACACGAATGCTACCGCAAACGGATTGTTTCTCGCCGGGCGTGACTTCCTCAGTCAGCACAAAGATCGCGAAGCCGTAAAAACATTCAAAGAGTCGACAAAACTCAATCCTGACGACGCCGAAGCGCAGTACGGGTTGGGTTTTGCAAACTTCCGAATGGGCCGGTTCAGAGAAGCCGCTGACGGCTTCAAGAAAGCGTCCCTGTTGCAGCCGCGCATGGCGAAGGCACATTACGGTCTGGGTCTCGCTTACCAGGAGCTCGGAATGGAGAAGCAACTGATGGAGGAATATCGGATCCTGGAAAACCTCGACCACTCGCTGGCGAAGAAATTGGCCCAGACCTTCCCGCAATACAACTTCTCGTGTCGCGTGGTTCAGGGCTGCCCGTAGCTACAGATTCGTTTTAAGGAGCAGTAATGCAGAACGAGCGTTTCGTGGTGTTGACCGGACACCTCAGCAACTATCCCCTATCCGATCTCGTCGGAATCCTTCGTCATCAACGCAAGTCAGGCCGTCTCTTGATCGAGTATCCAAAAGGTCCGGCGACGTTCTTCTTTCAAAATGGTGAGTTGATCGACGCGCGCCTGAACGAGCTCACCGGCTTGCAGGCGATCTGCGTCGCGTTGGCCCAACCGGAAGCGTCGTTCAATTTCAATCCGTTGATACAGAGCTCGCGACGCTCGATCGAGTCGTCGTACAAACGTGCGGTGGCGGAGATGTTTGGTTGTTGGGATGAGAGTTTCGCCCAGATCGAAACTGCCGTGGCGCCAAAAGCGGAAATTCTTGCGTTGCCACCCGCGCCGCCAGTGATGGTGCGCAAGCGCGGGCTGTTTCTGATCGCTGCGGCGATCGTGATCTCGGTTGGGCTATCGATCGTGATTGCCGTGCTCGGCGGTCTCAATAACAACGCGGCTGCTGAGACGGCAGTGCGGCCGGCTCAGACTCAAGTCGCGCCGATCGCGGCCGAACCGGAAGCACCAAAAACGCCGGTCGCAACAGTCGTCAAGCCGACCCGCAAAGAAGAGAAACGAGCGAAACCGGAAGTGAAGAGCGAGACGGAGGCAGTCGCCGAAGCCCAGCCGGTGAAAGAGCCGGAGCCAACATCGCAATCGATCAAGGTCGTGATGCAGATCGAAAATGGACGCGTGTTGAAAGCCTCGATCGCCAATCCGAAACCCGGCCTCGACAGTTACGAGGCGCTCGCACTGCGAATCGCACGGCAACGCCGGTACGCAGCGACGGTGAATGGTGGACAAACAGTAACGATCGATGTCAACCGCTAAGTTCAGAGTTCAAGCTTTAGCTTGCTCGCTGAAAGCCCGAGACCGCAGCCTAAAGGCTGAACTCTAAACAAACTGAGGAACACCCGATGCTATTTCTCGAAAGCAAAACCCTGAATGTTGCAGTCGACACTGCCGGCCGCATCAGACTGCTGCAGGAACTTCACGCGCAAAACCTCGTCCCGCTGATCCGCTCGCAGCGTCTGCGCTGTTTCGAAGACATCCTGCTCGGCATGGATCACGTCAACGAAATGGAGACCTCGCTCGCGAACTCAACTGAATCGACCACCGGCGAGCCGTACGTGCGTGGCGACCTGTTCTGCTTTCAAGACTACATTCTGTTCCTTGTCTTCGAAGAGGATAACTCTACTCGCGCCGGTATCGTCTACGAAGCACGAACACCCGAACCCTTCCGAAAGCTCGACGCGTTCTGTAACGACGTGCGCGGCGTTCTGACCTCGCAGCAGCAACAGATCGCGATGTCATTTCCGGAGTGGGAGACGAGCGGCACCGCGATGGCGCGCGGATTCAGAACGTTCGTCGAGCGACAGGACGCCGATTCGCTCTATACGAGCCTGCGCAAGGAAACGATGAGCAAGCGCATTCTGGCGGCGTCGAAACTCGAAGACGAAAGCGCTCGCGTGTTTCTGCGAACCGCTCGCAATGCACACCAGGAAGGGTACGCCGCCAAACTGCTCACCGGCCACACCGAGTCAGCCGATGTGCCGATTCAACGTCTCGAAGACGCGGGTCTCGTCGAAAGGGAAGTCCAGATCAGTTGCCGCAAGACAGGACACGCGCTCTTTCGTTTGCCGAATCCACACGCGCTCGCGGTCGTGACAGTGAGCGATGCGACGTGTAGCGAATGCGGAGCGCCTGTGGCTGATGAGAATGTCGAGGAAGTGATCGCGCCGACGCAACTGGCGTCGTCATTGCTCGAAGACGGCTCATGGCTCGTCAGCCGGATTCACTTTTTGTTGCGCGAGATGGGTGTACCGGAGCGCGACTTCGCGCTTGGACCAGCAGAGGGCAATGGTTACGGACAGCTAATGGCGAACATCTGTGGCGAGTCGTTCTTGATCGTGACGCGTGATGGCGATCTGACGCCGGCGCTGGCGCGTTGGGCCATCGATCTGGAGATCGATACTGAAGCTTCGCATCTCATGATCGTCGCGACCGGACGGATACACAAAGAGGCTGCCGTGCTGTTGCAAAATCACTCGCGACGTCGCGTGAGCGGTGGTCAGGATTTCGAGATGATCATTGCAGACGATGTGGCCACGGCTGGGCGCGAGCTGGAGCAGGCGCTCGAACGAGTGTCGCAGCGGGTGGTGGCTGAGCAGCTGTGTGTTTTGGATAGCAGCCTCGGTTTCTCGGTGAGCCGGCTGGTATTGACGAAGTTTCAGTTGCTGCACGCGGCGCAACCCAAGGAGGCTGAAGTCGTCGTTGAGCCGGAGCCTGGGTTTGTCCCGAGCGCACCGCTCAGTTTGGCGGCGCATGGTGAAGTTTAGAGTTCAAGCTTTAGCTTGCGTGTGTGGTAAAGAGCAACCTAAAGGTTGAACTCTAAACGTAATTCTCGATGAAGCAGGCTAAAAAATCCACGGCGCGACGCACCGAAGACGAGCGGTGGGCGCGAGACATTGCCACCCTCCGACAAGCCGCACACGACCTCGCCAACGGTCGCCACAAACCACAAATTGGTCCATTCAGTCAGATCGCCGGACGACTTGACGATCCGTCGCCGGCAGTGCGCGAGAAAGCAGTACGTGATCTGTATGCAATGGATCCCGATCAGGCGGCGACACTCGTGAACGACGCACTGCGCGACGGCTCGCCGGAAGAACGCCGCCGTCTCGGCAGTGCGCTCGCCGATTCGGGTTTGTTGTACGAAGCCATCGACGACCTGATGGCTGAAAATCACGAGAACTGTTACAGCGCGTTCTCGCTATTGTTTCTCGTCGCGAAGGCCGGCGTGGTCGAGCCGCTTAGCAGCGTGATCGAGAAACATCCGAGTCTCGATCTGAGTCTCGCCGTGATCAGATTGCTTGCCTCAAGCGGCGAACCTGAAGTCACTTCAACTTTAGAGCGCTTGGCTTTGAACGAGGCACTCCCACCCGAGCTCCGTTCCGCAGCCGCCGAATCCATCAATCAACTCAGCCGTTTTTGACAGGACTTACAAGATTTCACAAGATGTACCGGTAAATCCGTTTTCACTTGTGTAAATCCGTGTTCAAGATTCAATCGGAATATCAACCCAAAGGCGATCAACCTGCCGCCATCGAAGCGCTCCTCAAGGGCCTGAACGACGGCGCCAAAGATCAGGTGCTGCTCGGCATCACCGGCAGCGGCAAAACATTCACCATCGCGAGCGTCATCCAGCGCGTGCAACGTTCGACGCTCGTGCTCGCACACAACAAAACACTCGCCGCGCAGCTCTTTCAGGAGTTTCGCACGCTCTTTCCGCAGAACGCGGTCGAGTACTTCGTCTCTTACTACGACTACTACCAACCCGAAGCGTACGTTCCGGCCGCCGACGTGTACATCGAGAAGGAAGCGATCATCAACCAAGAGATCGATCGCCTGCGGATGTCTGCGACGCGGGCGCTGTTTGAGCGGCGCGACGTGATCGTGGTCGCGAGTGTGTCGTGTATTTACGGTCTCGGCGACCCGGATGCGTATTACGGTCTGCTCTTCTTCGTCGAGCCGGGTGAGCGCATGTCGCGCGACGTGTTGTTGCAGCGTCTGGTCGAGCTGCAATACGAGCGTTCAGACATCAACTTTCAGCGCGGCACGTTCCGTGTGCGTGGCGACGTGGTTGAGATTTTCCCCAGTTACCAGGACCAGGCATACCGGATCGAGTTGTGGGGCGATGAGATCGACTCAGTCTCCACGATCGATCCGTTGCTCGGCGAGGTGATCACGAAGCACACGTCGCGCGTGCCGATCTATCCGAAGACTCACTACGTGATGTCGCGGCCGACGGTTAAACGAGCTATTAAAACGATTCGAGAGGAGCTCGAGTGGTGGGAGCCGAAGCTGATCTCCGAAGGAAAACTCGTTGAAGCGCAGCGACTGCACCAGCGCACGATGTTTGATCTCGAGATGATCAAGGAGATGGGTTTTTGTCGTGGTATCGAAAACTATTCACGACACCTGACCGGCAAGAACCCCGGCGAGCCGCCGCCGACGCTGCTCGACTACCTGCCGCGCGACTCGCTGATCATCATCGACGAGTCGCACCAGTCGGTGCCGCAGGTGCGCGGCATGTACGAAGGCGATCAGTCGCGCAAGCGCACGCTCGTCGAGTATGGATTTCGTTTGCCGTCGGCGTTGGACAACCGGCCGTTGAACTTCGCTGAGTTCGAATCGCGCATCGGGCAGACGATCTATGTCTCGGCGACTCCGGGTCCTTACGAGCTGACGAAGGCGAGTGGTGAAGTAGTCGAGCAAATCATCCGGCCGACGGGATTGATGGATCCGGAAATAGAAGTGCAGCCGGTAAAGGGGCAGATCGATCATTTGCTCGAAGAGTGTCGCCAGCGCGCGGAGCGTCATGAGCGAGTGCTCGTCACGACGTTGACGAAGCGCATGGCTGAAGATCTGACGGAGTATTTCACCGAAGTTGGTGTGCGCGTTCGCTACTTGCATTCGGATATCGAGACACTTGAGCGCATCAGGATTCTGCGTGACTTGCGGCGTGGTGAGTTTGATGTACTGGTTGGGATCAACTTGCTGCGTGAAGGCTTGGATCTGCCGGAAGTGTCGCTGGTGGCGATTCTCGACGCGGACAAGGAAGGTTTTCTGCGGTCGGAGCAGTCGTTGATACAGACGATCGGGCGTGCGGCGCGCAATGCGAGCGGCAAGGCAATCCTGTATGCCGATCGTGTGACTGAGTCGATGAAGCGTGCGATAGGAGAAACCGAACGGCGACGGGCGATACAGGAGTCGTTTAATCGTGAGAACGGGATCGTGCCGCAGACGATCGTGAAGCCGATCGAAGCGACGTTGATTACGGCGTCGGAAGCGGATTACTTCAAGGTGCCGTCTGAGGTTGAGGAGATTGAGGACTACTCTCCCGCGAATCTCGAAGCGACGATCACGCGGTTGGAAGTGGAGATGCGCGCGGCGGCGAAGCGCTTCGAGTTTGAGAAAGCCGCGGAGTTGCGCGACCGCATCAAGGTGTTGCGCGAGCGTGAGCTCCAGGTCATGTGAGTGCAGGATTTACAAGATAGTTCAAGATTAACAGGAACATCTTGTAAATCCTGAAACATCTTGTAAATCTTGTAATGCAAACAAAGTCCCAGCCTGACGAGATCGAATCCTTTCTAACTGATGCCAGCTTCATTCGTGACGGCCACGCAGATCGCGTCGTCTTACCGGAGAGCATCGACGACGTTTCCGAAATCCTCAAAAACGCCAACCGCGATCGAGTGCCGGTCACGGTTTCAGGCGCCGGCACGGGAACGGTCGGCGGGCGCGTCGCGTTCGGTGGGATCGTCCTCGCTACTGACAAGCTGAATCACATCAAGAGCATTGATCGCCGCGGCTTTGCGGTGGTCGAAGCGGGAGTGATCCTTGCTGACCTGCAACGCGCAGTGGACCAGCAGGGACTACTGTACCCACCCGATCCAACAGAGCGCGGCTGCTTTGTCGGTGGCAATATCGCGACTAATGCATCCGGTGCGCGGACGTTCAAGTATGGACCAACACGCAATTACGTTCGTCGGCTCAAGCTCGTGCTCGCGTCGGGTGAAGTAATTGATCTGCGTCGTGGCGAAGTGCGAGCGGATGCAAATAGACGAATCCGTCTCGGCCCGATCGAGCTGACGCTGCCGGATTTTCGCATGCCCGCGACGCGCAAGAACGCGACCGGATATTTCATCGCGCCGGAGATGGATGCGATCGATCTGTTTATCGGCAGTGAAGGCACGCTCGGTGTGATCTGCGAGATCGAAGTCAGGCTGTTGCCCAAACCGGAAGGTCTGCTGAGTGGGGTCGTGTTTTTTGCGAACGAAGCAGACGTGCTCGCGGCAGTTGCCGATGCGCGAACCCATGCCGACGCACGTGCGATTGAATTTTTCGATAATGAGTCATTGAACTTCCTGCGCGGGAAGTATCCAAACACTCCTGCACCAGCCGTCGGCGCGATCTTTTTCGAACAGGAGACGAGTGGAGCGACCGAAGAGCCGGTCTTCAGTGAATGGATGTCGCTGTTGGACCGGCATCACGCGTTGTCTGATTCGTGGTTCGCGACGAACGAGCAGGACCAGGCGAAGCTACGCGAGTTTCGTCATCAACTGCCGGTGTTGATGAACGAATGGTTTGCGCGCTACAAGCAGCGCAAAGTCTCGACTGACATGGCCGTGCCCGATGACGCCTTCCCGGGACTCTTCCGTTTATATAAGGACACCCTGCAATCAAGTGGGCTGCGCTACACGATCTTCGGTCACATCGGCGACAATCACGTTCACGTAAACATCCTCCCACGTGACGATACCGAAGGGGCCCGCGCGCGTGAGTTCTACCTTCAGTTCTTAAAATACGCGGCATCCGTAGGCGGCACATTGTCTGCCGAGCACGGCGTCGGCAAGTTGAAGCGCGACTACCTGCGCCTCTTCTACACCGACGATCAACTGCGCGCGATGGCAGCAATAAAAAAAGCTCTCGACCCCAACGGAATCCTGGGCCGCGGAAATATTTTCTCCGAAGATCTTCTTTCTTAGATAGGATATCGACAGCTTTCTATTTTTACTTTTGTGCTTTTTGTGCCTTTTTGTGGCTATGCTTCGTTTCACTACAGCAGGAGAATCACACGGGCGATCGCTCGTCGCGATCGTTGAGGGATTACCCGCCGGAGTACCTGTCGATCAGGAATTGATCGACAAAGAGCTGCGACGACGCCAGCTCGGGTATGGTCGGGGCGGGCGGATGAAGATCGAGCGCGATCATGCTGAGATACTTACCGGCGTCCGGCACGGGCTGACGCTCGGCTCGCCGCTCACCTTACTAATAGAAAACAAAGACTGGCCCAACTGGACCGATGTGATGGCATCCGAGCCGCGCGACATCGCGCCGGAGAAGTCGAGACGTCTGAAACGTCCACGCCCCGGTCACGCCGATCTACCTGGCGGTCTGAAATATGACGTGCGCGATCTGCGCAACATCCTCGAACGTGCCTCGGCTCGCGAGACGACGGCGCGCGTCGCGTGTGGCGCGCTCGCTAAACAACTGCTGACTGCTTTCGGCGTTGAAGTACGTAGCCATGTGATCCAGCTTGGCGGGATTCCCGAGGCGCCGCTTGAGTTGAGCTGGGAACAGATCGCCGCCATCCCTGACGACGCACCGCTGCACTGCGCCGACAACGACGCCCAACAAAGAATGATCGATCTGATTGACGAAGTGCGTCAGAAGGGCGACACGCTCGGCGGGGTTTTCGAGGTAGCGGCGAGAGGCGTCGTGCCGGGATTGGGCTCACATACGTCATGGGATCTTAAACTCGATGGACTACTCGCGCAGGCAGTGATGTCGATACCGGCTGTGAAGGCGGTGGCGATCGGCGCCGGCGCGGAGGCGAGCAGTTTGCCGGGTTCTGAAGTACACGACGAGATTGCTTATAACAGCGAGACACGCGAGTTTATTCGCGAGACGAACCGCGCCGGCGGACTTGAAGGCGGCATCACGAACGGCGAACAAATACGTGTTCGCGGTCATCTAAAACCGCTTTCGACTTTGCGACGCGCGCTGCGATCAGTCGATATCGATACGAAGGAAGAAGAGGCTGCGGCGTTTGAGCGCTCGGATGTTACGGCGGTTCCGGCGGCGGGTGTGATTGGCGAGTCGATGGTCGCTCTCGTGCTCGCCGGTGCGATGAGAGAGAAGTTTGGTGGGGATAGCCTCGGCGAGATGAAGCGCAACTTTGATGGTTATCGCGAGCAGCTACGAGGGTATTAGTAGGATCGATCGGATTTTTGTAGAATCAACGCATGGCTTTATTGGAGATAGTTAAGTGGCCGGCGCCGGTGCTTGATACACCAGCAGATCCGGTGACTGAGTTTGACGACGATCTCGCGAAGCTCGTCAACAACATGTTCGAGACGATGTATGCGGCGCCGGGTGTCGGACTCGCCGCCGTGCAGGTTGGAGTTCCGCAGCGACTGTTCGTGATGGACTGCTCTGGTGGCAAGGATCCGTCACAGCGCGTGGCGCTGATCAATCCGGAGGTGCTGCGCGTCGAGGGAAATCAGAATGGAGAGGAAGGCTGCCTCTCGTTTCCGGGCATCTTCACGCCAGTCGAACGCAGCTTGCGTGCGATCGTGCGTGCGCAGGATCTCAACGGCGAGTGGTTTGAGCTCGACGGCATGGAGCTGTCAGCGCGCTGCATGCTTCACGAAACCGATCACTGCGACGGCATCGTGTTTCTCGACAAGATGAGCGCGCTTAAACGCGAGATCGTAAAGCGCAAGATCAAGAAATTACAAAAAGCTGGAAACTGGGACTAACAGAATAGTCCACAGATTACGCAGATTACGCAGAGGCTTATGTCTGTGTAATCTGCGTAATCTGTGGATGGGAGCATAAATATGCCTTCAGAATTTCGTAACGAACCATTCACCGATTTCACCAAAGAAGAGAACGCGCAAGCGATGCGCGAGGCGATTCAGAAGGTCCAGAGTCAGCTCGGACGCGAGTATCCGCTCGTGATCGGCGGCGAGCGCATCAACACCGGCAACTTCCTCGAAAGCATCAATCCGGCGAATCGCACACAGGTCGTCGGCCGCTTCAACAAAGCGACCAAAGAACTGGCGAGTCACGCTGTTGAAGAGGCCGCAAAAGCTTTCGAGACGTGGAAGAACACGCCCGCTGCGGATCGTGCCGCCCTCCTGTTTCGCGTAGCCGCGATCATGCGTGAGCGTAAACACGAGCTGTCGGCGTGGATGATCCTCGAAGTCGCGAAGTCGTGGCCCGAGGCCGACGGCGATACTGCCGAAGCAATCGACTTTTGCGAGTTTTATGCGCGCGAGATGCTGCGTTATGCGAGCGACCAGCCGCTGACACACATTCCGGGTGAACAGAATCATCTTGAATATATCCCGCTTGGCGTCGGTGCAGTGATTCCACCGTGGAACTTCCCGCTCGCGATCATGGCAGGGATGACTGTCGCTTCCGTCGTCACCGGTAACACAGTCGTTTTGAAGCCGTCGTCAGATGCACCGGCGATCGCGTTCAAGTTTTTCGAGATACTCGAAGAGGCGGGTTTACCTGCGGGAGTCGTGAACTTCATGACTGGTTCGGGCGCGGAAGTCGGCGACGTCGTGGTGGACCATCCGAAGACGCGCTACATCGCTTTCACGGGATCGAAAGAAATCGGACTGCGAGTCAACGAGCGCGCCGCGAAAGTTCACGAGGGCCAGATCTGGATCAAGCGCGTGGTGGCGGAGATGGGCGGCAAAGACGCGATCATCGTCGCTGACGACGCGGATCTCGATCAAGCGGCGACGGGCGTAGTGCAGTCTGCGTTTGGATTTCAGGGACAGAAGTGTTCGGCGTGCTCACGCGCGATCATCGACACGCGCGTTTATGACACGATGCTCGAAAAGATCGCCGATCGCACGGCGAAGATCAAGCTTGCCGACCCAACCGATCAGACGACGACGATGAGCGCCGTGATCAATGAGAAGGCGTTCAAGTCGATCAACTCTTACATTGAAAAAGGAAAGAGTGAAGGCGGGCGCGTTTTGATTGGTGGCGGTTCCGATGGCGAGCAGGGGTTCTTCATTGAGCCGACCGTGATCGCAGACGTGAAGCCGGGCGCGACGATCGAGCAGGAGGAGATCTTTGGACCAGTGCTCGCGGTCATCAAGGCTGAGAGCTACGACGACGCGCTCAAGATCGCGAACGACACGCAGTTTGGTTTGACGGGCGCCGTTTACAGTAGTGACGAAGCAAAGCTGGATCGCGCGCGCAGAGAGTTTCACGTCGGGAATCTGTATTTGAACCGTAAGTGTACCGGCGCGCTTGTTGGCGTGCATCCGTTTGGCGGCTTCAACATGTCAGGCACCGACTCGAAGGCCGGCGGGCACGATTACCTGTTGTTGTTCTTGCAGGCGAAGGTAGCCTCGGAAAGAGTTGGAGCCACGACCAGGAGAGCCGAAGCAGGAACGGCCACGGATTAAATGGATTTTAAATCCGGCTCTGATCCGTGTTATCCGTGGTTAAAAAAACATGAGAATTGTGTTCATGGGCACACCTCAGGCTGCCGTGCCGACTTTGCGGCGGTGTTTAGAGGACGGCCATGAAGTCGTGGCTGTTTGGACGCAGCCTGACAAACCCTCCGGGCGCGGTAATAAAGTATCTTTTACTCCAGTCAAAGAGTTTGCCCTCTCGCACGGCCTGAGTGTGTTTCAACCCGCGCGGATCAAGAACGACGAAGCCAAACAACTCTTCACCTCACACGACGCTGACCTCGCGGTGGTGGTCGCGTATGGCCGCATCCTGCCCGACGAGTTTTTGCGCGCGCCGCGTCGTGGGTGTATCAACGTCCATTTTTCTCTGCTGCCGCTTTATCGTGGCGCCGCGCCTGCGAACTGGGCCATCGTCAAGGGCGAGACTGAAACCGGCGTCACGACGATGTTCATCGAGCCCACGCTCGACACTGGTCCAATCCTGCTGCAACACAAAACACGGATCGGAGAGAAAGAGACGGCGCCTGAGTTGATGCAACGGCTCTCACAAATCGGCGCACAGCTTCTCGGTGAAACTCTCGCGCGCCTCGACGATCTCACGCCGCGTCCCCAACATGACGCAGATGCCACGTTCGCGCCGGTGCTGAAAAAAGAAGATGGTTTGATCGACTGGTCGCAGAGCGCTTTCGAGATTGAACGCCGCATCAGAGGTTTTCAGTCGTGGCCCAACGCGTATACGAGCTTCAATTCGAAAAGTCTTATTCTCTGGGAAGCGCAGCCGGCGATGTCTGTAACGCTAGGCATCGCAGAGGGTGAATTGATCGTGGCCCAGAAGGATGAACTGGTCGTGCAGTGTGGTAAACGAACTGCGTTGCGCGTGCTTGAAGTGCAGCCGGAAGCGCGCAAGAGAATGGCGTCGCGCGATTTCATTAACGGTATGCGTGTGAAAGCTGGCGATCGTTTTGGTTAAGTCGAAAGAAATCTCACCGGCGCGGGTCGCGGCCTTCAACATCCTTCAGCAGGTCGAGAATGGCGCCTTCTCTTCAGTTCTGCTGGCAGCAGAAAACCCTCATCTACAACCTCTGGACCGGGCATTGTGTCATGAGCTCGTGCTCGGTGTGCTCCGCTGGCAGTTGTTTCTCGACACGATCGTCGAACATTTTTCGAAGAGACGGGTTGAGAATCTCGACGCCGCCGTTCGCATCGCGCTACGGCTCGGGCTCTACCAGTTGCGATTTCTGACGCGCGTTCCGAGTTCGGCGGCTGTTAATGAATCGGTGAGTCTGGTTCGTGCGGCGCGACTGAGCTCGGCGACTGCGTTTGTTAATGCAGTTTTGCGCCGGGCGGTGCGCGAACCGGAATACGATCCCGTCGCTAAGATTTCAGATCCGCTTGAGAAGATCGCTGTGCAGACTTCGCATCCCGTTTGGTTGATTTCGCGTTGGACGAATTCTTTTGGTATCGATGAAGCGGAAGCATTTGCTCGCGCGAACAACATCGTACCCCCAACTGCCTTTCGAGTGGTCGCGAATCGAGCGAACCAGTCGGAAATCTTGTCGAGATTGAGTGCGGCGGGTGCGGCGCTCGAATCATCCGACATCGTCAAAGGGGCGTGGCGCGTTTCCGGCGCGACCTCGCTCCTCCGTGAAATGAGCGCCGCTGGTGAGATTTACTTACAGGACGAAGCCTCTCAACTCGTAGCCGAGGCGATGGAAGTCAAACGGGGCGAACGCGTGCTCGATCTATGCGCGGCGCCCGGTGGCAAGACGACGCTGATGGCCGATCGCGCGGAAGATGCGGCATTCATCATTGCCGCCGATCGTTCCGCGACGCGGATGGCAACGGTTATTTCAACAATGCGATTGCACGAGTTGAAGAACATCGCGCCGTTGATCCTCGATGCCACTGAAAAGCTGCCGTTTGTGCCCGGGAGTTTTGATCGAGAGCTCGTCGACGCGCCCTGTTCCGGGACGGGAACGCTGCGCGCGAATCCGGAAATCAGATGGCGGCTCGCGCCCACGGATTTTGCGAATTTCGCGCAGCAGCAGCAGCGCATCGTGAGCAGAGCTGCTGAGGTATTGAAGCCGGGCGGACGTCTGGTTTACTCGACCTGTTCGGTCGAGCTCGAGGAGAATGAAGAAATGATTGAGACTCTCGATTTGAAGCTGATTAAAACGCTTCGGACTTGGCCGCACCGCGAGGGAGCGGACGGCTTCTTTGTTGGGATCTTTCAAAAGTAATGCTAGACTTCGCAACTTGGTGAGTGTTGTTACCAGAATTCTGTCCGTCTTCCGCAGCATCGCGATCGTTCTGGCGATTGCGATCGTTTTTCTTTTCGGAGTGGCGACCACAGTCTATCTCTCGCTGCGTAGCCCGGAAGTGAAAGTTCCGGACGTGGTCGGCAAGAACAGATTCGAAGCAGAAAAAATCCTGGCCGACGCCGATCTGAAGTTTCGCGTGCGCGCCACCAGGCCCAGCACCGAAGCACAACCTGACACGGTTATGTTTCAGTTGCCCCGCGCCGGCGAGGTCGTGAAGACCGGACAAACCGTGGCGATGGATATCAGCCGCCTCGTCAAAGCGGGTGAGTCGTCTGAAAAAGTAACGCCCGACGAGCCGGCCGAGAATCGCAACAGCAACTCATCGGTAAATACCAACGAGAACAAGCCGAAGCGGCCGAAGCCCAGGAACACCAACGAGAACGCGAACGGTAATACGAACGGCAACACGAACAAATCGATCAACGCAAATCGCGCCAATACAAACACCAGCGCCCCGAATGTGAACGCGACTCCGCGCAGCAGCGTAAACACTAATACCCGACCAGCGGCAGCAAACGACAACAAACGTCCGGTACCTCGGCCCACACCGAAGCCGAATCAGTGAGTAGTGAACAGAGACCGCCACATCGACATCGCTCCATCGATTCTGTCGGCTGACTTCTCGTGTCTTGGCGACCAGATCAAAGCCGTCGAGCGCGGCGGCGCGGGTGTGTTGCACGTCGACGTGATGGACGGTCACTTCGTGCCGAACATCACTATCGGTTTGCCGGTAGTTAAGTCACTCGCAGGCTTCACTCGTTTGCCAATCGACACGCACTTGATGATCACTGATCCTGGCACTTACGCGACGCAGTTTGTGAAGGCGGGCGCGAATATGGTCTCGGTCCACGTCGAAGCTGACCCGCACCTGCACCGGACGCTCATGTCGATCAGGGACGCCGGAGCGCTGGCTGGCGTGGTATTGAATCCCTCGACGCCTGTGGTTGCGGTCGAGGAGGCATTACAGTTTGCGGATTATGTTCTGGTAATGTCTGTCAATCCGGGTTTTGGCGGCCAGAAGTTTATCCCGCAGTCCATCGATAAAGTGAGGCGACTGCGCCGCATAATTGAAGAGCGACAGCTAAATGTCCGGATCGAGATTGACGGCGGCATTGACCGCAAAAACATCGAAACAGTCGTGGCAGCCGGAGCCGAGATCATCGTCGCCGGCTCGGCAATTTTTAATACACCCGACGCTGAGGCAGCCGTTAAGGAGCTCCGCGACGCGACCGTACAATGGGTTTAGCCACAAAAAGGCACAAAAACACAAAATCATCATGTGCCTTTTCCGGCTAAAGCCAACCGGACGGAAAGAATTTGAATCCGATAGCGGTAACTCCGACCTATTTGTTTTGTGCCTTTTGTGCCTTTTTGCGGCTAGATAATCTTGGAGGTTGATTTTATGAGGTCTCGCTTTCTTATTTTGGCGGTTTTCTGCGCCCTGGTCTTTGGAGTGGCGCAAACCGGATTTGCTCAGAAATCCGGCGGCCAAACAGAACTCTCGACCACCCAAAGGCTGGACGTCATGTCCTCAAAGCTCGACTTGATGCGCCGCTCGCTCAGCTCCGCCATCAAGGTCATTGAAACCAAAACCGATAAAGACAAGAAGGCCAACGCTGACGATCCAGTTGCGGTTTTGAAGAATCTCGAAAAGGAAGTCACCTCGGTAACCTCCGAAGTAAACGACATCCGTAACAAGAACGAAAAGGCCGAAAAATTCGACACCACTGCCCTCGACCGGCTTGAGGCTACGGTGGTCGAGTTGAATACGCGTGTTGAAACTAACCTGCAGCAAACTGCAGGACTCAGAAGCTCGACCACCGCGAGCAATTCCTCGTCCGATAAAAAGAAGAAGAAAGGGAAGTTCCTTGGCCTGTTTGGCGGCGGCGAAGACAAGTACGCTGATTTAACGGGCGCCGCGGTTGCCGGACGTGACCGCGTGTTGTTTGAAGAAGCCGCAAAAGAAGTGCGCAAAGGCCGTCACGATACCGGTCGCCTTCTCTTCGCGACGATTATCAACACTTATCCCGATTCAGCGTTTCTGCCACTCGCAAAACTGGCTATCGCCGACTCGTTCTTCCTCGAAGGCACCACCAGCGCCTTGATCCAGGCTGCGCAGGCTTACCAGGACTGGCTGACATTCTTCCCGACCGATCCACTCGCTGACGACGCGAGTTTGAAAGTCGCGGAAGCAGAGATGAGGCAGATGGGGCTTTCGGATCGCGACATCTCGCACGCCCGCAAAGCCGAGCAGCGATTGAAAGTGTTGCTCCAGCAGTATCCGAAGAGCCCGCTGCGCGCGACCGTCGAAGACCGTATCCGGGAAGTCCAGGAAAATCTGGCGATGCACAACCTGCAGATCGCCCGGTTCTACTACGACGTGAAATATTCGACTGGAAAAGGCGGATTAAAGGGCGCGCAGTCGCGTTTGAAAGAGATCACTGACAAGTATCCGTGTTTCTCGTTCAACGACGAGGTGTTCTACCGTTTGGCATCAACGTACCAGGCCGAAGAAGAGCCCGACGAAGCGGCGCGCTTTTACCAGAAACTCGTGCAGGAGTTTCCGGAAAGCGAGTACAACGAAAAAGCTCGGGAACAACTGAACATCATCGGAGCTCCAATACCTGAAAAGAGCGCGCCGAATCCGTGTTCGAAGCGCCAGCAGCAGAGCTTCATGGGTAACCTGATGCAACAGGTTTCGGGCAAAGCCGACATCACCGTCAACAAGAACGGCATCCTGATCAGCAAGGACGGAAAAGAAGGCACTGACCTGATCGACGAGGCGCTCCGTTACAACGGAACACTGCCGGCGCTGACTACGCCCGACGCGCCCACTCAGCGCACAGTAAAACCAGCAGCGACGCCGGCTGCCGAGTCAAAGTCAAAGAGCGCGAACGGAAACGGCGGCGCGCCCGCAGCAGTCGTAAAGCCTTAAAGGAGGCTTACACAGGTTGGAACCCACCTCGCCAGAAGCGCAGGCGGAGTTAACACGACGGCACAAGTCCGCGGCGACGACCGTGGTGGGCCTGCTGATCGCGACGGTCCTGCTCTCGGTTGTCGCTTTCCTGTCTGACGCATACCTCGTAGAGAAACCCAATCCACCCCTCGATATGGCGGTCCGAATCATCATTCTGATACTCGGTCTGGGAGCCGTCGTCTGGCGCCGGACAAAATTTCAGCCGATGCGGCTTCAGGATATTGCCGGGCTGGCAGGTGTCTCAGGATTGATAAAGACGCTGGAAAAGACGACAGTTCAGATCGCATTGCTCGGGGCCACCATCGCCGCGATCGGCTTTATCGCAACTCTAATGACCGGAAATGAGCGATACAGCTACTGGGCCGGCGCGATCGCGGTCGTAGTTTTCATATATTCCTACCCCACAAAATCCTCCTGGCTGAAGACGATGTACCGCTTCACCGAAAAATAACCTGCGGTTAAAAAATTGTTGAACTAGGTTGGCCACGTTTGGTACGCTGGACGTGGCTATGCTGCGTCTACTGCCAATTACTGTATTTTTGCTGGTGTTTCTCGCGATTCCCGCCTTTGGCCAGGAGGCGCGGCTGATCACATCTGTGCGGCCAGTTGCCGTGAAAACCACACCAGCCGCGCCTGTAGAGCCTAACGATATCGAAAAACGAGCCTTCGAACAGACCAACCTGGTGCGTGTGAAAAACGGTCTTCAACCGCTTACCTGGGACAATGATGTCTGCCGCATGGCCCGGATCCACTCCGAAAGCATGTCGCGCAACCATTTCTTCTCACACGTCACGCCCGAAGGAATGCGCCTCAAAGACCGTGCGCGCGCCGCCGGCATTTTGCAGTTTTCCACGCTCGGTGAGAATATCGCGTACACGCAGGGCTACGACAATCCGGCAGTATTTATCGTCGAGCAATGGATGCAATCTGCGAAGCACCGCGCTAACATACTGTCCAATGACTTTCGCGCGATGGCCATTGGCAGCTTTGTCGGCCCTGACGGTTCAATTTATCTAACGCAGACTTTCATCACACGTTGATCACGACGCCCGCCAAGTTTCCTTCCTTCGCTAAAATCAACTGGTTCCTGCGCATTTTGGGCAAACGACCCGACGGCTATCACGAGGTCGTGACCGCCTTGCAAACGATCTCGCTTCACGACGAGTTGACGATTCAATTGCGTGAGGACGGCCCCGTCAAACTCACGTGCGACGATCCAACAATTCCGACTGACAACTCAAATCTGATCATCAAGGCTGCGCTTCTTTTGGGGGAGTACCGTCAGGATTGGTTTGGAGCCCACATTCACTTAGCGAAACGGATTCCGGCACAGGGCGGACTTGGCGGCGCCTCGTCGAACGCGGCTGTTACACTGCTGGCAATAAATAAACTCTGGAAAGCTGGTTACATCGACGTCGAAGAACTGTTGGATCCATCGTGTTTAGGCGCCGATGTTCCATTCTTCTTTCATGGCGGGCGCTGTGCCGCAACTGGCATCGGCGCGGATCTTACGCCGCTCCCCGATGGTCCAAAACAGTACCTGATCGTCGTAACTCCGAACGCCCGAGTCTCAACCGCGCTCGCGTACGCATCTCTAAATGCTGGTTCCTTGACAACTTCCAACTCGGCCTCTATTCTTTCAAGTTCCTTAGCGGACCTGAATTCCGCCGACAGCAGGCAATGGCCTCTGCGCAATGACTTTGAGAGGGTGATCTTTGAGATAGAACCTGAAATCGAGCGCGCCAAAAACGCGCTGCTCGATGCAGGTGCGCGGGGCGCTTTGTTGGCTGGAAGCGGTTCGAGCGTGTTTGGTGTCTTTGATAGCGAGAGCGCGAGAGATCGCGGTCTGGAAAATCTGAGATGTGAAGCAGGATGGCAGGTTTTTCCCTGCGAAACTATTTCACGCGACGAATATGTCAGGGCAATGAATTCATCGGGGTTCCCCCTTTTTACGCTCTCTTAAAAACTGCAAACAGAAACAGATACTGGGGCGTAGCCAAGTGGTAAGGCACCGGTCTTTGGAACCGGCATTCGTTGGTTCGAATCCACCCGCCCCAGCCAATTCTTGTCACTCTGAAAAGATATGAGCACAACCGGCGGCATCAAGATCTTTTCCGGAAATGCGAATCCCAAGTTGGCTGAAGAGATTTGTCGCGACCTGACTTGCGACATGGGGAAAGCCTATCCGGAGCGTTTCTCTGACGGCGAGTTCAATTTTCAGATCGATGAAAACGTGCGCGGCGGTGACGTCTTCATCGTGCAACCGACTTGCCCTCCGACTGATGCGCACCTGATGGAGCTGCTGGTGATGCTCGACGCTTTTCGTCGTTCATCAGCCGAGCGCATCACGGCCGTGATTCCGTATTACGGCTACGGCAGGTCTGATAAAAAAGATCGGCCGCGCGTTCCAATCTCCGCGAAGCTGGTGGCGAATTTGATCACGGTCGCGGGCGCCGATCGGCTGTTGACAATGGACCTGCATGCCGCGCAGATCCAGGGCTTCTTTGATATTCCGACGGACCACCTGTATGCTGCACCGGTTTTTATCGGGTATTATCAGGACCACCCGCTACCGAATCTGACGGTGGTGGCTCCCGACACAGGCGGCGCCGAACGCGCGCGCGCCTACGCCAAACGGCTTGACGCCGAACTCGCTCTTTGCGACAAACGTCGCGAGAAGGCCAACGTGGCCGAGGTTATGAACGTGGTTGGCGACGTTCGTGGCCGCAATTGTTTGATCGTCGACGATATGTGCGACACCGGCGGGTCGTTGACGAAAGTCGCGCGGGCCTTGAAAGAGGCGGGCGCTGAACGAATACACGCGTGCTTCACGCATCCGGTGTTTTCCGGCAAGGCAGTCGAAATGCTGCGTGAGTCGGACATTGAAAAAATAATCGTAACTAATACGATTCCGCTCCGCGATCATGCGTGTGAGCTGGATAAAATAAAAGTACTAAGTATCGCGCCGCTTCTGGCGAAAGCGATCAAGTCGATCCACGAGGAGACTTCAGTTTCCTCGCTCTTCGTTTAGACGAAGGGCAAACACCTGATGGCT
>Ga0126311_10000341_pt1 | contig 22293 bp, 15 predicted proteins | sample Plot61_FD_92539 | JGI IMG/M metagenome (GOLD analysis project Ga0126311, IMG submission 92539) | Serpentine soil microbial communities from UC McLaughlin Reserve, CA, USA - Plot61 | ecosystem: Environmental > Terrestrial > Soil > Grasslands | place: USA: UC McLaughlin Reserve, Lake County... | reverse complement strand
CTGAAAGGGGCAGCACGCCTGGCCCAAGTAATCGATGGCGTGCATTTCAAAGACGGACTACAAGAGGAGGTTCAGAGAATCGCCGCCTGAGATCTTCCATACCCAACATTTGCAAAAAACTCCGCGATCACCGGTCCCCTGGCTCAACCGCAGTACACGATTGCGTTAGCTGCATTTGCAATGGGACTCGGCGCGCTTTGTCTCTACGGTACTCCATTCATTTCACTCTATTTCTTATCCGGTCGGGTTTATGAGTCGGTAGCTACGGTGGTCTCGAGTTGGATGGGAGCAATGGTCGGAACCGGCATTGAGAAGTACAGCGCCGAAGCCGCTGCCTCAATCACCAGGCAAGCCGAAGCAACACAGTACAATGCCGGCTATCAGGCTGATGTAACTCGCTCAGCAGGACAATTGCAGGCTGGAAACATGCGAGCAACTGGACAACGTGCTTCGCAGATGGCCGCGATTCAAGGCGCGTTAACCAGCCAGACCGCAGCAACCTTAGGAGCTGCGACAACGCAGCGAATGATCATTCAAGCAGCCGCAGGATTTCAGAAGACACAGGTCGGCGCAGAAGTGTCTCGCGGTATTCGCGAAACAAACATTTCTCGCGATCAGCAAGTTGGCACGTTCAGCACCGCCGCTGAAAAAGAGAAGACAATGGCGGCCGCCGAATCCCACGCCGCAAAGAATGACCTTTGGGGCCGAAATCTTGCGGAGGCGATTCCTCCAGAGATTCCAATTCTCCGCCCAGTGCTAAGCGGCGGTTTTCACAACGTCGCTATCGGCAATCGCAATCGCGGCGTGAATCAAACTGCGGATTCTTATCGAGATGGTGTGACCAACCTTCAAAACACGGCGACATCGCAATCTATTTCGAGCAGTCAGCAGTACGAGTCCGACATGAAAGTCGCGATCGACCAGCAGGCGCAAACGCAGATTTCAGGAGTCGATGCCGGCGCAGGTCAAGCCATTGGTGGGTACGAGCGTGGTGCCGCACAAGCGCGAGGTGGTGTGGACCAAAACTATCGCTTGGAAGTAGGCGCCAATAGGGAGATTTACGCTAGCCAAGTAGACGCAGCAGGACAGATCCGCGGCGCTGGTCTTGAAGCCGCGAAACTGCGTCAAGCCGCCGCAGTGATCGCCGCAGTGGGTCGCGAGATCTCTAGAGAAGTTGGACAAGGAATGCGTATCCGATTCTAAGATTCGAAACGCGATGGTCGGGCTGGACCGGCTACTATTGGCCTCGGAATGGAGAATACAAGTCCGCCAGATCCGACACGGTCACCTCGAAGTGTAAAGTTTTACGTCAAGCGGCCGTTATTGGCCACCTCGAGTCGATTGTTAGCATTGGCTCCTCCGGAAAACGGAAAAGTTATTCACAACATCTTAGACAAGCGTAGAATAACGGGCAGAGTGCAGGCAATCCTTTGGAGGAAATACATGACGTTTGTTTGTAACATATTGATCGCTGTCACTCTCTTCGTGTCCGGAAATATACCCGGAATAGTCGGTGTATTTGGCCATGGACAACCCACGGTTATGAGCAAAAGTCGAAACTCTGGCCAGGAGGCATCGATTCGCAATCCAAAGAAAGACTCAAAATTTAGGAAATCTTTAGACCGTAAAGACATGACGGTAATCGCGGCCTCAAACGGTCCTATAAGTTTGGACAGGAGTTCTCAACCTATAACGCTGATACTGGCTCGGAAGTTGGCGGGCGAAAACAAAACGCTAGCCTCGCATTTGAAATCCTTAAGATCCGAACAGCGCATCTATTTAGTACTTCGCGGCCTATGCACCGAAAAACAACCCGGTGTCCTTTACCATCTTTTTCTTGATCTTCCGACCAATATGACGCCCGGAAGGAATGATGAGCGCTACGTGGGCAGTTTACATTTTTTTGATAGTTCAAGCTGCCTTGATAGGTCCCAGGTTTCTGAATCCTTTACGGATAGCTATGACATCACCGATGTTGCGAATAAGCTCTTTGCGCAAAATAGCTTAAGCGATGTCACCACCATAACGTTTGTTCCTGCAGGAGAAGTCGTTAGTGGCTCTAAGCCACAGATCGGCCGGATTGAGATAGTTGTGCAAAGTAGTTAGTCAAGGAAAGGCTGGCTCGCCTGCTCGTACCGGTTGACCGTCGTAGCCGTCAACGCCTTCTTCCGACCCGGACAGTTTCACCTTCCTGCAGCAAACATTAGTATCTATGCTCTCCCATTATTATCTCCCATTATTATCTTGACACTAAAATATTTAGTGATATGCTCCGCAACTCCTAACGGCTTTTCGCTCTTCTCACGTCCAAGTCGAATTGAGGTACGCTCATGTTTCGTCCCTCACGTCGTTCTTTCATCACTAGCATGGCTGCGATCCCGTTTGCAGTCTGGTTAAAGAAACACGCCGCCGCGCAACCGCCGGTCATACGCTATAGCGCCCGCAGTGTTCAGGGTCAGGCTATGCTCGCGAAGTATGCCAACGCCGTAAAGACGATGAAAGATACGGCAGAGGGGGACCCGAAGAATTGGATATTCCAATGGTATACCCATTGGGTTCGAAGGGATAGAACGAAAGCGGCGGAGATTGCCAGGGTCTATGCTGATCCAAGTACTCCTCAGCGTGCACTGGCAGAAGAAATTTGGAACACTTGCCAGTCCCATTTCTTACCACCTGAATTTCAGAAATACTTTCTGCCGTGGCACAGAATGTATGTTTACTTCTTTGAGCGTATCGTACGCAGGGTGAGCGGCGATGCTGAATTCTCATTACCTTATTGGGAGTACTCAACTCCTGAACCAGCTAACCATCGCGCGATTCCATCCGAGTTCCGCATGCCCAGTGACGCGACGTTCAAATGGCTTTTCGTCGATAACCGCAATGTGGGTGTGAACGACGGACATCCGATTGATCAAGGCCAATTTGGTAATCCACTAGGTCTAGACTCCCTTTTAGAGTGCACGTATGAACCACAAGGTGTGAAACCAGGATTCTGTCGGCGGATTGATCGCGGTTTACATGGGCAAGTACATGTGTTGGTGGGAGACCCAGAGAACATGGGTGATGTTCCTTGGGCGGCTCGGGATCCGATTTTCTGGCTGCACCATTGCAATATCGATCGCCTATGGGCGAGTTGGAACCGTGCGGGTCGGCAAAATCCAACTGATTCACAGTGGCTATCAAAACCGTTCGTCTTTGCTGACGAAAACGGGAATCGAGTGTCAGCAACCGTTGACGATGTTGTGAATACAGAGAAACTGGGATACACGTACGATCAGTTTGAGACTGTACCTACTTGCCCGTCACTTGGACCTCTTATCGCATCCGCAGCATCTATACAGACGAGAGCGACTGTGCCATTGGGAGCAGTCACGCTCGGCGCCAACCCAGTGCGCGTGACTTTAACACCTCCCTCAGAGTCCGGCTTGACGCCAGTTCCTCTCACTGCACGAGTCAGAAACCTCCCGACGAGTCGCCGTCTCTATTTGGTTCTTAGGAATTTGCGCGCTGAAGCGCAGCCAGGCATTTTATACCAGCTTTACATTGATCTACCGGCCGGTACAACGGCCGGCAGAGGAACATCTTATCGGGTAGGAACACTCAACTTCTTTGATGCGGTAGGTCACAACGTTCATCCTTCAACCGCAGTAAATGCGTCACTGGATTTTTTTAGTTTCGACGTGACCGACGTGATGAAACGACTGCATTCAAGGAGCCAGTTGAAAGCCACGCCAACCCTCTCAATAGTTCCGGTTGGTAAACCGAACATCGATTCGAAGCCAGTAATCGGCGAAATCACTCTCGTAGAGCAGTAACGTAGCAAATAAATTCATACTGGGCGAATCTTTTCGCCCTTTGCAGGACCAGACGAAGCCACTTTCTCATTGGTTCGCCAAGTGTCCTTCCCACTCACCGGAGGAAGAATGAAACTACTGATACAGATCCTGACATTAATCCTTGCATTTAATGTTTATGTCCCTATTGCCGTTGTGGCACAGCGGGCAGAAGGTAAAACCGCTCAACAACTCAGAGAAGAAATAGTTAAGTTAGAGACCATAGAGTTAGACCCCTCTACTTCACCCGAAGTCAGGGAGATTAACCGGACTTTTTTGGATCAACGTCGTGCAGAATTGACTGTTATTGCGAGCAAACGAATTACCGCTTTACAGGAATATCGATCTTTCGCACGAGCAACATTAACCCCGAACGAACTTCAAGTTGTTGAACAGCTGATTGGCGACTTGCAAAAAGAGTTGCGCCACATTGGACAGGGGACACGCGCGGTCGGAGCCAACAAACAATCAGAACCTGTAAACTCCTTAGCTGCAAAGAACGAATCCAGTGACAGCCCGGGTTTTCGCCAGGGAGGCCCTAATGGCTCAGGAGTCAGTGCCACTAGCTTTGATAATGTAGCCGCGAACGGCACAGGGCAGCCAGCGCCAGATTTGGCCGAACCAACGCTTCCGCCTCAGGTCAAGCGGCAGGCGAATCCGTCTGGAAAGCAAGAGCCTGTTAACGTGTCTAATCCTCTCGCGGACGACATTGCTGCAAAGATAGCAACCAGGGATGCTGCAACCGGCCATTGGGTTCTAAAGGAGATTGATCAAGACATCGTTGCACAGTTGGTCAATGGGCTGCTCGATCCTAAACCCTCCGATTTTACCGGTGATGATTACTGCATAGTTCACCTTGTGCAGTGGAAGAAGTCGACATCGGACCCTCAGGTGGTGAAGTACGACTCTGTTGAATCCGGCTGGTATCTTCACCGCGACAAGAAATGGGATGATGAAAGCAGTTTCGAGCAGAAGCGTCTCTTTGGGCGCAAAAGATTTTTCGTTTTGGCAATTCACCTAAACGCGGAAAAAAGTTGGAATATCCAATATGACGTGAAGGTGAGCGACCGAATTCCAGCGCCTTTACGCGATATTAGAGACTTGGCGGGCCTTCTAACAGCAGGAGCCAGCGCCGCTCCGCCGCTACAAAATTTGTGGGGTGGACGCATGTATGATGACACGGCCGTCCCTTCTGATATCGTTTTAACCGGCAATGTCAATTTCACCAACTCTCAGGGCAAACCTACGCAGGATGCCGCGGCTTTCACCGAAACCTACATCAACGAAGGAAGGTACTTGTATGATGTGAGTTTGGGCATGCCAGTTAATGGTGTCAAAGAGTTGCAGTACAATGCAGAAGATGGGACTGTTCGAAGCAGAGAAGTGAAAAGGCAGAATGCCTACGGATTTCTCAACATATTCCCATTCAAGGTAGACCTACTCGGAAAAGACTTTCTCCGATATCCTCATCTTGTTTTAGGCGTACCAATATCGGGAAAGCCATTGGATCGACCGGTAGTCGGTCTGGGGCTGGGAGTTAACAAGAAGAATTTTCTGCAATTTGATATTTTCGCGGGAGTAGTTTTTAACCGAATCAGAGAGCCGCGCACCTTAACCGCTGGCGACTCGGCGACTGAAAATCAGTTAGAGTCAGACTTTGACTCAAAACGAGTAAGGAAGTTTGTGATAGGTATAAACTTGCCTGTAGGCCAATTTAAAAATGCATTAACAGGCAAAAAGAAAGAGTAACTTGGGCGCTCAAGAAAGCAGGACATATGGGCATTTGTAGACAAAAGAGATCATTCTTAACAGTGTGGTCTATCTTGCTGGTGATCAGCACAACTGCACTTAAGGCCCAAACCGAACAAGACGCCGTCAAAGAGGCAACACTGATCTTCCGTGGCACTGTAACCAAACTTCAGTCGGTTACGATGCCTGAGATTCCTGTTTCCGACAAGACAATTGTGGTCAGAGTTGACGCGGTTATCGACCGAGATCAGGCCCAGAGCAAATCGGAGCCGATATATGGATTCGTAGGTAAAGAGGTAACCGTTCGTATCAAAGACCCTCAACAATTCGCAATTGGTCGTAAGGTTATCTTCTACGCTAAAGGCTGGCTTCTTGGCGATGGCATAGCTGTACAGGAGGTCGGACACAGAAAGTTGCCAATGACGGGGTCTGTGAGCAACTCTGTATTACAAAACATCGAGAGAACCACCAGAACGGCTGAGAACGAACTTACGCTGCAACGGATCCGACAGGCTGACTTAGTTATCTTAGGCAAGGTGATTAGCACCGAACCCGTTGAAGACGAACCGATCACCGCTGGGTCGTCGCCGAAGACACGAGTAATAGATGAACATGACCCACAGCTGAGGCGGGCTCTGGTTGAAGTTCTAGGAATAGATTTTGATAGGCAGGGCTTAAATCCAAAGAATGTCAGGATCTTATTTCCTACCAGCAAAGACATTATGTGGATAACGACGCCTCGATTTGAAAGGGGCGATGTAGGGGTATTCATTCTTAAAAGAGCAGAGGAAAGTTCTGGCTTAAAGCGGTTTGTCCGGAGTGAGAAAGTGAGAATACAGGGTATAGAAAACGATTACTTTGCTCCAGATCCGTTAGATTTCCAGCCCCAGAGTGAGGCAGACCAAGTAAAAGCACTCATCAAACAGATTAATAAACAATAGTTGAATAACTGCCTTGCGAGATCGCTGATGGTCTTAAGGAGTACCTTAAATGCAAACCTTACGAGCAGTCTTGGCCTTGAGTATGTTTCTCGCGAGTCCCGTTATCGTTTCTAACGGTAACCCTAGCTATGCACAAGAGCCAACGGTGACTTTGGTAAACGTAATACCCAGAGCGTTGAGCGGTGAGTCACATCAAGATAGTGAGCCCAACCTAGCCGTAAACCCCGCCAACGTAAACCAACTCGCGGCTTCTGCGTTTACGTCCGGAGTCGGTTTCTGTGGTTCCGGAACAGCCCCCATCTTTATCTCATTAAACGGCGGAGCAACATGGGCGACTAGTTGCATAATTCCGAACGACGTCGGTGGGATGCCGGGTGATATTACGCTCCGTTTTACCGGAATACAGGGCACTCTCTATGCTGCCACTCTCCGAAATGTCGGTGATTTAACTCTAAACATCCTTCGAACTACGGATTTCACAAGTCCGGACCCCATGGCTGTATTAAGAAGCCGCGAGAACGTCGATCAACCATACATACACGCGACAAATGCCGATGCGAAAGACATTATTCTCGTAGGGAGTAATGATTTAAACGACAGCGATGCACCAGGTCGTACGGCGGTAGTTGATTACTCGTTTAAAGCCAACGAGACAAATCCAGATTTTAGAACAAGTCGCATAGAAGCCCGCCCGACATCCGGACAAAATGGGCCCCCCATCCGCATCGCATACCATCCAGCGGGGGTAATCTACGCTGCTTTTTATGGCTGGAGGTCGGTGGACCCGCAATCCACTGCTTCATCGATAATAACTGCTGACGTCGTCGTGGTCCGCGAAGACGCCAGCACCGAAGTCGAAAAGCGTTTTGCTGCGCTGAAAGAGCCAGACGGCTCTGTTGGAATGCGCGTGGTAAAAGGTGTCAAGGTTCCGTGGAATCCGAATTCGCAGACTGATTTTGGAAACGAGCGGTTCGTTGGTTCTAATATTAGTATTGCTGTCGATCCGCGTCCCGAGATGAGTAACGTGGTGTATCTTGCATGGGCAGATCGCGTTGGAAGCAACGATTATACTGTTCACGTCCGTCGCTCGATCAATAGAGGCGAGACATGGTCAAGTGATTTAAGAACCATCACAAATGGTACGAACCCAGCTCTAGCTATTAGTAATAATGGTTCTATAGGTTTCTTGTATCAGCGACTAGTTCCGGCTCCAAATAATCAAGCGTCTCGCTGGGAAACTCACTTGGAGATAACAACGTCAGAAGCCGCTTTTTCAGATAAGCAAGACATTGTTTTAGCTAATGTCTCGGCGAACACGCCCGACCCACAATTCCTTCCTTACATTGGCGATTACATCCATCTGATGGCGGTCGGAAATGACTTCTATGGAGTTTTCTCAGCTAATAACTTCCCCAACAAAGATAATTTTCATAAAAATATTGTCTTCCAGCGTAATGTCAATTGGGAAACCAAGTCTCTTCTCAGACTTGATAATACTACTCAGGTGGCGCCGTCTATAGACCCGTTCTTTTTTAAGGTGCAGCCATAGTTAGCCGAATCTCTGAGAGACACGAGGAGAGATAGAATTACTCTCTCCGTGGGCGGCGGTAGACTGGTGTGCGTTGTTTGAGTAGTTCAGGGTGTCTCGACTCGATTATGTAAGCAAGTCCCTGATAGCCGATGCCCAACACCTTGCGGCATAGCTCACACGTCCATTAGTCTTCGCGAGTGCTTCACTTATCAAGTTTCGCTCAAATTTTAACACCTCATCCGCTAAGTCAATCGGCTCATTGAAAAGACGATTTTTTGTCTCCTCTGTGCTTGGGCCATGTTGTATCTGTGCTGCCAGCTTTGCTCCGGCCGCTTTGAACCGCAGAAGTAATTGCTGGCTTTGACAGTTCGTTAGCCATTCGCTCGCTTGCAGATAAGCGGCTGCCAACACCCCGAGCGTGAGATCGTTAATTTCTTCAATCAAGGTCAAGGCCGCCAGTCCGGCTTTATTCAATGCACCAGTTTTATGAGCCACCTTAATGGCTTCCTGAAAAGTGAATCGCGCCTGTTCTTTTCTACTAAGTCTTGCTAACGCGATCCCATGATTGATCAGCGTGTCAGCTAGTAGAACCTGGTGCCCGCTCTTTCTGAGTCTCCTTGCTGCACTACGCGCTACGGCCTCCGCTTCGTTAAGCCTTCCCTCATCGATGAGCAGTTGAGCCCGCTTGTCATCTATCTGCGCCACCGCTGCTTTGTCTTTAATGAGCGATGCTAGTCGTCGTGCCTCAATCAGATAATGATGCGCTTCTTTGAAGCGGCGCATCTGCCGCAGAACATTCCCAATGTTGTTCTTTACATCCGCTCGAAAGATAGTGTTGTGTGCCAGCTTGAAGTAATGTTCTGCTTGCTCATGCTCCTTGATGATCCGGCGAAAGTAATCTGCTCTATTCTCTGAGGTGACCAGCTTGCAAAGCGTCATTGGACGCTGATTGTGGAACGCTCCCTTGAGAGTTGGGTTGGGAATTTTCTTGAATAGCGCGGCGTTATCGTTGAGAAGTTTGAGAGAATGGCTGTAGCGTGAGGCTGACCATTCGACAATCGACAGAAAGATAAGCGCGTTTGCTCTCGTGTTTCCTTCGATGGTCAACTTTTACAGAGCTTCGGTGAGCATGATTCCTGCTTCATCCGACGCACCAGCCCACCAATAGCAGAAGCCCAACTCAGCCCGCGCCGCCGCGACACGCAGCGTATATCCCAACGACTCAAACAACGTAATGCTCTCGCTTATTAAATCCTTCGCTACGTCTTGCGCATCACTGATCTGATTCTTGCTGCCGATCCATCTGGTGAGAATACCTATGTGAAGTAGAACTTCGGCAACCATCAGAGCGCTTAGTCCGTCGAGTTCGGGCCGCTCGCCAAACTTTTCCAGAAGGGGCGCATGACCTCTCGCGCCCTCTCATAGTCGCCGCTGTCCTTGAGTTCTATAGCGGCCTGACATCTGAGCCAGGCGCTTTCATTGAGCGTAAGGCAAGAGGAATCTAGCTTCGCCAGAGTCGTCCTCATTGGACAAAAACCTTTCGCGTGGACGGGAGGAAAAGTGACTGCGAGCGGGATAGTAGTTCGCTAAGCCGTTACCTTGCAAGGAATCTTTCGTTATTGTCTTATTTGCCGATGCCAGATTTCTGGTAACTCTTGAACAGGAGAAACTCAAATGAAACGACTCGCTTTGTCGCTAATTCTTACGTGCGTTTTGTCAGCCCCAGCGCTGGCGGGCGATATACCAACGGCAGGGATCGCGTCTACTCCGCCGCCACCGCCCACAAGGACTAGCAGTAGCATTGCCACAACGATTCTTCTGACCGTTCTCAGTTTGATTCGTTAAGCGATACGGTATCTGAGTGCGCGAGTCCGACCCCGCTCAAGCGGGAATGGACAGGTGTCTTCGCTGATGCTAAAACACTGGCATACAGTCAATTTGGACCATGCTCGCTTAAATCTTGCGATGCTTTAGAGTGGCATATATAAAGCCGCCATTGCCGAAGTTCTGTGATGTGAAAGAGCTTGAGCAGCTATCCCACACGCGGCCGAGAGTGTGGGTTGGGGCGTCGACCTTGTGGGGGAAGCTAAACGCCCTTCGTTTCGATAACGCGACGTATTGCGACTGCCTTGGGATGACGAAAATTTTCCGTCGTGCTATGGCACATGAGCCGGAAACAACTCGAAGCGCTCGGCTATACCTTTGTCGATTCCCATTTGCCGGCAATTGTTCGCGAGTGGTGCGTGGGTGATTCTGTTTTGTGTTTGGTCCGCGGAGAGTTTGATTACTTTGAGAACGAAGTATGGAAGAGATTAAAGCCCTTTCCGATTGCAAGAGTGCTGGCGGGCCATTGGATCTTTGCGGGATTAGTATTACTTGAGCCGAGTGAAATCGAAACGATCCGTAAATGAGAAAGCTGGAACAAAAAGACTAGGCCAGTTGCAGCCGCTCGCGGGCACGTTCAATTCGCTGGTAAAGCGACACCCTATCAGTTCGTAAGATACGCGCCGTTTTCGTGTGGCTACCTGTTTTTTCGAGTAACTGGCCGTAAAGTTGAAGGGTGACTCGATCCAGAAACTGATCGAGTGACTCATTCTCGTGGTAGACGAGTGGAACCTGTGATGTGGCAGTCAGAGCAGTTCCAGGCAACGCTGCATGGATATCATGTACAGTAATGATTGCTCCCTTTGTCGCCGTGGCAACTAACCGATCCACAACGTGTCTGAGTTGTCGAACGTTACCGGGCCAACCGTAAGTAGATAGCATGGCGATGGCGTGGTCTTCGATTTTGTGCTTCTGAGAACGCGTTAATTTCTTTTGAGCTTGATCCAAAAAATATTGAATAAGGATCGGAATATCTGAGGGTCGGCTTCGCAGTGCCGGCGTGTTTATCATCAACACAGCGATTCTATAAAAAAGGTCCGATCGAAAACGGCCGGACGTTGTTTCCTGGGCTAGGTCGCGATTAGTTGCGGCAATGACGCGAACATCAACAGAGATCTCCAAGTGTCCGCCAACAGGTCGAAAAGCGCTTTCTTGGAGAACGCGAAGCAGCTTTACTTGGGAGCTCGGCGACATCTCGCCGATTTCATCGAGAAAGATCGTTCCGGTGTGCGCCGCTTCAAAAAGACCCTTCTTGTTGTGGTGCGCACCAGTGAAGGCCCCTCGTTCATAGCCAAAGAGTTCTGATTCCAAGAGTGTTTCAGTAAGCGTGCCGCAGTTTAGCGAAACAAACGGTTTCTTCGCGCGTGAGCCTTGAAGATGTATAGCGCGCGCCACGAGTTCTTTTCCGGTGCCGGATTCGCCCGAGATCAGCACAGTGAGATCGCATCGGGCCGCCATACAGATCTGACGATTCAGCATCCTCATCGCAGCGGATTCGCCGACGAGTCCATAATCCGATTTAGTCGCTTGCGAATTCATAGGACCCGATTGGGGAGCTTGGTTTAAAGGAAGAGACCTCCCTGGTTGGTTCTAATGACGCGGCAAACGGACAAGAATTCCACTGGGAGAAAAATATTTTCGCGTCACTCGGTACAATCGAAAAAAATTTGTCAGGTTGCTGGAAGTTGAGTCGATTTCTTTCGTCTATAGAGAATGTCATTTCAATGTAAGAATCATTTGTTTGAAGCTGCGCATAATGCTCTGCGATATGAAGAAGCAATTTCGATCAACATTTCGGTGGTACAGCGTGCGAGTAATGCATGGGGCCTTGCTAATTCTGATAGGCTGTGTCGCCGGCTGGGCGCAGAGTTTCGTCACGGTTGACAAGGATATCGAGGTGCTGGGCGTTCCGCCGGTGCCGACATCTCTGGCTGCTGAGGTCGCGCCGTATACGCAGATTTATGGATTGCCTTTAGCAGGTTGGGATACGACTAAGCGAGAGATCTGGTTGAAGGGATTGTCGAGCGTAACCTGGATCGCAAGAGTTAGGAGTCCCGGCGCCAGCCCTGAAACCTCATCGATTTACATTCAGTCTCCTGGTATCTATGACGTTTACTTTCAACCGCAATACAAGTATCTCGCTTACACGAAGGACACAAATGGCAACGAAAACTTCCAGCTTTACCTGTACGAGATCGATGGCGGTAACTCAAAGCAACTGTCCGACGGCAAATCGAGAAATACTGAGCCGGTGTGGTCCAACGCTGGTAATCAAATAGTTTACAGCTCAAGCCCCTCGGGTTCGGTCGGCGTGAATCTCAGGGTGCTAAAGCCGTTCGATCTTAATACGGATCGTCTCCTGGTTCAGTCTTCCGGAAGTTATTTAAAAGCCTACGCGTGGTCTCCTGATGATAAGCAAGTCGTGTTTTGCGATTTCATGTCCAACACAACAAGTACGCTCTTAATGATCGACGTATCGACTGGAGAAAAGGTACTTCTCTCCCCCGAAAAAGATGAGCCGGAATTCTATGACTTTCCTCAATTCACGAAAGATGGAAAAGGCGTCGTTGTTCTCACAGATCACGATTCAGATGTGAGAAGGATTGCACGTATCGATCTCGCCTCGCATAACTTCACTTATATACCGTCTGACCCTAAGTGGGATGTGGATGAGTTTCAGATATCGCCCGACGGTAAAACCATCGCGTTTACTACGAATGAAGATGGAGTGTCTCGACTCCACTTATACGATCTAAAAACATCGAAGGAGATGACAGCTCCAACAATCCCGCTAGGTGTTGTCTCTGACCTTAAGTGGCATTCGAATTCCATAAACCTGGCCTTCAACTTCAAATCGCCGCGTACTGCGAACGATGTCTACGCAGTCAATCTCAGCACCGGTAAGGCTGAGCTGTGGGCAAAGAGTGTCACGAACGATGTTGATATTCAGAAGTTTTCGCTACCTGAAGTAATCCACTGGACTAGTTTCGACAAACGGACTATCTCGGGACTTCTTTATCGGCCGCCCGCTAAATTCACTGGCAAACGTCCAGTGATAATCGACATCCATGGTGGCCCCGAAGAGCAGTATCGACCCACCTTTGGTTACGAACACAACTATTTTCTCAATGAGTTAGGAGTAGTCAAAATTTATCCGAACGTGCGGGGCTCATCTGGCTACGGCAAGAATTTTCTCAAACTGGATAACGGACTCAGACGCGAAGACGCAGTTAAGGACATCGGTGCCCTATTGGATTGGATCAAGGCGCAACCTGATCTGGACGCCGAGCGTGTGATGGTCGAAGGCGCGAGCTATGGGGGGTACCTCGCGCTTTCGACCGCATACGTCTACAGCGATCGAATAAGAGGTGCAATATCCGATAGCGGCATTTCGAACCTGGCGACTTTTGTTGCACTAACTGAAGGATGGCGCCGCGGGCTTCAACGCTCAGAGTTTGGCGACGAACGCGACGTGAAGATGAAGCAGTTCATGCAACGCATTGCGCCATTGAATAACGCGCAAAAGATCAAGAAGCCTCTGCTTCTGATCCAGGGCCAGAACGATCCTCGCATTCCTGCTGCTGATACAGCGAAGCTGGTGGCTGCAACCAATAATCGAATTCCGGTCTGGTATGTCCTGGCCAAAAACGAGGGCCACGGATTCGCGCAACCAAGCAATCGAAATTATCGACTATACGCAACGATACTCTTTGTAAAAGAGTTCCTGCTCAAATGAGCATAACCTTCAACCTCGAAGTCACAGTTTTTATCGTGGCGAAAACAACAGGAGTTTAGATATGAAAAAACTTAAGGTCGCTGTTTCAAGCCTGTGTCTAATAGCGTTGCTGACATTTGCTGTACCAACAGTAGCTCTTGCGGAGGATGGACCGCAGGGTGGCACGAACTCAACTCCGAGTGCTCCGCCCCCACCGCCTCCATCTTCCGGGACGCTGGGGAAAATCGTAGCAGCCATCTTGAATCTGATTGGCTGACAAGCTTAGCAAGGGTGAGAACGTGCGGCGTGCTCACCCTCAACAGCTCTTTAAGAGTTATATGCGAAACATCTGGCCTCGATGTACGGTACTAATCAGTTCGGCACTGTTGTTGTGCACGATTAGCCCGCCTCTTATAGCTCAGCAGTCTGAATCCGTAAAAAACGAAAGTGAGCTGATTCTTACTCTCGTCAAAACTGACAGAGCGCCGAAAGAGATCTCCGACCTTCTGCACGCTAACGCTTCGCTCGTTACCGACAACTTGTGGGAGACACTCATGGCTGTGGCAACTCACAAGTTTTATCAAAACTCCGAGCAGGCGTTTCGTCTCTATGACTCCGCGCGTGAAGTGGCTGTGCAACTGAAGGATCAGAAGCGACTGGCGAAGACGTATTACAACATCGCGAGATCTCATTCGGGCTTGGGTAATTATGACAAAGCTACCGACGCCTATTTGCAGAGCCAAAAAGCGTTTGAAGCAGCGGCGTCTGAAAGGGACGTAATCTACATACTCTCTGACTTAGGAATCATCAGCTTGCTACAGGAGCGTTATGCCGATGCGCGAGAGTATTCAGACGCCAGCATTAGTTTGGCTGAGAGACTCAAGAACAGCACGGCGCCAGCTGGTGCCTGGCCGGACGCATTCGGTATAGCCGGATCGCTACGCACGCTGGCCGAGTTGTCTTTGCGAAACGGTGACATCAACCAAGCCATCTCACAATTTCACAGTGCCGTAAATCTTCTTAACGAATTAAACCGAGATCGGAGTTATGACTTTTACGTCACTGAAACATATGCAGGATTCGGCCGCGTTTATACATCCGCCGGCGATCACGTCAAAGCACTTGCGGCTTTAGAGTCGGCACGACAAACAGCAACTACCGAGCAGATACCGAAGGTGCTGAATAGTTTGGGCTATTTATATATGGAACAAGAAGACTATGCCCAGGCAGATGCACAGTTTCATCAAACTCTGAAGATCTACCGTTCCACAAAGAACCAAAAAGACGAATTGAGAGTGCTTCTCAATCTTGGCGTGGTGCAACAGCGACAAGGCAAATATGGCGAAGCGTTGGCACTCTTTAGGCAGAGCCTCGACGGAGCAACTGTGACGAAGGTTGTCGACGTCGAGATTGCAGCGCTCGAAGGCATCGGAGTGGTATTGACAGCTCAGTCGCGCTTTGATGATGCATTACAGGCTCTAAATAAAGGCCTCACAATCGCACGCGAAACACAGGACAAGATGCGTCAAACGGAATTGCTGTGGCGTACAGCGCAGACATATCACCAAATGCAGGATCAAGCACGGGCTGAGCAGTTTGCTCAAGATGCTGCTGTCTTGGCTCGTGCAATGCATTTACCGAAGCTCATTTTTTTGGCAACGGCAATGCTCGGCGATGCGTACGCAGCGAACAACAAAACAGAACTGGCAATCAAGACCTTGAAGGATTCGATCGACGAACTCGAAACCTTGCGTGATCGCGTAGCAGGACGGGAGGAGGGCCTTCAGCTCTTCTTTGAAAACAAGGTTGGACCATATTACTCGTTGGTAATGTTGCTGACGGCGCAAGGTAAAACCTTCGAAGCTCTGCTCTACGCCGAACGCGCAAAGGGCCGAGTGTTGTTAGACGCGGTTAGCGACGGCAAGAGTGATTTGCCAAACGTTCTAACTGAAACTGAACGAAGCGAAGAGCAACAGCTAATAAAGAAGATCTCAGACATTAACCAACGGATTAGATCGCAGCTGGCCGAAGACACGCGAACTCAAAATGAACTGTACAGCCAGCTGGATGCAGCGCGGCTCGAGTTGGCGTCTTTTAAGGATCGAACCTATGTAGTCCATCCTGAACTAAGACTACGGTCTGGTGTTGCTCAAGCGTTGACACTACCCAGCCTCAAGACGCTTACAGCCAGTACTGATCTCGCATATTTGGAATACGTTGTGACCGACAGGAAAGTCGGGATCTTCATAGTGAAGCGCAGCCGTGTCGCCAACGAGTCGGGCGTCAGATATTTCAGTTTGCCAGTTAACGTTGATGAGCTTCGCCAAAAAGTGAACAAGTTTCACTCTATGTTGGCAGCTCGGAATCCAAATCATCGGACATTAAGTCGCGAACTTTACCATTTACTAATCGAGCCCGTTGCAGACGAACTTCAAAACGTCAGAACTGTCTGCATTGTGCCCGATGGTTTTCTCTGGACATTACCCTTTCAGGCACTAACAACCAACGGCGGAAATTACCTTGTAGAACAATACGCGTTGTATTACGCACCCTCACTCAGCGTGCTGCACGAAATGAACGATCGAACCAGACAAACGAGTAGCAGCCGATCACTTATCGCGTTCGGAAATCCTGTGATTGGTCGTGATGAGAAACTCAACAAAGACTTATGCCCTCTGCCTGAAGCTGAAACAGAAGTCGCTGAAGTCGCAGCGACAGCGTCTTCCAAAGTGAAAAAAGTATTGGTTGGTCGTGATGCCGATGAAAAGAGCTTTAAGGCGTTTGCACCAGACTACGCGACGATCCATCTCGCAACTCATGGTGTCTTGGATAACAGAGATCCTTTGTACTCCCATCTACTGCTTACAAAAACAGACGGTGACATCGAAAACGATGGGTCGCTCGAGGCGCGTGAGATCATGAACATGCGCCTCAACGCAGACTTAGCCGTATTATCCGCTTGCGAAACGGGAAACGGCCGAATCAGTCCTGGTGAGGGAGTGATTGGAATGTCGTGGGCCTTCTTCGTCGCGGGAACTCGCTCGATGGTGGTCAGTCAATGGCGAGTCAATTCTGCGAGTACGTCGATGTTGATGACGAATTTCTATCAAGCCCTCGCGAGGAAACCTAAGACGGCCAATAAATCAGAAGCATTAAGGGAGGCATCGTTACGACTCCTTCAAGATCCTCAGTATCGCCATCCGTTCTATTGGGCAGGTTTCGTGTTACTCGGTCGTAATTAAACCTGTGGATTGAAGTATGAGGCTTAAACCTGTAGACGATCGTGTCTATGCGACGTAGAATGATGTGGAGATCAACATGCCTTATATCACTCACTACTTGCCCGAACTAGACGAACCCGAAAGAGCTTTTATTGAACAGTTCACGATCGGGATGTCACAAGAAACGGTCCGTCAATTCGCAGCAGCATACCGGCAGGTAAGAAAAGATCCTCAGACACTTCGTCTAATGGCGATCATCGGAATCGTTGCGGTCCCCGGCCTCCATCGATTTTGGGTGGGCCACGTGGGTCTTGGGTTTTGTATCTCTTAACTTGGGGCTTGCTCTTGTTGGGAACAATAACTGATATCGTTAAGTATCGAGACCTCGCCTTTCGTTACAACCAACAAGCTGCACGACGTATCGCAAGTACTCTCGCATTCCAACCGGCAACTCGCTGACGGCATTTCTCCCACGCGGATCGTAGCTGCCACACCATTGCTAAGTAGAAGTTGCGCTAGTCGAAAGCACGAAAGTTAAGACCTAGATAGCAAAGTAAATAAGGCAAAAGCTACGACCAAAACCGGATCGCCTGCCTCGCCGTCGCGCTCACGCTTTGCCTAAGCTTCGTGCGGCTATTTCGCAATGCTTATGTTACCAACATTGCTCAATCTACCCTGCACTCTAATTCTGACCGCTACAATGCCTGATGCTAGATTATCTGGCAACCTGAATACCACTTGTGAAAACGGCGTGTTCGCTAACGGCCGGACATCCTCAGCGGGTATGTCATACCCTAACCCAGTGCTATCGACTAAGTTAACCACTACAGAGGTTGACGAATCACCTGAAGCAAGCTGCAGGTTAGTCACGAAGATTACTAACCTGGTGTTCCGATCAACACCTGCATTCAAGTTATTATCACGATTGATTACTCGAAACGGATCTCTAGTGAGTAATACAGAGTCCAACGCAGCCGAACTCTGAGTTGAGTCATCTAAAACTAACTCGAGTGGTAAAGTATTGGTACTTGTTAGAGTGTAAGTGAAAACCGCTGAGCGGTTTGCAACTTTATCGTCGGCAAAGGCATAAACGATTGGTGTCTGTGTTCGATTCAGCAGTAGCGGACCTGTATAAGGCTGGTAACTGATTCCATTTGTCGAAAACATTATTCGGTCCACGCCTGTGCCATCATCCGTAGCTTGCAAGACTATTTGAGAAAGTCCGCTTTGAACTGTCTCGTTGGCAGCAAGTGCTGGAGCTTCAAGATCACGGGCGGGAGATCCGGTTACAGACGCGGTCGGATTTAATATAGTGTCGAATGTTCCATCGCCATCACTGTCGTATTTGAGCAGAGCTACGCCTTGAGGTGTGATTTCAATTAAAGCCAGGACACCCGGAGGCAGAGTTATATCAACGTACCGGATAGCCTGGGTCACAATCTGTCCGTCGCTCTTGGTTATCAAAATCGATATAGGAGTTGTGGGACCCTTGAGGACTACTCGATAGGTCTGGTCAAGAGGAAACGTGACACTTAGGTAGCTGTCTCCTGTCACCTCCGTTTGAATTGTGCTCACCCCTTCGTCGGCCGATGTGCTCAAAGGATTGGTCGTATTACCATACGAATCGCTAATGCTAACTGAAGATGAGCCAATCACTTTCAATACGTAATTCGATTCACCAACAAATTCCTGTGACGTTGTGGCTTTCGCAGCAAATGAGGCGCCGCTCAAGCCATTGATACAGCCTTCCGCATCTGGGACATTAACCACACAGTTAATGAAAGGGAAAATCGACTTATCCGAAGCAAGCTGACCGTGATTAAGCGGGAAGCCTTTTTCAAGTCGAATTGGTCCTCGATAATCTTTTGTTCCCTTACGCAAGGCACTAACCAGCGGAACAGTTCCGTCACCATCTGGAAGCTTCACTTGGTCAAAAAATTTCTGACCCAACCAGTTTTTCTTGGCAATTAGCGAGACAATTGTGCTTTTGCCATAGCCAACGAAGTTGTAATAGCTCACTCCTGATGTATCGCCCGTCCAGTTGTCCTGCCGATCTTGAGCATGAAATGTGTCTGTGGAATCGCCGGGTCGATTCGCATATCTAAAATTTACTGTGTCCTTGAGATGATTGAAGTTGAATTCCGAGGCTCCGGAACTGCGGGTGACATCAGAGTCAAAATCATTCCAACCATCTTCCCATAACGGACGATTCCAGGGAAATATCAGTTCATCGACATAGCTTCTGCTCGGAAGCAACTCGTGAGCTCCCCTTATGAAAGGTGCGAGGTCTTTAATTGTGCGAGGCAGTATTATGGCGCTCAAAGAATCCCAAAAGACTTCACCTCCAAACTCCAAAGTGTTCAGAAATTTTGGGGCTCCGAGCCATGGTGTTCCAAGGGTTACCATCCGATCCACATTCCCGGGATGACTCAGAATATAGCGTCGTGCGACAAGTCCTCCCATACTGTGTGCGACAATATCCACTTTAAGCGCGGGATCCTTACGGATGGTCCTAATACACTGTACATACTCAAATAAATCTCTAGCGCTGGTCCAATTGCTGTTCCGCCAGTCATAAGGAAAAACGAACAAGTCTGCCCCGACTTGACTTGTATCACAGCCGCCAATCGTTCGTTTGTTGGGATTTGGTGTGCCATCAGGGTTATTCACGTTGTATTCCGTATATCCCTTGCTGATTAGATAGCTAATTAGCCTGTCATAAACGTCAGTCTTCGGTATTGAACCACCCTCAATCGAAAGGTTTCTCAGTATCTCCGTAGCAACAACTGGTCTCTGAGAAATGTCGCGATATTCATTCGGGTTTTCTACATTGTTTTTCAGCTCAAGATGATTGATATTCCTCAGAGTCGGATCGAAACCACCCAGCCAAAGATTGCGAAGTGTGTTACCCTCCCTTTTTGCAAGCCTACTTCCCATAATTCCTGGAATTAAGATAACAGGCCTTCTGCCACTTGGAACGACTGATACGGTATTTCCTGCTAATGCAGCGGACACCGCAAACGCGTCGGTCGATGAGGCATCGCTGGTTTTCATTGAGCCTTCCAGAGAACTGCTTGCACTAGGATTTGTCGGACGATTCACTACAGAAAAGGCGTAAGTACCTTCTGCCCCAAAAATCACCGACGCCGAAATAGTCGTTGGTGTAACGCTAATGATTCGCGGCTCGCCATCTACTGCAGAAACTGTCTCAGAAGTGACAGTAAAATGCTGGCCATTTGGGGCTTGTCCTTCGAGTATGGAGTTAGTTTGAAAATTCGTGCCGTTAATCGTTATCAATTGCACAGTACTTGATTGGTTGACACTGTTGGGACTGATAGAGAAGATTTCCGGGGGATTAGCAGTTGCGTTCGACCGTTCCACTATCGGCGCATTGAATGAAAGTAGATTACCCCGAGTGTTTTGTCCTGAATAAGTGACGAAATGAAGATGTTCGTTGTCTGCGCCCACCCTTCCAATGTCACCAAGGATAGTCGTTATGTTTACCGGCTGATTCAGTGAGACTCTGACATTGGTCATGTGAAGATATCCACTAAACCAAATAGGATTCAGCCTGTTAGGATGTGCGATCAAAACTGCTCCTGGACCGCCTCCAGGCTGTGTTCCAACGTAACTAACCACTTCGCCATCAGCTACTGCATAAACTGCCTTACCGGAATCAGCGTTTCCACTAGTCGACGCATAAAGATTTACATCCCATGCAAGCGTATCATTCGAGAGTGAAATACCACCTGTAGGCGAGTGAAAGCCAGTCATGTGCTGATTAAATTCCCACTTACCATCACTAATGCCTTGATTTGATGACGTGATCCTCAATGGTCCAATAACCGGGGACAGAATCGACGGTGGCAAATTGCCAGGCGTCGGGGATGATGCCTGAACATTGAAACTAAACTGCCCAGACTGTGCGCCGTTGGGATTAATCACTCGTATGGTCCAGTTTCCGGCAGCATTTAAGGTAATTCTCATTAAGAAAGAATTCGCAGTAACACCTTGAATCTGTCCTGTTCCCTGAAGCCTAGACACTCCACCGCTCGGGAAAGTCACATCAACCCTTAAACCCTCCTGAAAATTGTTGCCGTTAACGATGACGTTTTGATCGGCACCTTGCGTTGTTGGTGTCGATGGATTGATCGAAGCGATCGAGGGGTTTTGGGCTGCGGTTGTGACATTGAAACCAAACAATGCCGATTGTCCCCCATCAGGGTTATTGACTCGAATCGAGTAGTTGCCGGCGGTACTAAGAGTAATTCTCATCATGAAAGATGTGGCCGTGAAGTTTTGAATTTGAGTTCCGCTCAGAGTTGAGGTTCCACCAGGAAAGTTGACACTGACGGTTAAGTTCGGCTGAAAATTTGCACCGGAGACGAACACATTCTGGTCACTCGCGTTCACGAATGGTGTCGTGGGATTAAGGGAAAAAACAATCGGCGATTGAACAACTGATTGGACAGTAAAGTTGAACACGCTCGACTGGCCTCCGTCTGGATTGTTTACCCGTATAGTCCAAGTCCCGGGAGCCCCAAGCAGAATTCGCATAACGAAAGAGGTGGGGGTCACGCTCTGGATCTGCGTACCACTCAACAGCGCGGTCCCCCCGCTCGGGAAGGTAACACTAACCGTGAGGCCTTGCTGGAAATTCGTCCCAAGGACAGTGACATTTTGGTCGGTCGGACTAGTCTGGGGTGTGACTGGTGAAATCGAACCGATGTTTGGGGAGGATGTCGTTCCCTGCACCGTCAGTGTGGTCCCGTTGGACAAAGTTGTCCCGGAACCGTTCTGTACCTGAATCGTGAAGCTCCCCGGCGTGTTGATCGTCACCGGCCCTACCAGCTGATTGCTCGTCTTTGTCGTCAACACTCCGTTAGGCACTACACACGAAGTTGTGGTGGGACAGTTAGGTCCGGTCACCACGATCTGCGCGTTCGACGGATTGAAGTTGCTCCCGTTGATGGTCAACGAGAAGGTTCCGGCCATCACCGTCGTTGGCGAGATATTAGTGATTGAAGGCGCAGAAGGATTGACCGTCAGCGTGGCTCCATTCGACAGAGTTGTCCCTGAACCATTCTGCACCTGAATCGTGAAGCTGCCGGCGGTATTGATCGTCACCGGTCCCACCAACTGATTGCTGGTCTTTGTGGTGAGTACGCCATTCGGCACCACACAGGAAGTTGTTGTCGGACAGTTCGGGCCCGTCACCACTATCTGTGCGTTCGAGGTGTTGAAGTTACTCCCGTTGATCGTCAGTGAGAATGTTCCGGCTGTCACGGTTGTCGGCGAGATGCTGTTGATTGACGGTGTAGCGGGGTTGACCGTCAGTGAGGCTCCGTTAGACAGAGTTGTCCCTGAGCCGTTCTGTACCTGAATAGTGAAGCTCCCCGGTGTGGTGATCGTTACCGGT